>JAANMT010002367.1_pt1 | contig 15887 bp, 13 predicted proteins | sample 7279711 | NCBI WGS metagenome assembly JAANMT01 (sample SAMN14094538, study PRJNA606508) | bioreactor metagenome | isolation source: A lab-scale SPAN reactor treating ammonium-rich wastewater day 1 | place: Ireland: Galway | collected 2017-01-16 | reverse complement strand
GGCGGCTGGCGGCGAGGTTCCGGCGCGTCGGCGGGCAGGGGCTGGGGCGAGGCCTTCGGCGCTGGTTTCGGGCGGCTCTTCCTTGGCTCTGTCGCGGCGCGGGGCATCCATCTCCCTCCGTGGGAGCGATCGTAGGTCGTCGGTGTTATTCGCCGGTCTCGGCCAGAGCGGACGGCTGGGGCTGTGGGGCGGTCGCGGCGTGCTTCGCCCGCTGGGCCAGCCCGAGCATGATGAGACCGATCGCCACGCCCAGCAGGTACAGCCCGAGGCGGCGAGGGAACTCGCCCTTGCGGCGATGTGGGGGCGTTCTCGTTGCTGCTGGTTCCACGGGCCATGCTAGGGGCGAGTCAGTGGGGCTTGCGGCGGGTGCGGCGCTCCTTCGCCCTCGGATGCACCCCGGCCATCCCGGGCTTGCGCCGGCGCTGGCCGCCCTTTGATCGCAGGGCTTCCTCGACCTCCGCGCGTCGGAGCAGGAGCGGTTCGTGAGGCTCGCCATGGGTGGGCAGCCCGGGGGCGTGGCCGCCGTGCTCTTCGATCAGCCTTCGGATCGTCGCGGCCTGGTCTCGCAGTTCGGCTGCACGCTCGAAGTTCAGCGATTCGGCCGCTTCGCGCATCTCGCCCTCGATCTCGGCGAGCAGCGTCGCCGCATCGAGCGGGCGTTCGCTGGTGAGCGAGGCCTCGCGGGCCGTGCGGCGGGCTTTGAGTTCACTCTCCAGCCCCCGCCTGATCGCCTTGCGGATGGTGGTGGGCGTCACGTCGTACTCACGGTTGTAGGCGACCTGCTTGGCACGACGACGCTCGGTTTCGTCGATCGCGGCCTGCATGGCGGGGGTAATCGAGTCGGCGTACATGACGACCTTGGCGTTCTCGTTGCGTGCCGCGCGGCCCATCTGCTGGATGAGACTCGTAGCGGAGCGCAGGAAACCCTCCTTGTCCGCGTCGAGGATGCACACGAGCGAAACTTCGGGCAGGTCAAGCCCTTCGCGGAGGAGGTTGACGCCCACGAGCACGTCGAACTCGCCCAGGCGCAGGTCGGTGAGGATGCCGACGCGCTCGAGCGTGTCGATCTCGCTGTGCAGATAGCGTACTCGCAGGCCCTGCTGGTCGAGGTAGCCGGTCAAGTCTTCGCAGAGCCGCTTGGTCAGGGCGGTGATGAGCACACGCTCGCCCGCGGCGGCACGCTCGCGGCAGCGCACCAGCAAGTCCTGCACCTGGTTCGACGCCGGACGCACCTCGATCTCGGGGTCGAGCAGTCCGGTCGGGCGGATGACCTGCTCGTGGACCGCACCGCTCGTCATGCCGAGTTCGTACGGTCCCGGTGTCGCGCTGACGAACACGACCTGCGGCACCATCGACTCGAACTCCTCGAACCGCAGCGGTCGGTTGTCGAGCGCGGCAGGAAGGCGGAACCCGTGCTCGACAAGCACCTCCTTGCGAGCACGATCACCGTTGAACATCGCGCGCACCTGCGGGATTGTGACGTGGGACTCGTCAACGATGAGGAGCCAGTCGCTCACGGAGGAAGTGGGGGAGTAACGAAGTGACGGAGTGACGGGGTGTGCGGCTCCTTCGTCTCCAGGCTCGTCACTCTGCCGCTTTGCCGCGTCGCCGCGTTGCGACTGCTCATCCCGCGTCGGAGCGCGCTCGAAGTAGTCGAGCAGCGTGAACGGACGCTCGCCGGGGGCGCGACCGTCGAAGTATCGCGAGTAGTTCTCGATGCCGGAGCAGTACCCGACCTCCTCGATCATTTCGAGGTCGTACTTCGTGCGCGCGAGCAGGCGCTGGGCTTCGAGGAGTTTCCCCTGCGAGCGGAGTTCCAACACGCGGTCGTCGAGGTCGGTGCGGATCGAGTCGAGGATCGGCTGAATCTCCTCCTCCGGCATGACGTAGTGGACCGCCGGGTACAGGAAGAACTGCCGCTCTTCGGCGAGCAGTTCGCCGCCGGTGGGGTCGATCAGGTCCACACGGTCGATCTCGTCGCCGAAGAGCTCGGCACGGACGGCGAAACGTTCGTAGGCGGGCCACACCTCGACGGCGTCTCCGCGGACGCGGTACGAGCCGCGTTTGAACTCGACGTCCACTCGCTGGTATTGCATGGCGTTGAGGGCGAGGAAGAAGTCGCGCCGGTTGATGCGGCTGCCGCGGGTGATGCTGAGCACTCGCTGGGCGTATGCCTCCGGCGAGCCGAGGCCGAAGATGCAGGAGACGGAGGCGACGACGATGGTGTCGCGGCGGCTGAGGATGCTGCTCGTTGCGGCGAGCCGGAGCATGTCGAGATCGTCGTTGCGACTTGCGTCCTTCTCGATGTAGATGTCGCGGGCTGGGATGTACGCCTCGGGCTGGTAGAAGTCGTAGTAGGAGACGAAGTAGTGGACGCTGTTGTGCGGAAAGAACTGGCGGAGTTCCTCGTAGAGTTGCGCGGCGAGGGTCTTGTTGTGACTGATGATGAGCGTGGGGCGCTGGAGGGCGGCGATGACGTTCGCCATCGTGAAGGTCTTGCCCGTGCCCGTTGCGCCGAGCAGGCAGACGTGCCGCGAGCCGGCGCGCAGGTCGCGGCATACGCCCTCGATGGCGTGTGGCTGGTCGCCCGTGGGCGCAAAGTCACTGACGAGTTCGAAGCCACGCGGCGGGGGCATGCGCGATTCTACGCGGCGGGGTGGCTGCGCTGTTCCGGCGCTGGTGACGCCTGCCATGTCGCGCCGCAGGCGATGCAGACGCGGCGGCCGTCGGGGTCGGGTGGGCGGAGTTCGCCGAGGCAGGCGGCGCAGAGGCCGCGTTCGGTGGTCGCGGACGCGAACCGGCGCGGCGTGATTCCGAGTTCGCCGGTCAGGACGCTGAACGCGCCGAGACCGAGCGCGAGCGACAGCGCGGCGATGCCGGCAGCGGCGACGGTCCATTCGGAATCTTCGAGGTTCCCGATCCGGGTGAACAGGCTCAACACCCAGAACGTCGCCACGCCGAGTAGCATGGCAAGCGACCAACGGATCCAACGCCCTTCGCTCCGCACAGCGTGCCGGAGCGACCGAACCTGCTCTGTTCCGATCGTTTGTCGCCGCGACTTGCCGATGCCGATCAGCCAGGAGTCGGTCCGCCGAACGAGGACGCCGCGGGCGTCGTTGACGATCGGCGGATTGAGCAGCAACATCCTGAGAACAACCGGGGGCTTCGTCGTCAGCGGTGGTTGAGGGCCGTCCCAGTGGGGACGGGTCACGCGGGAGGCCGCCCAAGCCGCGCCGCACTCGGGGCAGATGACCGCGCCGTCGGCCTGCCGTTCAAGCCCCCTGAGTGAGTAGCCGCACTGCGCGCAGAATCCGTGCGCCGTGAGTGTCGCGCCGATACCCCGCCGGATTCTGAGCGTGGCGAGCGTTCGATCGACGTGCTGCATCACGGCGAACGTGATCAGGACGGCGAGCAGACCGCCGATCGAGCCGACGCGGCCGCCGAACAGCCAGAGCAGTGTCGGGAAGACGACCACCAGAACGACAAGCGTCGCTGGCATCGCGAGCAGAATCCGTTGCATCGACCATCGGCGCGATACCTCGTCGCGTACTCGCTTCAGATTCCGTTGCAGCCTGCGAGCCGCATCGCGTTCTGCCTGCGAGTCGGCGCGGAGGGCCAGTTCCGCCAAGGCGACCGGCTGGTACGGCGCGCCGCGATCGTCAACCGGTGAACGTGGCATCATCGAGCAGCATACACGCCGCCGGTGGCTGCATCAGCCGCGCACGGCGGCAAGGAGTTCGCACGGCCTCCGGCGGTTCAGTCGCGCGATCGATGGCGCGGCCGCGCCCAGGCACATCAGCAGCACGAAGCCCCAGCCGGCCGCGATCGGCAGCAGCGGCGGGCGTGGGGTGAGCGACAGGCCCAGCAGCAGGGCGTTGAGCCGCGTGCCGCCCCATGCGCCCTGCGTGCCCATGAGCGTCCCGAGCAGGCACGCTGCGGACGCGATCAGCAGGGCCTCGCCCGCGATCAGGCGGAGCAGGAGGCCACGTTGAGCGCCGAGGGCGCGCAGCACGCCGAACTCGAACTGGCGTGCCTCGACCCCGGCAACGATGACGTTGGCCACGCCGAAGCAGGCGATGAACATGCTCAGCACGGCAAGAGCGCTGACAGCGAGCAGCGTGCCGCGGATGAACTCCTCAATCTCACGCCGGATCATCCGTCCGCTGCCGGCGTCGAGGATGCCCGCTGCAAAGAGTTCGCGCCGGATGGTGCGAATCGCGTCGGCATCGTCGGCGTCGTCGGCCAGATCGATCTGGATCATGTTGATGGCGTCGGAGCCGAAACGCTCGCGCAGGTCGCGCCGGCTCCCGAACACGGCATGGACGGCCTGCTGGAGGTACTCGTCGCCGACGTTGAAAAACTTGCTGACGACGTCGAGGCCCGGGCTGGTGACGACGCCCACGATCTCGAACTCATGCAACACGCCGTTATCCTCGCAGCGGAAGACGTCGCCGACACCCATCCCCTGTGCGACCTTGAACTCGCGGGCAACGATGACCGCGCCGCCTGCTTCGAGTCGGCGTTGCGCTGTGGCGGGGTCACCCTCCACCCAGGTGAGATTGGACATGCGAAAGAACGGCTCAGGCTCGAAGGCGATGAAGGTGGTGCGGTAGCGTTGCAGGGCGCGCACCCCGAAGGCGTCGGTCTCCACCGGGTGCAGCGTGATGGCGCAGGTGTTGGTGACGAAGGGGAGGGCGTCGAGGGCACGCACGCTTTCATCCGAGAGCGCGAGGCCGGTGACGAACGCGTCGGGAAACTTCAGTTTGCCGAACCAGTCGCGGAGAACCGCGCCGCCCTGGGTCCAGAGCGCGACCATCAGGGCAAGGCCGGCCATCATCGCGCCAGCGGTGAAGCCGTATCGGAACGGCGTCGCCCGGATCGTTCGCCCGGGCAGCCTGCGAGGCAATCCGAGCACGGCGGAGACCACGGGCCCGAAGGCAGCCGATGCGAGGAGCATCGCGGGAAGGCCGAGCAGGAAGTAGCCGGTGAGCATGGCGGGCAGGCCGAGGGTAACGTAGAGCCAGAAGGCAGTCTGGCCGTCGTTGGGCGTGCCGATCACGATCGCGTGTGTCGCAGCTCCGGCGAGTCCCGCAATGGTGACGGCGACGACGGCTCTGCGTGTCGGCCTGCGTGCGCGAGCGGCGAGCGCTCGCAGCGGGCTGGTGCGAGAAGCCCGCCATGCCGGTGCGAGCGCGCCGGCAACACCGCTCGCCAGCGCGCCGGTGAACGCAAGGCAAATACCGAGCGGCAGCACGCGAGGGCCGGCGGGCACCTGCTCCGGAAACGCGGCAACGAGCGACCCCGCGACCAGCAGGCCGAGCGGGACGCCGATCAACCCTCCGAGACCGCCGACGACGGCGCCGACCAGCAGTTGCGCGCCGCCGAGCTGGCCGCGCGAGGCGCCGATGCACCGCAGCACGGCGAGTTCTCGCTCGCGCTCAACCGCATCGGTCATCATGCCCGTGAACGTGATGAAGGTGGCGGTGAGGAAGGCGAGGAAGGTCGCCAGCGCGAGGCCGAGTTGCGTCGAGGCAATGCTGCGTTCGACGCCGGAGGTCACGCGAGCGCTGGTCTGGAGCACGACGCCGGGCGGCATCTCGGAACGGCGTGCCACGACGATCTCCTCGGCGCGGTCCGGCTCTCGCAGCACGGCGTCGATCTCGCTGAGCCTGCCCGCGCGCCCGGTGATCGAGCCGAGGCCGTCGAGCGTCATGTACGCCTGCGGTCGGCCTCCGAGCGGCGGCTGGGCCGCGATGCCGACGACGGTGAGCCGCACGGGCCGACGGAGAAGCCGGACAATCTCGACCTCGTCGCCGACGCGCACGCCGACGCGGCGGTTGATCTCCTCGGCCTTTCGTGCGTCATCCAGGCGATCGGGAACCTCGGGCGCGGAGGTTTCCCAGACTCCAGGCCCTGCCACGAGCGTGAAACCACCAAGCGAGGCCTCGGCGTCCCGCGCGGCGAGCCAGGTCAGCCGCTCCGCGAGCGCGGCGTCGATGACGATCTCGCCGGCTTCGCGTGCCTCGCGTCCGGCGAGGATCGTGATCGGCCGGACCAGCGAATCATCTTCGAAGGAGACGCCGAGCGCGAGAGCGGACGCTCTCAGCGTGAGTTTCGCCGCCTCGCTCCGGCCGTCCATCTCGGCCAGGAACGCCGTCGTGAAGACGATCGATACGGTGTCCTGCAACCGTCCCGCGGCGGCTTTCGTCTCCGGCCACGAGCGGACCGTGCCGAGGAGCGAGGCGTCGAAGGTCTGTCCCGTTCCGGTCGGGCGAACCTGCAGGTCGGCGCGGCCGACCGCGGCATCGAGCCGCATGCGCACGGACTCGTTGATCGAAGCCATCGCGCAGGAGACGGCGGCGATGAGTGCGGCCGAGAGGGCGACCGCCGCGACAAGCAGCGCAGTGCGCCTACGCCGCCCGGACAAACTGCTGGTAGCGAGCCGCCACGCCGGACGCATCGAGTCCCTCCGTGTCGATCTTTCCCTCGACGCGCCCGTCGCGGAGCACGTACACACACCGGCAGTGCGTCGCGGCGGCCGGTTCGTGCGTGACCATCACGACTGTCATCGCCCGTTCCGCTGCGAGCGAGGCGAGCAGGCACCAGAGACGGTCGGCGTTCGCCGAGTCGAGCGCACCCGTCGGCTCATCGGCGAGCAGCACGGGTGGCGAGAAGAGCAGCGCCCGTGCGATCGCCACCCGTTGCTGCTCGCCGCCTGAGATGGCATCGGGGCGGCGATCGGCAAGGTGTCCTACGCCCAGTTCGTCCAGCAGTTCGCGGCTTCGCTGCGCAAGCGTGTGCGTCGGCTCGCCGGCCAGCACTCCCGGCAGTTCGACGTTTTCGCGGGCCGTCAGAGTCGGGATGAGGTTGAACTGCTGGAAGACGATGCCGACGCCGCGACGCCGGAACTCAGTCGCCGCCCGTTCGTTGAGCGTGTGCAGGGGCCGCTCGCCGTGCCAGACTTCGCCGGCGTCGGGGCGGTCGAGCGCGCCGAGCAGGTGAAGGAGCGTGCTCTTGCCGCTCCCGGACTGCCCCATGATGGCGTAGAAGCCCGGCTCGGGGACGTGCAGGTCCACGCCGCGCAACGCCTCGACGCGCTGCGACCCTGTCTGGTACGCCTTGCTGACGCCGACGCACCGGATCATGCGGCCACCGCCCCTCGCCCGTGCCGTTCGATGCTGGAACGTCGCCGTCTCACGCGCCGTACTTGGCGTCGTAGGCGGCCGCTTCCATCAGGCCGCCAAGCCCTGCCGCGTCCTTGATCCTGATCTTCACGAGCCAGCCGGCACCGTACGGGTCGCTGTTGAGCAGACTCGGATCTTCGGCGACGGCCGGGTTCGTCTCGACGACTTCACCGGCGCACGCGCAATAGACGTCGCTGGTGGTCTTGACGCTCTCGACTTCGCCGACCGAGTCGCCGGCACGGAATGCGAAGCCTGGCTTCTTCATCTCGACGTAGGTGACGTCGGTGAGTTGATCCACGGCGAACCGCGTCAGACCGAGCGTGAGCGCGTCGCCGTCAACCTTGTGCCATTCGTGCGAGTCGGAGTAGCGACGGTCGGACGGGCTTGCCATGAGCGTTCCTTCGGAAGTGGGTGGTGTCAGGTTCGGCTCGGTCGCTTCGGGTCGGGGTGAGCCTGCCCGAACGGGCCGAATGGTATGGGCGACGGCCACAAGTGGAAACCCCAAGTCTTTTCTCTACTTGCGAGTCTGCTTGACACGAGTTGAACGATTCCGCTATCGTGTCTGCTTCACGCAGTCTCTCCCCTCCGGACGGTCGGTGCCTCACGGCCCGACCGTCTTTCTTTGTCTTGCCCACCCTTCCTGGCTTGTCGTGGCGGTTCAGGGGTTGCTCGGGTAGAGTGTGTCGGCTGGAGGGGTATCCACGGACATGCTGCTGACGCTGACAGTAACCGACGCGCGACCTTTTCTGGCCACGCGCCGCCCGTCTGGAAAGCCGGACCTTCATGCCCTTCCGACCGTCGTGGCCGACGATCTGGGGCTTCACGGCCTGAACCTTTCGACCGCCTTGCTTGCCGGTGCGGAGGCGCGCGACCTGGAGCGGCTTAGGGAGAGCGCGGACAAGGCTCGTTGCTCGTGCCTCGTGCTGATCGAACCCGGCCCGCTCGGCTTCGCCAGCCCGGACGAGGACGAGGGCGAGAAGGTCGTTGAGAGGGCAAAGAGGGTGTTGCAAGCGGGGGCATTCCTCGGCTGCAACGCGGTCTCTGTCCGCATCGAAGCGGATGGCTCGGAAGAGAGCGGGGAGATCGTTGCCGAGCGGCTTCGGCCTGTCGTTGAGCGGGCGGAGAAGCTGGAAATCAACTTGGCCATCAGCCCCGCACCCGGCCTGACAGCCGAACCGAACCGGCTCACTGACCTCATCAAGTCGGTGGGAGGATTCCGGATCAACACCATGCCCGACTTCCAGGCCGCGGCGGCGTCCGCCGAGCCGGTGCAATACCTGCGCAGGCTGACTCCCTACGCAGCGGCGGTCTCTGCCTCCACTGTCGCGTTTGCCGTGCCCGCTGGGTCCAGACCGCGCAAGAAGGCGGCACCGGAGGCGGAAGCATCGGAAGGATTGGTGCCGCCTGAGCACACGGCCTACCCCCTCGACCCGATGGTTCGGGCGGTCGTGTCCGTGGGGTTCGAGGGCAATCTTGCCGTGGAGTACCGGGGCGAAGGAGACGCTACACTGGGCGTAAAGATGAGCCGCGCGGCCTTGGAGGATGCGATCCGCCGGGCCGTTCAGGCATAGTGCCTTTGCCGACGGGGGTTGGGCCGAGCGATGGATTCACGCGGCGCAACGATCCCGACCCGCCCCCGACCACGGATCGCCGTGCCTGCCGACCTGCCCATCATCATCACGATCGACGGCCCCGCGGGAACGGGCAAGTCGTCCGTCGCCCGTGCCCTCGCGTCGCGGCTTGGGCTGGATTTTCTCGACACCGGGGCGATGTACCGGGCCGCGGCGGCCATCGTGATCGACCACGGCATCCCGCACGATGACTACGGCGCCATCGTCGAGAAAGTGCGGAGCGCGGACCTGCACTTCGACTGGTCCCGGGATCCGCCAGCCATGCTGGCGTGGGACAGACCCATCAACGGTCGCATCCGCGAGCCGGACGTGACCGCGATCGTCTCCCCGATCTCTGCGATCCCGGAACTGCGAGCGCACATGGTGCAGAAACAGCGGATCATCTGGCACCAGCACCCTCGGCTGGTCTCAGAAGGGAGGGACCAGGGGTCGGTGGTCTTCCCGGATGCAGCGGTGAAGTTCTACCTGGACGCTGACCCGGCAGAGCGTGCCCGTCGCCGCGCCGACCAACTTCGTACGGCAGGCCTGCCCGCTGACGAGGCCGACTTGCTTCGGGACATTGTCGAACGGGACCGGTCTGATTCCACCCGGCCGGTCGGGCCGCTTATCTGCCCGCAGGACGCTGTCCGGGTGGACACGACGCGGCTCTCCTTTGACGAGGTCGTGGACCGGCTCGAGGACGAAGTCCGAGCGCGGATCGCCGCCCTGCTCTGACGGCTGGCATGGCGCGTGGGAAACGCCGGACCGGTACCCTCCGCTCATGTTCGCAAGGCTGCGGGCCAGGCGCCCGGGAACCACGCTGGGCAACCTGTTCGTCTACGAGACGATGCGGCGGCTGCTGTCGCTGATCCTCCGCGTGCTGTACCGCCCTGTTGTGCAGGAAGTTACGCGTGTACCGCCGACGGGGCCGGTCCTGCTTGCCGCCAATCACCAGTCGTTTCTCGACCCTCCCGTGATCGGATTCGCGGTTCGGAACCGGCATCTGGATTACGTCGCCCGAGCGGGACTTTTCGCCTCACCCGCGTTCGGTCGGCTGATTCGTGCTCTGAACGCGATCCCGATCAGCGAGGAGGGCGCGGACGCGGTCGCCATCCGCGAGATTCTCAGGCGGCTGGAAGCGGGGCGGGCGGTGCTCATCTTCCCGGAAGGCTCGCGCACGCCGGACGGGGCGATGCACGAGTTCAAGCGGGGGGTCGCCGTTCTTGTCCGCCGGTCATCGTGCCCCGTCATGCCCGTGGCGATCGAGGGTGTCTACGACATCTGGCCTCGTTCGTCGAAATGGCCGCGCCTTTTCGGGTGTCGTGTCGCCGTCCGCTACGGCAATCCGATTCCCCACGACGAACTGCTTCGCCACGGCCCGGACGCAGCGCTGGACCGACTACGACGGGAGATCGACGCGATGCGGCTCGAACTACGCGCGGAACTGCATCGTCGCTCAGGGGGGAGGTTCCCCCCGCCAGGGGCGGGAGATCAGGGTGTTGAGGCTGCCTGATGGGCACTCACTTGGCCGTTGAGCGTCCGACGACGCCGCAGAGCCGGTAGAGGATTCTGGCACCGACGTTGGCGTCCCACTCGTCGCCGTCCGGGCCGGGCGCAACCTCGACGAGGTCGAACCCGACGACCCGTCTCCCGGATGCCGCGAGCGTCGCCAGGAGGAGCGAGACTTCGCGCCACGACAGGCCACCGGGCACGGGGGTCCCGGTGTGGGGGCAGAGGGCGGGGTCGAGGCCGTCGATGTCGAAGGTGACGTACACGCGCTCGGGCAGGGTCTCGACGATCCGTCGGCAGCGCTTGGCGAATGAGCGGGCGTCGGCCAGACGGTCGAAGAGGTCGTCGTCGTAGTGGACGATGACACGGCGCTCGTCGCCGCTACGCAGGTCGGCGTAGGCCTCCTCTCGTTCGCCGAAATCGCGGATGCCGACCTGCACGACGCGCTTCACGCGAGGCTCGTCCTCGAGCACGTTGAACATGACGGAGGCGTGCGACCACCGGAAGCCCTCGAAGCGGTCACGCAGGTCCATGTGGGCGTCGATCTGCAGTACGCCGATGTCGCCCCAGCGTTCGGCGCACGCGCGGATCGCCCCATAGGAGACGCTGTGCTCGCCGCCGATGACGCCGGGCACTCGGCCCTCTTCCAGCGCAGCGAACACGCGTTCGGCGACGAGGGCGTTCATCTGCGAGCCGACCATGTCCACCCTGCCGACGGCTTCCTCATCGCCCGGCCCCGCGCCGCCGTGCTGGATGATGCGACGCGCGTGCTCGCGGGCCTCGTTTCCCCAGAGGCGGAAGCGGGCGTCCTCCTCCTCCATGAAGATGCCGTGGTGCCAGACGGGTCCGAATCGTCGATCGTGCAGGTCAACCTGTGCCGACGCGGCGCGGATCGCGTCCGGGCCGTGCTCCGTGCCCCCGCCGTAGGAGGTTGTGGCTTCGAAGGGCACGGGGATGAGGACAATGCCGGCGTCGTCGCGTGCCGTCGGCAGGCCGAACACGCCCGCGCCCGGCGCGACCGCCGCGTCTGGGTCGAAGTTCATCTCGTCGCTCCTCTTGCGCGGGCGTCCGCCCGACGGGGCACGATAGCCGAACGGCTATCCTCCGGTATCCCAACAACCAATCGGGAGCCGACATGAGCGACGCCACCGAGTCCGGCAAGTCCAGGCCCGAGGAATCCGGCCCGATCCCGCTCGGTCCCGAGCCGGAGCCGACCAGGCCCGCGCCATTCAAGGAAGGCTTGCTCGACGACTTTGACGAGGATGCGGACCTGCTGAGCGATCCCGAGGTCGAAGCAGCGATCAAGGGCAAGCCGAAGACCGACAGGGCGAAGCCGGACGACGAGAAGCCGAAGGAGCGGCTCGATTTCGTCCTGCCGATGCCCGGCGGCTGGAGATTGCCGGCGATCCTGGGAACGGTCGCGCTCGTCGCCGCGCTGGTCTTCAACGGCCTGAACACGCCGCTCCGCCCCGTCGCGCTCGCGGTCGTGAAGACGCTCTACGAGACGCTGATGCACACGGGCACGGGCGTCGCGGCCGTCATGGTCGCGTCGCTGCTGACCGAGCGACGCTTCTCCCGCTTCGAGCAGGCCGCGGGGCGGATGTTCCTGGCGGTATCGGCGTTCGCACTGGTCGTGAACCTGAAGGTGCCGATTCCCGGGCACATCGACGAGTTCGTGCTCGCCGCGGTGGCGTACGCGGGCGTGGTGTGGTCGTTCTTCCGCCTGCCGCCGCGGGAGACGCTCATCCTGATGGCGTGCCACTTCGGGATGTGGCTGGCGGTCGCGGCCGGTGGGCTGCTGGGGGGCGCGCTCAAGCCGGTGGCGGCGTAAGGGCGCTTCAGCGGGCGTCCGGCGCTTCCGCTTCGGCCATGGGCGCGGCATCCTCGGGCGGGAGGCCCTGGATGAACGTCTTGCCCCGGTAGAAGAACTTCGCAAAGACGACGTACGCGACGGACGTCGCCGCCATCAGCCCCGCGAAGAACCAGTAGTAGTCCACGGGGCCGAGCCTGGAACCCGCGGCGGTGATCACTTCGTTCGTCGCCGAGTCGCGCACCTCGGGAATCTCGATGACCTTGTTGACCGCCGCCGTCACGAGATTGCCGAGCGACACGCCGAGGAAGTAGACGCCCATGATGAACGATTTCATGCGGGCGGGCGCCTGGGTGTAGGCGAACTCGAGGCAGACGATCGACACCATGACCTCGGCGGACGTCAGGACGACATAGGCGAGGAACTGCCAGCCGATGTTCGGCATCTCGCCCATGTACTGCTGCACGCGGGTGTCGTGCCAGCCCGCCTCGGCCGCGGCGCGGAGCGCGGCGTTCAGGTCTCCGGCTCCCGCGATGCCGGCCTCGTTCAGCGCGGCCCAGAGCGCGGCGGCGGCCTCGGGCGCCCGCTCCTGGACGCCCATCTCGATCCAGGCCGAAATCACGAACGAGAAAGCCGTGAGGGCAAGCCCTAGACCGATCTTGCGGAGCGGTGTCGGCTCGAAGAACCTGCCCATCAGCGGGTACACGCCGTAGGTGAACGTCGGGATGAGGATGAGGATGAGGATCGGATTGACGGCCTGCACCTGGGATTCGAGCCAGGTCACACCGAGGAACTCGAGGTCCATCGCTCGCGCCTGGAGCACCCACGCCGAGCCGGTCTGGTCGAAGATGCACCAGAACATCGGCACGAAGACGAGGAAGAGCGGAGCGAGGCCCGCGATCGCCCGCAGCCCGTCGGGGCTGAATGTCTCCTCACGGAACCGTGCCCACCCCGCGGGCGCGATGTGAACGAACCGCTTGCGCCCGAGCCAGAAGACGAAGGTGGCGACGCCCATGAGCACGCCGGGGACGCCGAATGCGAGCCACGGTCCGCCGAACGTGCGCAGCACCTCGCCGGTCGCGGGGTCCTTCTCCAGCGGGATGCCCGCGAGAAAGACGGGGGTCAGGAGCGAGCTTGCGGTCGCGCCGAGGTTGATCGAGAAGTAGAACCAGTTGTAGACCTGGGTGAGCAGCCGCTTGTTGCCCTTGCCGAACTGGTCACCGACGTGGGCCGAGACACATGGCTTGATGCCGCCCGCGCCGATGGCGATGAGGATGAGGCCGGCAAAGAGCAGCGGCTTCATGTCCCACGCGCCGGTGATCGGGCCGAGGTCCATGAGCGCGAGGCAGCCGTGACCGACGCAGTACATGAGCGAGATGAGCAGGATGGTGCGGTACTTGCCCCAGAGGATGTCCGACACCAGCGCACCGAGGATCGGGAAGAAGTACGCGGCCGCGCTGAAGAGGTGGTACCACTGCTTGGCCTGCTCGTCGGACATGAACGCGGGCTGCCCCGCCGAGTCGAGCAGGTGCTTGGTCATGAAGACGGTCAGGATCGTCTTCATGCCGTAGAACGAGAACCGCTCGGCCAGCTCGTTCCCGATGATGTACGGGACGCCCGGCGGCATCGTCGTGCGGGTCTGGTCGGGCGACGAGCGGTACTTCGAGGATGCCATCGGCGTCCCTTCCTGCTTCGGGTGGGGCGGCGGGGAGGATAGCGGATCGTCCTTGCGGATGCGGCGCTTGTGGCCGGACGCGGGAGGCCGTACCTTGACCGCCCGACCCGCGACGCAGGAGAAACCCCGATGTCCGACGCCGCCCCCGCCCGCCGCAAGGGCCTGCTCGACATGATCGAGTGGGTGGGCAACAAGCTGCCCGATCCTGCCTTCATCTTCGTCTTCGGGGCCGTGCTGGTGATGGCCCTCTCGGCGATCGGGCACTCCGCCGGTTGGGCGGTGCAGCCGAAGATGCTGCGGCCGGTGGTCGAGACCGTGCTGGACAATGAGGGCAGGCCGGTGCTCGACGCGGAGACCGGACGGCCCGTCACGCGCCCCGTCCTGGACGAGCAGAGCAGGCCGGTTCTGCAGCTCGTCGATGACCTGAGCCGCAACGACGGCCGGCCGTTCCGCACGCGGAACCTGCTCTCGGCGGACGGGCTGTACTACGCGATCTCGAGCATGGTGGACAACTTCGTCAACTTCCCCCCGCTGGGCGTCGTGCTCGTCGGGATGCTGGGCATCGGACTGGCGGAACGGTCAGGGTTCATCGGGGCCGCGCTCAAGGCGATGATGGTCGTCGTGCCGAAGCAGCTGCTGACGCCCACGATGATCTTCCTCGGCATCATGTCGTCGCTGGGGACGGACGCGGGCTACGTGGTGCTCCCTCCCGTCGCCGCGGCGTTGTACAAGTCGGTCGGCCGCTCGCCGCTGGCGGGGATCGCGGCGGTCTTCGCCGGCGTGTCGGCGGGCTTCAACGCGAACCTGCTGGTGACGAGCCTCGACCCGCTGCTCGCGGGCTTCAGCACCGCCGGGGCGCAGGTCGTCGACCCGGGCTACGCCGTCGCCCCGACCTGCAACTGGTGGTTCATGATCGCGTCCACCATCGTCATCACGGGGGTAGGCTGGGTCACGAGCGACTTCCTCGTCGAGCCTCGCTATGCGCGCAAGGCGGCCGCGGAGGGCGGGCCTTCGCCGGTGACGGCCGAGGACGCCGCGGCGCAGCGGCTGCGCCCGGAGGAGATTCGCGGGCTGTTCTGGGCGTTCGGCGTGCTCGCCGCGGCCACGCTGCTCTTCGTCTGCTTCAAGCTCATCCCGGGCTGGCCGTTCGACGACGCACGGGGGCGCATGGGCGCGATCCCCGGTCTCAGCCGCGCGGGCGACCACTTCGACCGATGGGTCGAGGCCATCGTGCCCCTGCTCTTCATCCTGTTCCTGCTCCCCGGCGTCGTGTACGGGGTCGTGGTCGGGACCGTCCGCAACAGCGGCGACGCGGCGCGGCTCATGGTCGAGTCCATGGCGGGCATGGCGCCGATCATCGTGCTCGCGTTCTTCGCGGCCCAGTTCATCGAGTACTTCAAGTACTCGAACCTCGACAAGATGCTCGCCTACACCGGCGGCGAGTTCCTCGCGGGGGCGAACCTCAGCCCCGCGGTGCTCATGGTCGCCTTCGTGCTGCTGACGGCCGTCTTCAACCTGTTCGTCGGCTCGATGAGCGCGAAGTACGCCATGTTCGCCCCGATCTTCGTGCCAATGTTCATGATCATCGGCGTCAGCCCGGAGCTGACGCAGGCCGCCCACCGCATCGGCGACTCGACGACGAACATCATCACGCCGCTGAACGCGTACCTCGTCATCATCCTCGTCGTGATGCAGAAGTACGCGCCGAAGGCGGGGATGGGGTCGCTGATCTCGATGATGCTGCCGTACACGGTCACGTTCACGATCGTCTGGCTCGTGCTGCTGCTGCTCTGGATGAACGCGGGCTTCAGCCTCGGGCCGGGCGGGCCGCTCGTCTACGAAGTGCCGCACTGATCGCTCAGACGCGCGCGGGGACGGGCCTCCCCGCCGCGAGCGTCGCGGTGATCCACCGGTCGTCCCAGGCGTAGAGCAGCCGCGCCAGCGGGTCCGGGGCGTCGCGCCACGGCACGTCGGGCGTGACGACGACGAGATCGGCCCACGCCGTCGGCGCGCTCATCCGCGCCGTCGCCGATCACCGCCAGGTGCTGTGCGTCACCCACCTGCCGCAGATCGCGGCCTACGCCGACGCCCACTACCAC
>JAANMT010002359.1_pt1 | contig 15918 bp, 14 predicted proteins | sample 7279711 | NCBI WGS metagenome assembly JAANMT01 (sample SAMN14094538, study PRJNA606508) | bioreactor metagenome | isolation source: A lab-scale SPAN reactor treating ammonium-rich wastewater day 1 | place: Ireland: Galway | collected 2017-01-16 | reverse complement strand
AGTTGTGGATCAGTTCGACCGCTGCTGCCGCGGGCCGGGCGAGATCGCAGCGGCCACCTGCCGCCTCGCATACCAGCAGACAGAGTACCGGCCGGATGCGCTTGCCGCCGCCAGACTCGACCGGCTGGCCCGTCTCATCTACCCAGCCCATGTGGTAGTGCAGCATGCGGTAGAACAAAGGCGGCGAGCCAGCAGGTGGGGCAAGCGCTTCGCGCAGGTCAGCCTCGATGAGCGGCAGAAAGCGGCTGAAGGTCTGGGAGAGGAGGCTCATGCGATGTCTCCCGATGGCTGACCGGCACGCAGAAGGGGCATGCTGCGCAGGGCGGCCAGGTCACGTGAGCCGCTGCACAGCATAGCGATGCGCAGCTGGGTGACCACCACCCGGATTATCTCGTCCAGCGCCTCTTCGGAGTCAGCAGCAGCGCGCAGGAACGGCCCGGCCATCCCACACAGCGATGCTCCCAACGCGAGGCACTTGGCTGCCTCGATCCCATCCCGCAGGCCGCCGCTGGCAAAGACGGGCAGACCCGGCGCGCCCTGCTGCGCCATCTGGAGCGACTCGGCAGTGGGGATGCCCCAATCGGCAAACGAGCGGGCGACCCTGGCGTGAAAGGCCGTCGGCGCGCGGTGGTACTCAACCTCGCTCCAGGATGTGCCGCCAGCCCCGGCCACGTCGAGCGCCGCTACCCCGGCGTCGGCAAGCTGGCGGGCAGCCTGCTCCGACAACCCCCAGCCAACCTCTTTGGCGATGACCGGGACGGGGAGCGCGCGGCACACCTGCTCGATCCGGCCCAGCAGCCCGGCCCAGCGCGTATCGCCCTCCGGTTGCACAGCTTCCTGAAGCACGTTGAGATGCAGGTGCAGCGCATCGGCTTCGACCATCGCCACCGCCCGCTGGCACTCATCCACGCCATACCCGTAATTAAGCTGCACGGCTCCCAGGTTGGCAAACAGCAGAATATCTGGCGCAGCAGGGCGCACCTGGAAGGTCGGCGCAAGCGCGGGCTGCTCAAGAGCCGCTCGCTGCGACCCTAACCCCATCGCGATGCCGTGCTTCTGGGCGGCGACGGCCAGCCGCAGGTTGATCACCCTGGCCTGCTCGGTCCCACCTGTCATTGAGGAGATCAGCAGCGGGGCAGCCAACTCGCGCCCGAAGAGGCTCAGGCGCATGTCGATCTCGGCCAGGTCAAGCTCTGGCAAGGCCTGGTGGATAAACCGGTAGCGCTCCAGCCCGGTTGTCAAGCGCGGAAACTGGACGTTCTCCTCCAGGTTAATGCGGATGTGATCCGCTTTGCGCTGGCCGATGTCCGGTGGCTGCTCACCCTGGGGGCGCGTAACTTCTGCCATGAGGCGGTGTTCCTTTGGTTGAATAGCGCTCATCATACCTGCGCTGGCAAATGCCTGTCAAGCCGGGCGCGGGTGGATTATTTGACGAACTGGCCAGTCATGATAAACTACTCACTCAGACTTAGCGAGAACCCTACCTAGGAGGCGACAAAATGGCGAGTACGGAGGATCGTATCCGAGAGATCATCGTCGAGCTGCTCGGCGTGGACTCGGCGAAGGTTGTCCCTGAGGCACGATTCCGGGAAGATCTAGAAGCCGACTCGCTGGACCTGGTTGAGCTTATCATGGAATTCGAGCAGGAATTCGGTGGCGAGATCTCTGACGAAGAGGCACAGAAGATCGAGACGGTCGGCCAGGCCATCGAGTACATTGATACCCAGATGAAGCGCTCGGCCTGAGCCAGGCGTCCTCGCAACATCATCGTCCTGCTTGCAACCGGGTCAGTTATCTGACCCGTTCTGCATTCTGGGGGCCGGGCGCACCCTGATCACTCGCTTGCGCAGGCGCAGCCGGGCGAGCCAGCCCGATCCCCTGTATCACGCTCGCCGCAGCCAGCCCGACGACGAAAGCCAGGACTCCCCAGCCAGGCAAAACCGGCGACGCATAGTGCGCCTCGAACGGGTGGCGCAGCGCGAGGAACGTTCCCGCGCCCAGCGCGGCGGCAGCAACGCCCAGACCGGCCAGCAGTGCGCGGCGCATCTGCCATGCAAGCCGGTCGGTGAGCAGGCTGGCGGCTACCCCGATCCACAGAAAGCTGGCTATCACGAAGCGCCTGCCGTATTCATCCGAGTTCCAGAGCTGGAGCACGAAAGGGTAGGGCGGCAGCAGAACCAGCCCCGGAAGCAGCGCTGCAAGCCGCACGCCCCAGCGCAGCCAGTGATTGTGGAGCATCCCGGCCCCGACGGCCAGTGCGACCCCGGCCAGCGCCACTGCCAGCCGCAGCAGGTCGGGCACGTGGCCCAGCGACCCGAAGCGCACGTCATTCAGGATGCCCGCCCACTGGGCCAGGTCGATGGCGTTCTGCGTCAGGCTCGCCGTCCTGTGCGGAATCCATGCCCCCCAGATGCCAAGCCAGGCCAGGCCGAGGGCGACCAGGGCAGCGCCATCGGCCCGCGAGCGCTCACGCACCATCGCCAGCCTCGCCGTGCAGCCTGGCGAACAGGCCATCGATTTCCATATCTTCACCCTGCTGGCTGATGAAAAACTGTTCGATAAACTCGCTGCGCCGCATTCGCAGCGCCATCGGCGCGACCGCGCGCAGGTCGTCCACCGTCGCTTCCTCGCGCGCGTCGATAGCGGCGTAGGCGCGCGCCGCCTCAAACATGGTGAATTCGGCGCGGTGCGAGTGGATGCTCAACTCCTGCACGAGCCGTAAGCCGAGCGCCTGTGCGTCAGGCGCGAGCGCAACTGAGGGAAGCAGGCTGCGGGCAATAGACACATCCTCGCTCGCCAGATGCGTCTCTTCCTCGAATGTGCGGATGAAGGCGCGCGGGTTGGCGTAGTAAGCACGGATGCGGTCGTAGACCAGGATACGCTGGGCGGGGTCGGCCAGCCCGTTGACCGTTACCCGCAGGCCAAAACGATCCATGATCTGGGGGCGGAGATGGCCCTCTTCAGGGTTCATCGAGCCGACCAGGACAAAGCGCGAACGGTAGGTGGCGCGCATCGGGCCACGCCGGACGGTGTACTGGCCCTGGGCGGCGGCGTCGAGAATGGCATCGACGATCTCGTCGCCGAGCAGGTTCACCTCGTCGATGTAGAGCATGTTGCGATCAGCGTGGGAGAGGATGCCCCGGTCAAGCCGGACACGGTTCTGCTGGATGGCTACGCGCTCGTTGATGCCGCCGATCACATCGTCCAGACGGGCGTTGAGGGGCAGTTCGATAAGCTGGACGCTGGCCAGCCGGGTGATGCTCTCACCCCGTTCCAGCTTGGCCGCGCACTCGGCACACACGCCATCCGGCCCTTCGCTTTCGTAATCCTCTGGCATGCAACCGTACATGCAAACGCTCTGGGGAATCAGGGGAAGCAGATCGCTCAGGCCACGCGCAGCAGTCGTCTTGCCTGTGCCACGCGGCCCAACGAGCAGCACTCCCCCCACGTTGGGGTTGACGACCGCCAACAGCAACGCCGTCCGCATCTCGAGTTGCCCGACAAGCGCCATAAAGGGGTAAGGCAAATGCTCCGCCAGCCCCAACTCCTCGCCGGGGATCTTGAGCACCTGCTTGGCCGAGCGGCCCTCCAGCAGCCGCAGCAGCATCGACGAGCGCGGCTGGCCGTCACCCGCCAGCAGGTGAGCGGGGATGTCTACCTGGTCGTCGGGGGTCTCGCCTGTTGCCTCGATTTCGTTTTCCATCTATACACACCCTGACGGCGGCGCGCAGTGCCCGCGCCTGCCCTGTTCCTTCAACCCGCGCCGATTATACCCAAGCGCACCCTGCCAACCATTACGGCAACCGCTCACACGCCCGGCCGTCGCTGTCCCCATCCAGATGATGCACGTCCTCACCAGTTTCCTGCCAGCAGTACCCGTAGCAGGCCTGGGCCTCAGCCTGCGATGCAAAGTCTTTACAATCATAAACGTTGGCGCTGCAATTGCAGACCGGGACGGGCGTGCTGGTCAGGGTTGGCGTGGGAGTCGGGCTGGGGCCTTGTGTCGGCGTGATTGTGGGGGAGGGGGTAGCGGTGGGGGAGGGGGTGGGGGTCGCCGTTGGAGTGGAGGTTTTGCTGGGTGTGGGTATGTCCGCCGGGCTGGTGTGGGTCGCTGCCGGGCTGCCGGCTTGCCGTAACACCTCGCCCTGGCAGGCAGCCAGCGCGAGCACCACCAGGCTGATGAGCAGGATTGGGCCAGGCAGTCGCACGGTTCGTCCTCCTGGGGATTTGTGCTGCTGTCAGCGTGCCAAAGCGGGCACACCTCAATCCATGTCTGGACGCCTTTCGGAGAGCTTCTTGAAAATATCCGGCTCCTCCTCCAGCACGTCGATCACGGAATAGGGCAGCCCGGTGAAAGACGGCGGCAGCGGCGCGCGACCTGGCAGTTCGGGCTTTGCTGGCCTGGGAGGAATATCAGTCCGCAGCTCGCGTTGGCTTACCGTCCGCTTGCGCAGGATGCGCGAATCCTTGCTGAGCGTGCCGATCCACTCACCATCTGTTGTGTATACATGGCCCCCCGGCTCGACCCACCCGACCCAGAAGCCACCCATATCCCAGAGGTGCCCGTCTACCAGTGTGGCAACCCAGTCGCCATCGGTGTTCCAGATGAATCGCCCCTCGAATTTGATCCTGGTCATGTCACCCTCCGGTCAGCGATCTCCACCGTCCCATGATACCACGGCACGGATTGAAAGATAAATTGCGCCCGTGGTAGAATCGCGCACAAAATGTGGCAACCAGGGGAGGTCCGGGCATGACACGCGAAGAAGCACTGGCCATCGTCAAAGAGTTCGTCAAGGGCGAGAACCTGCTCAAGCACATGCTGGCCGTTGAGGCGGCGATGCGCGCTTACGCTCGCAAGCTTGGCGAGGACGAGGAAGACTGGGGGCGCGTCGGCTTGCTGCACGACTTTGATTGGGAGATTCACCCCACCCTCGACGAACACCCGATGAAGGGTGTTCCCATCCTGCGCGAGCGCGGCGTGCCGGAAGAGGATATCCGCACCATCTTGAGCCATGCCGAGCACTCAGGCGTGCAGCGAGAGACACTGCGCGACAGGGCGCTTTTCGCCGTCGATGAGCTGACCGGCCTGATTATGGCAGCGGCGCTCGTTCGCCCCAGCAAAGACATCCGTGATGTGCGTGTCAAGTCAATCAAGAACAAATGGAAAGACCGGGCCTTTGCCGCTGGAGTGGCGCGCGAGGACGTTGAGCAGGGGTGCCAGGAACTGGGCGTAGACCTGTGGGACGAGCACGTGCCGCTGGTGCTCGAAGCCATGCAGGGCATCGCCGCCGAGCTTGGCCTGGATGGCCGGCTGGCAGCTGGCCAGTAGACAGCCTTTTGAGAAAACCACCGGGGTAACGGTATACTGCCTGACTGAGCCGGGCAGCTTGCCACACAGCCGGTGCGGGTGAGATTATGGGATCCAAGATTCAACTCGACAGGTCGTCTTTTGGCCGCCGCCAGCTGTTAGTCGTGATCGGCGCGGCGCTGGTGTTACTGGCCGCCATCGCGGCGCTCATCCTGGCGCTGGCAGGGGGCCGGGACGAGCGGGGAACCGCCGAAGTTACCCCGACCGGCGTCGTGGCAGAGTCGCCTACGCTGCCACCCTCATTCACACCATCGCCTGAAGGGCCACCTACCGAGACACCCACACCGGAGGCAACTGCCACGCTTGAGCCATACCAGTACACCGTCCAACCAGGCGATACGCTGTACTACATCATCCAGGTTTTTGGCTACCGCGACCTCCAGATCGTGCCGGAGGTAATCGCTCTGAACAATATGGCTAACGAGAACGACCTCCGGGCCGACCAGGTATTGCTGATCCCCCGGCAGACACCTACCCCCGCCCCGACGTCCACCGAAGGCCCGACTCCTACGCCAACCGCCACGGCAGGCCCCGGCACGCCGACCAGCGACCCCAACACCCAGCCGGATTACACTGGTTGCAGCCTTGACAACCGCTGCATCTCACCTGACGGGCAGTTCTGGCTGCACGAAGTGGTCGAAGGCGACACGCCCGCGGGGCTGGCCTTCGGCTATGATACGACGGTCTCTGACATCCTGCTGGACAACGGCCTGAGCGAGGCTTCGTTCATCCGCCCCGGCCAGGTCCTTCAGATCCGCATCAAGGTGACGCTCACGCCCACACTGACCCCCACCGGCGGCCCTGACTCGACTGCCACGCCTACGCCAGTACTCAGCCCACCCTCCCTCCTTGCACCTGCCAACGGCGCGACTATCGCCGCGGGTGAGACGGCTGCGCTCCAGTGGGCCGCCGTGCAGCCGCTGCCAACCGGCGCTTATTACCTCGTCCAGCTTCGCGACCGGGAAACAGACGAGACTTTCCGCGCCACGACGCGCAGCAACGTCTACCGCCTGCCCGATGATCTGCGGCCCGGCACAGGACGCTCGGTTGTTTACGAATGGCAGATCGTCATCGTCGAGGGGGGCAGCACCGACTCACCCGTGATCAGCGAGCAGGGAGAGCCGTGGGCCTTCACCTGGGGACGCTGACAGCCTGGTTTAGAACAAGCGGCGGCACAACCTCAGACCGCGCCGAGGCGGCCAAACTCCTTGGCAAGCACCTGGGCAGAGAGATGCAGCATCGTCGGGCGACCATGCGGGCACGTCTGCGGTGACTGGCAGCGCTCAAGCTGCCGCACAAGCGCCTCCATTTCGCTGTAGCTGAGCACCTGCCCGGCCTTGATCGCTGCCTGCTTGCACACCCGCGCGATCAGCTTCTCCTCAGCTGTGGAGCCGGTCGGCATCTCGCCGCACTCGATCTCGCCCAGTGCAGCCAGCAGCGCACCGACCGGGTCGCCGCCTGAAACCAGCGCAGGCACAGCTCGCACACGCACCGCGCTGCGCCCGAACAGCTCAATGCCAAACCCGACTGCACTCAGCGCATCCAGGCTCTCTTCGGCCAGCGCCGCCTGCTCCGGTGGCAGTTCCACGACGACCGGCTCCAGCAGTTCCTGTGAGGCCATTGCCTCCCCGGCACCCTCTGCCTTGAATTGCTCGTACAGCACGCGCTCATGCGCGGCGTGCTGGTCGATCAGGTAGAGGCCGCCCGGCCCTTCGGCGACCACGTAGATCGCGCCAACCTGCCCAACCACGCGCAGCATCGGCAGGCTGCGCGGCTGTGACTGGGGCGTGGAGGGCGCGTCCTCGTCGCCCGGCGGCTGCTGGTAGGCGCGCTGCCCTGGGCTTTCTGTGTCCAGGTCAATATCCAGCTGCTGCATGCGGTCGCGGGTCACCTGAGTGAGACGCTCGCGGCGCGCCGCCCACTCTGGCGATCCCCAGACTGCTTCAGCATGGATGGCAGGCGGAGGCGCCTGCTCAACCAGCGTGCGGCGCACCACGCGCTGCACCGCACCGAAGACAGCGTCCGGCTGGCGGAAGCGGACTTCCGCTTTGGTCGGGTGGACGTTCACATCTACTTCGTGGGGCGGCACATCGAGCAGCAGCACGGCAACCGGGAAACGGCCCACCATCAACATCGTGTGGTAGGCCTGTAAGACGGCGTAGGTAAGGCTCGCGTCCTGAATCCAGCGACCGTTTACAAAGAGCGTGATGTGCGTGCGGTTGGCGCGGTTCAGGGCGGGCAGGCCCACGTAGCCGCTGACCTGCACCTGGTGCAGGTCGGGCCGCGAAGGATCATCGGCCACCGCCTCAACCGCGACCATCTGTGAAGCGGTCTCCAGACCATAGACCTCGCTCAACACCTCATGCAGATCGCCGCTTCCGGTCGTGCTGAGAATCGTCTGCCTGCCATGCGAGAGCGCGAACCGGACGGATGGGTAGGCCATCGCGTAGCGGCTCACCAGCGCGCCGATGTGGCCGCGCTCGGTACTCTCCTTCTTGAGGAACTTGAGGCGCGCCGGGACGTTGTAGAACAGGTTCTCGACGGTAATCAGCGTCCCCTGCGGCGCGCCGATGCCATCCCGCCCCGTGAGCACCCCGCCCTCAAGATAAAGGCGCGTGCCCATCGGCTCACCCGCTGCCCGCGTCACCAGCATGAGGCGGCTGACCGAAGCAATCGAGGCGAGCGCCTCGCCGCGAAAGCCCAGGGTGGTGATGTGGCTCAGGTCTTCGACGCTGCTCAGCTTGCTGGTCGCGTAACGGTGGAAGGCCAGCTCGGCTTCGTCAGCCGGGATGCCCGCGCCATCGTCTGAGACGCGGATCAGCCGCCTGCCGCCCTCCTCGATCTCGATAGCAATGTGCCGCGCGCCTGCATCCAGCGCGTTCTCGATCAGCTCTTTGATGACCGAGGCCGGGCGCTCGACCACCTCGCCTGCCGCGATCTGGTTGGCCACCTCCGGCGGCAAAACGCGGATAGCCATCCCGTCTCCACTCCTCACATCACGCCAGAAAGAATCGCAGACCGGCGTTGGCAACGCCGGTCTGCGATTCTACCCGATCCGTTTGCGGCTGGCCTACTCGCCAACGCTTCGCAAGGGAACGGTCATGGTGAACAGGCTCCCTTTGCCAAATTCACTCTGGACGCCGACTGTGCCACCGTGCGCCTCGGCAATCGCCCGCACCAGCGCCAGGCCGAGACCCGAACCCGTCGGGGGGCGTGGCTCGCCCTCGCGATGGGGAACCCGGTAGAAGGCCTCAAACAAGCGCGCCTGATCCTCCAGGCGGATGCCAATCCCGTTGTCTTCGACCGCCAGCGTGAGGCTGTTCGCATCCACTACATAGGCCCGCACGATGACCTGACCGCCTTCCGGCGTGTACTTAAGCGCATTCTGCACCAGATTGGCAGCAGCTTGCTCGTAGAGCATCGCATCGACCAGGAGGAGCGGCAGCTTCTCCTGCATCTCAACCCGGCAGGTGATGTTCTTCTGGCGAGCGAGAGATTCCTGCTGATCCAGTACCTTGCGGGCTATCTCCTCCACATCCACCAGGGCGATCTGAAGCTCGGCCTCCTCGCCAAACTGGAGGCGGCTGAGGTAAGTCAGGCGCTCGGTCATCTGGGTAATGTGGTCGATGCCGATATGGATGCGATCGACCGCCTCGGTCTGCTTCTGGTTCAGGTTGCCGCTCAGCGGCAGCATCGAGGCATAGCCGCGCATGTAAGTCAGCGGCGAGCGCAGGTCGTGCGAAACCATGCGCAGGAAGACCGTCTTGATGTTGTCCAGCTCCTTGAGCGCAGTAATGTCACGCAGGACGGTCACACGCCCGCTGATCGCGCCGTCCTGCCCCACGATGGTTGAGGTGTTGGCGAGCAGAGTCTTGCCGTTGCGGTGGGGCAGCTCCAGCACCGAGACTGGCTCCTGGAGGCTGGTCATCAGGCTCGCCAGTTCCGGCACATCAACTACCTCGGCGGCGCTGCGCCCGGCGGCCTGCTCCACCCGGATATCGAAGAAGTACCCCGCTGCCGGGTTGACGAGCACAACCCGGCCCTCGTTGTCCACCACGATCATGCCATCCGCCGTGCTCTCCAGAACGGCTTCCAGCTTGCGGCGTTCTTCTTCCGCCTCTGCGAACAGGCGAGCATTCGCGACTGCCACGGCAGCCTGCCCGGCCAGCGTCGAGAGGAAGTCCAGTTCCGGCTGCTCGAAGATATGCTCAGCCTCGTAGCCCAGCCACAGAATGCCGTGGAACGAGGTCTCGCTGCGCAGCGGCAGGGCGACGAGCGCCTGGATGTGCGTCTGGAGGTTCCCGGCATCAAGCGAGCCACTTGCCCGCCAAAGCTGGCTGATGACGACCGTACCTTGCTGCTCAACGAGATCCAGCAACTGCCGGTCGAGCACAGACATGGCAGACGCCGCAGGGCCGGCGGTGTAAACCTGGAGCGAATGGCCAGGGGCGCGTTGGAGCACAATACGCACCCCGGCCGCATGCGTTACGTCCAGGGCGCTGTTGAGGATAGGGGGCATGGCGCGGAAAAGCTCCAGGCTGGAGGACACGCCCCGGCTGACGTTCAACAGCCGCTCCTGCTCGTCAATCCGCCGGGCGAGCCGGGCGCGCATCTGCTCAAAGGCGCGCCCCAACCGACCGATCTCGTCCTCACCGCCAATGTCCGGCGCGTGGTCCAGCTGACCCTCAGCAATGCGGTCTGCCGCCTGGGCAAGCACCTCTAGCGGCGCAGTAACGTTGCGGGTCAGCGTGATAGCCGCGGCCAGCGCGATGGTCGTTACGGCGACCAACAAGAGCATCATCGGCAGGGCAATCTGGGTAGCCAGCGCCAGCGCCACCTCATCAGGCGCTGCCATGATGACCGTCCAGTCCGGACGACCCTCCACCGGGTGCAAGTAGACCAACTGCCGGGTGCCATCTTCCCGTTGCTGGCGGAATACCTGCTCGTGCGCCGCGCTTCGCACGCTGCTCATGCTCGTCCGGTCGAAGACCCGCCCGTGCTGCTCCGGGTGGGTGGGATGCAGCAGGATGCGGCCCTGTTCATCGACGATGAACCCTTCGCCTGTCTGGTTGGCGTCGGCATGCAGCGCCTCACCCACCGACCCCAGGATTGGGCTGGCAGCCAGCTCGGTGCGCCCGACAAGCGCGCCAGCGATCTCGCCGGTCTGGGGGTCAGCAACCGGGGCGATGAAGCTGAGCCAGGCGCTCTGTTCAGCCTCACCATAGCTCGTAACCTCGGCCAGATCGCCGCCCTGCAAGACCGCGTTGAGTTGGGCCGCTTCCTCTTCGCGCAGTGACGAGGCCGCAGCAGTCCCAGGGTAAGCCGCCAGCAGGTTCTGACCGGCATCGAAGGCCAGCACTTCCTGGAAAAAGCTATTTTCGCGCAGATCGTCGGCCAGGCGCGGCGATAGCTGCTCTTCCTGGGCCAGATTCCCGATTAGCTCGCGGCCCAACTGGAAGAAGAATGGAATCTGGCTGCTTGCGGTGGTGGCGTCATGCACCATCTGGTCGACAACCAGCCGTGTAGCCAAGCGGTAGGCGCTGACTATCGCGACCCCGACCAGCAACAGGGTAGCCAGCGCAGCGACGGGCACAAAGACGTAGAGCAGGCGCTGGCTCAGATGCCTTTCCCAGGGGGCAGGGATTAATTCGGCGGCGTGCACTGGGCGCAGGCGGGGCCAGGCTGCCAGGGCCAGTTGGAAGAGTATCCCCCCGGTGAGCGCACTACCCAGGCACCAGATCAGGGTCGGCCAGGCGAGCGTAACGGCCCGCTCCAGGCTGGTCAGCGGCGATGCGTGCCCCGTAGCGAAAATGCCAAGCAGGCCCAGCGGCCAGGCGATAGCCAAGGCGGCCAGCGGTGCAGATACAAGCGGTTGGCGTAGCAGGCGGGCCAGCATGCCCCGGTAAGTCTGCCTGAACGAGGCTGCCAGCGCGGCCCCCAGCAGGGCGATCTCAAACGGCTGGGTGAGACGACCGGTATCAAACAGGGTCCAGGCCAGGCCAGTGAGCAGCCCGACAAGCGTCGCCGGGCCTCTGCCCAGCCACAGCGCCGCCGCCAGCAGGGGCAGGAAGATCAAGGGGGGCAGGGCGACCTCCGCCGGGATACCTGGGATGGCGGAGCTTACCACGAGCAACCGCGCGAGAAGCGGCGCTGCGCCGAGGCAGAGCGCAAACAGCAGCCAGTGGCGGGCGCTGAAGCGGCCAAAGTCGGCAAGACTGCGGGCCAATACACCGAACGCCAGAACAGCATAAAGCAGCGTAATCACGTAGCCGAAGGGAGAGAGAGCCAGCGTCAATGAGGGGGTATTGTGGAAGGCCAACCACACAACGGTCATGGCACCAGCTTGTCAGGCAGACAGCGGAATGGATCAGGACAGGGCTAGTATATCACCGCGCCCGGCGAGCCTGCCAGCCGCTAGGGCGCGCGCCCCACCACGTCAATCTGGTGCGCGATGTAGACCAGCTCTTCCCGTTCGATCTGAGCGTGGCGCTGCTCAGCCCAGGCAGCGAAACGCCCGGCATCGAGTTCGGGGTGAGCATTCAGCGCACCCTGAATAGTATGGATGATGAAGTGCAGGAAATAGGCCTCATCGGCAGGGTAGCCCTCCGGGCCGGGAAAGACCACCCAATCCGAGCTGCCCGCATCAAGGATGCTCGCCCCTGCCGCGCGGAGATGGTGGATCAGGTGGCGGCCTGAGCAGCTGTCACCGGAACGCCTGCCGCCGACCACCCGCTCATCCATCGTGCGGTGGTAAAGCGCCTCAATTTGTGCGTCGAGCGACGGGTCAAGCACCGGCTCTAGCGCCGTGACGCCGTCAAAGTTGAGTGTAAAGGTGAACATCCCACCCGGCTCCAGCAGGCTGAAGAGCGGGGGCAGGGTAGCAGGTATGTCAACCAGGTCGAGGAAGGCATGCGCGATCAGCAAATCCCAGGTCTGCTGGCCGCGTTCCCTGGCAATGAAGTCGTACAGGTCGATGGTTTCCAGCGTGACCACTGTACGTTGCCCAGGGGCCGCGAGGGTTACCACCCCTTCATCCGCAGATGTCGCCGCGATCCCCCTTGAAGCTGCCCAGGCGGGCAGGCGGCGCTTCGCTTCAACGATATTCCCGGCGTCCGCATCGATAGCCGTGTAGGCCACCTCGCCCGCCAGCAAACCCCACTCCCAGGCCCGCTCGACCATCGTACCGATCCCCGCGCCGATCTCCAGCACGCGCAGCATCCGGCCCGGCGCAGGCGCGGGCAGCGCGTCCAACAGGCTCTGCCACACATGGCGGTTCAACGCCCGGTCATCGACTGTCTTTTTGGCCGCGAGGTAGCGCGTAAAGCTGTACTTGGTTCGCTGGGTGGTCATTGGCTGGCCTGTTTCAAGCGGGGCCTGGGGCCATATCTTGAAGTATAGAGATGAGAAATGTCCCAAAGAATGCTATCTTTATTATAGTCAGCCTGTGGTGCCAACCCATGTTACGCGATGGGCAACGGCCAGGCAAATCCTTGTGGACAGCCTGGCTCACCTGTGAGCGGCCCCAGGTGGGCAGAAAGCGGCAACGGCGATGGCGTTGACTTACGCGGATCACCAACCAGCTACGGCCCTGGCCCGGCTGCGCCGCCAGTGGCTCGCGCTCGCGCTGTTCTACAGCGCGCTGGTTGTGCTTGCCTACCTGCTGCTAAGCGAGCAGTGGCAGCCGCCCTACGCCGCGCGCTGGGCGATGCTTGCCGGGCTGGCGCTTGCTGCCCAGCTTGCGATGCTCTGGAGACGCCTGCCAGAGAACCACCGCCCCGGCGAGACGGCGCTGCTGCCGACACTGGGGCTGGCGAACCTGCTCAGCCTGCTGCGTGGCCTGCTGCTCGGCTTGCTGGCCGGGTTCCTGTTCCTGCCATGGCCGCCGGGCTGGCTGGCTTGGGCGCCCGGTATACTTTACACCGCCGCTATCGTCATCGACCTCCTGGACGGTTTGGCCGCGCGCCTGACCAACCGCGCAACCCGGCTCGGCGCAGGGCTTGACACCGAGCTTGACGCGCTGGGCATCCTGATCGCGCCCCTGCTGGGCGTCTGGTACGGGCAGTTGCCAGTGTGGTATCTCCTCGCCAGCGCGTCACGCTACCTGCTCGTCTTTGGCCAATGGACGCGCCAGCGGCAGGGCAAGCCGGTCTACCACCTGCCGCCAAGCGCGACGCGCCGCCCGCTGGCCGGGCTGCAAATGGGGCTTATCAGCGCCGTGCTGTGGCCCATACTGGAACCCCCGGCTACAACCATCGCCGCTACGCTCATCATGGCCCCGTTTCTCGTTGGCTTTATTCGGGATTGGCTGGTTGTCAGCGGGCGCATCGACCCTGATTCAGCGGGCTACGAGAAGGCTCATCGCCAGACTGCGACGCTTCTTGCACACTGGCTGCCGCCCGCGCTGCGCTTCGCGCTTGTCGCGCTGGTCACCGGGCTGGCGCTGGGGATATGGCCTGGCGCCACCGCGCTGGCCCTGTTCGGCCCGCTTGAACTGGCGCTGCTTGCGCTGGTTGCGCTTGGAGTCGCCGGGCGGCTGGCTGCTGCCCTTCTGCTGATTCGGGTAGAGATCGGGCTGGCGCAGATCGGCTTTGCGCCGGGCAGCGGGCCACTTGTGGCCGTCCTGTGCCTGCTGATGCTGCTGGGGAGCGGCGCGTTTTCCATCTGGCAGCCGGAAGAGCGCATCCTGACCCACCGCCTGGGAGACAGGGAATAGCCCATGTTGAGGAGCCTGGTCTCAAGGCGGCAGTTGCAGCTTGGCACCCTGTTGGTATGGCTGCTTGTGCCGCTGCTGCTGTGGTGGGTGGTACGCTCAGTGCCGCTGGGGCGCATCTGGGCAGCATTAAGCGGCCTGGGCTGGCCCCAGATCGCGGCGCTGCTGGCGCTCAACACACTCGTTCTGTTGAGCTTCAGTGGACGCTGGTGGACAATCCTGCGCGGGCAGGGCACGCGCATCCCTTACCTCGCACTGACGGGTTACCGGCTGGCCGCATTCGGTGTGAGCTACTTCACACCGGGGCCGCAGCTTGGCGGCGAGCCACTCCAGGCTTACCTGCTCAAGCGGCGGCAGGGCGTACCCGGTGCAACAGCGACTGCGTCGGTGGCGCTGGACAGGCTTCTAGAGATCGTTGTCAACTTCGCTTTCCTGTTCACTGGCGTGAGCCTGACGCTCCAGCAGCGAGCCTTCGGGGGGCAGCTTGGCTGGGAAGCGCTCGCCCTGGCGCTGGTGTTGCTCTCCCTGCCGGTTGGCTTTCTTGTCGCGCTGTGGGGCGGTCTGCACCCGTTGTCCTGGCTGGCAGGGCACGCGCCGGGATGGCTGAGGAATCTGGACGGCTACCAGGTGGTGTCCGACCTGGTGAACACGAGCGAGGCAGAAGCCGCCCGTTTCTGCCGGGAGCGTCCGCTGCATGTAGTGGCAGCGCTGATGATGTCGCTGTTGAGCTGGGCGCTATTGTTGGTCGAGGTCTGGCTGGCCCTGCGATTCCTTGGGCTGGGGTTGTCGCCCTTGCAGCTTGTGGTCATCCTGACAGCAGCGCGGATCGCTTTTCTGCTGCCGCTGCCAGGGGGGTTAGGGACGCTGGAAGCGAGCCAGGTGCTCGCCTTCCAGGCGCTTGGTTTTGACCCGGCGCTGGGGCTGACTTTCAGCCTGGTTGTCCGGGCACGCGATGTCCTGTTCGGCGCGATAGGGCTTTGGTGGGGTGGTATGCTCATTGGCAAGCGGGATTACCCAGGCAGGTTATGATGGATAGCTCAAGTGTGACTAAGATGGCATGTGCGCGCATCCCGACAGAGATGGGCGAGTTTCAGCTCTGTCTCTACACCAGCAACCAGGATGGCAAGGAGCATCTCACCCTGATCATGGGCGATGTTGCGGGGAAGCCCGACGTACTCGTGCGCGTGCACTCCGAGTGCTTCACCGGTGACGTGCTCGGCTCGCAGCGCTGCGACTGCGGCGAGCAGCTTGGCCGGGCGATGCACCTGATCGCCCAGGAAGGCGAAGGTGTGCTGATCTACCTGCGCCAGGAGGGACGGGGGATTGGCCTGCTGGACAAGCTGCGTGCCTACAACCTCCAGGATCAGGGTTACGATACGGTCGATGCCAACCTTGCCCTGGGCCACCAGCCTGACGAACGCGATTACACGATTGCAGCGCGCATTCTGGAGGACCTCGGCGTGCGCTCGATCCGCCTGCTGACCAACAACCCGGATAAGCTCGACTCGCTCCAGGCTCTGGGGGTTGCGGTCGCCGCCCGCGTACCGATTGAGGGGGAGGTCACGCCGGATAACGCCAGCTATCTCCAGACCAAGGCATATCGCATGAATCACCTGCTCGACCTGAGCAGGGTTATCCCTGAGCCTCCCGTGCCCAAGATGAACGGCAGGCGATGATCGCGCCGCTCGACGGGTTCCGCGAGCGGGCGGCAGCCCATCAACGCGCCACCGGCCACCCTTTCGTTACACTGACCTACGCGCAAAGCCTTGACGGCTGCCTGACCCTGCACGCCGGGCAGCCATCCCCTATCAGCGGGCCGGAATCGCTGGTGATGACC
>JAANMT010002351.1_pt1 | contig 15974 bp, 17 predicted proteins | sample 7279711 | NCBI WGS metagenome assembly JAANMT01 (sample SAMN14094538, study PRJNA606508) | bioreactor metagenome | isolation source: A lab-scale SPAN reactor treating ammonium-rich wastewater day 1 | place: Ireland: Galway | collected 2017-01-16 | reverse complement strand
CGGGCTCTCCCGGGACGTGACGAGGCCTCTAAGTTTCCATGAAGGGAACCCGCAGTAGCCAGTGAAGGGCCAACGGTCATGCTGACGCGCCTGTACGTCGACAACTACAAAGCTCTGGTCAACTTTGAACTGCACCTCAAGGGGTTGACGCTCCTGACGGGCCGTAACGGAACCGGGAAGACCTCGGTTCTGGAAGTCCTCCAAATACTGCGGTCCTTTGCTTCCGATGGCCAGGCCATCTCCGACCTTCTGACGGCCGACACTCTGACGCGCTGGGAGACGCGCGGGCTGCAGACCCTAGAACTGGATCTCGAAGTGGATGGTCACTCGCTGACCTACAAGGTAACGGTAGAGCACAAGGGTGGCAACCTCCCGGCCCGAGTACGGGATGAGCGTCTCTTGCATCACGGAAAGCCGCTCTTTGAAGCCAGCCTCGGCGATGATCACATGTACCACGCTCAGCTCTACCGCGATGACCACTCCAGGGGCCCTACGATGTTGGCTGACTGGACTCGCTCAGGTGTGGCACAGATGCAGGAGCGCCCCGAAAACCAGAAGTTGATCGGGTTTCGAGAGCGGCTGCGGAACGTCCAGATAGTCACGGTGGACCCGTGGGCCATGAAACCCGAGTCCGAACGAGAGGAATCGGAGTTGGCCTGGGACATGCGGAATTTCGTTTCCTGGTATCGACACGTGCGCCAGGAACGGTCTAGGCAGCAGGAGCCCTTCTTCGAGGACCTGCGCGCGCGGTCATCGGCGGGTTTGAAGACTTGCCGGTCAAGCAGGCGGGAGAGACGACGCGTGTGATGCGCCTGGAGACACGTGTTGCCGGGCGGCCCTGTCACCTCGCATGGCGCGAGTTGTCCGAGGGCCAGCGAGTCCTCATCGGACTGTATGCTTTGCTGCACTGGGCAGTGGGGCCTGGTCGGACGCTCGTCGTCGATGAGCCGGAGAACTTCGTGGCCTTGCCGGAAATCCAGCCCTGGCTTACCGCACTCTTCGACCAGGTGACCGATCACGGTGCGCAGGCGATCTTGGTCTCCCACCACCCGGAGGTTAAGGATTACCTGGCAGTCGAGCACGGTCTAGTATTCGAGCGCCAAGACGGTCCCACTCGTGTTAAGGCCTGGCCGGCGTCAGACACAGGCCTCAGACCGTCCGAATTGTCAGCACGGGGTTGGGAGGTTGAGTAAGCCGTACGCAGTACTGCTGGTCGAGGATACCCAGCATGAGATTCTCCTCAGAAAGCTCCTCAAGAGGCTGGGCTGGATCAGCCAGAGGATGCGGGTCCGCAAGGCACCACCAGGGCGCGGAGCTGCCGAGGCCTGGGTTCGCGCGGTTTATCCGCTCGAGGTCCTGGCCCTCCGGCGAGCCCACAGAAATGCCTGTCTTGTGGTGGCCCTGGACGCCGATACCGGAACGACGATCGCCCTGCTCGCGCCGGCCAGCGCCGCCCGTGGCACCTGAGCTAATGAGTCATGCCAGGCGAAGGCCCGGAGAAGGAGCTGAACGAAGAGTCGCGCTGTGAAGGTCCTGGTCACGGGGGCAACGGGCTATATCGGGGGGCGGTTGATCCCGCGCCTGCTTGAGGAAGGCCACCAGGTGCGCGTCCTGGCTCGCGATCCCGAGCGCGTCGCCGGGCGGGCCTGGAGCTCGCAGGTGGAGATCGTGGCCGGGGACGTGCTGCGAGGCGATACCCTTCCGGCTGCGCTGAGCGGTGTGGACGTGGCCTACTACCTGGTGCACTCGATGGGCAGCGCGGGCGACTTCGAGGCCAGGGACCGCCAGGCAGCCTCCAACTTCGTGGCCGCCGGCCAGAGGCTCAAGCAGGTCATCTACCTGGGCGGCCTGCTGCCCCAGGACGCCTCGCAGCACCTGGCAAGCCGCGGCGAGGTTGGCGCCATCCTGCGGGCTGGACTTCCCACCACCGAGTTTCGGGCCGGCCCCATCGTGGGCTCCGGATCAGCCTCCTTCGAGATGGTGCGCTACATCACCGAGCGCATCCCCTTGCTTCTGGCTCCGCGCGGCGTCAACCACGCCATTCAGCCCATCGGCGTGGGAGACATGCTGAGCTATCTCGTGCGGGCTCTGGACGGGCGTGCCCAGGGTGTGGTCGACGTTGGAGCGGACCGCCTGAGCTTCGGGGACATGCTCCGGGTCTACGCCTCGATTCGCGGCCTTCATCGCACACTGGTCGAGTTTCCGCTCATCACACCCGCCTTTGCGGCCAACTGGGTGGGATGGCTCACGCCCATCCCGCACAGCCTGGCGGCTCCCCTGCTGGCAGGGCTGGGCCATCCGGTGGTGGCCGATACCTCCCGCGCCGAGACGCTCTTCGGAGAGATCTATCCGCTGAGCTATCACCAGGCCGTGGAGCGCGCCCTGGAGCGAGTGGACGTGCCGACCTCCTGGCGCAGCGCACTGAGGAGCGACTACCGGGTGGAGCGCGTCGACCAGGAAGGGCTCTATCGTGAGCAGCACAGTCTCTCTGTAACAGCCCCACCCGAGCGGCTGTTCGCAGCCTTCTGCCGGCTGGGGGGAAGTCGTGGCTGGGCGGTCTGGAACTGGGCCTGGAAGCTGCGCGGCTGGATCGACCAGGGCATCGGCGGTCCGGGCCTGCGCCGGGGGCGCCGCCACCCCACCGAGCTCTATGCCGGCGAGGCCCTGGATGTGTGGCGCGTGGAGGCCATCGAGCCGGGTCGGCGTCTGCGCCTGAGGGCCGAGATGAAGATTCCCGGCAGGGCCTGGCTGGAGTTTCAGGCTCTCCCCGAGGGACCGAGCAGTCGCCTGGTGCTGACGGCCACCATGGAGCCCCGCGGGATGGGAGGCTGGCTTTACTGGTGGAGCACGTATCCCTTCCACCGCTGGGGTTTCCAGGCCCTGGCCCGGGCCCTGGCAAGCGAGGCGGGGAACCCTCCAACCCATTGACCTGGCCTCCTCTCGAGGACCTTGATGGAAGAGTATGAATGACCCACCTCATCGCCCTCGACCTCCCGCACTGCTAGACTCAGGCTGCAAGGAGGACGGGGGAAATGTCAGCTTCATACGCGGGGTTCAGCACTCTCACAACGTTTGTGGCCTTCGTCGCGGTACAGAATGACCCGACGGGATGGCAGGTCCTGCTCTGCGGCGGGTTGCTGCTCCTGGTGCACGGCCTCTACTGGCTCAATCGCCTGCAAATCGCCGCCAACGGGCCCGTCGGCAAGAAGAAGGCCGGGGTCCGGTTGCCCGACTTCACAGCGCGGGAGGAGCCGATCGTGGACCTGGACGACGCTAGCTCGACCCGCGAGGTGCTCGAGCGATTCCTTCTCAAGCCGGACCGCCCACCCGAGGGGCCCTGAAGCATCAGCTCGCGCCTGTTCGAAGACGACCGGACCGGAGGCCCTCAATTCCCCAGAAACGGTCGCTGCGACTGCAACATCACCCGCCGACAGTCTCGATCCACCCGCGCCCGCAGATACGCCGCCAGAGCCTCCCCGCTCCGCTCCCCCGCCCGAATCGCCTCGGCCAGGTAGTAGGCAAAAAAACCGTGCCCCCGCTCGCTCCAGTCGAACGCCCTCTGCCCGGGAGAGCAGGCAAACAGGGCCCCCGCAAAACGACCGGCTACCTCCGCGGTCAGCCGGTTGTCACTGCAGCACAACGCCTCCACCGGCTCATTGCGCCAGGCATCGAGCAGCACCAGAACACGCAGGCCGGCAAGAGTGCGGCCGAGGGCCTCGGCCGACAGAGCGCTCTCCTCTAAGCGCCCCGGGTGGCTGTCGCTCAGCATCAGGTAGCCCTCGAGGCTGTGCCCGAAGAAGGCCACCACCACCGGCTCATCCGGCCGAGACCCGGAAACCAGCCTGGCCAGGCGCACCCCGAAAGTGGCCCGGTCAGCCTCTTCCAGCAGGTCGACCTCGAACCCGCCGGCCTGCAGGGCCCCGGCCAGCAGCCTTGCGTCCGACCGGGCGTGCTCGAGATCGGACAGGTGGTGGTAGCTGTCCTGTCCGACCACCAGGGCCACACCCTCGCGGGCCCAGGAAGGAGAGACCAACAAGAGCACAATCACGATCCATCTCATAAGGCGAGCATAGCCGCCAGCAAGGTTGCTCCAAATGACCTGGATCAATCCCCGAGAGGTCGCCCCCCCGCCGCCACGAACCCGCCCAGGTGGTGGCATTCGACCCGTCCTTCAAAGATCGCGTCCGCGAGGCGGTGGCTCGCGTCGAGAAAGACTCCGACGCCGAGGTCGTGGTGGTGGTCGCTCCCCGATCGGGCAGCTACGCCGACGTCGATCTGGCGGCCGGGCTCCTCCTGGGCCTCTTGTCCCTGGCCGTCGTCCTCTACAGCCCGGTGGTCTTCCGACCCGAGACCCTCTTGCTCGACATCGTGCTCTTCGTGCTGCTGGGCCGCTTTCTGTGCAGCCGCACCCCCGCCCTGCGGCGCTTGCTGACCAGTCATCGGCGGCGCAAGGCCCAGGTGGAGGCGAGCGCCAAGACTGCCTTCATGGACTTTGCCGTGCACGCCACGCGCGGCCGCACGGGGGTGCTGCTCTACCTCTCCCTGCTCGAGCGCATCGGCTGCGTGCTGACCGACCGCGGCGTGGACGGCAAGGTGCCGCGGGCGGTCTTCAGCGAGCTGAGGCTGGGGCTCGAGCGCGGGGGCTCGCTGGCCGCCCTGGAGGAGAGCCTCCAGCGGGGGCTCGATCTCCTGGCCGAGCGGCTGCCCGCCCACCTTCCCGCCACCGAAGACAACCCTGACGAAATCCCCGACGAGCCTCGGATGCTGGCGTGAGACTGCTCCTCATTCTGTTGCTGCTCGCTCCCTCCTGGGCCCGCGTGGGCGGGGGAGAGAGCTACAGCGGCGGAGGCGGCAGCTCGGGCGGAGACGACGCCGGCCTGGTCTACTTCATCATCCGAATCCTGCTCGAGCTGTGCATCGAGTATCCGGTAGTGGGCATTCCGCTCACCCTGGCGGTGATCGGCGGAGCCCTCTACCACTTCAGCCGACCGAGCGTGAAGGTGCAGGAGTGGTCGAGCCGGGTGACCCCGCACCGCCAGGGATCGACTCCGGTGCGCGATCTGCAGGCGGTCGACCCGAACTTCTCCCGCCCACTCTTCCTCGACTTCATCGGCCTGCTCTACACGCGCGCCCAGAGCGAGAAGGTGCAAGGGCTGGGCAGCCTGGCCGCCTACCTCTCCCCCGAGGTGCGCGACCGGCTCGAGAAGGATGCTCAGAGCCGCGCCCTGACGGCTGTAGACGAGGTGATCGTGGGCTCGGTGCGGCTGGTCTCGGTGACCGGACTGCACGAGGATTACACCACCCTGGCCGTGGCCCTGGAGACCAACTACACCGAGCACTCCCCCACCGGCTCCCAGCTGTACTACAGCGTCGAAACCTGGTTTCTCAGGCGCCGCTCGGGGGTCCTCTCCAAGGGGCCCGAGGAGATAACCCGACTGGCCTGCCCGAGTTGCGGCAACCCCGGAGAGCCCACGGCCGATGGCAAGTGCCCCTTCTGCGACCACCTGATCACCGACGGCTCGTATGCCTGGCAGGTCTCGAGCATCAAGGTGCAGCAGCGCAACGAGCGGCCTCCCATGGCCGTGGGAGGCTCGGGCCAGGAGGTCGGAACCGACCTTCCCACCGCCTTCCAGCCCGATTTCCCGCTGCGAGTCAAGGAGTTCCAGACCAGCCACCCCGACTTCAGCTGGCCCCCCTTCGAGGCCCGCGTCGAGCACGTCTTCCGCACGCTGCAGCAGGCCTGGAGCGCAGGCGCCTGGGAGGAAGTACGGCCCTACGAGACCGACAGCCTCTTCCAAACGCACCGCTACTTTCTCACGATGCTCGAGCGCCAGGGACTGCGAAACGTCCTGGAGGACGTGGCGGTGGAGCAGGTGCAGGGCGTGCGCGTCGAGGCGGACGCCTTCTTCGACTCCCTCACGGTGCGTATCTACGCCCGCATGAAAGACTACACCCTGGACCGCCAGGGCCAGCTGGTACAGGGCTCACGCTCCACGCTGCGCCGCTTCACCGAGTACTGGACCTTTATCCGGCGCACCGGCTACACCAAAGGCCGAGGAACGGATCCCGGCCGTTGCCCGAGTTGCGGGGCTGCCCTGGATAAGGTCAACATGGCGGGAGTGTGCGAGTACTGCGGCAGCAAGATCACCAGCGGCGACTTCGACTGGGTGCTCAGCCGCATCGAGCAAGACGAGGCCTACGAGACCTGAGCGCTACCGGCCATGTGTCGCTCGCACTGCCTGGCCAGGCCGGTCAGAGCCTGAAGGTGGTCGAGGAAGTTCTGCTTGTCGGCCAACCGACCGGCAACCCGATAAACGATCTCCTGACCGGAGACAGTAATCAGGGGAACCCCCTGTCCGGTCAGCAGCCTGGCTGCGTCACTGCGAGTTCGTTCCAGGCTGGCCCGGAGCTCGCTTGAGAAGATGCTCCTGATCGTCTCACCGTCCAGGTTGCCTTTGAATCCGTAGTTCTGGTCGAAGGAGTCGTCACCCAGTTGCACGTCCAGAAAGCCCTGACCCCAGGTCGTCTCCTTCCCGGCGATGGTAAGCTCACCCAGGAGAGGTCTGGAGCACTGCAGCTTCAACCAGGTATATGCGTGGCGCCCCTCGATCGCGTAGTGGGCGCGGATAAGAAACCCTTCGAATCGACCCTCGATGGCGGACTCCAGGTTCTCGGTCACCGTCTGGCTCCAACCCAGTTCTTCGGCCAGCTTGAGCCAGGTCGAACGTTGTCTGCGCGAACGTCGGTCACTGAACCAGGTGACCAGGGCGATGCCACCCGCTGTTGCCAGCACGACCTGGTAATAGAGGCCGGGATTCACCTCCCTCATGGGCCAGGCGGCCACCGCTATGATGCCTCCAAAGAAGAGGGCCATACCCACGATGCAGCCCCAATTGGGCTTTGCAACCAGACTACTCTCCGTGGCCGAGACTTTACTCACAAGGCCATTGTCACCCCTGGCCCCGGGAGGTCGCGATGATCTGGATCAGCGAAAGCGGTAGCCTGCCACCTTCCAGCTGCCGTCCGGCTCCAGCATCGGGGTGACGAGCTCGGTCACGCCCTTCTTGTTGGCAAAGTCGCTGGTGTACTCGAGCACCACCACTCGCGTGCCCGGCGGGCTCCCCGGCAGATCCTTGGCGGGGGTGGCTTTAGCCAGCTTGCGCGACTTGAGCGCGCCGAGCTGACCGCGAACCTGCTGCACCTGGCCCACGAAGTCTTTCTCGTTGACCGCCTGGTGCACCATCGAAGAGGATGCTTTGTAAGCCGCGGCATACTTGCCGGCGTCGACCTGGGCCAGGAAGCTGGTGGCGGCGGCTTTGGCCGCCTGGGTGTCGTCGGCGGCCACACTTGCCATTAAAACAAGCATCAGGAGCGCAAAGAGTCGTCTCATCGAGAGTCCTTTCGAAAGCCAGGCTGACCGCTCTTTACGTGCGCGGCCGGGCCGATCCCTCTGGCGCGCGGGACTGTAGCAGGGAGCCGGGCGAATCAGCGGCGAACCTTACCGGGTGGAAGTTCCCCTCGTAGGGCTCAGCCAGCTTCTCAAGACGGGGGTCTCGCGTATCCTGGAGCCGCGAGCCCCGGTGGTCGTTCCCGAGCCCGAGCAGCCTGTCGATGGCACCGTCCTGAGCGGACCAGCGCCTCCGCCGGGGGACACGAAAGTTCGCATGCCGGGTCTGGAGAGTCTGCTGCGACTCCAGTCCCAGCTACCGGTGGGACTGGGAATCTTCGCCGCTGGCCTGACGAGCGGTGGACCGGCCAGGCCGCCCGAACGAGTGGAAGTCCTGTCCAACCGCCTGAGCCTGGGCGACCCCAAGGATTCTCGTCGCGAGATCTGGGAGCTGTTCGAGAAGGGCGAGCTGGCCCTTCGCAAGCATTTCCCGGAGGCCGAGCGTCTGCTGATCCGGCATGAGAACGTCACCTACGTGGCTTACCGGGTGGGCAAGACGGGCGCTCCAGATGGCCTGGAAGGACGCAAGGTTCCGGCCGAGACCTTTCCGGCCCTGGAGAGGGCCGGCAGCCTGGGGGTCAGTGGCCGCACGGGTCGCTGCCTCTATGCCAGCAACGATCTGGTCCTCGACGGACTGGCGCACGAGTTGCTGGGGGCCATGCCCTCAAAACAGGACAACGTGCGCGGCGTCAACGGTTTTCACTACGTGGCAGGGTTGAATCTCGCGTCGGGAGGCTATGCCCTCATCGACCCCACCTGGCCGGTCTCCAGCGACGCCGAACGCGACCAGGGGTGGCCGCAGGGAGTGCTGGTGCTGGCAGACTCGCGCCAGGACGCAATGAAGGCCGGAGCGGTCTTGTATGGGGCGCCTCTGGAGGCCGAGCCGGCCGATCCGCGCCTGCGCCACTGAGCCCGGGCCAGCAATCTTTCAGGCCGCTGCCCTATAAACAGAGCATGGAGCTGAGCCCCTTCTCCCAGGAGGCCTCCCGCGGGCTGCGAGCGTGCAACTCATGGCGGCTGCAATTCTGGAAAGCGCAAGAGCTGCAGCTCCAGGCTGGCGAGGATTGCTTGAATCGCCTGGACGAGATAGAGGCCCCGCCCGACAAGCGCACCATACTGAGCCTCGCCCGGGCCGCTGCGCCGGCCGAGGCCACGCCCGAGAGCCGGCTGGCAGTGCTGCGGCGCTCGCTGGAGGCGCTGGCCCTGGAGAGCTCCGCCAGCCTGACAGGCCTGGCCGGGCTTGCCCTGGCGCTGCGCGACCTCTCCGACCCTGCCCTCCGCCCCCAGGTCGAGAAGAGTCTGCAGGATGCGCTGCCCGCCCATCCGGCCCTGAAGGCCTCGGCTCCCTCGCCGGACTGGCTGCTGCATCAGGCCGCCCGCCCCGAGCCTTGCAGTGGAAAAGAGTGGTCCAAGCAATTGCAGTACCTGTCCGTGCGCCCAGCCCTGAACGAGCTGGCCGACCCCGAGCTCAAGGCCTTCCTCAACACCATGGACAAGCTCCAGATGACCCCCGAGGGCCAGGCGGCCGCCGAGCGGTGGTGCCTGGCCAACCTCGAGAGCGGACCCGGGCTGAGAACCGAGCGACTGCTGGATCAGACAGATCTGCCGGCGGCCGATGCGTCCCGGCTGGGAGCCTGGATGCTGCAGCAGTCCACCAACCAACCGGTCAAGACCCTGATCTCTGGCCTGGGTGACGATCCCCCCTACCGGGCCGCGGCCCGTCTGCTGCAGGCCCCCGAGCTCACCCTGAGCGGGGCGGCGCGAGAGCTGAGAGAGCTCCCCGAGCGCTCCATCGTCCGGGCTCTGAGCGCGCTGCAGCCCGAGAACCCCAGCCTGCGCCTGCTCACCCAAGTCAGCCAGTTACCAGCCCTGCAAGCGGGATTAGCCCACGTCGAGCTCGAGCCCGTCGGCCTGCTCGCCCAGCTCAAGGCGCACCTTCCCCCGCTCGAGACCGAGGCGCTGGCGCTCGAGCTGGTCAGTCCCCAGGTCCGCGAGCAGGTGGGCCAGGTTCGCGAGCTGTCGCCCGAGGGGCGAGCGGCTCTCGCCCTGACCGTGCTCACCACCCAGGAGCCGGCCGAGTGGCTCTGCAAGACACCCCTCTCGGACCAGGACACCGTCGAGCTGGGCCAGTGGACACTGGGCCGCAGCCGGGCCCAGGCAGTCACCCGGATGGCGCAGGAAGAGCCGCACGCGGCCGTCTACCGGGCAGCGGCGGCCCAGCTCGATCAACCCTTCTCAGCCGCCCGAGCGGCCCGCGACCTGGTCGACCACCTGCCGCCCCTGCGGGTGGTGGAGGTCCTGCTTGCGGCCGAACCCTGCCCGGCCCTGGAGGTGCTGAGCAAGGTCAAAGACCCCGAGGTCGTCAAGCTGGGATTGCATCATCTGGACTCGCCGGTGACCCTGCTCGAGCACCTGAGCCCGCTGCTGTCTCCCTCCCAGGTGATCGCCCTGGTCAGCTCGGATGATCCCCTGCTCGAGGCGGTGCGCAGCCAGCCCTGGCCTCAGGGCGCTAACCAGGTGGCGGTGGTGCTGGCTGGCTGCCGAGCGCTGGAGGGCGAGGCCCCGGCCGAGCCTTCTCGACGCATCGCCCGGATGGCCCTCACGATGGCCCGCGCCACCCCCGACATCAATGAGAAGCTCTGGTTGGCCCGAGCCGCCCTGAAGGCGATGGACCACCCGGCCGCCGCCCCGCTGCTCGAGCTGACCAACCTTGAGGGGCCCAACTCCCGATGGAGCCAGGCGGCAATTGCTCTGGGAGCTTTGCGCTGCCTCAGTGAGGATCGCTCCGGCGGACTGCGGCCCGTGCTCGAGACCGTGAGCCTGGCCTCGCAGACCTGGGCTGGCCCCGAGTGGCGCGGCCAGCTGCAGAAAGCTCTGGAGGACTGCCCTGGCGAGCTCGGAGCACTGGCCAGGGGCTCGGGCGGGCTGGAGAGACTGTCCATCCTGCTCGACGACCCGATCCTTTCGGCAATCAGCCAGGAGAAGCCACGGGTCGCCATCGCGGAGACCCCCACCCACCTGGTGGTGGCCGGGGTGCGCCTGGGCAAGAAGAACGCCGGTCCGGCCGCCGCAAAGCCTCTGGCCGCGGAGACAGCAGCTGTAGCCGCCCCGATCGCAACCCGACCCGCCCTCGAAGTTGGTGCGCCTCCCGAGCCCGGGGAGAAAGTGCGGGTGGAGAGTAAGACCTCCTACCAGAACGGCATCGCGGTAGTGTTCAACCCGATCAGCGGCCAGTTCGAAGAGAGGACCTCCTACAAGAACGGGGTGGCCGGGGTCTTCCACCCCGACAACGGCCAGGTGGAGTGGCAGACCTCCTACCAGAACGGAGTGGGGGCAGCCTTCAACCCGGCCAGCGGCCAGGTCGAGTGGAAGACGTCCTACCAGAACGGTATCGCCGGCGTCTACGATCCGACGGCCGGCGAGATCAAATGGAAGACCTCCTATAAGAACGGGATCGCGGGGCTCTATCAGCCGGCCAGCCGCACAATTCGCTGGGAAACCAGCTACCAGAACGGCGCCGCGCTAGCCACCAACGAGCCCGAATACCCCGTGCGTCCGCTCGGACCGGGGTTCTGAGGCTCAGGCGAATCTTTTCTCGCCCCCACCTTTACTCGGAGCGAATTTGTCGGTATGTAGTGATTGGCTCAAGTTCGGAGCCCAGCTTGCAGATTGACGGGAGACTTGATTTATGGGTGGAGTCGTCCGGGGAATCGGCAGGGCCATTGGCGGTGTCGCCAGAGGTATCGGGAGCGCAGTAGGCGGAGTCGTCAAAGGCGCCGGCCAGATCTTGACCGGGAATCCGATCGAGGGGCTGGGGACCATCGCCAAGGGCGTGGTCAAGGGCGCTGGCCACGTCATCAAAGGTGGCCTGGGAGCCGTCAAGGAAGTGCTCGGTGACCCCATTGTGGGAGTCCTGGGAGGAGCCGCCGCCGGCTTCTTGATCGGCGGACCGATCGGAGCGGTGCTGGGTGGCGTCTTCGGACCCGCCATCGGCAAGGCCGGGGCAAGCGTCTTCGGGGCTCTGGAAAACGGCGTCGGGAACCTGTTCGGAATCAACAATCCGGCCCAGGCCGTCGGTTCCCAGGCCAACTCCTTCGCCTTCGGCCCCTTCAACGGCCACGGATCCTACTATCCTGGCGGAGGAATGTATCCTCCGATGGGACCCGGGGGCCTTCCCATGCAGGGGGGTGGTTTCCCCATGGGTCCGGGAATGGACCCCATGACGGTGTTCATGGCCGGCTTGATGTTGGGACGGATGATGAGTCAGCAGGGGCAACCCCCGGCCTATCCCCCGCAGATGGGCCAGTGCTGCCGGTGCCAGTGCCAGTTTAGCTGCTGAGCTTGTCCGGCGCCGCCCTCCTGATGGAGGACCATCGGGAAGCCTACTTTTTTTGGAAAAAGCTGGGCATCCTGGCGGGTACCTGCGTGCACGTCGACGCGCATCTTGATACCGGCGAGCTGCAGCTGCCAGGTTATGCCTCAATCGCGCAACCAGAAGTCAACTGCGGCAACTACCTGCTCCACGCCATGGCCGAGGGGATCGTCGCGACGCTGGTGTGGATCGTTCCCCCCCACCTGATGCAACCCGACCGGGTGAGCTGGGTCCGCCAGGAGGTGCAGGCCTGGTTGCACCCCAGCCTCTCGGAGTCCTCATCCTGGAAGGCGGACGGCCCGCGTGTCGAGGGCCAGTTGAAGGGATGCCGGGTGGTGGTGTGCCAGTCCGACCAGTTGCCCGCTCTCGAGGGCCCGGTGCTGCTCGACATCGACGTGGACTACTTTCTGGGACCGAACGACGAAGTCTGGCAGAGCCCCCTGGAGCTGGCCAGCCATCTTCGTCACCTTGCCCCCCGCGCCCTGACCGTGGCCTACTCAGTCGAGGGCGGCTACACGCCGCTGTGGCTGCGCCACCTGGGCGATCTGACCGTGCTCGCCTGGCAGCATCCGGAAGAGGCTTTGAGGTGGTCCACGTTGCAGGAGTTGGCCTGGGTCCGGGCCGCGCACATGGTCGCCGAGGTCGGCGACGATTTTGACAACGCGGTCTACTCTCGAGCCGCCGAAATCGAGCCGGGATACCACCTCTCAGCTCTGGACGCGGCCTGCTACCACCTGCAACGCAAGCATTACCAGGCCTGTCTGACCTGGCTGCGACGGGCCGAAGCCGAAGATCCCAAAGCCGCCCCTACCTGCAGGCTTTCGTCCACTTCTCCTTGCGAGAGTACCAGCGGGCCCTGACCGACTGGCAGAGCCTGCTTGGCCAATCGCATGACGGCCAGACCCGCCGCCATCTCCTTCAGATGCAGGGTCGCACCCTGACCGCGCTCGGGCGTCCCGGCGAGGCGGTCGAGTCCCTGAGCCAGGCGGCTCGACTCTCCCCGGAAGAGGTCAGCCTCTGGATCGAGCTGGCCAGGGCCCAGGTGGAGGCCGGGCTGCCTCAGGAGGCGGCTCGAAGCTACCGGCGAGCCATTTCCCAGGCGCCAGACCTCATGATCAGCCTCGATGCACAGCTCGAGCTGATCCAACTCTACTTTGAGCTCGGACAACCGACTCTGGCCCGGGCTCAGAAAAAGCGCCTCCTGACGCAGCCGCTTCCGCCAGCCCTTCGCTTGCAGGCCCTCGGTCTGGGCCTGAGGGGGGCGCGAGAGCGATGACCGGCAGGCGGGAGGTGGCCGCTCTGGTCGCCACCGAATCACACGGCAAATGAACCAGACTGAGCTCGTCTCGGCCTCACCAGAGACCCAGCAACTCCTGGATCTTTGCGTGGTTATTGCCCGGGGCGAAAGAAACTACCTCACCGTCTTGCGGGACAAGGTTGGCTTCCGTCTGCAAGAGCTGCATCAGGCGGTGGACAATTTCTTCGGCCAGGTCGATCAGCAGGGCGAGGAATACAGCGCGCAGTTTCGCGATGAGCTCGAGGAGGTCGCCTCGCGCTTTCGCGGTTACGAAGCTGCCCTGCAGGCGATTCAGGCCTGCATCGACGAGGGTGCCCCACCGGAAAAGCTGCGAGCTCGCGCCTCGGAGCTTGCCGAGGCCTCGCATTTTCTGCGCGTGGCCATAGGACGCTACGAGCAGGCTGATCTCTCCGTCGGGCCAAGCAAGTTCCCTCTGATCAATCTCCTCGACAACCTTGGGCGCAGCTTGCGGGAAGGCCAGGCGGCGGGGGTATGGCAGGCGACCTGCAGCCAGTATCTGGAGTATTACCGCAAGATGCTGGAGGAAATCCACCGAAGCGAGCACCGCGCCGGGCCGGGAGTCGAGGAAAGAGAGCGAGCCGTTGGCTGGATCGTGAACCTGTTCGGTCAACTCGGACAGCTCGGGCCAACCTCTCCCGAGGGGAGCTTCTCCGCCCTGCTCGTAGAGATGACCACCGCCCACCTTGACCTGGAGCGTTCCTTCAATACCTACAACGAAGCGATGTTGACTCGCGAGCCCACCCGCTCGCCGCAGGTGAACCTGGTGCTCAATACGGTGGCCGGTTTTCAAGCCGGCAAGTTCACCGGGGACGCCATGAAACAGGTGGTTGAAGGCTACCTGCAGATCGTTCGAACCGGCATGCAAGAGCTGCAGCCGGCCCTGCACGCCTCCTCCGAGTCGGCTCTGCTCAGCGAGAGCGCGGCCCAGATGCTGGAGGCCATGGAGGGTGTGGAGGATGCGCTGCTGGTCATCCTGGAGCTGGCCGAGAATCCCACCATGGATCCGCAGCGCCTCCAGGATGCCCTGACCAGGCTCAAGGAGTCGGGCGACAAGGGCGCGTCGGCCACCGCCGACGTGCGCGATTTCAACGAGACGGCCGGCAAGGTGGCCTGCATCCACTGCTCCACCCTCAACCCGATGGAGGCTCGGGTTTGCTCGAACTGCGCCCGTCCGATGCCCCTGGCCAGGTTCGGAGGCCAGGCCACGATGGAGGTGCGCGAGGGAGGCTCCCGGTCGGGTCTTGACTTCACCCAGGAGACGGTGATGACCGACGCCATCAAGACGCTGTTTGATCAGTGCGAGGCCTACGAGAAGGGCGAGATCGAAGCCCAGATGCTGGTGCAGACCCTGGACGCCCGCGAGGCGCAGATCCGCCGGGCCGAGGAAAAACTGAGCCTCCTTCGAGCGCCTGAGATTCCTGACGAAGCCTCGGACGAGGAACGAGCCGTGAGCGAGCAGTTCGTCCGGATGACCGATGACGCTCTGGATCTCCTTCAGTTAGGGCTCGGTCAGTGCCAGGAAGGGGTGGACAAGATTCGCCAGGGGATGGAGACGGGAAATCTCGATCTGATGGACGAGGGCCGGGAATTCTACCACGACGGCTGCCAGAAGATGTGGGAAGTCTGGCGCCTGGATGATGCCCTGGACGCCTACCTTCGGGATGAGGAGACCTCTGCCAGCGGCTAAACTTTGTCGTATTGACCGTGCCACGAAACGGGCGGTGAGCTACTTGTTTCGAACCGCTTCCAGAGGGTTGTGGCACGGGCGATGCGACGAGGTTCAACCTGTTGAGAATTCGTGCGAGAGTTGAGCACTCTCGATTGGGTCGAGTTTGCCCTCTCCCACACGGGTGCTCGCGCTGTAACCGAGGTCACCCGTCTGCAGGGGCTGTGGGGCGGTTATGGCGAGTTGCTGCGCCTGCGTCTCGCCGGAGGCCCGGTTTCCTCGGTCATTCTCAAGCTGGTAGTCCCGCCCGAGGGAGTCAATGAAACCGTCTCCGACCGGCGTAAGCGCAGATCATACGCTGTCGAGCAGGCCTGGTACCTCGAGGGGGCCCGGCGCTGTGACGCCCACTGCCGCGTGGCCAGCTGCTATGCCGTCGAAAGACGCGGGGAGAGTTCGTTGCTGCTGCTGGAAGACCTTCAGAATGCCGGCTTTCGCCCCGGCCGACCGCCTCAGATCCGGGCCGGCCTGCAGTGGCTGGCCCACTTTCACGCTCGCTTCCTGGACCCTCCCCCGCCCGGCCTGTGGGAGCAGGGCAGCTACTGGCATCTGGAGACCCGCCGGGAGGAGTGGGCCCGAATGCCCCCTGGCCCGCTCAAGGACGCCGCCGAAGCCCTGGACCAGCGCCTGAGAGGCGCGCGCTATCAGACCCTGCTGCACGGCGACTCCAAGCCGGCCAACTTCTGCTGGAGCGGTGACGGTACGGCCTCGGCGGTGGATTTTCAATACGTCGGCCCGGGTTGCGGGATACGCGATACCGCCTACTTTCTCGACTGCTGCCTGGGAGAGTCCGGCTGCCATAGCGAGGCGGAGGGCTGGCTTGACTTCTACTTCGCCGTTCTGCGGCAAGCCGTCGGCGCTCACGGCTTTGACCCGGACGAGCTCGAGAGCGAATGGCGCAGCCTCTTTCCCGTCGCCTGGAGCGACTTTTGTCGCTTCGAGCAGGGCTGGCGCGGCCCGTCTCCCCTGGGACGCTACAGCCAGCTCCAGTTGGCCCGGGCGCTCGAGCTGATCAAGTAGCTCCCGAGAAGAGAGACTGCAGGTTGAGCGAGGGCGCGTGCGTGCGGCTCACCAGCGAGACGTAGGCACGAGCCAGCGCGTCCTTGCCGGCTCC
>JAANMT010002348.1_pt1 | contig 15979 bp, 14 predicted proteins | sample 7279711 | NCBI WGS metagenome assembly JAANMT01 (sample SAMN14094538, study PRJNA606508) | bioreactor metagenome | isolation source: A lab-scale SPAN reactor treating ammonium-rich wastewater day 1 | place: Ireland: Galway | collected 2017-01-16 | reverse complement strand
AATGATGCTGTTCCATCTGAGGGCCGTCCTTCCTGAAGATTTGCGCTCTGCCTGATTCTACCATGCCTGGTTCGCCTGCCAGTGGCAAGCTGCGCCCGCGGACTCTGGCTCCGCGCTTATCTTGAATTCAGACCTTACGCACAGGCAAGCGCGCGCACAAGCGCCAATTGACCGGATCGCACCCCGGCCAAATGGCTCATGACCGCCAAGATCCACCTTGATTGCAAAGAGTGGCACAATCGATATGAGGTGTCTGCCATATTTCTGATGCGCCTATGCCACCGGCCAAAAACAGTAGATAGCGCTGCGCCGCCCTAATTGACCCCATCACCGGCAAACCGCCAGGACTTCTGCTCTCCTCTGACGTGCCCGTGATACAGGCCACATCCGAACCACTGCCAGCCGAAGGTCAGCGCGGTTGGTGGCTGTTTGGAGTCAGTCTGTTGCACCGCGAGCAGTGCTAATTATAATGGAGGGGCTTCTGGGGGGCACTGCCCTCCCGTACCACATCGCGCGAACAACCCTATCGAGGAGATGGACAAAATGCGTATCGGCGTCTTTACGGCCTTATGGGCAAACCTATCTCTTGAGGGTGCTCTCGACCAAGCGGTTGCCGCGGGGGTGCAGGCCGTCGAACTCGGGGCGGGTGGCTTGGCAGGGACCCCACACTGTCCCATCGACGAACTGCTGGACAGCGAGACCAAACGCGACGAATACATGGAAGCCATCCATTCGCGTGGGCTGATGCTCAGCGCCTTCAGCGTGCATGACAACCCTGTACATCCTGACAAGGAGGTTGCGGAAAAGGCAGACAGTGACTACCGGAGAGCAATAAGGCTGGCATCGCTTCTGGGGGTGCCGGTTGTCAATGCGTTCTCTGGCTTGCCTGCGGGCGCACCCGGCGATACAACCCCCAACTGGGTTACCTGCCCCTGGCCCCCGGTCTTCCTGGAGATTCTCGACTACCAGTGGAACACGGTTACTATCCCCTACTGGCAGGAAGCGGCCAAGTTCGCAGAGGATCACGGAGTGAAAGTCGGGTTTGAGATGCACCCGGGGATGCTCGCCTACAATGTCGAGACCTTGCTTCGCCTGCACGATATCAACCCGGTGCTCGGCGCGAACTTCGACCCAAGCCACCTGTGGTGGAATGGCGTCGATCCAGTGGCCGCTATTCGCAAATTGGGGTCTGCCATTCACCATGTGCATGGCAAGGACGTGTACGTAGACCGGTTCAATGTCGAAGTCAATGGCTGCAATGACCATAAGCCCTACGACCAGTTTCTTGGCCGATCTTGGACCTTCCGTAGCATTGGTTATGGACACGACGTCAAGGATTGGAAGGACATCATCAGCACCCTGCGCCTGGTGGGTTATGATTACGTGATCTCTATCGAGCACGAGGATGCGTTGATGTCGACTGAAGAAGGGCTGGCAAAGGGCGTAGCGGTGCTCCGCGAGGCAGGGATCTTCGAGGAGGCCGGGGAGATGTTCTGGGCCTAGAGTTGGCAATGTCCCCATAGGGTTACCCCCACCAGAGCACCTCTGGTGGGGGTTTTGTTTCAGACGTTACACATTTCATTTTCGCCCGTCAGACGATTGACTCTTTCGCGCATACCATTGACTCATTTCCCATCTCAGCGTAGAATGTAAACGATTGACGCTAAACGTTTCAACCGCTTATCACAGGGCAGGTTTGGCGAGAAGGATCAACTTGCGTTTTCCTTCAGATGCCCGGATAAAGCACGAATGCTGCCGGTTGTCTGGTAACTCCGACCCTGAGCATGCGCCGGTTTGTCAGGCGAGCCTGTCCAACGGTTCGTGCTCGGACCGTGTAATTCAGTCTTCTTCCTGGTTCGGGAATATGACTCATTCGGGCCGAGGGCAGCGTGCTGCTCGCGGCAGCAACCACACTGATAGGAGCATTCAATGAGCAGGTTTCGCTACTCCTACAACACTATTGTCTATTTGCAGGAGCCGTTTTCGCAGCAGGTCGAGCGGTTGGTGCGCTATGGGTACGATGGGATCGAACTCATCGGCGAACCAGACTGGTATGATCTGAAAGAGGTGAGGCAACTCACCCAGGATGCCGGTCTCGCCGTTAGCTCCATATGTTCGCTTTTTGATCCCAGCCGTGACCTGTGCCACCCTGATGCGGCGCGGCGTCAGGCTGCGCTGGATTATGTGAAACGCGTTGCCGACATGGCTGCGGAGGTTGGTGCAGCCACGATCCTAGTTACCCCGACATCGTGGAGTAAGCCCGGCCCATTGGCGCCCAGAGAACAAGAGTGGGAGTGGGCAGTTGAGAATATCCGCAAATCCGGGGACTATGCTGCGTCGGTCGGCGTGAACGTCACTATCGAGGCCTGGAACAGGTACGAGACCTACTTCCTCAACCGCCTTGACCAGTGCGTTGAGATACTGAAGGCGACTGGCCTGGAGAATGCTGGTGTTCATGGTGACGTGTTCCACATGAACATCGAGGAAGTCTCCATTGCCGACGCGTACCGGCGCGCAGGGAAATACCTCAACCATACCCACATTGCTGATTCTAGCCGGGCCGCGCCGGGAGCGGGCCATATTGATTTCCGGCCGATAGTCCAAGCTCTTGACGAGATTGATTATCAGGGCTATCTGTGCTTCGAACTCCTGCCAGCGACAAACGACCCGTTTGCCCTGATCAAGGCAGGAGGAGCCCGGGAATTCCTGGACGAGTACACGGAGTTGGCGATCAAGACATTGAAGCAGGCTGAGGCGGAGGTCCTTGGGACAGACGTTTCTTAACCATGCGATGTGGTGCGGACCAGAAGCATCGAGGATCCTTCGCCTCTGCATTCAACGCTCGCACAAAACACATCGCTCGCGGAACATCAGCCAGGATGGCTAGTGAAGGGATCCAGCCGGGAGGAGGGAGGCGCGTAGCGAAAGATTCTGGACATACAAGCCATCAGTATGCACATTGTCAGTCCATGACAAAGCCTAAGGAGAGGTAAGATGAAGATCGCACATAGGGCAAGCCGGGTTTACTGGATCTTAGCTGCTGCCATGCTTACTATTGTGCTGGTAGTGTCTGCATGTGCGCCGAGTGCCCCCCCGGCAGAAGAGCCAATGGCAGAAGAGCCTGTGGCAGAAGAGCCCGCTGAAGAAGGCCAGGTCTACGATATTGTTCTCAGCAACAACTTTGTTGGCAACCAATGGCGTTTGGAGATGCAGAACATCGCCAAGGCCATGGCTGAGAACAATGAGCCCTATGCGGGCCGCGTGAACTTCCGGATCGTTGTGGCAGAAGGAGACCCGACGGCACAGATCCAGTCGCTCGAGTCGATCATCGCGACGCAGCCAGACGCGATCCTGCTTGACGCAGCATCACCGACGGCCTTGAATCCAGTACTCCAGAAAGCATGCGAGCAGGGTATAATTGTCGTGTCGTTTGACCAGACAGTGACAGAGCCCTGCACCTATAGAGTCCGCGAGCAGAATGAGGAACTCTATATTGCGAATTCGGAATGGCTGGTCAAGACAATCGGTGAGGAAGGAAACATTCTGCAAGACCTCGGGCTGCCTGGGCAACCGCTGTCCCAGATATCGGGCGGCGTTCTCGAAGAGGTATACGCCCAGTATCCGGGCATCAATATCGTGGGAACGTTCGAGGGCAACTATGCCCCTGGCCCCTCGCAGCTGGCAGTTGCTAATGCGCTTGCTGCAGGCATGGAGATAGACGCAGTCTACAATCTCGCTGGCAGCGACGGCATCATCCAGGCGTATGTCCAGGCTGGTGCGCCAGATGACCTGCCGTTTGTACCAATCGCAAATACTGGCGACATTGCGGTGCGCACCCTTGAGCTAATCAGGGAATACGAGGGGACGACGCTTCAAGTCCAGTTTGCGGACAACCCGCCGACATTCGGCGGCTATGCGCTCGAAGTAGCTTGGCGCCTCCTGGAAGGGATGGATCCCGTCAACGAAGAGTGGGGGATGACCGCAGGTAACGACCCACAGGAAATCTTCCTGCCACTTCGTGTCTACAACACAAACGGAATCACCACATCTTCCAAGGCAGAGGTGCTGCCCGTTTCCGATCTGATGCACTTCCTGGATGAGGGGCTGCCCCCTGACACGCAGCTCCCCTACTCAATTCCACAGTCGCCGGTCACTAAGGAACAGGTCTTCGGAGAGTAACGTCTCTCGGGGCTCTCGCCATACCGGCGTTGATATCTCGCCTGCCTGGTGAGAGCCCCTTCCAACCCTACTTCACTGACGGAATCAGGAATCGATAATGGCGAATGATCAGCCAGTATGGGACCTCCAATGTATTGGACTTAAGAAGGCGTACGGCGGGGCTGTCGCGCTCGCCGGAGCAGACTTCAAGGCCCGGTACGGTGAGGTGCATGCCTTGCTCGGCGAGAACGGCGCGGGCAAGAGCACACTGGTTAGGATCCTGACGGGGGCGATCCAGCCGGACAGCGGTCAGGTGCAGATAGACGGCCAACAGGTAGCTCTCGGCTCCGTTCGAGCTGGTATTGCTCGCGGCATCGGGGCAGTGTTCCAAGAGTTGAGCCTGATGCCTGATCTCACGGTCGCAGAGAACGTGCTGTTCCGCCGCGAGCCGCAGCGCTTTGGGCTCGTCGATCGCCGTTCTGGCCTGCAGATAGTCCGCGACCTCTTCGCTGAGCTGGCGATAGAGGGCATTCACCCTAATGCAAAGGCAGGTTCTCTGCCCATCTCTGCACAGCAGGTGCTTGAAATCGCAAAAGTCGTGGCCAGGAAACCCAAGATACTCATCCTCGATGAGGCCACCGCTGCACTAACAAGGGATGCATCGTTGTGGCTCTTTGATCTCCTCCGGCAACTTACCTCGGAGGGGGTATGCGTCCTGTTCATCTCCCACCGTATCAACGAGGCATTCGAAATCGCTGACCAGATCACCGTTTTCCGTAATGGCCTGACCGTGAGCTCCGGGGCGACAAAGGACTATACAGAGGCAGCACTCGTTGAAGCCATGCTGGGCCGCAAGCTCGTCGAGAGCTACATGGAGGCGCCCCCTACGCCCCGGGATGAAGTAGTACTCGAGGTTGCAAAACTTGGCTTCGGTCGGCGTTTGCATGATGTGACCTTCTCCGTTCGCAAGGGTGAAATCGTGGGGCTGGGAGGCCTTCAGGGCCAGGGCCAGTACGATCTGTTACTCGCGTTGTACGGATGGCACCGGCCCCAGGGCGAAGTGTGTCTGGATGGGATACCCATCCACATCAAATCGCCCAAAGATGCACTTGCCCGTGGGATTGCGCTCGTGCCAGAAGATCGGCGAACTGAGGGTCTGATGATGGCCCAGTCTATCCGCGAGAATCTGACCCTGCCAGTGTTGGGCCGTCTCACCTCGTTTGGTTGGATTCCACCCCGGCGTGAGCAGAGCGCGGCATCCCGCATTGCCCAGCGATTCAGCATCAAAGCGCCCAGCCTCGAATATGAGGTTCAGACGTTGAGCGGGGGCAATCAGCAAAAAGTGCTGGTTGGCAAGCTGCTGTCTACTGGCGTGAGGGTGCTGCTCCTGGCTGACGTGACACGCGGAATCGACGTTGGAACCCGCGCCGATATGTATGCCCTCATCCATGAGCTTGCCGCGGCGGGGGTTGCGATCGTGATGTATTCAAGCGATTCGAGCGAGTTAGTACGGTTGTGTCACAAGGTGGCAGTAATGTTTGACCGGACGATCTCAGCTGTGTTGGAGGGGCCAGCACTCTCGGAAGAGAACCTGCTCAGGGCTGCAGTCGGCTTGTCCATCAGCGGGGCAGACGCAACATGAACAGCTTGGACGTTTCTTCCACTGCGCCCGAAATTGCGCGCAGGCGCACACGATTCCGGCTTCTCCATCTGCTGCATTCCCAGCCGCTAATTCTCCCTGGCGTACTCTTTGTTGTGCTGTTTGTAGCCATGCTTTGGCTCATGGGTAGGGCCGCCTCGGTCAGCCTCTTAACGTCAATCCTGCAGACCACGCTGCCACTCGTCATGGTGGGTCTTGGCCAGACACTCGTGATCGTCACTGGCGGGATCGACCTGTCAGTTGGGGGCATCATGAGTCTGACGACGGCCATCATCGCCACACAGATGACCCGAGATGTGGACATCGTCAAGTGGCTGCCGGTTGTCTTAGGTTTGGGGTTCGCTATTGGTCTTCTCAATGGTTACGTTATCGTCCGGACACGCATACAACCATTCATTGTTACACTCGCCACTTGGTCCATCCTCTCAGGCGTCGCTCTACGAATCCTACCAACGCAGGGTGGAGTGGTCGCACCGTCGCTAATCAAGTTTGCCTTCAGCTCCATTGCAGGGGCAAACACCGCATTCTGGGTAACACTTGGTTTCCTCATCCTCTGGAACGTTATCCGCCGCACGCGCTTTGGCATCGCGGTATATGCTGTCGGCAGCAGTGAGACAGCGGCAGAGTTAAATGGCTTGCGGACCGGCTGGACCAAGATGCTGGTGTACGGTCTCTCCGGGTTGTTTGCGGCATGCGCTGGCATCTATTTTGCCGCACTGACCGATTCGGGGTCGGCCAACGCAGGCGATCCGTTCATTCTCCGCTCGGTGGCTGCCGTTGTCATTGGCGGCACAAGCCTTGCCGGAGGGCGAGGCGGATTCACGGGGACGGTTTTGGGCGCGTTGATCCTCAGCTTCATTGCCGTGATCATCTTTTTTGCCGGCGCAGAGAGCGCCTATTCACAGCTGTTCCAGGGCGTGCTCCTGGTCCTAGCAGTGGTGGTGTATTCAAGCGTGATGATCCTCGTCGAGCGGTTTGGCTCAGAGGAGGGGGGGGACTGAATGGCTGCGGACGAAACACAGGCCAGCTCGATGGCCTTCCTCGCCGACCGGGCCTGGCGGCGGCGGCAACTGCCGACCCTGCTTGCCTACATAGTCTGCATTAGTCTCTTTGCGCTGATCAGCGTCTTCTCGCCCGTGTTCGCAAGCGGAAACAACATCCGGAATATCGTGCAGCAGGCGTCCATTCTGGGCATTGTAGCGATCGGGCAGACACTTGTCATTATGACGGGGGGTATTGACCTCTCGGTTCCGGCTATGATGAGTCTTGCCGGGGTGCTTCTCGCGCGCACCACACCACCGGATGGGAACCTGCTGTTTCCCTTTGTCTTTGTGTTTGGCATCGCCATAGTTGTTGGCGCGGTGAATGGTATCGGCGTGGGAATTTTCCGTGCGCCACCGATCATCATGACGCTGGGGATAAACAGTGTCCTCGCGGGAACGCTTGTGGTGACAGCTAAGGGTGTGATCAGCGGGGGGGGCGCCAGTTCGAGCCTGATCCGCAACCTGGTAGTCGGCACGACCGGCCCCATTCCCAACGCAGGACTGTTCTGGTTGCTGTTGATAGTGCTGGTGTCGATTGTGCTGAGCCGCACCCCGTTTGGCCGGATGGTCTACGCCGTAGGGAACAATCCTACCGCTGCTCGGATCTCAGGCGTCAATGTGGCGGGGGTCCTCATTGCGCTGTATGTCATCAGCGCGTGTACAGCGGCGCTCGGTGGATGGATGTTGGCGGGCTATCTCAGCCAGTCATATTCCAATATGGGCGACCCCTACTTGTTTATATCCATCACTGCTGTGCTGGTTGGCGGGGCATCGCTGCTGGGCGGCTCCGGAAACTATCTGGGAACAGTGGCCGGAGCAGTCATACTTACAATCTTGGGTGCGCTCCTCGTAATCCTGAATTTGGGGGCACCCGAAATGCGGATTCTCAATGGGGCCATAATCTTCCTCACCGTTGCCGCTGCAACCTTTCTCAATCGAGGTGGGCGGCAGTGAGGTGCCGCCCAGTTCAGGAGCCCTCTGCCACCTACACAAAGGGTAAGTGATCGTTCAACATGGGCAGCCGCAAAGAAGTCACTATTGCCGATGTTGCGGAGGAGACCAACGTCTCAAAAACTACTGTCTCCCGTGTACTGAACCAGCGCGCGGGGAGCATTCAGATCAGCGAGGAGACTAAGGAGAGAATCTTCGAAGCTGCGCACAGGTTGGGTTATGAGCCAAACCCCTTTGCCGCTGCTCTGCGCACGCGGCGGACGGGGCTGATCGGGGTCGTGGTTCGGGATATTGGCGACCCCTTTCTAAGCCGATTGGTGAGGGAATTGCAGGCCATCGCCAGCCAGGAAGGGATCGAACTTCTCCTCGCACATGCCAACCACGATATCGCTATCGCCGGTCGACAGGTCAACCGCATGCTCGGCCGATATTTCGACGGGCTGCTTCTGCTTGGAGACATACCCGGCGACACAAATCTCATCGAGCATCTGGCCCGATCTGGCAAGCCCTTTGTGTCCATAGCGCGGGGATTTGACGACGACGCACCAATGATCAATGTCGATGAAGCGGCAGGAACGCGACTCGCGCTGGATTACCTGATTTCTCTGGGGCATCGCAAGGTAGCCTTTCTCGGAGGCGTAGAAAACATTGGCATCCAAGAGCGCCTCTCTATCTTCAAGGACTACGTTAAGGAAATAGGGCTGGCATGGGACGAGAGTTATCTAGGGCTATGCGCTAATCGCTTTAGCGAGGCATCCGAGAAAGCCCGGACACTGATCGCGCTGCCTGAGCCGCCAACGGCAATCTTCTGTGCGACAGACAGGATCGCGCTTGGCGCAATGAAGGCAGCTCACGGGGAGGGGGTCGCGGTTCCCGGGGGCATTTCGATCATCGGATTTGACAATATTGATGCTGCCTCTGAAGCCACACCGGCTTTGACAACTATCGACCAGCCCGCGGAACTTATGGCCGCGCAGGCTGTTGAGAGTCTGCGCACCTTGGTCAGTGGCGGATCGCTGCCTCAGTCATCTCAGATCGTTGAAGCCAGACCGACCTTGATCGTCCGGGATTCCTGCGCGCCACCCCAGTATGTGGAAGCAGGGCGTATATTGGCCTACACTTAGTTTTCAGGAGAGATCACCGTGAACACAGGCGTCAGTACATTTACGTGGACATCGCCCTTTAGGACTGAGGCTATCGACTTGATACCGAAGGCAAAGAAGATTGGCTTCGATGTCTTCGAGATGGCCGCCGAAGAACCAGAATTGATCGATCTCGACGCAGTAAGAAGAGCCTTAGAAGAGAATGAGATGGGTGCAACCATCTGCCCCGCGGTTGGCCCTGGCCGTGACCTGAGCAGTGACGATAAGCAGGTCAGGGATAGTACCATGAGCTACCTTAAATGGTGTGTCGATGCTGCCGAAGAGATCAATGCCCCGCTCATCGTGGGTGCTCTGTACTCTTCAGTTGGCAAGCGTCGCGCATGCCCGCCAGATGAGCGGCTGGCCGAGCGCAAGCGCGCCGCCGAGGGGCTACGAGAGCTGGGGACATACGCCGGAGATCGCGGCATTCGCCTGGCGCTCGAACCGATCAACCGGTTTGAGATCGATATGATAAACACGGTAGACCAGTCCCTGGAACTTCTGAGCATGATCGATAGCCCGCATGTGGGCCTTCTGCTCGACAGCTTCCACATGAATATTGAAGAGAAGGACACAAAGGAAGCCATCATCCGGGCAGGGGACAAGCTGTTCCATTTTCACAGCAACGAAAGCGATCGGGGTGTGCCAGGCACCGGCCAGGTGGATTGGCAGGGAGTCAAGGAAGGACTACAGGAGATCAATTACCGTGGCTCGCTGGTAATTGAGGCGTTCACTACCGAGCTTGAGGTCCTTGCGGCGGCAGTATGCCTCTGGAGACCCGTCGCCCCCGATCAAGACACCATTGCCATCGAGGGCCTGCGGTTCCTTCGCAGTTTCTTCGAGCTCAGCTGAGTATTCGTAAACCTGCGCCCTGATTGATGGTAATGCGGGTGGATTTCTGGACGGAGCGCTTAAGGGCACCATGAGTGCACAAGGCCACAAATCATGGTCGTACTGCAAGCAGACCAGTAGCCCTGCGATAATCCGAAACTCGCTGCGCCCGAATAGAACCGCTGAACTGTGAGCCAGGCGAGATTGCCTGGCTCGCTTGATTCGGGTTGGGCCCGGCAAGTTGACGCTCAAGCTTATTTCCGAAAGGTCGAGTGCGAGCATAAGACCGGGCCTTCGAAGTGGATCTTCGTTCCCAAAGGCCTGAACAGCAGCGACTGTTGGCACTTGTTCAAAGTCTCATGCGATGTTGTGATGGGATGTATTGACCCTTGCCCTTAGCTGCGGTGCCGACCAAGCCAAAAGAGACGGAGGAAACCCTGGATAGCGCCGCAGAACTATTAGAGCCAGCCGCGGCGGGGACAGTAGTCTCTGCCCAGCACCCGCGTGCAGCCAGGATGTCAGGAACAGATGTCATGCTAGCCGCGCTGGAACTCGTCATGGATGCGCCTGACCAGCGGCCTGCCGGCCTGCGCTGCGGCTCGGTAGTCGGCGCCGAACCGGTCACACCATTCCTGCGCGCGGGCCACAATCGCCTCCTCGTCCAGTGACGTGAACTCCCCATCACGGCGGACGAATACGCCATCGACCATCACGTCACACGTCTGCGCGCCCGCGCCGTTCAGTGCCAGCATAGCGAACAGGCTGCTGGCGTCGAGGGGGAACAGGCTCGTGTTGCGGCTCAGGTCGATGGTGGCTATATCGGCGCGCTTACCCGCTTCCAGCGTCCCCACCTGATCGGCCAGGCCGAGCGCATGTGCCCCGCCGAGCGTCGCCAGCTCGAAGATCGTCGCCGGGTCAATGCCCCGCATGGCCCTGGGCATGATGTTGTGGTGCTGTAAGACCGACAGCATCACGCCGAACAGGTTGTGCGTTGGGCAGTCGGTGCCCAGGCCGACGCGCAGACCGGCCTTGAGCATGTAGGGGAGGTAGGCGCAGTACCCGAACCAGGCGTTGGTCGCCGGGCAGTGTACGAGTGCCGCGCCCGCCTCAACCAACACGTCGATCTCGCGCTCGTCGAGCAGTGTGCCGTGAAAGAAGACGGTGCGCGGCGTGATCAGCCCGATCCGGCGCAGGTGTGCGACCAACCCGCCTTCGTCCGCCCACAGGGCGTCAGCGCGCTCCTTCTCGTCGGGCGATTCGGCTATGTGCGTGGCGAAGTGCACGTCGTACTGCTCGGCCATCTCCATCGCGCGGATGAGCATGCGCTCCGTACAGTTGAACGTGCCGTTGGGGTGCACCCCAACCTGGATGCGCCCGCCATGTGTGCCGTGGTAGCTGCGGATCGCTTCTTCGGTCTTCGCCAGGTGCTCGCGCTCGCCCATGCCGTGCAGGGCCACGCTGCTTACCATCTGCGGCTGGATGACGGCGCGCGCGCCGGACTCGACCGATGCGCGGTAGACTGCATCGGGCAGCGCCGAAGCGTTCGCGTGGGTGGTCGCGCCGTGCTTCAGCGCGTTGACCAGGCCAAGCAGCGTCAGATCGTAGGCGCTCTGCTCGTCCAGCCAGCCGTCGGCGGGCCAGTAGATGCGTTCGAGCGCGTCGACCAGCCCGGAGACGGGTGAGGGGAGCCAGCCCTCGACCAGCAGGGCGTGCGCCTCGCCGACGTGGTTGTGCGCGTCCACCAGCCCGGGCATCACCAACTTGTGGCTCGCGTCGATCACCTCGACGTCCGGTTGGTGCGCGCAGCGCTGCTCGATTTCGACGGATGGCCCGGCGGCGACAATCGACGGACCTTCGACGAGCAGGCCGCCATTCTCCACGATCCCGCCAGGCGCGGCACGGGTGATCAGGTACTGGCAGTTACGAAAGAGCACTCTGTCCATGTCCGCTTAGCCTCGCGTCACCGAGCGTGGAAGGTCATTCTCGGAAATAGGGGAGGCCCAGCGCGCTGGGCGCCTCCGAGCGGGCGCGGCTGCCCATCATGACGACAATGGCAAAGATGTACGGTATGGCGAGCAGTATCTGGTGCGGGAACTGAACGCCGATGCCCTGCAAGTGAAGCTGGAGTGCATCCAGAAAGGCGAAGATCAGCGCGGCGGCCAGGATGCGCCAGGGCAGCCAGTTCCCGGCGATGACGATCACAATCGCCAGCCAGCCGCGCCCGGCGGAGATGTCCGGCACGAAGCGGGGCGATGCGGCGAGCGTCAGCACGGCACCACCCAGCCCGGCCATGACGCCGCCGAACAGCGTGGCGTAGGCCTGCAGGCGGGTGACGCTCACCCCTTTGGTATCCACCGCGCGGGGGTTCTCGCCCGCCGAGCGGATCAGCAGGCCGTATTTGGTGCGGTACAGGAAGAACCATACGACAGGCACCATCAGCAGGGCAAAGTAGGTCATCCAGCGGTGGGTGAACAGCACCGGCCCGACGTAGGGCAGGTCGGACAGGCCGGGGATGTTGAGCGGGCGGAAGATATCGATTGTGGCGACGACCACCTGCGTCTTGTCGAACAGCAGACGATGCCAGAACAGCGACACGCCCGCGCCAAGCAGGTTAAGCGCCAGCCCTGACACGATCTGCTCAACCTTGAGGATGGCAGCCATCAGCACCATGATCAGCGCCATCAGGCCGCCGGTAGCGGCGGCGGCCAGTACGCCCACCCATAGCGACCCGGAGGCATAGGCTGCCAGAAAGCCGGTGAATGCGCCCATCAGCATCATGCCTTCGACGCCGAGGTTGAGCACGCCCGACCGCTCTGTGACCAGCTCGCCCAGCGCGGCGAGCAGCATGGGCGTCGCGATGCGGATGGTAGACGCCAGGATGCTGACGATGATAGTGGCCTGCAGGATGTCAGTCAGCATCTTCTACCCTCCCGATACGGTAGCGGGCCAGCACGGCGGCAGCGAGCACGAATAGCAGCACGATGGCCTGGATGGCGGCGATGAACGCGGAGGGCACGCCGGTCATGATCTGGAGACGAAACGCGCCGTTTATCAGCCCGCCGAACAGGACCCCGGCGACCATCACCCCCAGGGGGTTCAGCCCGGCCAGCATGGCTACGATGATGCCCGTGTAGCCTATCCCGGTTGAGAGGTCGAGTACCAGGCGATGGTGGATGCCGAACAGCTCTCCTGCGCCTGCCAGCCCGGCCAACCCGCCGCTCAAGGCCATCGTCAGCATGACCAGCCCCGGCACGTTGGTTCCCTTGAAGCGCGATGCGGTCGGGTTGAAGCCGAACGCCCGGATCTCATAGCCGAGCGGCGTCCTTTCCAGCAACACCCAGATCAGGATCGCGGCCAGCACCGCAATCGCAAATCCGATGTGCAGCCGGGATTGCGGCAAGAGTACAATGAACCGAGCGACCTGCGGGATTTCTGGCGACTGCTGGTAGTAGGAACCTTCCTGCCGCCAGGGCCCGATGCCCGACAGCATGAAGGAGAGAAACAGAATGGCGACGTAGTTCAGCATAACGGTCGAGATGATCTCATCAACCCGGAAGCGCACTTTCAGGATGCCGGACAACCAGCCGTAAGCGCCCCCGCCCGCGCAGGCAAACAGCACAATCAGCAAAAAGAGCGGCAGGCGCGGCAGCCCGCCAAACAGCGTCAATGCGAAGTAGCCAGCCATCGCGCCCACCACCAACTGGCCTTCCGCGCCGATGTTCCATATCCTGGCGCGGAAGGCAATCGTGGCGGCCAGGCCGGTCAGGATCAGGGGCCCGGCGCGCACGAGCGTCTCCATTACCGCCCGCCAACTGCCGAAGGCCCCGGTGAATAGCGCGCCAAACGCAACTAGTGGATTTGCCCCCGCCGTCAGCAGCAGGATGGCTGACACCAGTAAGGCGGCCACGATCGCGATCAGGATCGAGGCTGCTTGCCAGAGCGAGCTGGTGTCCGTCCGCCGCTCGATGCGCCAGCGACGCTGCATGGCGGCGGGCAGCGGCGGGGTCGGGGAACCGGGTGATGGATTGGGAACAGTCATGATGCCGCTTCCTGGACGCCAGCCATCAACAGCCCGATCTGCTCCAGATCGGCTTCGTGAGCCTCAAAGATGCCCATGATCCTGCCTTTGAACATGACGGCGATCCGGTCCGAGATGTTCAGAATCTCGTCCAGGTCTTCGGAAGCCAGGAGGATGCCAGCGCCCTCGTCGCGCTTTTCGAGCAGGCGTCGGCGCACGTACTCGATCACGCCGACATCCAGCCCGCGCGTGGGCTGGTTGGCGAGCAAGCACTGGGGGCACTGCCACAGCTCGCGCGCCAGGATAATCTTTTGCAGGTTGCCGCCGGATAGGAACCGGGCGGGGTGCGAGAGAGACGGGGTCACGATCTCGAAGGTGGAGACGCACGTCCAGGCAAACTTCCGGATCCACTCGCGGTGGAGGAACGGCCCTCGGCGGTACAGCTCGCTGCGCTGCTGGCCGAGGATCAGGTTCTCGGCGACCGAGAAGTCGGGCACGAGGCCCTCGCGAATGCGATCCTCCGGCACGTGCCCGATCCCCCGCTTGATTATGTAGCGGGGGCTTCTGCCCGTGATGTCCTCGCCTTCGAGCAGCACCTGCCCGCCGGTCGCCTTGCGGACGCCCGACAGCACTTCGAACAGCTCTTTCTGCCCGTTGCCGACAATCCCCGCCAGCCCCAGAATCTCATTCCGGCGCAGCGTGAACGAAACCCCGTGCAGCGCTTCCTGCCCCCGCTCGTTGAGGGCGTGCAGGTCGCGGACTTCGAGCACCGTCTCGCCCGGCTCGCTCTCTTCCCGCGCCACGCGGAAGAGGACTTCCCTGCCGACCATCATGCGCGCCAGGTCTGACTTGGTCACCTCGGCGGTGTTGACCGTGTTGACGAACTTGCCTTTGCGGAGCACGGTGACCCGGTCGGAAACCTGCATGACCTCGTCGAGCTTGTGCGTGATCAGGACAATCGACAACCCCTCGAGCGTCATCTTCTTGAGCGTGGCGAAGAACTGCTCGGTTTCCTGCGGGGTGAGGACGGCGGTCGGCTCGTCCAGGATCAGCAGCTTGGAGCCGGTGTAGAGCGCCTTCAGAACTTCGACCCACTGCTGCTCGCCGACCGAGAGCTGCCACACCTTGGCTCGCAAATCCAGGTCGATGCCGTATTCCTGGCATAACTCCTTGAGCCTGGCTTCGGCGTGTGCCAGGTCGAGCAGCACACCCTGCGAGGGCGTCCCGACGACGACGTTCTCGACCACGGTGAGCGGCGGGACGAGGACGAAGTGCTGGTGCACCATTCCGATGCCCAGCGCGATAGCGTCACTGGGGGAGCTCAGCTCGACGGGGTTGCCCTCGAATGTCATGCGGCCCGAGTCGGGCTTATAGAAGCCATAGATGCACTCGGCGAGTGTCGTCTTGCCTGCGCCGTTCTCGCCAAGCAGGCAATGAATCTCGCCCCGGCGCACATCAAACGAGATGTTGTCGTTCGCGACGACTTGGGTGAAGCGCTTGGTGAGTTCCTCAACCTTGAGCAGTGGCTCCATCCAGGCTTTCCTCAGTTATCTTGTGGGCCGGGTGATACTGACCCCGGTTTACCGAGTGGGGGTGTCCTCAGCGAGGCGGTGAGCCGTCCGGTGAGAACACCCCCAATTGTACATCAGAGGGCGTTAGGCTGTTGAGGTGGACGGTCAGTCGGACCGCGGAACCTCGATGTTGAGCGGGACTTCGAGCTTGCCATCGAGGATATCCTGGCGAACCGCCATTGCCGCGTCGATGGCCTCCTGCGGAATCTTGCCGTTCAGGTCATCGATCGGGGTCAGGTCGGAACCGCCCTCGGCCATCGAGAACCAGACCTTGTCATCATTGCCGTTCCAGGGCTTGCCCTCGGCTACGTGGCCCCACCATTCATCGATCAGCCAGCGGATGCCGGGGTCCCACAGCGCAAGCGTGCTGGCCGGGACATGGGTGGGGGCCAGGAACTGCTGGTCACCGAAGTTGCCGAAGCAGACGATGTCGTTGTCCACGCAGGCTGACCAGCCATCGCCAAGCTGGAGCATGAAGTCCACGCCCGCCGCAGCCTGGGCATTGGTCGCCTCGTTGCCCGCCACCGGGTCATACCAGCTCTCGATGAACGACACCGTCGCGCGCACGTCGGGGTTGACATCCTTCGCGCCCTGGAAGAAGGCGT
>JAANMT010002344.1_pt1 | contig 15997 bp, 16 predicted proteins | sample 7279711 | NCBI WGS metagenome assembly JAANMT01 (sample SAMN14094538, study PRJNA606508) | bioreactor metagenome | isolation source: A lab-scale SPAN reactor treating ammonium-rich wastewater day 1 | place: Ireland: Galway | collected 2017-01-16 | reverse complement strand
GCGAAGAGGTGCAGCAGGAGTTTGCCTATCACCTGAAGGCCGCGAGGCACCAGAGGCCCGGCCACGCGGCGTGACCAAGGGGCGCGGGCCGACGATGCAAGCGGTGCCCCATGCAGCTCGCCGCAAGTAAGAGCCTGACGGCCAACTCTGAGAGGGCGCTAGCTGCCTCCTCCTCGAAGCCATTCAACAGCTTGAGGGAGGATGACAAGAACGATGGCCCCCGCGCGGCTTGAGGGCCGGTGAACGCTGCCCGGCGGGTGCCAGAGATAGCTGCCCTGCGGCCAGGACCGCCCAAGGTCGTCCAACTCGCCCTCCAGCACAAAGTACTCCTCTCCGGCGGGATGACGATGGGGGTGGTAACTTGCGCCGGGTGCAAAGCGCAGGAGCAGGCTCAAACCGCCGCTGTCATGCTTGCGCAGTGTCTTGTAGCTCACGCCGGGTGCATCGGCGAACTCGCGCCAGGCCATCTCGGTCGTCTGCCTCTGGATTGCTTCGCTCATGGCACTAATGTAACCCGCCAGGAGCAACGCGCGAGGTGCTGCATGTTCATCGTTATGAACCGCTTTCAGGTGACTCCCGGCCGGGAGCAGGACTTCATGGACGCATTCATGGGGCGCGCTCGCGCCATTGACAGCGTGCCGGGCTTTCTTGGTCTGGACATGCTCAAGCCCCAAGGAGCCGGAGCGTTTATCTCGATGACCCGCTGGGCCAGCGAGGAGGACTTCGTGGCCTGGACGAAGTCCGATGCCTTCAAGCAGGGCCACGCTCGCCGGCACCCGGGCATGTTCCAGGGACCGCCGGTTCTGGAGCAGTACCAGGTGTTTGACAGCACGTATGAGAAGGGAGCCTGACCGTGGCCAAACGGAAGAATCCTGGCGTTACAGGGCTGGTGATCGGCGCGATTGTCGTGGGCATCGTCGTCGGCATCATTATTGTGAACCCGCGCTACAGCCCTGCGGTGAACGTCGAGGTCGATTCAAAGGACATCGCCTACAATCACGCCGAAGGCGCCATTGCGCGCGTGAACAAGGCCAAGGTCACCCACATTCTCATTTCCTACAAGACGGCCAAGTCTCCCGCTCCCGGCCTCAAAGACAAGAACCGCACCGAGGAACAGGCCCGCAAACTCGCCGAGGAGATCTGGGCCAAGTACCGCGAGGCCGAGGCGGCAGACAAGGACAAGGTCTGGAAGGAGCTCCAGGCCCAGTACAACGAGGACAAAGAGCCGCACACGGAGTACGACGTCACCCCGGAAGCGGGCTGGATTCAGGAATTCAAGGACATAGGCCTGACCACGGCCGTGGGTGCGGCGCGCATTACCATGCCGCCCGGGATGTTCGGCTATCATGTCGTTCGCCGCATCGAGTAGTGCCTGCAAACTGTCACCGAAGGACCACGGGCGTTTGCAGGCCCCTTTTTCTCACGATTTCTGTCAGGAATCCACGTACACTGGTACGCGGGCTGGGCGCCCAATCTGACACTCATGAGGATTTCCATGCGGAAGCTTATTGCAGCCATGGCCGTGGCGATGGCGCTGCTTGGCCTGACACAGCCTTCCACCGCCGAACCTGAAGTCGCTGACGCTCCCAGGCGGGCCGGTGAATTCAAGGGCGAGATTCCGGAGGCTGACTTCCAGAATGCGCCGGGAAGCTTTGAAGACAAAGTCGAAGACGCCGTCGACAAGGGCTGCGACTGGCTGAAGAAGCAGCAGAATCCCGAGGGGCACTTCGGCAAGCTGCCGCCCAATCCGCCCACCTATGGTGCGGGTGAGCCTCACAAGTACGAAGTCGGCCGCACTGCCTTCCCGCTCTGGGCTCTCTGCAAGTCCGGCGTGTTTCCCGACGAGCCTGAGATCCTCAAGGCTCTCCAGTGGCTTGAGAAGAACTTCAACGATGAAAAGGCCCAGCAGGCCGTGACCTACGAAAATGCCTGCGTGGTCAACGCCATTGAGGCCTACTACATCGGCATCTGGGAAGTCGCAGACCGCAAGCTCACGCCGGCCAAGCGCAAGAAGGAAGGCATCAAGCGCTGGGGCACCGAAGAAAAGGGCGCCAAGAAGGCCAAGCACGAGAAGAAGGATCGCAAGCTCAACGTCGATCCCAAGCACCGCAAGCTGGCCGAGCGCGCCGTCAAGGCCCTCGACAACGCCTTCCAGCGCGCCTACGGCACCGGCGGCTGGCGCTATCGCAACCCCACGACTGACCCGGGCCCCAAGAACGACATCTCGGCCACGCAGTACGCACTCTTGGGCTACGGCGCCGCAAGCCGCCTTGGCATCGGCTACAAGAAGGAAAACCTGTTTGAGGCCTACAAGTTCTTTATCGCCGAGCAGGACAAGGATGGTCCCAAGCTGGTGCGCGAGGCCGCGCCGGACGAGGAGAAGCCCGAAGACAAGAAGGGCGACGACAAGAAGAAAGACCCCAACAAGGGAACAGAGGTCCGCAAGTACAACCCCAAGAAGACGGACCGCGCCCGGGGCTGGGGTTATTGCCGCAAGGACGTTCACATGCAGGGCGATGAACTGAGCTACGGCTCCATGACCTGCGCCGGCATCTGCGGCCTGGTCGTGCTGCGCGGCGAGCTTGAAGACGACCCGAAGTTCATGGCCAAGTGGAAGCCCCTGGCCGCAGAGTGTGACCAGGCCCTGTCAGACGGGCTGGCCTGGATGGTGCTCAACTGGAGCGTGGAGAACAACCCGCAGCGCGGCAAGTATCGCTACTACTACTACCTCTACGCGCTGGAGCGCTTGGCCATGTTCGGCGGCCTGGACTATATCGGCAAGCATGACTGGTATTTCGAAGGCGCCCAGGTTCTGCTGCGTGAGCAGGATGGCTCTGGCATGTGGGACACGAACCAGGAAGTCGATCCTTCGGATGTGTACGACACCTGCTACGCCCTGCTGTTCCTCAAGCGCGCCACGGACGGCATCAAGCGCCCCGTGCCCGTGTTCACCGGCGAAGACCAGGAAGATTAACGCCGCCGCACCTATGAAGAAGCCCGCCTTCGTGGCGGGCTTTTTCGTTCTGGTCAGCGACCCTTGCCGAGGAACTCGCGAATGGAGGTCAGGATGCCCTCGACGGAGGCAATGTCGCTCGTGACGACCCGCTCATCGTTGGCATAACGCTGGTCGAGGTCATCCTTGAACTTGCCGCTGCCGTAGGCGCTTCGCACCTGGCCGTAGCAGAACATGTTGCTGGCGGGAAGCAGGTGTTCGTCAAGGATCTTGAAGCAGGCTTCTGTGTCGTCGGCGCCCCAGTTGTCGCCGTCGGAGAAGTGGAAGGGATAGATGTTCCACTCCGCCGGATTGAAGCGCTCTTTCACGATGCGGGTGCACAGCTCATAGGCCGTGCTGATCTTCGTGCCGCCGCTTTCCCGCAGGTGATAGAAGGTGTGCTCGTCCACCTCTTTGGCTTCGGCGTCGTGGACGATGTAGACGCTGTGAATGTTCTTGTACTGGGAGCGCAGCCAGGTGTCGATCCAGAAGCTTTCGATGCGGACGATCTCCTTCTGCTCGTCGCCCATGCTTCCCGATACGTCCATCATGTAGATGATGACTGCGCTGTTCTCCGGAATGGGGCGCACTTCCCAGCTGCGGTAGCGACGGTCCTCGCGTTCGGGAACGATCACGGGGTTGAGCGGGTCATACTGCCCGCTGGCTATCTGGCGCAGCAGCGCGTGCTTGAAGGTCCGCTTGAAATGGCGCAGGGACTCCGGACCCACGTTGCGAATCCCTACATAGCGGGACCGCTCGGTGAGTACGGTGTGCTTGCCTTTGGGCTGAATGTTCGGCAGTTCCAGCTCTTCACCCAGTATCTCAGCCAGCTCCTTGAGGGAGACATCGACCTCCAGCACATGCTCGCCGGGCTTGTCTCCGGCCTCGCCCCCCTGGCCCGGCGACTCTTCTCCTCCGAGCGACTGGCCGACATCACCATCACCCTGGCCCACTCCTCCGGTCTGCTTCTGGCCGAATTTGAAGCGCGGGATGTCAATCTGGGGTAGCGGAATGCTTACAGTGCCCTTGCCCTTGCGCGCCACCAGTTCGCCCTTCGTGATGAACTTGCGCAGCTCCTTGCGAATGCGGCCGCGCACAATCTCGCGGAAGCGGGCATGGTCTCCTTCAATCTTGTGCTGTGTGGCCATAACGCAATCTTAGCACGACGCGGTGCTTGGTGCTCAGGGCTTTGAGCCTGGAATCAGGGCGTCAAGCGCGGCTAGAACGGCCTGAGGCGTAATGGCGCCCATGAGGCGCTGGTCCTCCTTGCGGCGGTCCTTTGCCTGAGTGCCGCCACCCAGAACCACGGTACGCAACTGCCTGGGATAGGGTCCTGTCCAGGCGGGGTCGTCCGGGCCAAAGAGCGCCACCGTCGGAACGTCCAGAGCCAGTCCTGCCTGCATGAGGCCCGTATCTCCGGAGATGTGGGCCCCGCATAACTTGAGCAATGCCGCGCTTGCCATGAAGGGGAGCGATCCCGCCAGGGCGCGAGTGGGGGAGCCAAAGAGGCTCGCCGAACGGCCCTTGTCCCAGTAAGGGGCAAGCAGCCTTCGCGCGTCGGCGGCCTCAGCGGGTCCCCCCAGGATGACAGCCTGCATGCCACGCCGGCTAAGCAGCTGGAGCAAGGCAGACCAGTGTTCGGCGGGCCAGCGCTTGCTTGCCTGACTGCCGCCAATATTGAGGGCGATGGCCTGCCCCGGCTCGAGCCCGGCCGCGGCGAGTGCTTTCTGGGCGAGCGCGTGATGCTCGCTGGAGGGATAAAGTTCCGTATGCCAATGGGTGCCGGCAGCGCCTGCGGCACGGGTCAGTGCCAGCCGCGCGTCCAGGGTATGCGCTCCACCCGCGCGGTCTGCCGGGGGCAGCTTGATCGAGTAGAGCAGGCTGAAGGTGTGGCTGGCATACCCCACAAGGGCCTTGGGCTGGGCCGAGGCCACAAGGGGTACTACATCGGGATCGTTGGCGTGCTGGATGATGGCAACATCAAAGCCGCGCAGCTTTTCGCGGGTGGCGCGCACGGCGCGAAACTTGCCCGCATAGGGGATGACACTGTTCAGGCGAGGGTTGCCTGCCAAAAGTTCCAGGCGGCGGCGGTCTACAAAGGCAGCGATGTAGGCATTGGGAAAACTCTCGCGCAAATCGGCAATCGGGGCCGTGGCGAAGATGGTGTCCCCGATGCCGGTGGTGTTCACGACCAGGATGCGGGCGTGGCTGTCAGGAGCCAGGGGCGAGAATGCCGCGGGTGGATGCTTGCGGGCCTGGCGGCGCGCCCACATCAGGGCAAGTTTTGTGGCGATGGATGGGCGTTTGGCCGCCATGGAGGCCGCTTCGCGAGCAACCTGCTAGAGGAAACTGGCTTTGCACTTGGGACAAAACGGCGCGGCATAGCGCATGTAGGTTCCGCACTTCTGACAGCGCTTGGAGTCGCGGTTGAAGCGCTGCTGAGCGTCGTTGATCAGCGCATGGCCCGGAAAGGCCTTGGCAGCCTTGGCCAGCATGCCGGCAGCCTTGTCGTATTCTTCAGCGGTCATGAAAACGTCGATCTTGTCAACAACGGATTCGACGTCCTTGTTGTTCAGCCGCAGGCAGAGGTCGTAGTAGCGATGGGCACTGGCCCAGTTTCGCTCGCCTCTTGAAATGGTCGCCATGGCCCGCAGCAGGCAACGATTACCCGGGCGCTTCTTGACGGCCTGCTCGATGATCTTCTTGCCCTGCTCGCGCAGTTTGTCTTCCATCATCGGGCCGGCGCTGGCCCAGACGGTCATCCCCAGTCCGTAGACCACCGTGCCGGGTTCATCGTCATAGGCGGCGTTGATGAACTTCTCGGCGAACTGGGCCTGGCCGTCAACGATCTCGCGCATGGCCTGCTCTACCTTGATCTTGGCCATTTCCATCTTCTCGGCCGGGGCAATGGCGTTGCTGTCCGGCAGGGACATGACATAGCGCCGGCCCAGGCGGGCGAAGTACTCCAGAAAACGAACGTCAAATGCTTCAGCGGCTTCAAACATGGGTTGACGTTGTCTTTTGCTCCGTCAAGGTTGTCAACGTCTGACGGCGTGTGAAAGTAACAGCAAGGTTGCCCGGGCCCGCCCCCGCGGGCAACGCCTATTCCTTGGCGTCGCCGCGGGCAAAGATGCTGGCCACGAAGTTGAGCAGGTCCGTGGCGCTGGTCTCGTTGTAGCCGTACTTCTCGATCAGGCGCTGCTTGACCACATCGATCTTGGCCTGTGTTTCTTTGTCCACCACGTTGCTCACTAGGCTCGTAAGCTTGATGGAATCCTTCTGGTCCTCGAACAGCTTGAGCTCCAGGGCCCGGTGCAGGCGCTCGTTGGTCTTGTAGTCGAAGGTACGCCCCTCCAGGGCCAGCGCGCCGATGTAATTCATGATCTCGCGGCGGAAGTCGTCCTTGCGGCTGTCGGAGATGTCAATCTTCTCCTCGATGCTCCGCATCATGCGCTCATCAGCTTCTTCCAGCTGGCCCGTGTACTTGTTGCGCACGCGCTCGCGCTGGGTGTAGGCCTTGACGTGGTCAATGTAATTGCTGCACAACCTGGCGATGGCGTCTTCATCAGCCGAGATCGCGCGCTGGACTTCGTTCTTGGCGATCTCCTCATACTCCTGCCGCACCACGCCCAGCAGTTCGCGGTAGAACTTACGGGTCTGCTCGCTGGAAATGAGCGAGTGGTGGGTCAGCCCCGTCTCCAGTTCATTGAGCACCATGAAGGGATTGACGGTGTCCGAACCCTGATGATTGACGATGGCGTTGGAGATCTTGTCCTGGATGTAGCGGGGGCTGATACCCTCCATGCCCTCCACGACAGCCTCGGCCCGCATCTCACGGATGTTGTCCTCGGTCATTCCCGGCACACTCTTGCCGTTGTACAGCTTGAGCTTCTGCAGCAACGAAATGCCGCCGCGCTTGGGCTCTTCCAGGCGGGTCAACACCGCCCACATGGCAGCAATTTCAATGGTGTGCGGCGCGATGTGCTTGTTGACGCGCTCGGGTGTGAAGTCCTTCTTGTAGATGCGAACTTCGTTGTCGAGGATCGTGTTGTAGGGAATGTCAATCTTGACCGTGCGGTCTCTGAACGCCTCCATGAGCTCGTTGCTCTGCAGCTTGCGGTACTCCGGGGCATTGGTGTGGCCGATGATGACTTCGTCGATGTCCGTCTGGGGGAACTTCTTGGGCTTGATGCTGTGTTCCTGGGAAGCGCCCAGCAGGTCGTAGAGAAACGCGACATCAAGCTTGAGCACTTCAATGAACTCGATGAGACCGCGATTGGCGACGTTGAACTCGCCGTCAAAGTTGAACGCCCGTGGGTCGGAGTCCACGCCGTAAAACGCTATCTTGCGGTAGTTGACGTCGCCCGTGAGTTCTGTGGCGTCCTGGTTCTTTTCGTCCTTGGGCTGGAAGGTGCCGATGCCGACGCGGTCCTTCTCGCTGATCAGCATGCGCCGGATCACGATGTGGTTGTCGATGACCTGACGCCAGTCGCCGTTGTAGCGGGTCAACAGCTCGCTCATGAGCTTGCGGGACAGCGGATCTAGGTCGCCTTCGGCGGCCAGCTTATAGGGCAGGCGTGAACGCTCATTGAGCTGGGCCAGCAGCTTCTTGCGCGGTCCCACGGGAATCAGCTTCAGGGGCTCCTCGTTCATCGGGCTCCAGATCACGTCCTGGCCCGTCACTTCGTCCTTCACCTTCCAGCCAAAGGTGTAGAGACGACCTTCCTTGGTGCGCGAATAGGCTTCAAGGCCCCGCTTGAGCAGGCGCACAATCGTGCTCTTGGCGCTGCCCACAGGGCCGTGCAGCAGCAGGACGCGCTTTTCAGTGCCAAAATTGAAAGCCGCGCTCTTGAAGTGCGCCACAAGCTGCATCAGGGCCTTCTCGATGCCGTAGACGGCCTCGCGCCCGTTGTTGAAAGGATCCTGGAAGAAGTTGTAGCGGACCAGCGTCTCCTTCTGGAACTGGTACTCCGATGAACCGTAGGAGAGCAGCATGTCGTACATGCGCTGGTGGGCGTTTCGGACAATGGCCGGGTCTTCCAGCACCTGGGCCAGGTAGTCCTTGAAGCTTCCCTGCCATTGCAGGTCACGGTAGGCCGTGACCTCAGGGCTGTCGTCTATGGCCTGGAGGATCTGATCAGCGTCCAGACTGGGCTTCTTGGCTGGCATGTTCTTCTCGCTCGGAGCGTTGCGTTCGGGTTTCATGGCGCCAGTGTAACAAACAGCGGGCGGCATTCACGCATCAGCGACTGCGGGATCGGGGGTCCAGCCAATCCCGCAGGCCGTCACCGAAGAGGTTGAAACCCAGCACCGTTACCAGGATGCAGGCGCCGGAGACGCCCACCTGAAAGGCACCCTGGCTGCTCTGGTCCCAGCCCAGCTTCAGCATCAGGCCCCACTCAGGCACAAACGGGTCTCCACCCAGCCCAAGAAAGGCGAGCCCGGCGACGCTGAGTATCGAACCGCCCATGCCCAGAGTGCCCAGTACGATGATCGGGGTCAGGCAATTGGGCAGAATGTGCCGGACAAGAATGCGGGTGTGGCCATAGCCCAGCGACAGGGCTGCCTCGACAAACTCCTGCGAGCGCAGGCGCAGGACCTCAGCGCGAACCTGCCGCGCAAAGGAAGGCGCTCCCGCGATGCCGACGGCCCAGATGAGGTTCTCCAGGGATTTGCCCAAAATGGCCACCGCCACACATGCGAGCAGGAAGCTGGGAAAGCTCATCATGAAGTCAATGAAGCGCATGAGCAGCGTGTCGACCCAGCGGCCAAAGTAGCCGGCGACTGCGCCGATCACGCTGCCGGCCAGCAGCGAGAGCAAGGTGGCCGAAAGCGCCACCGCCAGCGTGTAGCGCGCCCCGTAGAGCAGGCGCGAGAACAAGTCACGCCCCTGACTGTCGGTGCCAAGCAAGTGATCGAGCGAGGCCGGGGCAAAGAAACGATTGGGCACAGCCTCCATGGGGCCGTAGGGCGCCACCCACCCCGCGAAAAGCGCGGCAGCCAGCACCAGTGCAATGAGCAAGATGCCGGCCTGCGCGGGCCGGTGCGTCTTGAGGAAGCGCGCGAAGTCGCGAAGGCTGCTGGCCACAAAGACTGACAGTTCGTTCACGCGGCCTCCTTCTTTCGGAGGCGCGGATCAATAAAGGCATAGCTGAGGTCTGTCAGGAGATTCACCAGCACAAAGGCCGAGGCGATAAGAAGAACGCTGGCCTGAAGGGGGCGGGCGTCGAGTACGTCGATGGCTTCGATGACGTAGCGGCCAAGGCCGGGCCAGCCGAAAATCGTCTCGGTCAGCACGGCGCCGCCCAACAAGTAACCGAACTGGGTGGCGACAGCCGTAAGGATGGGGATGAGCGCATTGCGCAGAGCGTGCTTGAGCACCACGGTAGAGGGCGAAGCGCCCTTGGCGCGGGCAGTGCGCACGTAGTCCTGCTTCAAGGTCTCGAGCATTGAAGCGCGGGTGATGCGAGCGATCAGCGCCATGGGAACGGTGGACAAAACGATTGCCGGCAGGGTCAGGTGCGCCAATACGTTCAGCAGCAGCTCGACATTGCGATACACCAGAAGAGCATCCAGCACATAGAAGCCCGTGTCAGACGAAAAGGTCGGCCACAAGCCAAAGTCAAGACGGCCCGAAAACGGAAGCAGCCTCATCTCCCCTGCGAACAGTTTCTGGGCCAGAAAGCCCAGCCAGAATACGGGAAGAGACACCCCGACCAGCGCCATCGACAGACAGGCAAAGTCCACCAGAGAGCGCGGCTTGACTGCGGCGAGCACCCCCAAAGACACTCCGACCAGCGTGGCAATCAGCATCGCGGCGATGGCCAGCTCGATGGTGGCGGGGACACGCTGCCTGAGCTCCTTTGCTACAAGCTGATTGGTACGGTGACTCTCGCCAAACTCGCCCCGCGATACGTCGCTCATGTAGAGCAGGTACTGTTCGGGCAGGGGCTTGTCCAAGCCAAGCCGAGAGCGAAGCTCACGCTTGTTTTCAGCCGTGGCTCGCTGACCCAGCAGAATGGTTGTTGGATCGCCGGGCAGCATGTGCAGAAGCAGAAAGCTGGCCAGGCTGATTGCCAGCAGCATGGGGACAGTGGCCATTACGCGACGGAGGATGTACGTGAGCATGGTGTTGCCTGGGCCTCCGGGCCCAATGGACACTCGCACCGGCCTTCAGGCCCTTCGGGCGCCTGCTACTTCTCGAAGTAGGCCTTATCCAGATAGAACTGATCGCCGGTATCCACGCGCACTCCCTTGAGCTTACTGGTCCAGGCGTAGCTCTTCTTGGCTGTCAACAAGGGCACAATCGGCCGGAACTGGTCGTGAGCCCACATCTCAAGATCTTTGTAGAGCTTGTCGCGCTTGCTTATGTCTGCTTCGCGTCCGGCCTCCTCAATGCGCCGATGGACTTCAATGTCGAAGAAGCGGGCAAGATTGTTATCCGAGGGCTGCCATTGCCCCTTTTCATTCTTGACACCGTCGAGCAGCGGGCGCCAGAAGTTGTCAGGTTCGCCATTGTCTCCCATCCAACCCAGCAGCATCAGCGCGTAATCGCCCTTGGGGACCATTTCGCCGATTTCAGCCATCTTGCGAGGCTCCAGTTCAATCTTCAGGCCGATGGGTTCCAGTTGCTGGCGAATCAGGTCTGCCAACTCGCGCGGATACAGGAGATAGGGGCGGGGCACTTCCGGCAGGATCAGCTTGATCACAGCCCCCTCTACCCCGGCCTCCCTGATGAGGCGCCTGGCTGTCTGGAGCGCCTCATCCCGCGACATGGTATCGGTTTTGGGCTTGTAGTCCTTGGGATGGCCAAACGGCATGGTGTACGGGATCAGCACATGCGCCGGCTTGGCCGCACCGTAGTAACGCTCAACAAACGGGGTACGGTCGACCACCATCGCGATCGCATCACGCACCCGCTTGTCCTTGGTGGGGTAGTTCTTGCTCTGATCGCAATTCATGGCCAGGTACATGATGTTGATGGCGTCCCACGTGAAGAGCGTGACGCCCTTGTTTGCCTTCAAGTCCTCCCAGTCCGAAGGCAAGAGGGTGTCGGTGAATCCGGCAGCTCCGGCCAGCACCTGCTCGCGGCGCGACTTGTGATCTGCCATTGAAGTGAAGCTCAACAGTTTGATCTGTGGCGCGCCGCCCCAGTAATCCTCGAACGCCGTCAACGTGACGCTTTCAGAGCCGCGATAGTCTTCGGCGCGGGCGATGCGGTAGGGGCCGGTGCCGGACGTGTTTTCGATCAGCCACTTCTCGCGCTTGGCAGGGGTATTCAGCTTTGCCATTTCGTCGATGGCCTTGGAGCTGATCACGAACGCCGCATGCAGACTCACGTTGGCCAGAAAGCGCGGGTTGGAATCATGCAGCGTGAATCGCACCGTCTTGGCGTCCGGGGCCTCGATCTTCGCGATGTCAGCTAGGTCTGTGGCGTAAGGGCGCTTGGTGGGCTGCGCGGGGTGATCCTTCTGTATCAGGCGCTCGAAGCTTTTCTTGACCGCGTCAGCGTTGAGGCTTGTTCCGTCGTGAAACTTCACGTTCTCGCGCAGCGTGAACGTGTAGATCTTGGCGTTGTCCTCCACTTTCCAGTCCGTCGCGAGGCTGGGTTCCCACTTCGGCACGGACACGGGGCCATCCTTGATTTCAGGCGCACGGACCAGGCCCTCGTACATCTGCGCCAGAATCGCAATGTCACCGCCACTGCTGGAGGCCTGCGGATCCAGAATCTCAAACTTGTCGCTGCGCAGGATTTTGAGGACGTCCTTCTCTTCAGCCTTGGTGATCTCCTTGCCGCCGCCGCAGGCCGGGGTCCAAAGCAGCAGCAGACAAGCGCAAACTCCTGCAAGCACTCGTGTCATGACTATTCACCTCAGGAATGGGGTGCACATGATGCAGGCGGCGAATACCCGGCGAAACCAAAATCGAGCCTAAAGCACTTACCAATACCCCTGGCGCAGCCTAAAGGCCCTGCGTACGGCGCTCCAGCTCCGCCACGCGGGCCTCCAGCGCCGCCAGGCGCTGCTCGAGGGTGGGGGAAGGGGAAGTCGTTGCCGCGCTGAAACTGCCGGAGGCAAAGGTGGTGGGGGACTCAGGGGCCTGCGGCAGGGCCTCGCCGTCAGGGTAGAAGGTGTGCGCCCAGCGCACTCCTCGCACTCGTCCCTCTTCGCTCAGGCGCTGGACCAGGGGCTGAGGCCGAGAGCGCACCTTCTCAAGCACCCCATGGAGCGCCTCCAACGTGGGCAGATCTGCCATGCGGCTTGCGCGACTCCTCAGTTCACCTTCACTCTGCGGGCCGCGCAGCATGAGTTCAGCCAATACGGCAATCTCAGGCTTGGAAAGCGCAAGCGTGGCGCTCATGGCCTCTTCCCACTTGGGAACGCGGGCGCCGGCACCGAAGAACTGCACGGCCAGGCTTCTGCTCTTGAGGGCCAGGCAGGCCTGCTCGACTTCCTGTTCGCTGTAACTGGTCTCGGGATCACGCGCGCTCTTCTGGTTGCAGCCATTGGTAAGCGCGTTGAGTGAAAGCGGATAGGCCTGAGGCGTGGTAAGCCACTTTTCAATCAGCGTACCCAGTACGCGACGTTCGATTTCAGTGAGTTTCAGAGACATGCCTGTCTGTTAAACAATCGGGGCGACTCCCAAGAAACAGTCCACTGGACTGTTTCTTGGGCTCGCTCCCTTCGGTGGCCATGCTGCGCCCCTGCGCGCGAATCAATCGACGCGCTACTTTTTCCCCTCAAACTCCCGGGCCAGCTCCGCGGCTTCCTTGCCGGCGGGGGTATCGGGATAGTCCCTGGACAGCTTGGTCAACGCCTTCTGGGCATCAGCGGGCTTCATGGCGGCCAGAGTCGGCTTCAGCCTCGCCAGTTTTTCACGTGCCTCGACGCATTCTTTGTAGGCCTTGCCGGCTTTGGCCTTCTTGGCTTCGCTGGCGCAATCCTTGGCATAGTCGAGGCCGCTGAAGTCCCGGGCGTCGGCTTCAAGCAGAGCCACGAGCCTTTCCAGATCACCCGAGTTCCGATGGATAACAGCCGCGGCCTTGTTCATCTCCAGGCGGCCATTGAGCAAATCAGCGACGTACTGGGCGTCAGCCTTGATCTTTTCATCCTTGTGCTTGAGGAGCTTCTCAAGGCCGTTGAGTGCGGCACCGTACTGCCCGTTGTCGTAGGCATTGACAGCAGAACTCAGAGCGTCGTGAAGCTTGCGCGGGATTCTGGGGGCCCGCAAGTCCTTGAGCCAACCCTCAATCAGGCTGTCATTGCACTGCTGGGGATGGCCGCGCCAGATGCAGTTGCCGTCCACGTCGATGCCATAGCTGGTGGGGTAACCCTGGGCTTTGACCAGCTTGTAGATGTCGGGGACGCGGGCCACACCCAGTTTCAATTTCTTGTCAGCGATGAACTTTTCGAGCTCTGGCGCCTTGTCAACATCCGTGGCCATGATGATCTCGACACCCTTGTCGCGATACTTCTCATTCACCTCAACGAGGTGCGGCATGAACCGGATGCAGGGCTCTCAGTGGATTTTCCAGATTTCGAGAAACACAATCCTGCCCCGATAGTCGGTCAGTTGTCGTGCGCCGGGCAGAGTGCCCCAACTTGCCTCAAACTTGAAGTTGGGAGCCTCCTGGCCCTTATCCATGGCGTAACTCGGCGCGGCTGAAAGAAGCATGAGCAGCAATGCCAGAAGGGTCTTCATGGGCTTTCCTTCAAGGGCTTGGCCGGACTAGTCAGCCAGCCGGCCCGGGCTTTTGGCTCGGGCCGGCGCCAACTCACGGCCAGGGACGGACTAGAAATCCTTCGCCAACTCGGCAGCCTCTTTACCTGCAGGCGTGTTGGGGAAGTCCCTGGCAATCTTCTCCAGGGCCTTCTTTGCCTTCTCGGCCTTCATGTCATTGATCTTCGGCTTGAGCTTGTCCAGCTCGCTTTGCGCCTTGACGCAGTCCTTGAACTCCTTGCTCGCCTGGATCGACTTGGCTTCCTCGGCGCACTTCTTGCCGTGTTCCGAGCCATCGAAGGCCTTTGCCTCGGCCTCAAGCAATTTAGCGAGCTTGGGCAGGTCACCCAGATCGCGTGCCTTGGCGGCCTTGGCCTCACCGACAGCGCGGCGTTTTTCAATCACCCCGTCCACAAACTCGGCGTCAGCTTTGACGACGGGATCGTCCGAGGACAGGTACTTGTCGACTTCCGATTCGGCCTTGCCGAATTCGCCCTTGTTGTAGGCCTCCACGGCATTCTTGAGGACCTTGTGAACTTCCTTGGTGATTTTGACGGGTGCTAGGTCTTTGACCCAGTCCTCGACCATGACGTCGGTGAGCCCGGCCGGGTGCCCCTTCCAGATTACCTTGCCTTCCACGTCCAGGACCCAGGCGCTGGGATAACCCGTGCCGCCATAGGTCTTCAAAACATTGGATGCCTTGATGATGCCGTAGTTGATGCCCTTGTCTTTGACGAACTTCTCGATGGTGCCTGCATCTTCGTCGCTCACGGCGACGATCTCGAAGCCCCGCTCCCTGAACTTGTTGTTCAACTCAATCAGGTGGGGGACTCCTTTCACGCAGGGGCCTCACCAGGTGGCCCACACCTCAAGCAGCACCACCCTCTCCCGGTAATCGGAGAGCTTGGTCGCCCCCTCAAGGGCGTTCCAACTCTTGTCAAACTTGAAGTCGGGACCCGAGTCGCCGACCTCTATGGCCGGCAGCGCCGTGGCGAAGACCGCCAAAGCCGCCAGCAGCGCCAAACTCCATGTCTTGGTCATCCTATTGCTCCCTTTGGGCCTGCATCTGGCTGGTTAGTGGCGCCAGGCTCCTTGCGCTTTCACTCGTGTCTGTAAGATCAACGTCAAAAGGGCCAGCAATGCCATCAGCCAGGGCAGCGCGCCCACTTCGGAGACCGCACACCCGCCCTCTTCTCCGACCCCGTTGGATTTTGAGCCACCACCGCCGCCACCACTGCCCGTCACGGTTATGACATTGCCGCTCACGCTGGCGATCGCCGTCGAGATGAAGTCGCCTTCGCCGCCCGCCGTGCCCAGGATTCCGGTCCGGTTCAGAATAACCTCAAGCTGGGCGTCCGCGCTGGTGTTGAAGCTGACTCCCACCCAAAACGCCCGCACGGCCCCGGAGTTGACCTGACTCAGTGCGGCAATGGCGGCACCGTCGAACGTCACGCTCAAGACAGCGCCGCTAAGCTGCCACTGGGCCACGTCTGCGCTGGTGCGGGTCTGAACCAGTATGTCCTGCGTATTGGGCTCGAACAGCGCATCGAAGTCATCATTGAACAGGCTGACGGCGCTGATCACCGTGGCGTGTGCCGCACTGCCAAGGTTCAGATTGACGGTCAAAGTCTGCAGCTTCAGACCCACGAGCTCGCCCGGCGTAATGGCTGCAAGACAATCAAGCCGGAAGTGCAGGCCCGCAGCGTTCTGCGTACCGCGCGGCACCGTGCGCAAAGCGGCCGGGTTGCCCGTGCCCGCCAGAAGGTTCGTGACACTGTTGCGAACGGTGACCGTGTTGCCCTGAACGGGGAATGTCCCCGTAACGTTGTCTGTGCCCGGGCTGCTCAGCGCGACGTCAGCGCCGGCAGCAATGCTGAAGCGAAATCCCTGTCCATAGGCCGCCGGATTAGAACCAGTGTTGACCGTCACCTGAAGCAGTCGCGACCCCACGGGTACAGTGAAACCGGTGTTGAAGCTGATCGTGGCCGCGCTGCCGTTGGGTGCCACGCCGCCGGGTGTTCCAAGCTCTTCGCCCGCTTCAAAGGTGTTGTTGCCGTTGGCGTCGTAGAACAGCCGAACGGCCGCGAAGGCTTCATCGGCACCCGTGGGATTGGTAAACGTAATGGTCACGCCCGTGCAGACAACGGACCCGCCGCTACCCGTCAGGACGAAGCGGGCCACTTCCACACCGGTGTCGCTGAGCCGATTCTCAAAGTTGGCGGGCGAAGCCCCGCTCAGGGTGACGTTGACGGTGGCAGCCGCGACAGAGCCGGCTCCCAGCGCCAC
>JAANMT010002343.1_pt1 | contig 16004 bp, 14 predicted proteins | sample 7279711 | NCBI WGS metagenome assembly JAANMT01 (sample SAMN14094538, study PRJNA606508) | bioreactor metagenome | isolation source: A lab-scale SPAN reactor treating ammonium-rich wastewater day 1 | place: Ireland: Galway | collected 2017-01-16 | reverse complement strand
GAAAGCTGCGAAGAAAGCCCCGAAAAAGGGCGGCCCGAAAGCTAATCCGATAATCGAGGATGATTGGAAACCCGAATGGGAAACAGAAGGGTTGACGGATTACGAGTCTGAAGAATTTGAAAGGCTACTTGCACGAATCGTAGCCCGGTTAGTCTGGCTAGCTAAAAGAGAGAACTGGCCAAGTGATCGGTTGGAAGATGAATTGGGGTCGGTTAAGCAGGAATTAGAAGACGAATTGGAAGGGTGGGCACATCAAACGAGCAAGGAAACAGGGTTATCGGTTTCGAGCATGAATGATTGGATGCATGGCGGGGGTATGGCACAACTCGGGAAGTTGGTCGAAGGTCTTTCCGAAGAGGGCGGCGACTCGCCTAAAACTCAAGAAGGGGCGGCCCGACCTAAGAAAAAGAAAGCTAAGACAAAGAGCTAAGATACCATCTCCACTCGGTTGGACTTCATGCAAAAGTTTTGAAAAAGGGGCGGCCGACTCGCAATGGACAGCCGAACAGCCTATAAACTGAAACTGCCAAATAACCTAACGGAGCAAAGAGCGAAATAGCCTGACAATTTGACATTGCCTAACCAAGGCCGTTGGCTGGGGAAAACTGCGACACTTTCCAAGCACAGCACGACGTTCTCGGCAGGCTCCCGGTATGGGAGCCGCCGGACGTTGCTTGCTGTGCAGCCTGTCGCAGGGCTTCCCCAGTGGTGCGGACGGTGTGCTCCCTTTTTCGTGGGCACATCGTTCGGGGCCGATCATCGGGAACCGAACCTATGTCAGTCGCATTATGTCCGCACTGTGGCGGGGCCATCCAAAACGATGGTTCGCTTGCTGGCCAAACGGTCGAATGTCCCTACTGCAAGGGAACCTTCGCAATGCCGACTGTATCGACGCAAGGTAAAGTTAGTGGGGTGGGCAATGCATCTGCGACGATAACCCACGGCTCGGCATCGCGACAATCAAGCCGCCGACGTAAGGCCAAACTAAAGATTCCGGCTTGGGTGTGGCTTGTTGGCGGTGCTGGGGCACTCTTCGTACTGTGTTGCGGCGGGCCGTTGCTGCTTGCCCCGTTCATTACGCCAACACAAACAACGCAGGAACAACGCTCAAGCGAAAGTATTGGCGGGCCCGACGCACCAGAAATAAGCGAAAGCTGGAAGCAGGCATGGGCTTCGCTTCCGACAAAAGAAAATGGCGAACCGGACTTAGCCGCCGCCGACTACATCGACATTCAAACAGCAAAGAGGATTGACCACGAAGCTGGCGTGGTAATCGAAGAACTATGGCGGGAACGCCAAGAGCGAAAGATTCAAGAGCAACGGCGGGCCGACGAAGCAAAGAATAAACGATTCACAAGGCGTGATTACGAAAGTCTGGTTGGCTGCGATGAAAGCTTTGTTGAAGCGGTGCTGGGCGTGAAAGGAAAGGAAGCTTCCTCGGCGGGCGAGTTCAAAGTAATGACATATACCGACGACCACGGAGCAATCATTTCCGTTTCATATCGCCATCGGCCATTTCTTGGAAAGGACGGTGAAAAACAATGGTACGTTGAAGGGAAGTCTCAAATCGGGCTTGAATAAGGGCGGCCGACAAGGCAAAAAAAGACTATGTAGAAGCATTAGCAGTCATAAGAAAGGTTGAAGGTGGTAGACACCTAATCACCAAGAGTGCTTCAATCCCAGAATTTTAGACTACCAACTTTTGTTTGTACTTAGGTCGATTTGCACTTCCTAAAATCGTAATTGTCTCGCAGCCAGCAACAGGCGGCCGACTCCCCTAATCTGTCACAATCTCGGCATGATCTAGCCGACTTCCCGATGCCTGCCAACCTGCATGGCTTGCTCTTGCATCGCCCCGCCGCATAGGCTGCAAACTGTGTTGGGGATACAGGAAGGGATACAGGCGGCCGAAAGCTAAAACGAAACAAGGTTTTCCCTTGGTTTTGGCGAATCGCCCAACGGTTCCAGCAACCGTGTCAACTCCAATCCGATTGGAGGAAGGGGCGGCCCGACTCAAAGAAAAAAGGCGTAGGGAGCAAAAGGCAGCTAGAGAAGCCAAATAACCTAGCTGATGCTCAACCTACGCCACCGAAAGCCAGGCGAAAGGAAGAAACCCCTGCCTTTCAGATTGTCGCTTGTGGAGTGCAGGAGGGTAAGAAAGTCTTAGGGTGTCCACTTTCGGGTGGTGGGTGGGCAGACCCCTAGCTTATATTTATTTTTTTGTTTTTCGCAGCAATGCATATTGTTTTAAGGGAGCAAGAGCAATGGACGACGCAGCAGGAGCAGCAGCGGCAGGAGCATGGGCAGCAGCAATTGCAGCCATCTTTGGGCCGATCATCGGTGTGGTAATGGCTAACACGTTCGCCAAGCATCAATCAATCCGGCAAGAGGCAGCACAGCTATTTAGGCGAATCATGGAGGACTCGCAGAAGTTTCGGCATGCCTTCATGGCCGTTTGTCGCTACCAATTCAATCAGCTATCGGCAGACGTTAGGCTGAGTCGTATTAAAACGCATCGGCCATCGAAACTGTTTTCATCGCCTCCCGACCCAACGCTGGAAGCTGCCAAGGAACGGTTGGAACTCGCAGACGAGCAATATGCAATTGCCTTGCGTGAACTGCGGGAAATCGAGTCGATACTAAATGCCGACATACTCTCCCTAGGTTTGTTGTTCGACAAGCAAAGCGAGAAGTGCGGGCGGGCGATTCAGGAGCTAATTGCAATGTCCGAATTGTTTAACCGCGAAGAAAGACCTTCGGACGATGATTGCCAGAAACGCCTTAACGAGTTGATTCAACGCATAATGAAAGAGATGAAACCGTTGCACGACTCCCTACGCCGTTCCGATCCCGATGCCGACTTGTATTAGGTTTGGCTTTGCAGGCGGTATCGGTAAACGTCGATGTCGCGTTCAAGTTGCGACTTTGGCAGGTGTTCTGGCTTGCTTGGATCATCGACCCGCCCCACCTGTTCAGCTTCCCAATCGGCCAGAAACTCTTGAACATCGGCCCGACTCAGACAAGCCAAAAGATTGCCCTGCGAATTAGCCGCCGCCGCTTGGGGAGTGGCGTAGGTATCAACCACCGGATGCACAGTAAACCCATCGGGGCCGTATTGCTCGGCCAGTCGCTCAAATAGCTTTGCTTCGGCTTGCTCCCGATCTAGGGCGTAAACCATGCAATAGCGGAATGGCTTGCCCCGAAAGCGAAAGAAGCTTTTAAGGGCGGTCGGGAGCATGGTCCGTAGCTCGGCCAGCTTCAATTCCAATGCCTGAATCTCTCGCAAAACGTCTTCTCGGTTTAGCTGGTTACTGGTTGCTGTTTGCATCGCTATTTCTCCAGAGCAAAGGAACAATCTCGGTAGGTCACGATTAGACTTGCTGAAGTATCCAACCATCGGGATGAGGGTCGGTCACGAAGGACGGCGAAATGTAATACAAAAAGCTCGTGGGGTCGGAACCGTGGGCACAGTGCCAACTAGCGGACGTTCCAAAGGTGTGCAAGACGCCGCCAACCCACCTTTGCCACACGAAGCGTAATTCAATTTCTTGCGGAAGTTGAAATCGGGGTTCACAACCCATCCAAAAATAATACTCCCCATCATTGCCTGATTTGATCGTGCTACTCCCGTATCCCGTAAACCCATCTGGCCCTGTCATGGAGCCATTGCTGAGAACCAACGAATAGCCACCCAACGAGACTTGGATAGTGCGGCTTGCGAAGTAATCGCAGGTGCTTGGACAGGGGGCGGCAGGCGGGCAGCAGTTGCAGCCGGAAATTGTCTTTTTGTACGTTCCTCTAGGCATGGCTAAACGTCCCAAGATACGCAACGAACATCTTCCAACAATACAAAGCTGCGTTCCTCCCCATCGGGAAAGACAACCCGCACAATCGACCCCGCAAGCCATTGGCTTTCATCGTCTTCACTTAGAGCAATGGCAGTAGCTTCGGGATGCTCCCTATCAACCAATCTTTGCAATCGGTCGATGGCGGGTTGATGCGACTTCGGCGGCCGACCTGTCTTGCCAGGGCCGGTTGGTTGAGGTGCTTTCCCACGAGTGCGGTTAGCCAACTCGACACCATCGACCGACTTGGCGACTACCATAAAGGGAAAGCAACGGTCAAATACGGCGTTGTTCATTAAACCTCCCAAGGTGCTTTCTCTTGGACGATGCGGGGCGGCCGATCTGGCTTAACCGGCTTGTTCTCTGCAACGTAGGCGGCGACTTGTTCCAGCACTGGCTTAGGATGCTCCCGTTGATCGAACAGGTACGCCACCAACTCCAAGGTTTGCAGGTTGGGGTTGCTGTCGCCGTCGCGTAGCTTCCGAATCGCTCCCAAGCTAACGCCAGTTAAGGCGGCAGTTTCTTTAAGGTTCGCACTGCGTAGGCGGGAGCGAATCTCGGCAACCACCGTATGTAGTCGCAGGGTGAGAGGGGCGGTTTGCGGTTCAGACATAGTTACCGACTTTGGAAGCAAAGGGGAAAGGCAGCTTCTAACACGTCGTCAGGGTCGGTAGGTTCGGCCGACTTCCGAATAATTTGGACTCCACTCGATTGGAAGAATGGAAACAAGTCATCAAACACTTCGTTTCCGTCTGTCTTGTGGGCACTTTTGGAAACCTCTTGCTTCTCTTGCTGAACAAGGCGGGCGACTTCGGTAGGCGAAACTTGCTCGGCAGTCGAGAATCCCACAATCTGCCCTGATTCGTCGCGTAGGGTGACAATCTGCGGAGCAAGAGGCGACTTGGCGACAAGCTGCTTTTGGCATGGAGTAGCTTTGAGGGCGGCGAAAAAGCTTTCGCGTAATTGGGTGTTGGTCATGGGTTTACCTCTTGGATGCTGACAACCTTGGAATCGGGATGGTAATGCTCTTGGGCGAATTGCTCGGCTTGCTGCCTTGCCGTGTCTAGGTCACTGGCCAAAAACTCGTGAATTTGCACGATGCCAGTTTGGCCCTCGATTACCGTGAACTTGAACTGCTTGAACCCCATGCGTTCCTTAACGACGGTCATTAGGTGGAAGACCGTTTCCCGCAGCATGGCGTTTTGCTTTAGCTGAACGTCGATGATGTCCAGCAAGCTTTTTTGTGCGAAGCTGATTTGATCGGAGGGCGGGCAATACGCAAGCAAGCCATTCCGTTTCAAGGTTCCATGCCTTGCTTCGCACAAAGGAACCAAATGCGTGAGTTTTCCGCCTGCCAGGTGTTCCGATGCTTTAGCCGCCGCATCGTCGTTGCTGTCGGCTAGGAGGAAAGTGCCTGTCGGCTTGCCTTGGATCATCGCAGTAACAAAGTAAAGTTGGTGCATGGTTCGCTCCTAAAAGGGAAAGATGGAATCCATAACTTCATTCGGGGCGGCCGACTCACCTACGGCCAAGCTTTCATCCCGAGTAATGCCAGGGTTAGGCGTTAGCTGCCCATACGCCACGATGGCTAGGGCACTCTTGGACACGACTTCGGTAGCCAGTTGATCTAGCTCCCGTTGTCGTTCTGCAACGGCTGCGATGATTCGCCCCAGGTTTTGCTTTAGCTGGTCGGGTGGAAGTTCAGCCGGATCAAAACCCAAGCGACTAAGGCACAGGGCCGAAAGAGCGTGCATTGCAGGGACGTAGGACGAATGACCCAAGAGGGGCCGAAGAAACTCAAAATCCGTGTCCTACAGTCGTCCGGCTTGAAGGCCGCAGCGAAGCATTAACTTCGTAATGAAGTATAGCAGAAGTGCATTAAAATGCAACCAACAGCGTTGGTAAAGGGCGGGCCGTTTTGGGTGATAAGGACAGCGATTTGAAGTTAAACAGCAACGGGGAAGATACACCCTCGGCAAGCCACCACAGCCAGTAGGAGTATTCCCAATAGGGAACCGGCCGCAATCCAATTGCGTCCGCCAATAAGGAATCCTATGAAGCCGCCGCCACAAGCACAGAGCGAAAACACGGCGAGTACAACAAGGCCAGCCTGTTGATAAACAACCCCAAGTCGAAGAATGGTTAGTGGGATAGCGAGAAATGCAACGCCGACCATGAACGATGAGAGGCTGAAATGACGAGATGTTGGCCCTTCGTCATCCATCCCTTCATGCCTGCATTGATGTCCCACAGATGGCCCCGCAAACCTCCAAACGAAAGCCGCCAACTTTGGAGCGATAGGGATACAAGCGGCAAGCGTTTGGGATACAGTCGGCGGGCGACCTGTAAAATGCCTTGAGAAAAGCGCCCTTCACCTAACGCCTTTGAAGACCGCGGCCGCCACCGGGCGAACAGACGCTTCCGAACGCGACTGACCACACCGTAAGCCGCGAGGTTGGTTATTGTAATTGCCCCGCGGTGGATTGAAAACCATTCTTACCCGGTGCGTCGCCAATCGGGAAATCCCTCGTGGGCAAGCGGGAGGCAATGGGCTGCGCGAGATCTCGGCTCGTATGTTTGGGTGCGCCAAACGCAACTTGGTTCGGCTTTCGACGATCAACCGCCCAGGTTGCTCCTCAAGCATTCTGATCCAAGTGGGCAGTTGGTTCATGGCGGCGTAGTGGAATACGCTGCCCAACTGGTGCATAATCTCGTCCATCGCGGCGTTGGCTACCCGCGGTTTCGACCTTTGTTTTGAGAGAGATGCTCATGCACCATCAAACCTACGCCTCTTGGATCGCGTGGCGTTTTACACCTTGCTTGTTGATCGTCGTTTTTGCGACTCTTGCATCCCATGCCAATCATGTGTTATTGGCCGATGACGCAGGTCCGGTTGGCGAGTCGGTTGTGGCGGGCGACGCCGTCCCGGCCGATCCGCCGCTGCGGTGGTGGAAGGGCAACATTCACACGCACTCGCTCTGGAGCGACGGCGACGACTTTCCCGAAATGATCGCCGAGTGGTATCGAACGCACGGCTACAACTTTCTGGCGCTCTCAGACCACAACATCCTAAGCGAAGGCATGCGTTGGATGAAGCACGACGAGATCGTGCGGCGCGGCGATAAGGCAACTCTTGCCAAGTACCGCCAACGTTTTGGCGGCGGTTGGGTGGAAACGCGAGGCGCCGAAGGCACGCCGGAATTTGAGGTGCGGCTTAAGCCGCTGGACGAGTTCCGCCCACTGGTCGAAGAGCGCGGTCGCTTCCTGATGATCCAGGGCGAGGAAATCAGCGATCGCGTGGAAGGCAAGCCGATTCATATGAACGCCACGAACATCAAGGAGTTAGTCCTGCCGCTGGGCGGCGTTACCGTGAGCGAAGCCATCGAAAACAACCTGCGCGCCGTCCAAGAACAGGCGCAGCGCGCAGGTCGAGAGATTCTGGTGCATTTGAACCATCCTAACTTCCACTATGCGGTGACCGCCGAGGATCTGGCGGCGGCTGTGTCAGAACGATTCTTCGAGGTGTATAACGGCCACCCTGGCGTCAACCAGCTAGGCGACGCGCAGCATCCAAGCGTCGAACAGATTTGGGATATTGCAAACACAATCCGGCTAGGGCAACTCGACGCCCCGCCGCTCTTGGGCGTGGCGACCGACGACAGCCATGACTACCACGGCCAACCTGGCGCGCGTCCCGGCCGAGGATGGATCATGGTTCGTTCGCGGTACCTGACGCCAGAGCACTTGATCCGGGCGATCAAGGCCGGTGATTTTTATGCGTCGAGCGGCGTCACCTTGTCCGACGTGCGTTTCGATTCCGAAACGCGCGTGGTGAGCTTGGAGGTTGAACCAGAAAAGGGCGTTACCTACACGACGCAATTTCTTGGAACGCCCAAGTCGCCGGAAACGCAAACATCCGCCGGCGCGGACGAAAAGACCGCCTCGCCTTCCAAACCCACGGGCGATGTCGGCAAAGTGTTCGCCACGGTAGAGGGCTTGCGCCCGCAGTACCAATTAACAGGCGACGAGATGTACGTGCGTGCCGTGGTGACTTCCAGCCAACCGCACGTCGATCCGTCGTTCAAAGACCAGAAGCAGCAAGCCTGGACGCAGCCGGTTGGGTGGGAGAAATAAAAGGAGCGGGACAGAGTTGAATGGCGGCGAATCTGGTCGCGACTTGGGGTTGTCGCCGACGCCGCTTCCTGGCGAGCAAGATCAAAATGGAAGCCAGCGCTGGGTTTCCACGTCGCTACCGAGGATTTGCTGGAAATCCGCGCTCATTTCATAACCGAAGTCGGGCCGATTGATTTCCAGTTTGAGCCAATAGCGTTCGTGCGGCGCGTCAGCCCGCACGACGGGCGCATAATCAATGCGCAGGCCGCTCATCGGCTTGGCGTTCCACCGCACCAAGTACATTCCGGCGCCAAGGTTTGGTTCCGTGTGAAAACCGTAATTCTGGGTGAGGAATGCGGTTAGTCTGCGGGTATCGCCGGTGCGTCCTTCAAAAGCGATGCGCTGGAGCGCTCCATGTCGCCCAAAGTAGTAGGTCGCCACGCCGGCCACGTCATCCACGCGGGCGCCAGTGACCATCGCCACGCGGAAACCCTTGAGCGATTGATCGGCGGTGACGGTCGAAACGCGCGACCAACGCGTGAAAATCCATTCGGGAGTCACGTCAAAACGAAACACTTCAGCAAAGTCGGCCACGGGAATACCCGCGAACCGCGCCTGACTTACGTCAAAGGGAGGAATGCCTTTCATGGCGACGGGCGGGGCCGCAGTGGGCGCATCGGCAGGCTCCGTACCGGGCGGTGGCGCCAATTGCGCTGAGAGCGCCGCGCCAACGGCCGGCTCCTCCAGAGTGTGGTTCGGGGAGGCTGGCGCCGGTGAGGGGGTAGCGCTCTCCTGCGTGAGATATGGCCCGGCGACGGCTGCGGCCAGCAGCGGCGCCGCTAAGAGATGTCGCGCGTCCATACAACCGCCACCTTGGGAAGAGTCACCCGATGAGCCGAACTGCTCCTTTTCGACTTCATCGGCGTCTGGCGCGGGCGGCTTCGATGTGCTGTGGCGGTTAGGAACAACCGCGCCAAGCCGCGTCTTCGGGCCAACGGATTTTGGTCCGTTTTTTCCAAGACATGCGGCTAAGCAACCGCATGCAGTCAATCTTGCGATTCCGGTTTGCGGAACAACGAGCGGTAGACCGGTTCGCCGTGCAGCCGCATGCGGCGCTCAAAGTGCGTGCGGTAATCGAGATCGTGCTGAGCCGGAGTTTCCGACGGTTCGAGCGGGCCTTCCAGAGTCGTACATGCGGCCAACAGGGCAAGCGTTTCTTCAAAGTACTCTTGGACGTCGGTCCAAAAGTGCAGTTCGCCGGCCGGCTTGAGCGTGCGCTGAATGTCGCGCAAGAACTCCTCACGCATTACGCGCCGCTTGTGGTGCCGCTTTTTCCACCACGGGTCGGGAAAATAGACGTGAACCGCAGCGAGGGTGGCCTCGCCCAGCCATTCGCAGAAAAATCTTAGGCCGTCGCCCTGAATCAGAATGGCGTTCGTCCGACCGTGACGCGCCAACCGAGCGGCGGAGAAGCGAGCATACTTGCGCGAGATCTCAATGCCCACGAAGTTCCGGTCTGGGAGCGCGCCCGACACCCGCTCCATGAATAACCCTTTGCCGCTGCCGACCTCCACCTCCAGCGGTCCTGGGTGAGGGAACACGGCCTGCGGATCGAACGGCGCTGGCAAATCCTCCAATGTTCGAAAATGAAACGAGAGGTCCAGATTCGGGTTTATTTTGCGTAGCGCGCGGCGGCCCATGGCGAGAGGAGACAGGAGTTAGGAGTCGGGATGGTAGTGCTCGGCGGGGTGGACGCCGGCGGGTTCGGAGCCGAGAGTTAGAAGCGGCATCATGGCCAGACCGGCAACGAAGCCGCCGATGTGCGCCCAGTAGGCGACGGGCAAATCAGGACTTAGTTTCATCTCTAAGAACTGCCCGCCGAACCAGAACGCCAGCACGATCCACGCGGGCAAATCGATCACCGTCACAAACACGAACAAGAACAAAAAGCACCGTACCCGCGCGTGGGGATAGCTGACAATATAGGCGCCGAGCATCACCGCCACCGCCCCGCTGGCGCCGATTAGCGGCCGGTCACCCAAGTCGGCGGCATTGGTGGCCAGCCAGTGAACCAGCGACGCCACCACGCCTCCTAGCAAGTAAAAAATGGGAAATATCCAATGCCCCAACCGGTCTTCGATGTTGTTCCCAAAGATCATCAGGAACCACATATTGCTTGCCAGGTGCAGCAGGTCGGCATGCAAGAACATAGCCGTTAGAAGCGAGCGCAGCACATCGCCAGGCCGTGGTCGAAAAACGAGAAACCGCCGTTGATTGTCGTCAAGCCCCGCGGCCGCCGCGTCTTCGGGATAAAGATCGACGCGCACTTCCGCCTGTTTGTCAAATACCTGTTCCAAGCGGTCGGGCGTGAAGCCGTAGGTCGCGGCAATCACGCGCTGCTGATGCTCGTCTCGCGTCGCGGTGTAAAGGAACGCGAGGACGTTGAGGACCACAAGGGCCGCCGTCACCACCGGCCAGCGCCGGGTCGGGTTGTAATCATATAGCGGCAGCAGCATGAGGTCGTGAGGCGATTAGGTGGTCTGTTCCCCGCTCGCGCTCAAGGCGTCAACGGGAATAGGAACCCCCTTGATGACGCCTTCCACGGCGAGATTGCCCCGTACCATGCCTTGAAACTGGCTGATCAGGATTCGGCCGCGGCGCACCTTGAGCAGCTTACACATCACGTAGAGTCGCTGGCCCGGCAATACCGGGTCGCGGAAACGCACGTCCTCCAAGCCGCCAAACCCAACCATCTTAGCGCCTAGCAAGTCGTACTTTTGGGCAAAATAGCTGCACAACTGCGCCGCCGACTCCAGCATCACCACGCCTGGCATCAGGGGCAGGAAAGGGACGTGGCCGCGCACCCAGAACTCCTGATCGGTGATGTCCTTATAGCCAACGCACGTGCAGTCGTCGGCGTTCTCGTAAACGATCGCCGTCAGTTGCTCCATCTCGTACCGCTGCGGGTTATAGCGGCGAATCTCCTCGATGTCGGCGATGACGCGGTTCAGGTCGATTGTCGACAAATCGACGAGAAAATCTTTGCCGGCCAAGGTTTCGCTCCTGCGAGAAGGGGACTTGGGGGAGGGCACAAGCCACGCGGGGGTGAAAATAAATCGGGCGCCGCCAAGAGGTTGCGACGCCCGATTCCTCTCGATCTAGCGACTAGGTGCGGACCTTGCGCCGCTTGGCGCGACGCGCGCGGGCATTCGCCGGACGCCGGCCGTGATTGGCTTTCTTTAGTTTGCGATGTGGTTTCGCCATGGAATAACGACTCCCAACGGGGGTTCAATAAAAATGGAATAAGGTAGTTTACCGGTTGCGCGTCTGGCTGAGAAGCGGCGGTTACCCCGACATTAGGCGTATCTTATGCGTTTTCCACCGAACGGTGTACCGCAAATCCTCGGAAGCGCAGTTCCAGAATGGTTAGGAATGCGACGCTGACCGTAAGCGATATCGGTCAAAGTTCGGCCCTACTGACTTAACATTCCGGCGCCGGGAATCGGCGCGGAATTTAGCCCCGCGCGAAGACTTTCCAAGGGATCGCTCGTTCTTGCTATTCCTCGTCTGCCGGCGCGTCGCGGTAGGCGGCGCCTTCGTCGGCGCCATCGCCGTCCCAGTCGCCTACTACGGGCCGGTCGCCGGCGCCGCCGAGGTGGAACACTCGGTCATGCGCGTCCATCTCGCGGTTGCCGTTGGAGTCGATCCGCCAGCGACCGTCGCGGAATGTCCCAATTTCATCAATGCCATCGCCATTCCAGTCGCCCACCACGGGTTGGTCGCCCGGTTCCCCGAACGAGCACCGCGTATCGGCAGGGGTCAGTACGCCATCGCCGTCGGTGTCGAGAATCCAAGCGCCGTCGCGGAACACGCCAATTGTGCTGATCCCGTCGCCGTTCCAGTCGCCGGTGACGGGAATGTCACGCCCCGTGCCGTACTGGAAGACGTGATCGATCAGGTCTTCCCGGACCGGGCCTTCCGAACTTCGCTGGAGCGAACGCTGCCCATCGGTCGCTTTCTCCGGGGGAGGGGGCACGTTCTTTGCCCGGTTGTGCGGCGGAGTGACGGTCGGCCGGTTCTGCGCGTCGGGCACGCCCGGTTCGTGACGGATGGCGCGCGGATCACCCGACCACATGGGGCCGAAGATGCCAATGTCGTCCTTGCCGTCGCCGTCCCAGTCGCCCACGACCGGCGTATCGGAAGCGTCGCCCAGTACCGCCCACAGGTCTTCCGGGTCCCATTCGCCGTTGCCGTTCAAATCAAGGAACCATTGCCCACGGTAAAAGACGCCAAGTTCGCTCACGCCATCGCCGTCCCAGTCACCGGCCACGGGCACAGCGCCGCGCAACCCGAAGATGCGATGGAAGGCGCCGGCTTCGGTGCGGCTCTCGTGCAGCGCCACGCGTTCATCATCGTGGGCTTCGAATGTCCACACACCGCTCCGGAGTAATTGCGGGTCCCATTGCGACCCTTGCTGATAACCCGCCTGGCGCCACGGCGAATCGGCGGCCGAGCGGAGCCAAGTTTCGCCGCGCGGGGCGCCGGCGTTCACCACGCTCAAATGCCAGGTGTAGCCTTCTCCGCCGGCATGGACGCCTTCCACCGGCCGCGGAGGTATCGCTGGTGGCGGAATGACCGGCGGCGGGGCAACCGCCGGCGCCGCGGTGAGCGACGGCGGCAAGGGCGTTTGCGGCGGGGGCGGCGGAGTAAGCGGGGGAACGAACGGCGTCACCACGCGAACTTCGCTAAAGTTGTTGTTTTGCGAATTCGACCCAGCCGGGACGATGATTCGCACGATTGCGTCATTGTGCGGATTGACCGACAAGGCATTGATGACGAACGCTGGGATCGTGGCGCCTAAATTAAACGCCAATCCCGACAGGGTGCCGGGCGTATCAACGCTATCGACAAATCCGTCCGGATGGACTTGAAACACGGCGTAGTTGCCGGGCGCCAAACCGTGGAACTCGTAGAAGCCATTTGCGTCCGTCACCACACGAATGGGACCGGCCGCGTAGTAGTTGGGCAACGCCGCGGTAGCGTCGATCGGTTCGCCGTTAATGCCGTTTCGCAGTTCCAGCACGACGCCGGCCAGCGGCGTATCGTCGGACGTGAATATGCCGTCCCGTAGCTCGCTCAGGTTTTCTGGAACGCTTCCATCGGTCGATATGATTTCGGCGCCGTCCTGGAACACATAACCCGATAAACGGGCGGGCGGAATCTCGCAGAAATTGTTCGCTTGGGATTGCTCGCCGCTTTGCACGGTGACGCGAGCGATCACATTTTCCACGCTGGCGTCGCCGCCGGTGGTGCCGGCAACCTGGCCGCCGCTGAAATAGTTGGCTGGTTGATCCTCGACAATCGTGTACACGCCCGGCCGCAGGTTCTCAAATCGGTAGCGGCCGTTGACGTCGGTCGTCGTCTGAGCGACTTGGGCGCCGTTGGCATTTCGCAACGTGACGCGGACGCCCGCCAACGGCGTTTCCCCTTCATCGAAAACGCGATCTTGATCGGGGTCAACATGGACAATGCCCTCGATCGTGGCCGGGCGCAACTCGCCAAAGTTGTAGTCCACGCCATCGTCGCCCCACTGGAGCGAGATCTGTCGAATCGCATCGCCGGTACGGTCGGCGGCGCCCACGCGTACGCCATCAATCGTGCCGGCCGTGTCCAACCCATCGAGCCAACCGTTCGGCTGCACTTCGGTCACGGTGTAAACGCCGGCCCGCAAGTTGGTGAATCGATAGGCGCCGGCGGCGGTCGTGCGCTGGCGAGCGACCTCATTACCATCGGCGTCGCGAAGCACGACCGTCACGTTGCCAATGGCTTCTTCGCCGTTGTCGCGGCGGCCGTCGTTGTCGCGGTCGTGGTATGCAAAACCAGAAAGCGAAGACGGTTCATGCTCGCAGAAATCATAATTGACGAGCGACTGGCCCGAACCCATTACAATGTCGGTAATGCGGTCGTTGCCGTCCAGGCGGCCGATGGTTAGCCCGTCTAACCCGCCGACGTGCTCATCGCCGTCGATCAGGCCCGTCGGCGTCTCTTCCACCACGGTATACTTGCCAGGCAACAGACCTTCGAAACGGTAGCGACCTTCGGCGTTGGTCTGCGTGGTGGCCAGCAAGGCGCCTTGTTCGTCATACAACCGCACGACGGCGCCAGCCACCGGGCGCATCAGCGATTCGTCTTCCTCGCAGTCGCCATCGGGCCTTGCCAGGGTTACGCGACCCGCAATCTCTCCTCGCCGATATTCGCCAAAGTTGTACTCCACGCCCGACTGCCCGGTTGCGAGCGTAATCCCTTCAATGCGGTCACCGGGATTGACCGCCGCGCCGCGCACCTGGCCATTGACCGTGCCGGCTGTATCCAACCCGTCTTCATATCCTTCTGGCTGAACGACTTCCACGACTCGATATTGGCCAGGCGCCAACCCCGTGACTCGGTAGAAGCCATTGTTGTCGGTGGTCACGGTGGTTGGCGTTTGGGGCGTGGGCACATTGACGGGCACAACCCGTACTTGTACGCCCGCGATGCCTTCCTCGCCATCTTCGCGCTGGCCGTCGTTGTCGCGATCGTGGTAGACGTAGCCGCTGATGGTGACTGGCCGCAGTTCGCCAAAATCGTAGTCCTGGCCGCGGTCGCCCCATTTCAGAGTGATGTCGTTGATCGCGTCGCCGGGATTGGCTGCGAGGCCCACCACCACGCCGCCGACCGTGCCCGCCGCGTCACGCCCATCAATCCAGCCTTGCGGTTGCGTCTCGCGCACGGTGTACTTTCCGGCACGAAGTCCTGTGAACTCGTAGTAACCTTCGGCGTTGGTGGTGGTCTGCGCGACCGTTTGCCCGTTTTCATCGACCAGCGATAAGGCGACACCGGCAATCGGCGCTTCGGTCGCCTGCCGCGAACCGTTATTGTTCTGGTCGTGGTAGACGTGGCCCGAGATCGCCGCTGGCTCATGTTCGCAGAAGTCGTAGTGTTCGCCAACCTGTCCCGAGGTGAGTCGGATGCTGCTGATCGTGTCGTTATCCGTAATGGCGCCGCCGCGCGTGCCGACGTGCTCGCCGCCGTCAATCAGTCCGATCGGCGTCTCTTCAACGACGGTATACGTCCCTGGCAAAAGATTGGCGAAACGATACTCGCCGTTGGCGTCGGTCGTGGTCTGTGCGATCTGCCGCCCGCTAGCATTGAGCAGGCGCACCACGGCCCCAGCCACGGGACGTAGACTGCTTTCGTCTCCCTCGCAATCGCCTTCGGGAGTCGTCAAATGCACGCGGCCGCTAATTTCGGCGGGACGAATTTCGCCAAAGTTGTACTCGATGCCTTCGTCGCCCGTCTTCAGCACGACATTCTCAATGTTATCGCCGGGATTCACCGCGGCGCCGCGGACTTCGCCGCCGATCGTGCCCGCCGTATCGCGGCCATCGTTGAAGGTCGCCGGCTGGGCCGCTTCCACCACGCGATACGTACCCGGTAGCAACCGGTCCACGCGATAGAAACCATTGGCGTCAGTGGTGACCGTTACGGCGCCTTGCGGCGCGAGGGTGTTGATCGGAACGACGCGCACCTCCACGCCCGCCAGTCCTTCTTCGCCGGCTTCGCGCCGGCCGTCATTGTCCCGGTCGTGGTACACATAACCGGAGATTGACGCGGGTAGATGTTCGCAGAAGTCGTAGTTTTGGCCACTCTGGCCAGAGGTGAGGATGATGTTGCCAATGTGGTCGTTGCCCAAGATGGCGCCCACCGCCACGCCGTCGATCAGTCCGACGTGCTCGTCTCCGTCGATCAGGTGCGCAGGCGTCTCTTCCACGACTGAGTACGTTCCCGCAAGTAATCCGCCAAACACGTACTCGCCGTTCGCGTCCGTCGTGGTCTGGGCAATCTGTTTTCCGCTGGCGTCAAACAAACGCACCACCGCGCCGGGCACCGGGCGAAGGCTACTGTCGGCGCCTTCGCAGTCGCCGTCGGCGTTGGTCAGGTGGACGCGGCCTCGAATTTCCCCGGGGCGAATCTCACCGAAGTTGTACTCTACACCGTTCTCGCCGG
>JAANMT010002341.1_pt1 | contig 16018 bp, 15 predicted proteins | sample 7279711 | NCBI WGS metagenome assembly JAANMT01 (sample SAMN14094538, study PRJNA606508) | bioreactor metagenome | isolation source: A lab-scale SPAN reactor treating ammonium-rich wastewater day 1 | place: Ireland: Galway | collected 2017-01-16 | reverse complement strand
GACCCGTCGGGATGGAAGCTGGCGCCGGGCACGAACGCCACGTTCTCCTTCACGGCATCCTGCAGCAGGGCCTGCGTATTGATGCCGTCCGGCAGCGTGACCCACAGGAACAGCCCGCCCTTCGGATGGGTCCATCGCACGCCCAGCTCGGCGGGGAACTCGCGCGCGAGCGAGGCGAGCATCACATCGCGATGGCGGCCGTAGACCTGCCGGATGCGCCTGACGTGCAGGTCGAGGAACCCGTCCTTCACCACCTCGTAGGCCACCATCTGGTCGAAGGTGCTGGTGTGCAGGTCGGTGCCCTGCTTGCTCATCACGAGCCGGTTCACCACCTCGGGCGGCGCGACGACCCAGCCCAGCCGCAGCCCGGGCGCCAGCGTCTTGCTGAAGGTGCTGAGGTAGATCACGCTGCCGCGGTATTCGCCGTTGGACTGGTCCCCGTTCAGCTCGGCGTCGAGCACCACGAGCGGCTTCACGTGATCGCCTTCGTAGCGCAACTGCCCGTACGGGTCGTCCTCGACCAGCGGAATCCCGTAGCGGTCGGCCAGCCCCACCAGCTCCCGTCGCCGCTCGAACGAGAGCGTCACGCCGTTGACCGTCAGTTCCGCCAACGCATCACCCTGTGGTGCTTACGCTGCTTCCGGTGGGCGAGCCTCCCTGCCAGGCGACGAACGGTCCCCCCGGCATGGCGGCTCCGTTCGAGTACCGAGGCTCCGCGCTGCGTGACGGCCTTCGTGTCCACCCGCTGCGCCGCTTCACGAAGGACCTCCGGCGCGTGCCGTGAGCCCTCCGAGAGTACAGCCAACGCCTCCTGGGCGGCGTGACGCGCCCTCTCCAGGTCTACTTCGTTGAGCGACTTGCGCGCGCGGCGCGTACCAGTGGCGCCCACGGCGCCGAGCCGCGCGACGACCTCGGCAGCCCGCTCCCGCGCCTGGTCGACATCGACCGCGTGCAGGCCGGGGAGATGGGCCGCCGCGGCGGTGGCCCGGGCGCGCACGGTCTTCTTCTGCTTGCGCTGCTGCACGCCGCGTCGCACCAGGTAGCCTGCGCCCGCAAGCGCGAGCGTCGCGCCGAGACCGGCGACCACCAGCGTGGTCATGCTCGGGCCGCGCCGGCGCGCCGCCGTGTGCTCTTCCACCAGCTGCTCCAGCGCCGGGCCCTGGGGCACGGGCTCGAACTGGCCGGATTCCACATCCGCCAGGAACTCGCGGACCGCCTCCGTGAACGCATCGGGGTTGTCGCCAGGGACGCTGTGTCCGGCGCCGGGGACCACCACCAGCCGCGATCGCCGGACCTCCTGGGCGCAGCGCTCCGCGACCTCGGGAGTAAGCACATCGCTCTCGCCGCCACGCACCAGGAGCGTCGGCACGCCGATGTTGCGGAACAGCTGCCACGACTCGTCGTTGCTGAGCGTGCCACCGATCTTCAGGCCGTCATCCGGCTGGCGGAAGCGCTTATCGAATTTCCACGTCCATTTGCCCGTCTCCGTCGGCTTCAGGCGGTGGCGCATCCGCTCACGGATGTTTTCGAGTGTGCGCCGCTGGTTGAAACGGTGCGCCAGTTCGACGAATTCCTCGAACTCCAGCTCATCCGGGCCCCGCGTGAACCGGACGATGTTGTCCACACCCTCTTTCGCCGACTCCGGACCGACATCCACAAGCACCAGCGCGCGGACATGCTGCGGATAGGCGTTCGTATACGAGACCGAGTTGAGTCCGCCCATGCTGTGACCGATGAGGATGAACCGGTCGAGATTGAGGGCTTTGCGGAATCCCTCCAGGTCGGCGACAAAGGCATCCCGCGAATAGTCGCCGCTCTCGGACCAGTCGCTATCGCCGTGGCCACGCTGGTCGAGCGCAAGCAACCGGTAACGGTCCTGCATGCGCTCGGCGAACTCATCGAACATGTGGCCCGAGACGCCAAAGCCGTGGAGCATCACAATCGGCGGTGCCGAAGGGCTGCCCCATTCCTGGTAGCTCAAGTTGAGCCCGTCGACGGAAACGCTTCGCTTAAGGTATCCGGCGGTCACCATATCGGGGTCACCTCCCATCGTTCTTTCGCGCACTGGCGAAGGGATCGCGAACAACGATGATAACACCCCCTCCCAGCCCCTACCGGGATGGGCAGTGAAAGTTACTCCAGCTCCGGGAGCCCTTGCTCTGAAAGCAACTGGTTGTACGTCCGGACCAACGCATCACCCTGGTAGGCAAATCCCCCGCCGGGATTGAACGAGTAGTTGTAGGCGGCCCGCACCGCATACTCACCGCCGTACCCGGCCCGCTCGCCCGCATGCCACGCCTCGGAGAGCCCGCGGGCCGCGCGATCGGCGTTTGCCTCCGGGTCGAACCGCAGGTCGCCCATGCCGTGGCCGTACCCCTGGTCGTGTAGCTGGTACAGCCCAACCGAGTGTCCGCTGTCTCCGACCGCGTCGGGCCGCCCGCCGCTTTCGATGAGCATGACCGCCTTCAGAAACAGCGGCGGGACGTTGTACTTCTGCCCCAGCCGGTTGAGCATCCCGTCCCACTGGTCGGGGTCGGCCGGGGTGTTCGAGCTGATCGGCGTGTGCGGCGCTGCCGTCCGGGTCCCGGCCCGCGCCGGGGCAGCCTGCGCTTGCGGCCGGCTCGCGGTTCGGATGGGACCGGGATCGGCGGAGGGAACGCTGAAACCAGCCGGGCTCCCACTCCGGTCGCCGATTGGACCGCGGCTGCGCGCCAGCTGGCCCGCTTCGTGCAGCGAAACATGGGCGCCCGAAGGAACACCGGCAGCGGTCGGATCGATGGCCATTCTTCGGCCAGCCTAGTACGGTTGCATCGCCCGGGCGCATCGGTACCGAGACCGATTCGCGTCCGGAGAATCCCCAATCCGGGCGTGTACCAGATGGCCGAACAGCGCATCCCCGACCCCACCCTTATGGCCCGCCTCCAGCTCAGCGTGAAGGGCGTGGACTGGGCCGCTTCACTTGTGGCCCACCGCCAGCACGAACAGGTGGACGGCGAATGGTCGGCTCACCAGCACGTCTCCCACCTCATCGCCGTCGAAACGAACGTCTTCCAGCCGCGAGTCCAGCGAATGATCGACGAGGACCGGCCCGTCTTCGAACCGTGGGACGAAGAGGGCTACATGACAACCGCCTACCGCCCCGATGGCGAAGTCGCGGACCTGGCCGACGAGTTCATGCGAAAGCGCGAAGCGACCGTCGAACTCTTCAAGTCGCTGGCACCGGAACAATGGAAGCGCATCGGCGCTTGGCCCGCGGGCGAAGTCGACCTCGCGTGGGCAGCCGAGAGATGCGTCGCCCACGCGCTGGAGCACTTCGTCGCGCTACTGAACATCCACCAGAACACCGAGCGCCTGCAGGCCCGGCGGTGGTTCGGCGAGGGGTGAGGCGCCACCGCGAGTTCCCGCCGCTCAAGATCACGACGACGCGCGACGGCCCTCACGTTGGCTGTCCCGCGGTCCGCCTCAACCGGAAGGTGCGCCGGGCTTGACGGCCGTCCGGCTGCCTAACTTCACCCTCGTGGTCGTTTCCATCGCGTGCTCGATCGCCCACCATAGGATCACCAATTTCATTTCGGGGAGGCCGCACGATGACCGACGAACTACTTGGTGAAAGGGGTCGAGCGCTTGAAGAGGAGTTCTTCAAGCGGCAGAACGCCGAACTCCTGGCCGCCATGCGGGCGAAGCTCGAGTCCGAGCGCGCCAGGAAGGAGCTTGCAAAGACCGCCGGGCTGACCGACGAACAGGTGTTGGCGCGCTTGCTCGATGCTGGAGTGACCCAGGTAACGCTGACGGCCATGGCCATGGTCCCGCTGGTCGCGGTCGCGTGGGCGGATGGTCATCTGGAGGAAGCAGAGCGGCACCAGGTCCTGCGTTATGCGCACACGCTGGACATCGGCGAGGAGGCCACCAACCTGCTCACCGGTTGGCTGGTGGCTGAGCCCGAACCCGTGCTCTTCGACACCTGGATCGAGTACGTCCGGAACTTGCTTCCGCGCCTCGACCAGCCGGCCCGGGATGAGCTCAAAGCGGCCACCTGCAAGCGTGCGGCCGCGGTCGCCGAAGCCGCCGCCGGCGAGCCGTACGGCGTCGGCCGCCAGGTCTCGCACGAAGAAAAACAGGTGCTCCAGCAAATCGAAGCAGCGTTCGAGGGGTAATTCAGGCCCGATATCGGGCTCAATGATCCAGCGCGACCGCTTCATACGTCCCCGCCCGCAGCGCCTCCAGCAGCTCGGCCTGCGTCTCGATGCGCGTGGGGAAGCGCGTTGCCGCCCGGCCGACCTCCGCCGCCGTGTGAGCGTCCGAGCCGCCGATGCCCGGCAGGCGAAACCCTTGCGCCAGCCCCGAGGCCGCCATGTTCTGGAGGCGCGAGTCTGAGCCGTTCACGGCCTCGACCGACATGAAGAACTCCACCGTGTCGTGCGTGACCTTCAGGAGGCCGTCGCGCGCGGGATGGGCGAGGTAGAGCAACGCCCCGCACGCCTTCGCTGCTTCGTACACCGCGCGCGCGATTGCCGAGAACCCCCGCGGGTCGTCGAGGCCGAACGCGAGGATGTGCCCCTGGTCGGTCGTCAGTTCGACCCCGGAAAAGATGGGGAAGCGGGTCCGTTTGCGGAGAGCCTCCAGCTCGCCCGCAGGCCAGGCGCGGTCGTGTTCCGTCAGGCAGATGCCGTCGAGCCCGCGTTCGCGAGCGAGCTCCACGAGCTGGCCGGGTTCCAGGGCGCTGCAGGTGCTCAAGGGCAGCGTGTGGCAGTGGAGGTCGATGAGCACGCGGGGCGCGTTACCGCGGCAGTTTCATGCCGTAGATTTCGCCGAGCAGGTCGAGAAACGCCGCCATCGGGCCGGACTGCGGCTTGTTGCGCCGGTACATCACCGCGATGTCGCGTTCGACCGGCTCTGCCGACTCGATGTGCACCTTGTGGAGTGTACCCAGGCGGATCTCGCGCTCGACCGAGACCTCCGGCAAGAGGGCGATGCCCAGGTTGGCTTCCACCATTTTCTTGGTCGCTTCGATCGAGTCGAGTTGCATCTGCTGCTGAGGCACCACCCCGAGGTCGCGGAACAGCCCGAGAATCATGCTGTAGTAGCCTGAGTCGCGGTCGAACAGGATGAGGGAGTCGTCCGCGAGGTCCTCCACCTTCACCGACCCGCGCTTCGCATACCGGTGCTGCGACGACACCACCAGCACGAGCTCATCGTGGTAGAGCGTCACAGTCCGCACATCGGGGTGGTTGATCGGCCGCCCAATGCCGACCTGGACATCGTCGTCGAGCACCATCTGCAGCACTTCGTCGCTGTGCCCGGTGCGGACCAGCACATCAACGCCAGCGTGGTTATCGCGGAAGACCTTGAGTAACCGGGGCAGTACATACGTCCCGACCGCCGGTGCGGTGCCTATCATCAACCGGCCCGCGGTCCCGTCGCGGGTGCCTTCAAGCACCATGAGGCCGTCATTGAGGGTGCGGAGAACCCGCTGGGCGTAGGGAAGGAACGACCGGCCGGCGTCAGTGAGCTTGACGCCCCGGCCCATGCGTTCGAACAACGCCTGTCCGACCTCGCGCTCGAGCGACTGGATGCGGTTGCTGAGTGATGGCTGAGCGACGTTGAGCATTTCGGCCGCCCGGCTGAAGCTCCCGCTGTCCGCGGCCGCGATGAATGCGTCTAGCTGGGCCAATTCCATGGATGGCTCACCCGCGAGCGATAGTGCCTCGCTATGCTTCCAACAATAGCGCGTGCGTGAGCCATAGGCTAGAGCTTGGCATCCATCAGCCTGATTGGGTACGCGGTGCCATTAATCGAAGTAACGCCCGAGCACCCAGTTCATTACGTCCCGCACCGTGATCATCCCGACCAGTTCGCCGCCGCGCATCACCGGCAGGTGGCGAAATCCCCCGTCACCCATTTTGTTCAGCGCAACGGCCATCATGTCGTCATCACGCATCACCACCGGGTCGGGCGTCATGAACCGGGCAACAGGCTGCTCCATCACGCCCGGGCGGCCCGCCACGCGGATCATCACATCGCGGTCCGTGAAGATCCCGGCGACGGTCGTGCCGTCCATCACAACGACGGCGGCGGTCGGGTCGCTCTTCATCGCGGCAATCGCCTCGCGGACCGTCTGGGTCGCCAGCACCGTGTGCGGGCGGCTCAGACGCACGCTTGAAACGGGCGATGACAGGTCGCTGCCGGAGACCACCTGCGAGGACTCCGGAACGTCGATGCTCCGGAGGTCCATGGTGCAGTGCTCGCAGGTGTCCACGCCCTCGATGTTCTCAGTGCCGCAGCTGGGGCAGACCACCACGTTGCGTTGTTCGATCGACATGAGCGCTTCCTTCCGTGGCCGAAACAGCAAGGCTCCCCGGAGGGAGCCCAGACTGTACCAGATTCGCGGTTGTTCTGGCCTGGGCGCCTACTCGACTACCCAGGTTTCGCCGCTGTGCAGGATGGCAGTCAGGTCACCGCGGCCCTTCGCGATGGCTTCCTCCACCTGCTGCTGTACGAGGTCGTCGAACACCGGGGCGTCGATATCCCGGAACACGCCGATGGGCACCGGGAAGTCAGGGTAGTCCAGGCCGACGAGGATGTTGGCGAGGGTAATGTCCTGGTTGTGCGCGTTGTGGACGAGCAATCCGTCATCCGAGGCGGCGTCCAGGACGACTTCGGGCGTGAATCCGTTGAGACGGATGCCGTTTTGGCTGTCCTTACCGTAGCGAAGCGGCTTGCCATGCTCGAGGTAGACCATCCGATCCTGCCGGACTTCCTTCTCAGCGAACGCGGCAAAGGCGCCATCGTTAAAGATGTTGCAGTTCTGGTAGACCTCGACGAACGAGATGCCCTTGTGCTGCGCGGCCTGGTAAAGCATCTCTTCCAGGTGCTTGGTGTCGCGGTCGATCGAGCGGGCCACGAATGTGGCGCCGGCCGCCAGCGCGATCCGGATCGGGTTCAGCGGGCGCTCCGTCGTGCCGTAAGGCGACGACTTGGTGACTTTCCCGAACTCGGACGTGGGCGAGTACTGGCCTTTCGTCAGCCCGTAGATGCGGTTGTTGAAGAGGACGACCGTGAGGTCGACATTCCGGCGCATCGCGTGGAGGAGGTGGTTCCCGCCGATGCTCAGCCCGTCGCCGTCACCGGTGATGACGAAGACCTTGAGTTCAGGCCGGGCAGTCTTGAGGCCAGTAGCGAGGGTGAGCGCGCGGCCATGAATGCTGTGAAAGCCGTAGGTCTCCATGTAGTAGGGGAACCGGCTCGAACAACCGATGCCACTGATGAAGACCAGGTTCTCCTTTGGAACGTTGAGTTCCGGGAGCATCTTCTGCATCTGGGCCAGGATCGAGTAGTCGCCGCAGCCGGGGCACCAGCGCACTTCCTGGTCTGAAACGAAATCCTTGCGGGTGAGGATAGGGAGGTCGGCGGAGATAACTCCACTGTTTGGCACGGTTGGCGCGGTCACTGGTTAGCCTCCACTCAGGACGGACGATTGCCCGAACTCGATGGTGTACGGACCCCGGAGCCCGAGGACTTCGTCGATCTTCCCTTCGATCTCGGAGATCTTGAAGGGCTGGCCGGAAATCTTGTTGAACGGGATGGCATCGACCATGAACTTGCCCCGGACAAGCAAGGACAGCTGGCCGGTGTTGAGCTCGGGAATGAGCACGTGCTTGTAGCGCTTCATCACCGCCTCCAGGTTGCCCGGGAACGGATTGAGGTAGCGCAGGTGCGCCGCTGCGACGCTGAGACCGCGCTTGCGGGCGCCTTCCACCGCGCTGGTGATGGCGCCATATGTCCCGCCCCACCCCAGCACGAGCAGGTCGCCCGTCTCCGGTCCGGTAACCTCGAGGTCCGGGATGTCCTGGACCATGCGGTCGACGCGGCCCTGCCGGGCGAGAGTCATTTCGTGGTGGTTGCGCGGGTCGTAGCTGATATCGCCTGTCTGGCCGGACTTCTCGAGGCCACCGATGCGGTGGGTCAGGCCTTTCTGACCGGGCACGGCCCAGGGGCGGGCGAGCGTCTTCGGGTCCCGTTCATAGGGATTGAACTCGCCGTCCTGTTCGGTGGCGTAGTTCCATTCGATCTTCGGAAGGCTGGCAACATCCGGGATGCGCCACGGTTCGGAACCGTTCCCGAGATACCCGTCGCTCAGGAAGATGACCGGGACCATGTACTTGAGCGCGAGGCGGGCAGCCTCGATGGCCATGGTAAAGCAATCGGACGGGGTGCACGGCGCGACGATGCCGACGAAGCTATCGCCGTTGCGTCCGAACATTGCCTGGAGCAGGTCCGATTGCTCGGTCTTGGTCGGCATGCCCGTGCTCGGGCCGGCGCGCTGGACGTCAATGACGACAAGCGGCAGCTCCGTCATCACGGCGAGGTTGAGCGCCTCGCTCTTGAGCGCCAGGCCGGGGCCGCTGGTACCGGTGAGGCCGAGGTGTCCGCCGTAGGCTGCGCCGATGGTGGCCCCAATCGCGGCGATCTCGTCCTCCGCCTGGAAGGTCTTGATCCCGAACGACTTCAACTTCGAAAGCTCGTGGAGTACGTCCGAAGCCGGTGTAATCGGGTAGCTCCCGTAGAAGAGCGGGAGCCCGCTCAGGACTGAAGCGGCTACGAATCCCAGGGCGGTTGCTTCGTTTCCGCTGATGTGGCGATACGTGCCCGGCGCGACGGTTGCCGGCGCGACATGGTACTGCACGCGGAACAACTCGGTGGTCTCGCCGAAGTTGTATCCGGCGCGCAGGGCGCGCAGGTTGGCATCGAGGATGTCCGGCCGCCGTTTGAACTGCTCGGAGGCCCACTTGATGGTTGTGTCCATCGAGCGGCCGTAGAGCCAGAGAATCAGCCCCAGCGCGTAGAAGTTGCGCGAGCGGAACTTGTCTTTCGCGTTGAGTGGCAGGCCCTCAAGGGCAAGCTCGTTGAAGCGCGTGATCGCGATCGGGACCAGCTGGTACTTCGAAAGCGAGCCGTCCTCAAGAGGATTGACCGGATACGCGGCTTTCTTGAGGTTAGTAACGTTGAACTCGTCCTCGTCGACGATGAGGAGGCCGCCGGGACGCAGGTCGGCAACGTTGGTCTTGAGCGCTGCGGGGTTCATCGCGACAAGGACGTCCGGGTGGTCGCCCGGCGTGTGGATATCAGAGCTGGAGAAAGAAAGCTGGAAGCCAGACACGCCGGGGAGCGAGCCGGTGGGGGCCCGGATTTCGGCGGGGAAGTCCGGCAAGGTCGCCAGGTCATTCCCGAAGACGGCCGCGGTCTTGGTGAACTGTGTACCAGTGAGCTGCATGCCGTCGCCCGAGTCTCCGGCGAAGCGAATCGTCACACGTTCGAGGTCTTCGACCGTGTGCTCGGGCTTGGTTTGCGATTCTGTGGTCATGGAACCTCTGCTATCCACCCTCTGGTCTCTCCATCACCTGGTGAGGGCGAGGAGGCAGGTTGAGGACGTCTTCCGGGTACGCTTCTGCGAGGTCCTTCAAGAGATCCCCAAGCCGGACGAGACCGACCACCGTTTCGCCCTCTACCACGGGCAGTGTCCGGTACTGGTGCTGCTGCATCGTCGCGATTGCCTCGGCCACCGTCCTCGTGGCCTGAATCGTGCGAGGCTGTTTGGTGAGCACCGCTGTCTCGAGCGGCTGGTCCCAGTCAAAACCGTCCTCCATGCATTTCGTCAGCACATCGCGCTCTGTGAAGATGCCGGCAATCCGGCCACCGTCGACCGCGAGGACGCATGAGCCGGCGCCCTCACGCATCATCTCGACGGCTGTTCTGACAGAGGTAAATGGCGAAACGATGGCTGGCGCTGTGAGCGGCAACTCTTGCAATCGTTGGTTAACGAACCGGCTGAGCCGGGAGCGATCCATGTGTCTTGTTCGTTCGCCTGGGCGGTTTCTGCGGGATTGAGCAGGCGGGGACGCCGCGCATCACGCTGTGGGCTCAGTGTACCCCTTTGCCGCCGATCGTGCAGGCGACTGCGCCCCGCTCCGTATCCGATGTGTCCCGGCGATGGGCAGCCGGATACATACACCCTACGACTCTTCCCTATTTCCTCAGGCCTTCACCGCTCTGTCTCTGCAGGTTCACGAAACCACGGCCGATATTCCCGGTACGGTCCCTCCCCGGGAGAACGGCGCACTATGGCTTCCAAAGCACAGATTCAGACTGTCAAGGCAGACTTCCTGGACCCGTCGCTCTATGACGACGCGGGGCTGTCGGGCGTTCCCCGGCTAAGCCGTGGCACCATCCTGGCCGCCCTCAGCCGCGCCTTCGACCTCGCGGAAGGACGCCGTCCGGGCCACGCCCAACGAGTCGCCTACATCGGCGTGTTCCTCGCCAGCGAGCTCGGGCTGGAGGCCCAACGGGTCGAAGATGTCTTCTTCGGCTGCCTTCTCCATGACATCGGCATGGCTGCCAGCAGCCAGCCGCCAAAGATGGACGGCTCGCGGGGCAGCAGAATCATCTCTGGCCGAAGCGGCGCCGCCGACGTGCTTTCCCAGGTGCCCCCGGGTGGCTGGACGCAGGTCGTCGCAGCCATCGCCCAGCACTGCGATCTCGGCTCGAAGATCGTGCGCAAGATGGGTTTCGGCGAACCGGTTGCCCGCGCGGTTGCGAGCCATCACGACTGCTGGGACGGCTCCGGCAGGCCCGGCGCACAGCCCGGCGACCGGGCGCCGATCGTTGCCCGCATTGTCGCCCTCTCCGACCGGGTCGAGTCGATGATCGACGCCGAAGGTTCGCCACTGCTCGTCCGCCGCCGGGGCCCCGCCCTGGTCAAGGAAATGGGCGGCAGCGAGATCGATCCCGAACTCGCGGGCAAGATGGCCGAAATCGCCGAGCGCGATGACTTCTGGCTCGGCTTTTATGACAACGACCTGCCCGCCGCGCTCATGTCGCTCAACTATGGCGGCATGATGAACCGCGACGAGCTGTTCGACTTCCTTGGCGTCATGAGCGACGTCGTCGATGGCCGGAACGGCCGCGAACAGGGCCGGGGCAGGCGTGTCGCCGAACTCGCCCGCCGCGTTGCACTCACCTGTGACATGACCGAGCGCCGGGCCGACCTGGTGAGGGTTGCCGCGCTGCTCCAGGACGTGGGCACGCTTGGTGTCCCGGCGCACTTCCTGAGCAAGCCAGACATCCTGAGTGTGGACGAGATGGCGTCGGTCCAGCTCCACCCGGTCTATGCGCGCGACATCCTCAGCGAGATTCCCGGGCTTGGCGCCGCGGCCTGGTGGGTCGGCTGCCACCACGAACGCATCGACGGCAAGGGCTACCCCGGCATGCTCGAAGGCGCCGAAGTGCCCGCCGAAGCCCAGATCATCGGCATGTCGGAGGCGTTCGACGCGCTCACCAGTGACCGGCCGTACCGGCGTGCCATGTCCCAGGCCGATGCCGTGGAAGTGATGCGCGGCCTGGCCGGAACCCGATTCGACCCCTACCTGTTGGCCCGCTTCGAAAGCGTCGCCTACCCATTCGAGGCCTGACGGCGGGCAGCCATCCCGCCCTGGTAACCCAGGCACCACCCGCTTTGAAGAAGGCCCGCCCACGCGGGCCTTCTTCGTACCTGCCTTCGCCCCCTGGCCACCGCCGGCCGGCGCTCCCCCGCAATCGCGGTTCTCAATTACAATCCGCGCAACATCGCCGGAGGCCGCAGTTTGAACACGCGTGTCATTTCCATTTCTCGCCAGGTCGGCACGGCCGGTGAGGAAGTCGCAGAGGCCGTCGCGAAGAAGCTTGGACTGCGGCTCATTGACTACCAGGTCATCCAGCGGGCCGCCGAGGAAGCGGGCGTTTCGCCGGAGACCGTGAGCGAGGCGGAGCGCACCCCCTCCCTCATGACAAGGCTCCTCGAAGCACTGGCACGCAACCCGAGCATGCCGGTCGCCGCCTGGGCCGACCCGGTGCCGCTCGCCGCCAGCCCACTCTTCACCTCCGCCGACTACCGGAAGTTCATCGAGGACGTCATCCGCGACCTGGCCGGCCAGGGCGACTGCGTCATCGTCGGCCATGCCGCGCAGGTGATCCTTCGCGACCGATTCGATACGGTACGGGTGCTGGTGACGGCATCGGCTGCCTCGCGGACCCGCCGCATTGCGGCCGGCATGGGCGTGGAGGACAAGGAAGCGCTCAAAATCATCGAAAGGACCGACAACGAACGGCTGGATTACTTCCGCCGTTTCTACGAAACCGGATGGCTCTCTCCCAGCACCTACGACCTCTGCATCAGTACCGACCACCTCAAACCCGAGCAGTGCGCCGAAGTCATCGCGCGCTTCGCGGAATTGCGTTAGCGGCCCTCGCGGCGCTGACACTGGCACTTGGCGCCGCCTGCGGCGATGACGACGGCGCGGCCGCGCCGGGCGACGGCGCCACCGGCGCCACGGCCGCCGATCTCCTCCCGGACCTTTCGGGCGATGGCTTCTCGCTTGTCGAGACCGGGCGAGTCCCCGGCGCGGCCGAGAGCCAGGACGCCCACGTCGCCATCTATGCCAGGCAGGGCGCCGTCAGCTCCGCCCGGGTCGAGGTCAACATGCACCCCGCTGCCGAGGCCGCGGCGGACCAGTTCGGCGCAATCTCCGAGGCACTGAAGAACCCCCCGCCAGACCTCTTCGGCCCAAATGCGACCCAGGCCGACAACCAGGCCGTGTTCCAGGGCGACCAGTCGCGCAGCTACGTGACGACCAAACCCGACGGCGATGGCAACCTCGTCTACACCGATGCCTACCGGTTCGGCCGGGCGGTGGTGATCGTCTACCTCATCAGCAACGACCCCGCGGCCGCCGCTGAGACCCGCAAGGACATCGCGGAGAAGATCTCGGCCAAAGCAAAGTAGGTAGCCGGCGGGCGAGGTCCGTCGCGGGGTGATTGGCTGGCGTACAATCCGCGCCGCGCCACCCGCAGGAGTGCCCGATGAGCCACCCCACCGAAGAACGCGCCCGCCGCTTGCCGTTCGCCTTCTCCTCGCTCGACCCGTCGGTGCGGCGCGATGTCGTGTACCTCGATGCGACCGACACCGCCCAGAGCTTCGGCATCCTCTATCGCCCGGCGAACCGCGACCCGAAGACCGCGGTCTACCTGATGCACCCGCGGGGCGAGTTCACGCGCCACTATGTGGTCCCCGGGCTGACCGCGCGCGGCTACGCGGTCTTCGGCCAGAACAGCCGCTACCTGAACAACGACACCGACATGGTCCACGAGCGGCTGCTGTTGGACATCGCCGCGGGGATGCGCTGGCTGAAGGAACAGGGCTTCGAGCGCATCGTCCTCCTCGGCAATAGCGGCGGCGGGTCGCTTCTGGGCTTCTACCAGGCGCAGGCCTCGCGGATGCCCCACCACCGCCTGACCGCCACCCCGGGAGGCGAACCGATCGACCTGACCGGCGAGCAGATGCCCGGGGGGGACCTCTATGTCGCCGTCGCGGCGCACCTCGGCGAGGGCCGCTTCATGCTCAACGTCCTCGACCCCAGCGTGACCAGCGAAACGGACCCGACGAGCTACGACCCCGCGTGGGACATGTACAACCCGGCGAACGGCTACCGGCCGTTCCCGGAGCCGAGTTCGTACGAGAGGAGCTGGCTGGCTGCCTACCGCGAACTCCAGTACGAGCGCTCGCGGCGGCTCGACGCCATCGCCCGCGAGTACCTGGCCGAGCACGCCTACTTCCGGGGAGAGCTGCGGTCGCCGCGGTTTGGCGAACTGGCGGACGCTACGCGGTCGCTCGTCGCGCGGCGTGCCCGGCTCGGCCGCTATATGGTCATCTACCGGACGCTGGCGAACCCGGCCTACCTCGACCCCACCATCGACCCGAGCAACCGGCCCCTCGGGAGCATCTTCTCGCCGGGCGACCCAATCATCGGGAACTACGGCCCGGGCGGGCTGGCGCGCGTGATGACCCCCCGCGGCTGGCTGAGCACCTGGAGCGGCACCAGTTCCCAGGCCGACCTTCCGAACACCATCCACCACGTGACGGTACCGACGCTCATCGTGTACGCCGACGGCGACTGCGACATCTTCCCGGCCGAGCAGGAGGAGCTGTTGGAGAAGAGCGGCGCCGACGACAAGCTGCTGCGGGTGCTGCCCTGGGCCGACCACTACCTGCACCCGGTCGGCGAAGAGGGCGCGAAGCTGGCGGACCCGCGCGAGCGGCTCATCGACATGATCGTGCCCTGGATCGAGGAGCGGATCGGCGAGCCGTAGGGAACCGCGCTCGTGCGGACCACCGCGGCGAGCCCCGACTGTGAAGGAGGGGACACGTACTCCCGGCCCACCATCGCAGGTCCGCTTTTCCTGCCCGTCGCCACCACCCCCAACCGGCGAGGCACCGGGAACGGGTATCGCGAAGGCGGGCGGGGTTTATTGCCGAGGGTCGGCACGCGCCGTGAGAGCGCCAAGGGGCGGCGGAGCGGGCGGAAAAGTGGAGTCCTCAGCCAACGCCAACTCCAGTGCCCGGCTCCTCAGTCGACCGCACCCACGATCCAGACATGCGTCGTCGAACAGCTCGGATCGGGCTGAGTTATCAGGTTCATGAGGTTCATGTACTCCGGCCCATCCCCACTTCCGCCCGACCTGAATTGTTGGCCCACATGGAATGTCTTGCCCAGGACCACCAGTCTTCCTGTGGCGGGAGAGAACGACGAATCCCTGGGGAAGATCGGGAGTGTACGCTGGCCCGGTCCAGCGGTTACGTACAGGCACCGACCCTGGACTTCGAGCGTTCCGTCCAACAGGGCGTCGTCGCCATTGACCTCCCCGCTGTACCGCGGAAACCAGTCCGGCCCGTTGTACCGGAGAAACCAGTCCGGCGCGGCGCCGCGGTCCCCATTCCCGCAGGCGGCCGCCCCGAAGGATATGGCCATGCCCATGACGGCTGCGACGGCGAGCTTGCGGGACGGTCTCACCACTGGTTTACGCGCCAGCACGTTGGTAGGTAGGAGCAAGCCTCGCCCGGCGCTTGCTCATTCGATTGGAAGTTCGAAAACGGATCGGCAGACTTCACTCAGGAACCTCGGTCACAAGAGTATCACCGGCACGAGCGGATCGAGTTCGGGGCGGCGGCGGTGCGATGCGCATCGGAAACGGGGGCGGGTTCATGGACCCGAGGGTTGGTGCAGTCCGTGAGAGTGTCAAGGGGCGGGTGAAACCGCAGGCGGCAATGCCCTCTTCACGCGCTGCAATGCCAGAGATTGCTAATCGCGGCGATCCAGCGCACAGTGGACTGGAGGCAGCGAACAGAACGAAGGCCCGGGTGAAATTGTGAAAAGCCCGTGCCGGTGATTCCCAGTCTGGATCCGGAGACAATTCCGAAGAACTCAGCGCCTTGATGCCGCCACGAACACGGCGGTCCGAATAGGCCAGCCTCCCGCCCTGACTGATGCCCCGAACCACGGATGCCTGGCCCAACATCTCCAGCCCGAACCCTCCAGATCGACGGGAATGTCGACCACGCAATGCGTGGCATCGTCCTGAAGGTGCGCCCCGCAAGCCCTCTCAACATGGTTTGGGCGCTCTCGCAACGGTTGGGGACCATGGAACCAGAACAAGGAGGTCGAAACCAATGAAAGCTGTACTCCACGTTGCCACACTTAACAAAGCGATTGGGCTCGAGACGGGCTACGGCCCAATCGAGACTGTGATCCATGGACTTGATAAGGGTCTCCACAACCTGGGATACAGGTCCATCGTCGCGTGCTCGGCTGACGCAATCGTCAACGGCGAGAAGCACGAAACCGTGGCGGAAAGCCTCGGAGCGTACTGCTCCGCGAACACTGAAGCCGCCCAGGAACGTATCGGGCGCCACCTGGCCTCTTCGCTCGCGCGGTCGCGCTCCGGCGATATCGGTGTTGTCCACATGCATGAGTGGTACGAGCACATCTATTCGGGCAGCTTCAACCCCTCCGTCCCGATCGTCATGACCTTGCACGTGCCCGGCTCCGACAGCGGGATGGTGGATTTCCACGACCGGCACCCCGCGACTCCCCTCGCCTCGAGGTCTTCCGTGCACTGGGTGGCCATCAGCGAGTACCAGCGGCGCCAATAC
>JAANMT010002337.1_pt1 | contig 16067 bp, 8 predicted proteins | sample 7279711 | NCBI WGS metagenome assembly JAANMT01 (sample SAMN14094538, study PRJNA606508) | bioreactor metagenome | isolation source: A lab-scale SPAN reactor treating ammonium-rich wastewater day 1 | place: Ireland: Galway | collected 2017-01-16 | reverse complement strand
ACGTTCTACCTCACCACCGGCGACGATCCGGCGCTCGCCAGCGGCAATCGGGTCGCGTATGTCGTCAACAGCGGCGGCGGACAATTCGCGTCCGGCGAATGCACCCAGTCGCACATCCCGCCGGAGGGGTGAGACGTCGGCGTTCGGCTAACCACCGGCGGATTGTGCCAGCACCGGTGTGCCTGTCCGTTCGATCCCGCGGCACGTCAGCGCCATGCCCGCACGGCCGATCTTCGCGCTCAGCCACAGCTTGACGCGACGTTTGAGCGGCACACTACCGGCCTTGACCGCCCGGCTAAGCGCGACCTCACTCACCATCCAGCGCGTAGCGAACTGGTAGAAGCGTCGGCTGTAACGGCCGCCAATCGTCAGGTCGCGGTCGCTGCGCGCGTCCCACGGCTTGTTGCTCAATATGCGCGCCTCGACCTTCGTGTAGAACGGCGTGCCTCTGATTGGATAGGCGATGGTCGTCAGGAAGATGTCGGGGTTGGCTGCTTTGAGATGCGCGACCGTCTCCTCGATGTCCGCGACCGTCTCGCCGTCGTAACCAAGCATGATAAACATGCCGGCCTCGATGCCGTGTGCTTGCAGCAGATGAGTCTTGACGCGCACATCGGCGGCATCGACCTTGCGATCCATGGCGTCGAGCACGCGCTGCGATCCGGACTCGCTGCCGTTCCACAAGCGGAAGCAGCCCATATCCGCAAGAAGCTGCACGATCGGCTCGGTCAGGCGGTCGGCGCGGCTGATACACTCGAACGGGAGTTTGACGCCGCGCGCATCCAACGCCGCCGCATACGCCCTGAGCCAGCGGTGGTTCATGGCGAACACGTCGTCGGCATACCACACCATGTCGGGGGCGTAGCGGTCTTTGATCCACCGTAGTTCGTCGGCGGCGTCCTCTGGCGTGCGCCGGCGGTGCGACGTGCCGAACACCGAATGGCTGCACCACTGGCACGTATACGGGCATCCGCGCGCGTGGATCACGCTGATCGACGACCGGCCGTGGTGTTCCTTCCAGATGCGCAGGTATTCGGGGATGTCGATGGCCTCGCGGTCGGGCCACGGCAAGCACGACAGGTCTTGGATCAACGGGCGCGGCTCGGTTTGCACCAGCGTGCCGTCGTCGTTCACGTAGGCGATTCCGGCGATGGACTCAAGGCCGCGCTTGCCGCCTCGGATCAGCGCGGGCAGCAGCTCGTCGAGCGCGTGCTCGCCTTCGCCGATCACGACGACATCCGCGCCGCGCGTGAGATATTCATAAGCGTAGAAGGGTGGCTCCGGCCCACCGATCACCACCCATGCGCCGGCCGTTTTCGCCTTGCGGATCATGTCGAGCGCGGCGAATTTGGTCATCAGGTTGACGTAGATGCCGACGACCGACGGACGGTGGCCGGTCAGCGCCGCGTCGAAATCCGCCGCGTGCTTGAATGTCGAGTCGTAGACCCCGACGCTGTAGCCGCGCTGTTTGAGGTAGCTGGAGAGGTGCAGGAGTCCAAGCGGCGGATACGGCTTCATCACCCGCCGTTCGTGCGGATCGTCATAGAGGGTATAGGCGTGCGCGAGCAGGATATCCATGCGGGGCGGCTGCATTCAGTCAGCGGTGACGCCATTATACGGGCAAATCACGCTTGGGGGTTCGTTCCCCGCATGAGATCGAGAGGCGGCGTCATTGCTGCCCCGTGTGCTCGTGGTGCCGCGCGTGTGACGGATGCGTGCCCGCCTCTGTGTGCGCCAGCACGGTGTTGACCATCACGTCGATGAAGTGCCGCGGCTCATCCCAACTGGGTGTATGCGCGGAGTCCTCGAAGTAGATCAACTCCTTGTGCGGCGCCTCTAACAGCGCGAAGTATTCTTCGGTGAGCGAATTGACCGCGTTGGCGTCCCAACGGCCTTTGATGAAGTACACCGGCACGTCAAGCGCGGCCGCCTGTGTCCGGAAGTCGACGTCGTTCAACTGCGGGTAGAGCGTGGTGAATGTGTTCGCCAGCCCCAGCACCCAGTATACCTTATCGAGCAAGCCGTACTCCTGCGCGCCAAGCGAGTCGAACAGCAGGTTATGGCCGGCGCCTTCGCCGTGCGCATGGGTGTGCATGTAGGTGTTGATCACGCCGTTGATCGCGCCGAACTTGCCGATCAGCTCGTGGGCGGCCCACGGCGGCGGGCCGTCCTGTTCGATCCGCGCGGCGGCGTCGGCGCGGCCCTGTTCACGCAGCAGCCCGAGCGCGAAGTCCCGCATCTGCGCATCGTTCTCGACCGGCGCGACGATCTGGCCCGTCGTCACGAGCGCGTGATACAGATCGGGGTGATCCCGCACGAGCATCACGCCGAGGATGCTGCCCCACGACTCGCCGAACAGGTAAATCTTGTTCTGACCGAACCGGTCGCGTAGATGCTGCGTCAGCGCGCGAGCATCGGAGACGACACGTTCCGGCGTCAATTCGCGAAATGGCACGGCGTTGTACGACTTGCCTGTGCCGGGCTGATCCCAGTTGACGACGATGAAATGATGCTCCAGATCGCCCAAGTAGCGGCGTGTCATCGCCAATTCGCTGCCGCCGGGGCCGCCCGCGAGGAAAAGCAGGACGGGAAGATCGGTGCTGCGGCCACGGATCGACACCCACTGCGTGCTGCCGTTCAGATCGACGGTTTCCAGCGTGGCGATGCTGCCGGGGATGGGGTTTCCATTTTCATCGGTGATTGGCGGCGTCGAAGCGTAGGACTGCGACAGGATCACGGCAAGCGTCGCCACCGCGATCCATCCGGCGATTGTACCGAGGACGAGCATGGGCGTGCGTTCGAGCTTGAACAGCGCGACGAGGATACCGAGATCGGCCGCGGCGAGGGCCGCCGCGATCCACACAGGAACCGATGTCACGAAAAACAATAGAACGACCGGCAGAGCAGTGACCAACGCGATCAACAGCGCCAGCGCGGTCAACACGCTCATTCCAGCGCGTCGCAGCAGAGGGTGTCCGGCCCGTTCGGGCAGGTGTTCGGCATACTCGAAGTTCGTTGTGGTATCGACCATGGGGCAAGGCTCCGTATGGAAAGCAATCACCTACGGCATCCGGTCGGCAGACAGCACAAGATGGCGTTCCGCCTTCTGAGACGGATGCCCGCGGCCGCCAAATCGACGGCCGGAATGTTCGTTCGCGTTCAACCGGAGTCGGTTACTGCTCCGGCGCCAGCACTTTCAAGGCCTGTTTGATGTCGAGCGCCCACGCGTGTATCGCGCCCCAATCGCGGTAATCCCCCAGCGGAGCCTTGACCATGTGAACGGTCATGCGTTCGAGAAGGTTCAGGTCGGCCGGGTCGAGCTTGCCGTGGAATACCACGCTCTCGCGCACGCCGATGCGCTGGGCGATTGCGCGCAGGGTCTCGGGCATCTCCCATCCTTCGAGTATGTCGGTGGGATCGCCCTCGCCGGTCGGGCCGCTGGAGAACAACCAGACCGGGCGGTTGCGTAGATCGGACTCAAAATTGACCAGCAGATCGACTGCGCTGCCCTGCCAGCGGCCGATGTAAACCGCGCTGCCGATTATGGCCGCGTCATACGACCGGACTTCAGTGACGGTATCCGCCGGGCGCACGTCGGCCCGGATCACGCCGGGTTCCTCGATCGCTCTGCCGATGGCTTGCGCGATCCCTTCTGTCGCATGATGTTTGGTGGCGAAGGCGACAAGCACGTTCAACATGATGGCCTCCTAAGGGATATGCGTCAGATATCCGAATCGTCTGGCACAACGCATCGACCGGCTAGTGACAGGCGTCACGAACGAAGGCCCGAAATGTAACGCCTGTGTGTTGTAGATGGGGTTCGGGCTTATGGATCTCTGGCAGGTAGGCCACATGCCTACGCGATATTCGCCGCCAGTCGGTTAGCCGCCCGTCTCGACGGATTCCGCCGGCTGAGCGACCGCCTCGCCCTTGAGGAACGACACCACCGACGCGCCGAGTGTCTCATCCAGCGCGAACAGGTCGATCCCATGCGTGCGGCCCGAATACGTGAACAGCGTCAGGTCGTCGCCAGCGATCTCGACGATCTCGTCCATATCGCGCGCGGGATACCGGTCGCGGTCGGCGTAGGCGATCATCACCGGCAGGTCACCGGCCAGCGCGTCCTCAATCGACACGCTGTAGTAATTCATCGCGGGGGACAGCGCCACCGCCCGTGGGCACGGGTCATACAGATAGCACCCCTCGACCGCCAGCACCGATCCCATGCTGCTGCCCAACATCGACACCGACTGAATCCCCGGCTGATCGTCCAGCCAGCGCGCCCACGTCTGCACGTCGGTGAGGGCGGCCTGCCAGTTGATGCGCCCACGGGTGCGCCCGTAGCCGCGCAGGTCGATGGTCAGCACATTGAAGCCGGCCTCGGTCAGCGGCTCCACCAGAAACGCCCAACTGCTCTGAGTCGTGTAGAGCTGGTGGATCAGCATCACCGCCGGCGCGTCTCCATGCGGCGCATACAGCGTCCCGCGCAAGATCAACCCATCCGCCGCCGGCACCTCCACAAGGGAGCCTGCTGACGCAGGCAGTGCTGAGTGATGAGTGCTGAGTGATGAGTACAAACCACCTATCGCGGCAGTTCCCCCTCGCCCCTTGTGGGAGAGGGGGCTAGGGGGTGAGGGGTCAAGCGCTGAATAATCCGCGCTCAACACGTCAGCCTCCCCTCGCCTTGAGGGAGAGGGGCCGGGGGTGAGGGTTTCAAGCCCCGCCGCCTTCACCTGACCCGGCACGGCGAACAGAAACAGCACCACAACACCCGCCGCAATGCGATACCAGCCGAACGGCGTGAACGTATTGCGCGAGACGTAGCGCAGCAGCCATCCCACCGAGAGAAACGCGAAGATCATGCTCACCACCGTCCCTACCGCCAGCAGACCCAGCGCGTCGCCGTTGATTTCGTCAAGACTGGCCGCCAATTCGACCAGCGCAGCGCCGCCCAGCACCGGGATCGCCAGAAAGAACGAGAACGCCGTCGCCGCCGGCCGTGACAGCCCGACCGCGAGTCCGCCGAGGATGGTCGCGCCAGAACGTGACACGCCGGGGATCAACGCCAAGACCTGCGCCGCGCCAATCAAGATCGCCTGCCGGAGCGTGAGCGCCTCGTGTGACTCGGTTTCGGCTTCGCTGGCGCGCGGCCGGCGTTCGATCACGATGAACGCGATGCCGCCGACGATCAGCGCGAGGGCGACCACCACCGGCGTGAACAGTGTCGCCTTGATCCAGCCGCGCAGCGCGATCCCGATCACGCCCGCTGGCGCCGCTGCAATCACAATTGTCAGCCATAGGTTGCGCACGGCTGGATCGGTCGTTACGGTGCGCGCCTGCCGGATTAGCTCGGCGCGGTAGAACCACACGACCGCCAGCACCGCGCCGATCTGGATAAAGATCTCGAACGTTCCGCCGAGCGCCTGAAAATCCAGCACGTTCGACGCGATGATGAGATGGCCGGTCGAGGACACCGGTAGAAATTCGGTCAGTCCCTCGACGATGCCGAGGATCACCGCTTTAATCAGGTCTTCCACGTTCGAACGATCCCGGATAGGCCGCGCACCGCGCATTGTAACGCACGGGTGCGCGCATTCAACCGCGGCCTGTCGATGCGATCCCTACGCGTGTTCCGATTCGAGCGCGCCGGGGATCGGCTCGCCAGTCAGCGCGCCGAACAGGCCCATCAGTTTGCGCGTGCGCAGGCCCGGCTTGCCGGACGCGATGACCGTCTCGTTGATCGACACCACCGGCATCAGCTGCTTATTGCTGGCGGTGATGAACACCTCGTCAGCCGTCAGCAGTTCCACCAGCTTGATCGGCCGCTGAATCACGTGGAAGTGTTGTTCGGCGAGTTCCAACACGACCGAGCGCGTGATGCCGTTCAGGATCGAGATGTCAGGCGTGACGAGCGTGTCGCCAAAGAACGCGAACAGGTTGGTGGTCGTGCCTTCCAGCGCGTAGCCCTCGCGGTTGACGTAGATGGCCTCGATGGCGTTGACCTTTGCCGCGTGGCGAAGCGCCTTGATCGCCGGAATGTAATTGAGCGTCTTGGCCTCCGGAATGTAACGCTCGACCTGTTCCGTGATGACCTTGACCCCGTCGGTGTAGCTGCGCGGGTCAATCGTTTTCAGCGGCGCGATGAACACCAGCAGGCGCGGCTTGCCCGCCGGGGTGATCCCATCGGCGGCGGCGCCGCCGGTGATGACGATCCGCACCGTGCACTCTGGATAATTGTTACGCTTTACGGTTTGCATCACGATGTCGGCGATCTCCTCTTCGGAGAACGGCAGCGACAGCTCGATATGCTCGGCGGAGCGCCGCAGACGCGTAACGTGCTCGGCAAGCTTGAACGGAACGCCGCCGTAGCTGCGCGTGAAATCGAACACGCCGTAACCACGCAGCACCGCCAAGTCGGTCGCTGGGATGAGCGCGTCGTTCTCGTCAACGAATTCGCCGTCAATATAGTAGATACTCATGTGCTGAACTCTCCCGTGTTGGTATCGCAATTGTAGCGAAGATAACGGCAGTGGGAATTGTCAGAATGGATCCAAATCATGCCAAACGCGGGCCGTGCCTGTACAGCATGAAAGCCCGTGCCGACTCACCCCGCGCTCAGGCCCGGTTTTGCACGTTGCATAAGCGATAGTCAAAAAATATCGGATACCCTGTCCGTACCGGCCCCGCCGCCGGTTGGTTAAAGTGGCTGTATCACGACGCGCCGGCCTTGTGAGAGGTGACTAACAGCGGCGCGTCTCCCGCCCGTTTACCAAGTGCCACCGGGGGAAACCGCCACATGACCTCTTTCCACGATTTCCCATTCGCTGACACCGCATCACTCGGCTTGCACCGCATCGACACGCAGGAGCGTGACGCCTGCGCCCTACTGTGCGCCGTCCGCAAAGGCGGCGAACCGACCCACGGCAACGTCAAACGCACCATTGAGGCGCTCGCCCGCATGGGCCACCGCACCGGCTATATCGACGGCGAGGGCGATGGCGTCGGTATCTTGACCGACATCCCGCGCGAACTGTGGGCGCGCCGACTGGTGCAGCACGGCCTGCGCTCGTCGCTGGCGACCGACCGCGGCTTCTGGGTCGGCCACCTGATGATCGCCGCCAAAGACAAGCCGCGCGCGCAAAACCTCGTCGACCGCATCGTGCGCATGATGACCGACGCGGGGCTGCATGTTATCTTCGATCAACCGGGGCAGGTCAACCGCACGGTGTTGGGGCCAAGCGCCGAGAAGCACGAGCCGGTGTTCTACCAGATCGCCGGCCTGAACGGCGAGGTTCCGCTGGCCGAGCTGGATCACGTGCTGTTCGATCTGCTCAACCGCATCGAGGGCGACCTCGGCGTGCATTTCGCGTCGCTGTCGGCGCACAGCGTGGTCTACAAAGTGCAGGGCACCGTCGAAATCCTGCGCCGCTACTACCCCGAACTGCGCGACCCGCATTACGCCAGCACGGTCACGCTCGGCCATGCGCGCTACAGCACCAACACCAATCCAGTGTTTGAGCGCGCACAGCCGTTCGGGCTGTTGGGCCATAACGGCGAGTTCAACACGATCAGCCGCTTCCGTATGGAGGCCGGTATGCTCGGCGTCGACCTCAGCCCGAACAACTCCGACTCGCAGGATGTCGACCGCTTCGCGCACGCGCTCTGCGCCAAGTTCGGCTTCGACTTGATCGAGGCGATGACGTACATCTTCCCGCCGTTCGAACACGACCTTCCAGCCGAATCGGCCGGGATGCGCGAGGCGGTCGATGAGGTACGGCGCACGTTCGGCCCATTCGCGCAGGGGCCGGCGGCGGTCGCCGCGCGCTATGCCGACCTGTGCGTGTTCAGCGTCGATGCGCTCGGCCTGCGCCCGCTGTGGTTCGGGGAGACCGACAAAGAGTATTTCGCGTCGTCCGAGCGCGGTGTGTACACGCTCGACTCGATGATCCGTGACGCGAAGCCGCTGGCCCCGGGGGAAAAGATCGCCCTACGTGTCAAGCGCGGCCAGCCCATCGAGGTCTACGATTACCCCGCCGTTCTGCGCCATGTGTACAGCCGTCACCGCGAGCGCCTCGGCCAAAGCACGAACGGCGGCACGCGTGCAACCGGCGAACATCTGACGCTCGAAGACTTCGTGCCGCCCAGCCCACACCCAAGCCCAACAGGCGGCACGGCGATCAGCCCCGCGACCGCGCCAACCCTGACGCTCGAACGCATCGAGTCCGGGGTCGCGCTGGCCGAGGCGGCCCGTCCTTGGCCGTGGCAGGGCGACTGCGCTCCGGTCAATACGGTGACTATGGCCGCGATGGGCTGGGAACGCTATCACGTATCCGTCATCGACTCGCTGGTCGAGACCAAGAAGGAACAGGTCGGTTCGCTCGGCTGGGACGGCCCGCTGGCCGCCATCAGCCATACCCGCGCGAACCTCGCCGACTACTTCAAGGAGACCGTGGCGGTCGTCACCAACCCCGCCATTGACCGCGAGCGTGAGGCGGCCCAGTTCAGTGTGCGCGTGTTGGTCGGGTCGCGCCCCAGCTTCGGCGAGACCTTGCGCGAGGACGAGCTGAGCGTCGTGCTGCAAACCCCGTTTTTGACCGGCGGTCACGCGATCCTCGGCGGCCTTGACGAGATGCGCGAAGCGGCCAACAAGCACGGCACGATGCCGATTGAAGACCTGCTCTCCATTTTCGGCGAGCGTATGGCGATCATTGACATGGCGGCCGCCCCGCACGAAGCCATCGAGTCCGCGCTCGAACGCATTCGCGCCGAAGCCATCGAGGCCGTGAAACGCGGCGCGCGCTGTATCCTGCTGGACGACAGCGCGGTGATGGACGGCACACGCCATTGGCTCGACCCGATTCTGGTGACGGCGACGGTCGATACCGCCCTGCGCGAGACCGATCATGGCGACCGCAACCTGCGCCGGTTGTGCGGAATTGTCCTGCGCAGTGGGGCGATCCGTGACCTGCACGACGTGGCGATGGCCGTCAGCCTCGGCGCCAACGCGATCAATCCGTACATGCTGTATGCTGCCGGCCTCGGCCTTGCCCCCAAGCCCCCGCGTGAGGCGATCTCGTCCGAGGCCGTGGTCGACGGCCTGTTCCGGATCATCGGCGTGCTGACCAAAGGGCTTGAGAAGGTCACCAGCACGATCGGCTGTCACGAACTGCGCGGCTACGGTCACAGCTTCAGCAGTATCGGCCTCGCCAAAGGCATCGCGGCGCAGTTCGATATGCCCAGCTACTTCGGCAGCGACATTCGCGGCCTGACGTGGACGGACATGAAGGCGTGGGCCGAGGAGCGCGCCGCCGACCTACGCGGCGAGACGAAGGCCATGCTCTCGAACCCCGACCGCTTCTACCCGAAGATGTGGAAGAAAGCCGAGGACGTGGCGCACGGCGAGATGTCGCTGGAGCAGTACACGGCGGAGCTGATGGCGCTGGAGGACAAGCAGCCCGTCGCGCTGCGGCATATCTTGCGCATCAAGCCGTCGGACAGGCCGGTCGATCCGTCCGAGGTCGACATCACCATCGGCGATCACATGATGCCGGCACTGATCAGCGCGATGTCGTTCGGGTCGCAGGGTGAGCTGTCGTACAAGGCATACGCCGAAGCGGCCCACCGCCTCAACATCATCTGCGTCAACGGCGAGGGCGGCGAACTGCCCGACATCATGGGCAAATACCGCAAGAACCGCGGGCAGCAGGTCGCCTCGGCGCGCTTTGGCGTCAACATCGAATTCCTCAACTCGTGCGACCTGATCGAGATCAAGATCGGCCAAGGCGCGAAGCCGGGCGAAGGCGGCCAGCTTCCGGGCTTCAAGGTGACGGAGCAGGTCGCGGCGGCGCGCCATACGATGCCGGGGGTTGACCTCATCTCGCCGTCGAACAACCACGACCTGTATTCGATTGAAGACCTCGCGCAGTTGATCGAGGAACTCAAGACGGCCAACCCGCATGCACGCATCAGCGTCAAGCTGCCGGTCGTGCCGGGGGTCGGGATCATCGCGGTTGGCGTAGCGAAGGCCGGCGCGGACATCATCGGGATCACCGGCTACGACGGCGGCACCGGCGCGGCGCGTGCTCATGCGCTGCGGCATGTCGGCCTGCCCGCCGAGATCGGGGTTTGGCTGGCGCACCGCGCGTTGATCGACAGCGGCCTGCGCGATCAGGTCGAGCTGTGGGCCGACGGCGGCATGAAGTCAGGCCGCGACGTGGTCAAGATGCTGTGCCTCGGCGCCAACCGCGTCGGCTTCGGTACGCTGGCGATGGTGGCGGTCGGCTGTACGATCTGCCGCAAGTGCCATGAAGGCACCTGCCACGTCGGGATCACCACGCACATCAAGACGCGTGAGGAAGCGGCGCTCAAGGGACTCAAGTCGTTCGAGCCGCGCGAGTTCGAGACGGCGGTTGAAGGCATCGTGCGCGTGTTCAAGATGCTGGCCGAGGACATCAAGCTGTGGACGGCCAAGCTCGGCTTCAAAAAAGTGACCGATCTGGTCGGGCGCGCCGACCTGCTCGAACAGGTGGAGTGGCACAGCCGCATCGACCTGTCCCCGCTGCTCAAGCGCGTGCAGGTCAAGCCGCGCGTGTCTCCGCTTAGCGGCGGCCCACGCCTGACCCGTCCACGCAACACCCTCAGCAAGCAGATCACGCAGGTGGTAGCGGAGGTCGTCTCGCACGGCGAGTACGAGATGACCTACGACGACGAACAGGTGATGGCGATGGATCGCGCACTGGGGACGCACTTGGCGGGCGCGCTCAAGCGCAGCGAACACGCCGGATTCGAGCGCATCAGCGCAGCGCATCTCAGCTTCAGCAACTCGGCCATCCCCGGCAACGGCTTGGCGGCTTTTATGGACGCGCCGATGGATGTGATGGTAGAGGGCGGCGCACAGGATGGCGTCGCAAAGGGCGCGCGCGGCGGCACACTGGCGATCCTCAAAGGCTTGAACCACTACGGCCAGCGGCTGGATGGCTCGGTGGGCAAGAGCTTCGCCTACGGCGCGATGGGCGGCCTGTTCATCGTGCAGGGCAACGCGGATACCCGCGCGTGCATTCGCCTCAGCGGCGCCGATGTCATCTTCGGCGGCGAGATCAGCGAGCCGCTGCGCGACGACCTCGGCGGCTTGGCGACCCGCGCCAACCTCAAGGGCTACGCGTGCGAGTACATGACCAGCGGGCGCGTGGTGATCCTCGGCGATCCGGGGCCGTGGCTCGGCGCGGGCATGACCGGCGGCGTGATCTACCAGCGTATCCAGCCGGAATTCGGCTTAACGGCGGAGGCGATTAAGCGGCGTCTGGCGGCCGGCACGATAGTCGAAGTACAGCCGATGGACGAGTACGGCGCGGAGGATGTGCGCGAACTGCTCGGCCACTACATTCAAGTGCTGGAGAACAACAATCAGGCGGAGGCGACGGAAAATCTGTACCCGCTGCTTGCTAATCCGCTTGTACATTTCGTGAAGATCGCGCCGCGTCTGAAGCATTAAACCGACTCGAGCTTCCGCGGCATCCTCGAACGCGCCTCCGCCACCCCCAGACACAGCGGAGGCGCTTCGTTGTCTGGACAGCCGATTAAGAACGTCGCAAGGACACTGACCTCATCCCCAACCTCTCTCCCAAGGTGTTCACGCTCCCGTGCGCGCGTCATTCTCCCCTCTCCCTGAGGGAGAGGGGCCGGGGGTGAGGGTCGCACCGGGTGCTGAGTGCTGAGTGGAAAGTGATGAGTAAAGGGCAAACCGCTTGAACCACAAAGGGCACAGAGGATACAGAGGGGTCAGGTTTCAGGTTTCAGGCGTCAGTTGTTAGAAGTCATCGGCACACACAGACAACACCACTACCACACGCGTCATTCTCCCCTCTCCCTGACGACCAACGGGAGCACCGCAGGTCGGGAGAGGGGTCGGGGGTGAGGGTTGCCGGGGCGTGAAGGCCTGCCGCGTCCGGGACGTGAGGTCGGCCGGAGGACGGCGCCTCACCGCGCATCTCCACCGACTTATGAATGCCAGTGTGCGGACGGAATTGGCCCCCTTGCGAGTGGGCCAACCTGCGCTATACTGAGCGCTGCCCCATTTGGGGAAACTAGGGAAAGAAATGTCGCCAGACAGTAGTACCAATACGGACGAGAGCACGCCGCGCTTAGCCAGCGGCGGTCTTGGCGCATAGCCCCCTCCCCGCTTCAACCGCGCGCTGGGATGGGCCTGCCGAGGCCGCCCGCGCGTTGATTGCCCTCAAATCAGCACGAACAGTCGAATACCGCGATTGGTGAGGTACGCGCCGCTGGGCCGTACGATGCGGCGGCGCCGGTATGTTCTACCGGATAGTGTGGCAGGTGCTGTTTTTCCGAACGCGCGCTTGACCGTGCGACGACCCGCTGTACTGGCGCACCAAGTGGCAGAAAAGGGGCAGGCTGATGCAGGATCTCGAAACCCTTCCGACAGAAGTGATCGACCTCACGCCCGATGACCTCGACGAGCGCGTGCTTGAACTGCTCGAGGACGGCCATTTCGAGGAACTGCGGATCCTGCTGGCCGATCAGTATTCGCAGGATATCGCCGACGTTCTCGAACGGCTTGACGATCCCACCGAACGGTACGCAGTCTTCAGCCAGCTTCAGCCGGATGTCGCCGCCGATGTCCTCATCGAAGTCAGCCGGTACACCGCCCGTAAACTGCTCCAGCGCATGCCCGCGCCGGTCGCTGGAAGCCTGCTGCATCGCATGGAGATGGACGATCTGGTCGAGATTCTGGCCGACGAGCTGGAAGATCGGCAGGACGAAATCCTTGCGCAGATGCACCCGTCCACGGCCAAAGAAATCCGCGATCTGCTGAACTATCCGGAGAACAGCGCCGGCCGTCTGATGACGCGCAAGTTCGTCAAGGTCAATCAGGACATGACGGCGGCCGAAATCATCGCGTTTCTGCGCAGGACGAACGAACGCTACGAAACCATCACCGACATCTACGTGACCGATCCGGCCAACCGCTTGATCGGCGTGGCGAGCCTGCGACAGGTCATCATGGAGAAGCCCGGCGCGCAGATCAAGGAGTTCATGGAGCGTGAGCCGGAGACGATCCTGCCGACTGCCACCGCCGAAGAAGCGGCGCGTCACCTCGGCCGTTACGACTTCCTCGCGCTGCCAGTCGTCACCCCCGACGACAAGATGCTCGGCATCATCACCGTCGACGACGCCATCGACGTGCTGACCGCCGCGCAAACCGAAGACATGCTCGGCATCGGCGGTTTGCCCGGTGAAGCCAGCGCCGCGCCGTATTTCACCGTACCGATCATGCGCGTGATCCGGCAGCGTTTCGTGTGGCTGATCCTGCTGTTCATCGGTGGCAGCATCACGGCGCAGGTGCTGCACCTCTTTCAAGACGAGCTGTCGGTCGTGGTGGCGCTCTCGTTCTATATCCCGCTGCTGATCGGCACTGGCGGCAACACCGGATCGCAAACGGTCACGATGATTATTCGCGGCATGACGATCAACGATATCCGCCAAAGCGATTTGCTGCGCGTCATCCGGCGCGAACTCATCAGCGGCATGATCCTCGGCGCGCTGCTCGGGGTGGTGGCGTTTCTGCGGGTGATCCTGCAGGAAGGCAGTGGCAACCCGCTGCCGTTCGTAGTGGCCGCCGCCGTGATCGCCGTATGCGCGTGGTCGAACGTGATCGCCGCGGTGATTCCGATGGTTGCGCGCCGGTTCAAGATCGATCCCGCGCTGATCAGCGCGCCGCTGATTTCAACCACGGTTGACGCGACCGGCCTGCTGATCTACATGCTGATCGCCAAGGCGGTATTGGACGCGATCTAAGACAGTGGTGAGCAGCGAGTGCTGAGGGAAACGCAGCTGAAGCGGATCCATAGGGGCGATCCGGCGGGGCGTCCGACATTCGGCGTAGGGTTTATGCGCACGCGGCGCGATTTCTGCGTCACCGTATGCGGGGCGTAACAAACCACTCGCCGCAAACCTCACCCGCGAATCACCGACTGCGACGTGATGATCGACCAGCACGGCGGCGAGAGCCGGTGTGTCAATCCGTTCGTCCCATACTACTGCTCGAACGGGCTTCTGAGCATCTCTTTCCCCCGCGCGTGAACAATGCCGTTGTGCGCCAGCACGAATGCGTGTGGCTCCATATAATAAGATGCGAAAGACTGCAACCATCCGGGGGAGGCAGTATGAGCCATTACGTCGACGTGCTCAAGACCGATCAGCTTGAGGACGGCAAGGGCACAACCGTGTTCGTCAACGAGCGCGACATCGCGCTGTACCGCTACGAGGGCGAATTCTTCGCGCTCGACAATACATGCCTGCACCGGCAGGGTAAGTTGGGTGACGGATGGATGAACGGCGCCAACGTGATTTGCCCGCTGCACGGCTGGGATTACGATGTGCGCACCGGCGTCAGCCGCTGGAACTCGAAAGAGGTAATCGCCACTTATCCGGTGCGGGTTGAAGGCGAAAGCGTGCAGATCGACGCCGACGCTGTGCCGCCCAAGCCGCGCTTCAAGAACGAATACCTCGGCCTGTGGGCGCGCCGCGACGACGCGCTCGAACATGAGATGCACGACATTCACGCCTTCGCGCGCGGTTCACACGAGATTGTCGAGCCGATGGGCAGCGAGCGCCGCAATTACCCGTCGTTTGACGAACTGTACTTCTTGCCGGGGCAGCTTGCGCATCTGCCGCTGCTGGACGACGAGCCGGTCGATACGTCGGTCGTCATCGGCGAGAAGCGCGAGAAACCGATCACACTGCGTGCGCCGATCTACGTCAGCCACATGAGCTTCGGCGCGTTGAGCAGAGAGGCGAAGATGGCGCTGGCGGAAGGGGCGGCGGCGTTCGGGACGATGACATGCAGCGGCGAAGGCGGCATGTTGGATGAGGTGCGCGCGCTGTCGAAGCAGCATGTGTTTGAGATGGCGTCTGGCTACTTCGGCTGGACGGAGGCCAACATCGCGCGCGCGGACGGCATCGAGATCAAGATGGGCCAGTCCGCCAAGGCGGGTCTAGGCGGCTTGCTGCCGAGCCACAAGGTCACGGCCGAGATCGCCAAAGTGCGCGGGCTGCAGGAAGGACAGGAGGCGCGCAGTCCGGCGCGTTTCCCCGACATCAACTCGGTCGCGGACATGAAGGCGCGCGTCGCGTGGATTCGCTCGGTCAACCCGAAGATTCCGATTGGCATCAAGTTCGCCGCCAGCCGTATCGAAGCCGATCTCGCCGCCGCGTGCGAGCTGGACGTGGACTGGATCACGCTGGATGGACGCGCGGGCGGGACGGGCGCGGCCGGCAAGCACGTCAAGGACAACATCTGCGTGCCGACCGTGTACGCCATCCCGCGTGCGCGCAAGTGGCTGGACGATCACGGCGTGACCGGCGTCAAGCTGATGGTGACGGGTGGGTTCCGCACCGCGCCGGACGTGGCGAAGGCGATTGCGCTCGGCGCGGATGCCGTGGCGCTGGCGACCGCGGCCATGATGGCGATTGGATGCCAGCAGTACCGCGCATGCGCCAGCAATAACTGCCCGGTGGGAATCGCGACGCAGAAGCTGGAACTGCGGATGCGCTTCGACTACCGGATCAGCGCCAAACGCCTGCATCACTTCTTTGAGGCGTGGACGGCACAGATGACCGACTTTGCGCGTATGTGCGGCCGGCGCAAGTTATCCGACCTCAGCTACGAGGACTTGGCGACGACTAATCACGACATCGCCACGTACACGCCGGTTGCGCATGTGTGAGGTGACAGCGCGTGCTTCCCCTCACCCCCGGCCCTCTCCCACAGAGGGCGAGAGGGGAGAATGGCGCGCGCCGGAGTGGAAAAGCCTCTCTGTGTGCTCTGTGCCCGCTTTTATCCCCTCACCCCCAGCCCCTCTCCCTGAGGGAGAGGGGAGAAGGACGCGCGTGGGAATGGGAAAGTCCCTCTGTGTGCTCTGTGTCCGCTCTTATCCCCTCACCCCCGGCCCCTCTCCCTGAGGGTTCACAGGACGACAGTTTTAAGGAAAGGGAGGGGGAAGCCAGAAACTGAGGGTGAAGAGGCACGGAAGATGGCGGCGCAGGCG
>JAANMT010002328.1_pt1 | contig 16099 bp, 10 predicted proteins | sample 7279711 | NCBI WGS metagenome assembly JAANMT01 (sample SAMN14094538, study PRJNA606508) | bioreactor metagenome | isolation source: A lab-scale SPAN reactor treating ammonium-rich wastewater day 1 | place: Ireland: Galway | collected 2017-01-16 | reverse complement strand
CAAAGCACGAGAATATGAACGGGAAAATACAATCGGTAATATCTAAAGCAAGAGGATTTTTAAATTTCGAGCGATTTAGAATTAACGCCCTATTCTACTGCGGAAAACTTAACTTTGCTCCATTAAAATTTTAGTAATGCCTATTTTGTTTGTATATTTCGCAATCATCGGACGATTCAGAGCTTAGTATAGCCCAAACTTTTCCGCTACCTGCTTGTTTCAGGCTTGCAAACGTTGAGCGTAAAATAAATTGTTCGCATTGAACACAGTTATCTATATCTATGAATACCAATATATTGTATGGTTTCGCATTTTCTGCCGCTGTCGCTTTGCCGATTAATGTAAGTGTTGATATTGCAATAGCACTTACTATTATCCAAAAAATATATATGGGGCGAATTTTCGCCCCATTCTGATAATTATTTTTCATTTATGGCTTAGATGCTAAATATGTTTCAAGTTATTTCAATGTTTCACATTGAAAAGTCAGCGTTTGAGAATCTTTATCAATGTGATAGTAAAAGCTACCTGTTGCCACATTGAATCCATAAGTTTGTACACCGACAGCGTAGTCGTGAGCGGTGTGAATGCTCGGCTCATATACTATCAACCTTGTCCAGCCTGTAGTTCCATCATCGTAATAAATCTTAACATAACAAAGTTCTTCGGAAGGATCGCACCTCGGATCAAGGACCGGGCTGTGCGGTTCTTGTGCCACACATACCCTCACGCATAACTTCTTTGGCAGCAAACACTGTAGTTGTTATGCACAATGAGCAACAAAATAATAAAGTTGCGATAAAGAAGGTTCTTATAAACCGATTCCTCTACAAAAATAAAAAAAAATATTACGGTTGCACGTTATCTGCGTACCAATGCTAAATTACACACACACACACATTTCCAAATTTTTTATAAAATTTTATATCGTGTTTTAAGGTTCTATTATATACGATTAGATAAATCGTTTCTTAACAAGTAAAATACTCCCATCATCTTGCTCCGAGTGCTTTGTTTCTTCACAGTATGAAGATGCGAAATGCATTTCTGCATCAGCCTAAAACTCTAAAATGACAAAAAAGTAATTGATATAATTGCAATCAGCAAAGCAAAATCTCGTAATTTTGGAAACCGAAAACACAAAACAAGTTTCTTTTGACGCTTTATTGAATGGAACTCAGCGAAAAAGACCTGCAAACGCGCACTCGAATTCTTGACGTTGCTACAGAGATGTTTAACCGGCATGGCTTCAATCGTGTAACGATGAATGAAATTGCCGAAAAGCTTGGTATGAGCAAAAAAACGCTTTACCGCTTTTTTTCCGGCAAGGAGGAACTGACGGTTGCGGTCGTAATGTATTACCGTGCTAAATTCGACGCTTGCATAATGCCGATAGTGCAGGAGCAGACAGATGATTTCACAGATAAGCTTATGCGCATAGGGTCGGTGGTATCTACTTTAATGGGAAATGTACCCGTCTGTTTTATCAACGACTTAGAAAAGTATATGCCTAATTTTTTGCGTGAACATACCGAATGGAAACGCAATAAAATCAGCGAATCTTTGGGATCTATACTGCGCGAAGGAATTCAAAGCGGTGCATTTCGCTCGCATCTGTCGGTGGAGTTAATTACGATGATGTATCTCACTCTTGCCGAAAATTTATTTCGCCCGGAAGTTTTTGCGCAGATTTCAGTTACGCCGTCGCAACTTTACATAGCGGTAATGCGCGTCTTTTTTGAAGGAATAATGACCGATGCGGGGCGCGAGCAATTTCGCTATAAAATACTTTCCGATGCCGAAAAATTATTCAAGTCGGAAATGCTATTGCCATGGTGACTTCAGTCTTTTGAAAAACAACGGCTTGTTTTGTGAAACACGGAAACTATTTTTGCGTACACGGTTTCCGTAACGCTATCTTTCAAACGATTTTTTTTGTTATCCGCTGTAAAATTGAAATGACACGACGTTATTTGATGAATTTGCCGTGTATTGCGGCCATATTACTAGCGCTGCTGATTGGTAGCGGCAAAGTACGCGCTCAAGAAAAACTGACGCTCGAAGAGGCTGTAAAATTAGGGATTGAAAACAGCAAGGCACTTCATGCCTCGCAAATGAAAATATCCGCAGCCGAAGCAAAAATCGGAGAAATTAATGCGGCGCGCCTGCCGCAATTGTCGTTTCGCGGCGGCTATACGCGGCTATCATCTGTACCGCCATTTACATTCACTATTCCGGGTACATCGCAAAGTATGGTAGTTTCACCCGTAGTATTCGACAACTACTCATTGGTGCTCTCTCTACAGCAACCGGTTTTCACGGGTTTCCGGCTTGAAAGCGGCGAGAAAGCATCGGAGTATATTTCGCAAGCAACGCAAGTGGATTATACCAAAGATAAATCTGATGTATCTCTTGCCGTAAAGACTGCCTATTGGAATTTATACAAAGCGCAGGAATTCAAGCGTGTTGCCGAAGAAAACAAATCAACGGTAGAGGCACATTTATCCGATATTGTGAATATGGAAAAGAACGGCATGGCAACAGCCAACGACGTTCTTAAAGTAAGGGTGCAACTTTCAAATGCCGAACTTGCCATAGTCGACGCACAAAACGCTGCGTCGTTAGCAACCGTCGTTCTCAATAATTACATAGGGCGACCTCTCGGCGCGTCTGTAATTATAGCAACCGGTCCGAACGCGGCGGCCGGTTCGCTTGGCGCACCCGACGAATTACTGGCCAAAGCAAAAAAACAACGCCCGGAGCTTCTCGCGGCCGATTATCGGATAAAAGCAAGTCAAGAAAACATAATTACCGCAAAATCAGGCTGGTATCCTCAAGTATCATTGGGCGGAAATTACTATTACAATCGCCCTAATCAGCGAATTGTTCCCACAGTCGACGCTTTTAGAGATACTTGGGATGCAAGTATAAACGTTTCAATGAGCCTGTGGAATTGGGGCGCAACATCCCGACAAACCGAGCAGGCCGAAGCGCAACTTGCCCAAGCCGTCGACGCGCAAGGTCAAATCGGCGATGCGATTAACGTAGAGGTTACGCAGAATTACCTTAGCACGACGCAATTAAAAAAGAAAATTGAAATTGCGGATATTGCCGTAAAGCAAGCCGAAGAAAATCTTCGACTTACCACGCAACGCTTCAAAAACGGAATGGCTTTAAATTCCGATGTTCTTGATGCAGAAACAATGCTCGTTTCCGTAAAAAATTCATTGGCTCAATCCGTTGCCGACTATGAAATAGCCGTGGCACGACTTGGCAAATCACTCGGCGAATTGTAATCGAAACATATCAAAAAAACTAATCGCTAAATATCATCAATCAGGTATTATGAAAAAGATAATATATCTTTTGATTTTTGTCGCAACTGTCGGATTTATTGCTTTTACGCTGTACAACAATAAAGCAAAAAGTGCCGATAAAATAGTTGCCGCCGACCGCATAGACGATATTCCGGTAACGGTTGAAACCGTGCAGGAAAAACAACTTACGGAGAAACTATCTTTGGTCGGCGTTTTCTTGGCGAACAGCGACGTGAATATCGCCTCCGAAGCGCAGGGCAGAATTACCGCCGTTTATGTCCAAACGGGCGACTTCAAACCGGCCGGCTCGGTTATCGCAACTGTGGACGACGAGCTAAGGCAGGCGGCCGTTCTCGGTGCGCAGGCAAATTTCGACAAAACGAAAGCCGACCTTGACCGCTTCGAGGCTCTTAAGCGCGAGAAAACCGTAACGGAAGCGCAATATGACGGTGCTTTGCTTGCTTTTAAACTTGCAAAGGCGCAATTAATGACCGCCGAAAGGCAACTGCGTGATGCAAAAATTACTACGCTTGCATCAGGCGTTGTTACTTCCCGAATGGTTGACGTGGGCGCGAATGTCAACGTAGGAACTCCGATTGCAAATATCGTTGATATTTCTACTCTGAAAATCAAAGTAAATCTTGCCGAAAAAGACGTGGCAAAGCTTAAAGCCGGCGATAAAGTGGAAGTTTCTACGGAAGTGTATCCGGGTGAGATTTTTACAGGCGTAGTTCGCAGTATTTCCGCTAAAGGCGACGATTCGCATACTTTTCCGGTGGAAATAATTATGCAGAACAATAAAGTGAATCCTTTGCGCGCCGGTATGTTTGCACGAGTGAATTTTACTAATATCGCGGCGGAAAAATCTGTTGTAATACCGCGTTCGGCTTTAACGGGCAGCGTTCGCGATGCACAGGTTTATGTTGTAAATAACGGTAAAGCCGAGATTCGCAATGTGCAAATAGGTGTTGAATTCGAAAATGAACTTGAGATATTGCGCGGCGTGGCAGGCGGCGAAACAGTAGTTACAAACGGCCAAAACAATCTGCGCAACGGCGTTAAAGTAATTGTGCAAAAATAAATTGCACGAAATGCGGCGCATCCAATAAAATGTAATATCGAAAAGGTCGCAATAAGCGTTCAAAGAAAACATCTCGAAAACAGAACGAATACGCAACAAATAATAGAATGCCATGACTTTAACCGAACTTGCCATAAAACGCCCCACGATAGTCGTGGTGCTGTTTTCAGTGCTCGGCGTATTGGGAATTTTCGGCTATACGCAACTCAATTACGAATTGCTTCCGAAAATCAGCCCGCCAATTCTTACTATTTCGACTATTTACCCCGGCGCATCGCCAAGTGAAGTAGAAAACTCCGTAACAAAAGTAATCGAGGATGCGGTGTCGGGGCTTGACAAAGTTTCCACTATTCGCTCTACTTCGTACGAAGGACGCTCGCTTGTAATGGTGGAATTACAACAAAGCGCGAAGGTTGATATTGCGGCGCAAGATGCGAATCGCAAGGTTAATGCCGCTCAAATATTGCTGCCGAAAGACTCTCGCGCTCCCGTGATTTCTAAAATAGCATTAGATGAAATTCCCGTTATTCGAATGGGAGCTACAAGCTCTTTACCATCGCGGGAACTCTATCAATTCGTTAAGGATAAAGTGCAGCCGGAGCTCTCGAAACTTGACGGCGTGTCGCAAATTACTCTGATAGGAGGCGATGAGCGCGAAATTCGCGTGAATTTAGACCTCGACAAGATACGCGGCTACGGCTTATCCGTAGGGCATGTTACCGATATTGTCAAAGCATCGAATATAGATGTCCCTACCGGCAATATTAAGACCGAAGAGTCGGAGTTTGTGGTGCGAGTAGCCGGCAAAATAAAATCTGTAGAGCAGTTACGCGAAGTAATCGTAGGGCGCGCCAAATCCGGCGGCGATATTCGCTTGCGCGATGTGGCGGAAGTGGAGGACGGGCGCAAGGAATATACGACGATAAACCGTATAAACGGCGTTACTTCCATTGGTATTTTCGTACAAAAGCAGTCCGATGCCAATACGGTAGAGGTTGCAAAGCGTGTTCATGCGGAAATTGCCAAACTCGAAGCGACGAACAGCGATATTAAGCTGAAGTTCACCGTAGCGCAGGACGGCTCGTTATTTACGATAGACGCTGCTGAAGCGGTGAAGTACGACCTTCTGCTGGCTATAATTCTTGTGGCGGCGGTTATGTTCATTTTTCTTCACAGTATACGCAATTCGTTCATCGTGATGGTGGCGATACCGGCATCGCTTATTTCGACAACGTTCGTAATGTATTTATTGGGATTTTCACTTAATCTGATGACGCTTCTTGGGTTGTCGTTGGTTATCGGAATTCTGGTTGACGATTCTATCGTGGTGCTTGAGAACATCTATCATCACTTGGAACGCGGCAAACACAAACGGATTGCTGCTTTGGACGGACGGAACGAAATCGGATTTGCGGCTCTGTCCATTACTTTGGTTGACGTTGTGGTATTTGTGCCGCTTTCATTAGTCGGCGGAATAGTCGGGAATATATTGCGCGAATTTGCTGTGGTTGTTTTTGTTTCCACATTGTTTTCGCTGTTGGTTTCTTTTACAATAACTCCCGTATTGGCATCGCGCTTTGCGAGATTGGAAAATCTTTCGCGAAATACGTTAATGGCACGTTTCAGCCGAATTTTCGAACGAATGTTCCATAAATTAACCGATGAATATCTTGCGGTGTTAAATTGGTCGTTGCGCAGCGGCTGGACACGTGCCGCCGTAGTCTTGGCTACTTTGCTGTTGCTTGTCGGCGCACTTATGTTGCCTGCACTCGGCTTTATCGGACAAGAGTTTATGACGCAGACCGACCGTGGCGAATTTGCCGTAACGGTAGAGCTTCCGCAGGGAACATCGCTTGAAAAGACTAATCAAACAGCACTGCAAATAGAGCAGTATATCCGTTCCATGCCGGAAGTTGATAAAGTTTTGGCCGGCGTGGGAATGTCGAGCGAAGGGCTTATCGGCGCATCAAGCCCTAATTCCGCCGAGATAAACGTAACGCTTGTTCCAAAAGATAAGCGCGTAAAATCCACAGACGAAATAGGTGCCGCAATTAAAGCTTATGCTCTTGCGATTCCGGGTGCCAAGGCGCGCGTAAATCCCATAGGCATATTCGGAACGGCAAATCAAACGCCGATTCAGATTGTTCTGAGCGGTTCCAATCAGCAAGAGGTACAAAAGGCGGCAGTGCAACTGATGGATATAACGCGCCGAGTAAAAGGTGCGGCCGATGTCCGTCTTTCTGTAGAGGATAATCATCCGGAAACCAGAGTGGAAATTGACCGCCAGAAAATAGCGGCTCTCGGCTTGGCAATAGGCGAGGTGGGAAGTGCGCTTCGTATTGTGATGACAGGCAACGACGATTTGAAATATCGCGACGGGAACAACGAGTACACTTTGCGTATACTCGGCGACGAATTTGACCGTTCCAAAACAGAAAAGCTGAAGCGAATGGCGTTTATGAACAATCGCGGACAGCAAATAGAACTGCAACAATTTGCGGACGTGTTCCAGTCGGTAGGACCGTCTAAATTACAGAGGGAGAATAGAAATTCGGCTGTTACGCTGTTTTCGCAGGCTTTGGGCAGACCGAGCGGAACTATAATGCAGGATATTGACAAACAGTTGAAAATAACGCCATTGCCGGCCGGCATAAATATGTCGTTATCCGGTGATTTGAAAAATCAAAAAGAATCTCAATCCTCTCTGGTCCCGGCATCTATGGCGGCAATTATATTTGTTTATCTCATAATGGTCGCGCTTTACAATTCATATCTGCACCCGTTTACGGTGTTGTTTTCGATACCGGTAGCAATTATAGGTGCATTTTTGGCTATGGCACTCAATATGAAAGCCATGGGGCTGTTTCCGAGCTTGGGTATGATTATGCTTATCGGACTTGTTGCCAAAAACGCTATTTTGCTTGTGGATAGAGCAAATTATATGCGCGAGCAAGGCGAGTCCATCAAAAAGTCGCTCTTAGATGCCGGAAAAATGCGGCTTCGTCCAATTTTAATGACCACAATAGCCATGATTATGGGTATGTTGCCTATAGCACTTAGCCATAGTTCGGGCGCGGAATGGAAAGCCGGACTTGCTTGGGCACTTGTCGGCGGCCTTACAAGCTCGCTTTTGCTTACATTGGTTCTTATTCCGGTAATCTATTATATGTTTGAAGCGTTGAAAGTCCGTATTGCAGGATATACTCGCAGAAAATCAGGCGAAAACGACAACGATATTGCCGGCGATATGGCAATTCAAGCTGAATAAACAGAGATTGGATAAATAGAAAGGGCTGTTCGCACAAACAGACAAATGTCGGTGCGGCAGCCCTTAATTATTATTTGTTCTGAAAATTAACTGTCTTTTTCGGTTTTAATTCTACCGATGAATTGCTCCATAAAAATTATTGAGTCGTGTAAATTTAAACTCATTTGCGCTCCGCCGTTGAGCTCAAGATCTACAAAAATCTCGCTTTTATGATAATCATAATCGAGATGAATGTCGCGAATGTCGGCAAATGGCACAGAGTGCCTTCCAAAATGGAAAATCGTCATAGATCCCTCCGCAAGAGTTCAAAACTTATGAATTATATGCGCAACCTTTGTTGCGTCGTCGGCAAAACTACGCGGCTTCAATGACTTCAGCAAGGAAAAAAATCATATTTTGAAAAATTTCCCGAAAATCGGCCTGTAGGCAGAATTTTACGATTATCGGCCGAATTGGTTAAGATATTTTATTTTCAAGATATTGCCCTGTAATGCCCTCGCTCGACGGCTTTTTAATGCCGCCGAACGAAGGCGGTTCGAATTAAATTATTTTCCCGGATACCACGTAAGAGTCAGTCCGGCCGTAATATTTCCGGCTAAACCCGGTTCGATATAAGCCGGCAGAGTTTTTGACGGCATATCGGGGTTTATCCAAGCGGAAGCGGCGTATCTTGCATCTGTTAAATTAGCGTAGCGTGCATATATTTTTGCTCCGAGTGCATCGCTGATTTTCAAATCGTAACCTGCGGCCGCGTCGAATACGGCGTAAGAAGGAACTGTCAGCGTATTGGCATCGTCAACGTAGTATTCGCCCATAAGACGCATATCGGCCTCGATAAAGGTGCCGGCGACAAATTCCGGCTCGAAACGCAGGCGAATCGTAGAGAAGAAATCGGGAAGTCCGGCCGCTTTGTTGTCTTTGTAATCGGCTGATTTCCCCGCTAAACTTTTGTTGTAATACACGGAATCTATCTTATAATTGACATATCGGTTGTCGGATAGTGTAACCGCAGCCCACAGCGACAGTCCGTTAAGCCAGCGAATTCCCAAGCCCAATTCTCCGCCAAGTCTTCTCGTTTCACCGGCTGTGAAGTAGAATCTCCCGCCGCGATAGGGGATAATATCGTTTTTTATGGTAATCATATATGCGGCTACGTCGGCCGAAACAGTTGCATCGCCCAGAAAATCTGCATTTGCTACAGTTTTATATCCAATCTCTATTGTTGTAGAGCGTATAGGCTCAAGCAACGGATTTATTACGTGCAAGGTGTCGTCGCCGTAAGTAGGCACAGGGTCAGTTTCGTTACCGGCAGGAACTTCGACACCTCCGCCGAAATTAGTATAAACGGTATGCTCCGGCGTTATGCGGTACGTTACCCCGAATTTGGGTGTAATCTGCGTGAATGACTTATCTTCCGATTCGCCCGGCACGAGGAAATTCTCGCTGTAATACGTAATATTGTCGTAACGTGCCCCGATTACTATGTTAAGCTGTTCGTTTATTTGCATATCTTCTTGTGTAAATATTCCGAAATTGTTCGCTCCTTCGCGCTTGTCCTGCAGCAATGTTCCGCGCCCCCCGTTTACTAAAGAGTAAAACAGAATGGCACCGTCCTGATATTGTTCATCTGCGCCAACTATGAGATTACTTTGCAGATTATCGCTTAATTTCATCGTATTTTTCAGGTAGAAGTTACCTCCCGTATGATAGCGATTAAAGTCGCGGAATGTATTCCTTTCCGAACGTTGTAAATATTTCGATTGCAGGAAGCCCGTACCGCCTACCGACGTGCTGCGCGACAGAGTATGCTCGAATGTAGTGCCTATACGCCCCAGGCGATTGAAACGCCGCTCGTCGCGCATTACGTAAGTAGGCTTGTAAATTAAGGTGTCGTTTTGGGCTTGCGTAGGATCCGTATCGAATTGCGTTTGATTGAGCGGCCCGGGAATACGAAATATATTAGATGCACCCGCTATAAATACGCCGAATTTTGTACGCGCCCCCATGTTATTTACCAATCCCGCATTGAATTGGGTATTCGCGCTCTCTGAATGAGTGCGCCAACCGTCAAACGTCGTGTTATTAAACGAAACGAATGCCTTGCCGAGGTCGGTGGGCGAAGCTGCGCGTAGCGAATTTTTCAAAAATCCGAAATTTCCGGCCTGAACTTGTGCCTCTATGAAAGGGTCATTTGCAGCCGGAACGTTGCTTATATTTACAATGCCGCCGCCTGCATTGCCCCATAAAGCAGAAGCATTTGAGCGAACAACTTCCACGCTCGACGCGCCTGCAATGTCTATTAAGTCGAATGCAGTGCGTCCGTCAGGTTCGGTTTCCGGTATGCCGTCTAAATAAAAACGCAGTCCGCGCGATGTTCCTGCATTAGACCTTTCGCCCGAACCTCGTGCGCCGAATCCGCGAATAACAATTCGTGCGTCATGGTTTCCGGCGCGAGATTGCGCCAAAACTCCCGGTACGAACGTGAGAACTTCGTCTAATCCGTAACCTCTGCGATTGTTCATCAATTCCTTGGGAACAATTGTAACCGCCAACGGAACGGACAAGTCCGCGGCTTCCTGCCGAGTTGCGGTAACGGTTATCGGCGAAGTTTTGTAGACCGTATCTTTTACTTGTTTCTTTTGTTGCGCCGAGGCGGAAGCAAGTGCAATAGAAAATGCCGCCGCAGCAAGAGATATTCTAAAAATTAAATTATTGTTCATCGGTGATAACTCTGAATGATTAAAAAATGCAAAAAATACCCGTTTTGCCGCGTAGCAACGCAGCAATATTCGGTTGTTGTAGTATGTGGATTCAGATTATGTCAGTCGTGGAGGCGGTGTGGGGACTTCCGGTGAATTACTTTTTACTTCGGGATATAAATAACCGGAAAAGCATATTGCAATCAACGATTCAATAGTTTCTGTAGTAGAATTTGGCCGCAGGTATTTGGCGAATGTTTTCGAAAAAATAGAATTGCCGTCACTTGATTGTGCGGCATTGCCGCTTCGCTCTTTTGAACCGGCTATACTATCTAAAATTTCAGTTTCTTTTTCATCGCGGAAACATTCTATAGCTACGCTGTCTTTTTCGTGCCACATACGTATAACGTCGTACATTATTCCGTTTCGCCGAAATTCTTTGCCGCCGTCGAGCCACATTATTCCGGCAAAATCATAATCGGAAAAACGTATGATTTCTATTGCATGAGCGGAATGCGGGCGAGAAAGCTCTTCTTTAACCAATTCCCGCATTGTATCTTTATTGCCATATAAATCAATGGCTTGAATAATGCAAATTCCTGCACATTCAAATGCAAGGCAGCACAGCATTATACAAACCCAAATCCGTTGCATATAGTATAACCAATTAGAAAAGCGGGCGTAAATTACGGAAATTTTACATGAGGATTGCCGTGAAAATTCCGAAGGGAACAGCATCTTGCATTTAATTTGCAAATAGTTCCGCTTAAATTGAAAATTATGTTGCTTAGGACTTTGTTATTCGTGTCGTACATTGCAAAATTACTTTTGTAAAATTGATGAAAATGCGCTAAGTTGAAGAGAAATTTCAGTCTCTGCTACATTTTCAACGGATATGCCGTGAAACTTTTAACTTCCTTTGCTTTACTTTTTATATTGCTGTATTCTGCGGAAACCGATTCGGTGTATGCTGCTGTCGGCGATACCGCAAAAACGGTAATGTACGATTCGTACCGTTTCTATACCGTCGGTGATATGCGATTGGATACTGCGGTAAATTTTCCGTCCGCAGGTAAAACATATTCCAACATAACTCTCAAGCTCAAGCTTGCTTGCCCGTGTGCGCCGCTGAAAGGCGAGTGGGATTATACCGTAACTTTCCTTGTTCGCCGTGCTACGGGCAAAGTTGATTCGCTTGGCAATCCGGTGTATGAATTTGTTGAAATAGCTCGATTTATTACACCTTATTGGAAATACAAGCCTGCTGCTATGCAATACGTATGGCAGTGGGACGTAAGCGATTACGTCGAATTGCTTAAGGGTGAAGGCGTAATAGTTCGCACCGATTACAGCGGGTATTCGCAAAGTGCCGCATTTACCGCATGGTTCGAGTTTGTAGAGGGAACGCCGCCATATACCGTGAAAGGAATAGAAACGCTTTGGCAAGGTTCGTGGGAATACGGCAATCCGGCCAAACCTATTGATGTTCATACGGCCGGAAAAAAAATTAAGAGGCCGGCCGGTGCGGCTCATGCTCGGCTGAAAATTATCACGACAGGCCACGGCGGCGGCGGAACGGATAATGCAGCCGAATTTTCCGATAAAACGCATACGATTTGGGTGGGTGGAGCGCAACGATATTCGCAACGTCTTTGGCGGGAAGATTGTATGCTCAATCCCGTGTATCCGCAGGACGGCACCTGGCCGTTAAGCCGCGGCGGCTGGTGCCCGGGCGATAAAATCACACCTTGGGAAAAAGATGTTACAGAGTTTGTTTCATCGGACGATTCTACGCTTGTCGACTACAAATTTCAGCTTTATGTAAATCAGGACTTATCCAAAGGCGCGTCGTATTCCACAGCCGGGCAAATTATTTACGTCGGTGAGCCGAATTACAAAAACAACGCGGCTTTGCTTGAAATAATGCAGCCGAACGCGGCCGCGCCGTATAACAGAATGAATCCAATTTGCGCATCGCCAAGCATAAGAATTAAGAATCTCGGTGCGAATGTTTTGAGAAAAATGTTTATTCTATACAATGCTAAGAGCGGACCCGTAACAACTATGCCTTGGACGGGTTCGTTGAAGTTTTTGGAAGAAGCTACTGTAACGTTGCCGCCGCTCAATTGGGAAAATATTTTTGCCGCGCAAAATAAAGCCCCTATTTTCGAGGTCGTTTTATTTAATCCGAACGACGCGCCGGACGAGGACACGCTAAACAACTACGGGAGAACCGATTATACTGTTCCGCCGATATATTACAACGAGTTTGAAATACGATTGCTTACTAACAAAGAAGCGGCGGCACAGTACTCGTATACTCTAAAAAATTCAATGGGAAAAATAATATCTGAAAAATCGGGTTTTTCCGATAATACGCAGTATGTGGACTCGCTTAACCTGCCTGACGGATGCTATGAGTTGCGATTTACCAATACGTGGGGTTACGGGCTTAGTTGGTGGCTTACTCAACCGAGTTTAGGTTCCGGTTCATTGCGACTTACGTCGCTTGGCCGGCAATTATTGCAATTTAACGGCGATTTCGGCGGCGAGATATACCATCAATTTCGCGTCGGGCCAAAGCCCGGCACAGTTTTATCAGCGGATATATTAGATTTCGGCTCGGTTAATTTGGCTGAGAAAAAAGAAATGACGCTAACTATAACGCCTAAAAATTCGCTCGGATTAGAAGTATCTTTGCCATATTTAACACTGAAAAACAGAGGATATTCGATAAAGAGTACAGAACCTGAAATTACCGATAAAATTCTTCTGAAATATGGCGATACGTTGAAAATCAATGTGGAATTTGCACCGACGAGCGAGGGCAATAAAACGACAAATTTGAATTTTTCCACGAATGACCAGCGTAATAGTTCAATACAAGTAAAACTTAACGGTTGGGGAGGCCCAATTACAAGTGTAAAAGAAATTGAAACCGATAATTCTGTTCTGTTCTTAGAGGCAAATCCGGTGATTGCTACCGATGAAATAAGCATTCGATTCGGCGATTATTCTAATTTGCACGAACCGTCTAAAGTTGTGCTGAATAATATGTTCGGTCAGGAGATAGCCACAGTTTTTGAAGGTGCTTTGTCGGTAGAAGGCGAGCAGATTACCTTGAAAACAGGAGATTTTCCGGCAGGTGTGTTCTATTTGACTCTTGTTTCCGGCGGACGTAAAATCACCAAGCAAATAGTGATTTTACGATAAATATTTCTTTGTTTGCAAAAGTTATCAAGGAGCGGTAGAAATACTGCTCTTTGATAAATTGCTTGTCATTCTATATTTTTAAGATACCTCGGAGACGGTCTGTTTATGCAGTGATTTATATCATTAAAAAATATCTGCTTATTTCGTATTTCTGTTTTTGAGTTGAATACAATAGGCTTTGCAAGTAATAGATACATATCGGCAATAATAACTATTGCATGTATTGTTTGAATTTAATTGCCGATTTATTAGACTTAGGGAGAAGAATTTTGCGATAGAACATGAAAAACAAATAAATAGAATTTTTTATGTTACAATTAATTGTTCGATATATGTACGATATTCGCAAGGCATAATTTTTTACTTATGATTCTGATGTAAAATTCGGTGCAGAATGCCTTATGAAATCTACTATGCAACAGCTTTGGCAACAACTCGACAAATCACTTGCAAACATAGAGTCGCCCAAGGAACGCTCCGCAATTTTCTATGCGGCTGCTGAGAATTGGCTGAATCTGTCCGTAAGCGATGCTGTAATAGTTGCCGAGAGTGCCAGAGCGGCAGCAATACAAGCAAACGATGATATGAGCATGGCTAATGCTCTGAACGTTCTTGCCGGTTGCTATTACCGTTCGGCCCAACCCGAAAAAGCCATTGTTACGGCTCGTCAAGCACTTGAAATCTGCTCTTCTTTAGATTATGACGAGGGCAGTGCCACAGCTCTGAACACAATAGGCGCGGTGTCTATTATGTCCGGCAATTATAAGACGGCACTTGAAAGTTTCTTGGAAAGTATGACGTTGCGCAAACTGGCGAATAATTTAACGGGCGTAGCTGTGTGTATGATGAACATAGGTAATGTTTATTACAATTTAGGCGACTATGCGCTTGCGCTCCAATACTATTTCGACAGCTTAGAGCTGAGAGAGCGTATAAATGATACGGTAGGTACCGGTGCTTCACTTGGAAATATAGGACAAGTGTATGCGGTAACAGGCGGTTATGTAGAGGCACTTGAATACTTGCAACGAAGCTTGTCTGTCAAATACGAAACGAATAATCGCGTCGGCATAATAACTGTTCTGAAAAATATAGCCGACGTGTATATTGCCATGGGCGATCCGGTAGAGGCTGTTCGGTTTGCAACTAAGTGTTACGACTGTGCGAATGAACAATTCAATCGTTTGGGTGAATCCGATGCATTGTATTGCATTGGCTTGGCATGCGAAAAGATGGGGGAGCCGGCGGACGAATACTTTCAACAATCGCTTGAATTACGCAAGCAGTTGGGGAATCGTGCCGGAGAATCTGCCTCGCATTGTGCGATAGGAAGGCAATCGCTTAATAGAGGCAACTATGCCGACGCTTCGGAACATTTTTTTCATGCTCTTGATATTGCTAATAAGATACAATCAATTACGCTTGCCGCCGAAGCGCATATAGCATTATCGGAGGTTCATGAGCGTACCGGCGACATAGAACTTGCATTCTACCACTATAAAAAATGGCATAGCCTTCGCAACAGAATTTTTAATGACCAATCTAACGCTCGTGTCAGAAACCTGCAAGTAGTCCATGAAGTTGAGCACACACGTAATCAAGCTGAAGTATATCGTCTGCATAATATAGAACTTATAGAATTAAATCGCTCTCTACAGTTGCTTATTCAAGAGAATAAAGAAATTATGGGTATAGTTTCGCATGACTTGCGGAATCCATTGGGCAGTATTATTTCACTTATAGAAATTTTACAAATATATTCAGATAGATTGTCGCTTGAAGAAAAAATACATTATCTGAACAGCATCGGTCAGTCGGCCACACGTGCATTGGAAATCGTTAAAAAACTACTCGACAGCAACACAGTCGAATCTATGGCTATAGAATTAAGATCGGATTCGGTAAATCTTACTCATATAGTTTCTACCATTATCGAAGAATACAGACATTCGGCCGCCAATAAACAAATTACGATAGATTCGTCAATGGAACTTTCCATAGTGACCGGTGATGCCGATGCTATAGGCCAAGTTGTAGATAATCTTATTTCAAATGCCATTAAATATACACCGTGTGGCGGTTCGGTTTTCATAGAAGTATTTACGTCTGGCGATAGCGCGAGCATTAAAGTCAGTGATGACGGTCCCGGTATTTCAGAAGAAGACAGGCCACGATTATTTCATCGTTTTGCACGACTTAGTGCCCGTCCAACCGGCAATGAACAATCAATAGGGCTCGGTCTTTCAATAGCGAAAAAATTAGTCGAACGTATGGGAGGCTCGATAAATTATATCGGAGGTTCAATGCGCGGTTCTACTTTTACAGTAGTTTTTCCTTCTGTAATTTCTAAACCCAAAACAAAATAGATTGATATAGAGCCGGCCTGCCGGAAAAATGTAAGCAAGTCGTTTTTATGTCTAAAAATAAAAAACAGCCGATGCGAGAAGTTCCGCACCGGCTGTTTTGTTCTATACGAATTTGCCAAACCTTACTTGACAAACATCATGCGCTTGGTCTGCGA
>JAANMT010002326.1_pt1 | contig 16124 bp, 15 predicted proteins | sample 7279711 | NCBI WGS metagenome assembly JAANMT01 (sample SAMN14094538, study PRJNA606508) | bioreactor metagenome | isolation source: A lab-scale SPAN reactor treating ammonium-rich wastewater day 1 | place: Ireland: Galway | collected 2017-01-16 | reverse complement strand
GGCGCCAGATACCGGCCTCCATCGGAGAAACTGTCCGAGGTTATGTTGACGATGCCGAAAATGATGAGCGATTTATTCATGGGGGCTTCTATAATAATACCTAAAATCCGCAGGTAGTTAATTAGGATGTTTAAAGATTCTGATTATCCGTTTATGCACCTGTTATATTCGCAATTACTAGTCTGTCAAAGAGTTTGTCTCCAAAATACCGTCTGTTTAATTTGTAAATAAACTCGTTGAGATACAACTGTAAGTATTTCCTTTTGATTTTATGGTAGTTGCCCAGCAATGTCCGTTTTGCATTACTGATTGCGATATGCACCCATTTGAGTGTTTCCTTGGTGGTTTTGGCGTCTGATTTCTCGGTGACGTGCAATTCCACCAGATCGGAGATGTCAACGTAAGAAGTGCTTTTGTCCGAAAATACGATGGCATCATCCTCCATGCAGTCCCTGACCACGCCGTTGATTCCTTCACTTTGATGGCTATCCAGTACCCTGGCCTTGAAATAACGCACATGCTTCTCCTTTTTGCCCGTTTCGATATCTTCCAACGGGGTGCTTTCGGCCATCACCGCAACGTTCTGCTTTCCCTCGGCTCCCCGGCCACGTGTACCCTTGCCTCGCTCGATTTCCTTACTGGCCACCGAAAAGTAACCCTCATCCAGTTCTATCATCCCTTCCAGTGTATACCTTGCATCCCGGTTGCCCATCGCCCTGCGGAGTTTGTGTACCATCGCCCATACCGGTTCGTAACGCTTCAATCCTAATTGCTTCTGGAGTTCGTTGGTGGAGAATCCCTTTTTTGTGCAACTCATCAGGAACATCGTTTTGTACCACACCAGAAACGGCAGCTTGGAGCTCTCCATGATCGTACCGCTGCGCAACGAGGTGCGGAAACGGCAACCTTTGCATTCATAACTCCATTTACCCTGTAACCAATAATGGGAAGTGCCCCCGCATCGCTTGCAGACAACCCCTTCCTTATCACGCTGCTCCTTGAAATGCAAACGACAATCTTCCTCCGAACCGAAATGAGCCGTAAAACTGAATATGTTCATAATCCCTGCTTTTTGAGCGCTAATATACTAAAAATATTAGGTGTGTTTGCGGAGAATCAGATAAATTTATTTTGGATTTTTCGTATAATTCACCACAAGAAATAATATTTGTTAAATAAAGTTTATTGTCTATTATTTCGTATATCGCTTGATATCCTCTCCAACAATTTGTTGAAACCCCAATATTTTCAGAGCTTCTGAAACTTAACCCAAAAAGTTTTTCTTCATTTGGATTTTTCTTTTGTAAAAATTGTTCTAAAATTAAATTATACGTTGGTATAGTGTCACCTTTATAAATGATATAATCCGGAATTTGTGGACTTGCAAAAATTCTAATTGCAAACAAGATAATAATTAAGAAAAGTGTTTTATGCAGTACTTTCATTTGACATTTCTGCTAACGTTTTGGGTATTGGCGTAGGCAGGGCAACCGAAGCACTACCGTTCGGCTAATGTACAAAAGTTTAATAGATGCACAAAAGCTGAAGTTTGCACTTCAGCCCTGCTTACGCCAATACCGTGTTGGCGGTTCGGTTTTCTATTACTTCCTATTACTTCGTTGTCTGTCTGTTTACGCAAGAAATGGATAGTCTGTATAACCTTTTTCGCCACCACCGAACATTGTTGCTCTGTCGGGTTGGTTGAGCTCTGCTCCCAATTTAAAGCGTTTCGGTAAGTCTGGGTTAGCCAAGAATGTCGCACCGAAAGCAATGAGTTTTGCAATCCCTTTGTTTAATTCGGCTTCTGCTGTGTCTTTGCTGTATGCTGTTCCTGCAACCAAAGATTGTTTTATCAATTTTCCGAACAATTCAATTTCATCGTCTTTCGGGTAATGCGGCAACAATGGAAACATTGGACTTCGTTTTTGCAGTTCTACAAAAGCAAAATCTAATTTATTCAATTCCTGAATTAAGTAACCAAAAGTTGTAGTCGGATTGTCCAATGTAATCCCTGAATAAGGATTTAATGGCGAAATTTTGATACCAACTTTGTCGCCACCAACAGCGTTTATCAATTCTTGCATTACTTCCACAACAAAGCGACTGCGGTTTTCAATGCTTCCGCCATATTCGTCTGTTCGTTGATTTGAACTTTCTGCTAAAAATTGGTTTGGTAAATAACCGTTTGCACCGTGCAATTCAACACCGTCAAAACCCGCTTCAATGGCGTTTTTAGCGGCTTGTCTGTAGTCTTTTACGATTTGTTTGATTTCTGCATTTGTCAATTCGTGTGGCGTTTCAAAGTCTTTCAGTCCTTGCGATGTGAAATGTTGCATACCTGTAATGGCGATTGCAGACGGTGCAACGGGCAATTTTCCGTTCCTGTCTGCCGAATGTCCGACACGCCCTGTGTGCCAAAGTTGGGCGTAAATTTTACCGCCTTTTTCGTGAACAGATTTTGTAACTTTTTTCCACGCTTCAACTTGTTCCTGCGTGTAAAGTCCGGGCGTTAAAGGACTACCAATTGCCTGTTCCGAAATGTTGATGCCTTCGGTAAGAATTAAACCTGCACTTGCTCGTTGAGTGTAATACTCAACCGTCAAATTTCCGACAACTCCGTTTATGTCTGCACGGCTTCTTGTCATTGCAGCCATTACCATTTTGTTTTTCAAGGTTTGGTTGCCTAATTGTATGGGTTCTAATAATTTCATTTTCTGATTTTATAATTATTTGTTGAATAAGCGTTTTGTTAGTTCGGGAAAGCGGTATATCGCCACTGACCAAATGATGATTTGAATGAATGCTGGGAAAAGAATAGATTGGTTGTTCACAAAATGAACTGCCATTGCTCCACCTATGTAAGCGATTGCTAAGAGTGTTCCTAAAACACCTGTTCGTGGGATAAGCCAAAGAACCACGATTGACAACTCTAAAATTCCAAGTAGTATTAGGTTTGTAGTTCCACCTAAACCTTTTGCCATTTCTGCGGCTTGGTCGCCACCTGTCAGTTTTCCCATTGCACTGCCTGTTAAAATCAGGGCAACAAGTCCTGTTAGTCCCCAATAGATAATTTTTCCTGTTTTATTGTTACTCATATTTTGTCGTTTTTTTAAAATTGAGTTGCAAAGTAAAAACTAATACTTTACTTTTGCAAGTAGTAACACTTATGTACATTAGTAACACAAAGTAAAGGAATGTCTAAAATCAATGAGTTATGAGCAAAAAAAAATTTAAGTCAAGTGAAGAAAAATGCACAATTGAAGGAATTATGAGTGTAATTGGCGGAAAATGGTCTATGCCGATTATCTACACCTTGTTTTCGGGAAAGAAACGTTTCAGCGAATTAGAACGAAGTTTGCCAAGTATTAATACCCGAATGTTGGTCAAGGAACTGAAAAGTTTGGAAGAATACAAAGTTGTAAAAAGGGAAGCGTTTGCAACTGTCCCGCCAACGGTTGAATATTCACTAACCGAAAGAGGCAAAGAGTTAGAGCCAATAATTTTAGATTTGTATAATTGGGGTCAAAAACACGTTGGTTAGTTCTGTCGGTCCTTTGTCTGTTTGGGGTGTCGCTGTAAACTGACCGCCAACACCCAAATGTACGCATATATTTTAAATAAACAACAATAAGTGTTAAAATTAATAAATAAATGCAATTCCTTGTTTTTTAAATAATTATACCTACTCTTGAGCGGGAAAAGAGAATGCAGATCAGGAATTCTTGGGCAATATTAAGAAATTTTAACACATACAAAATACGCATCTTTTTATGAATTTTTCTGACAAATATTTTCAGTTTGCATTGGGACATCATCACGGAAAAGCGGTGATCTGGATAACATTTGATAAAAATAATGGACTTATTCAATTTCTGCGGCAAAATACGAGGGCACGATGGTCTGCATCACACAACACAACCTTAATACGAAGGTTAATAGCATAAATTATCGTTGATTGTTTTCAAGAAATTAGACTCAGTTTACGCGGATTAAAGTCAGGGCATCTCCCTATCTCCTTCCTGTCTCCTTTACGTTTTTGTGATTGAAAAAGGTCACAAAAAAACCCTGAAACACCTCTTGTCAGAGTCCGTTTCAGGGCATTTTATAAAAGGATGCGGTTTTTAGTAACCGAAAAGTTCCTCCAGGGAGATTTTCTTTACTTCGCCTATCTTTTTCAGATCGTCCATTTTCACATTCTTTTCAGAAGCAACGAGCGCGTAAGTGTACGGCTTACCGCTGAAATGGGTGGTGTGAAATTTCTTTACATCAGCCATCGTAATTTTATCAACGCTGGTGTACATCTCCTTGCGGATGTCATCTTTCAATCCAAGCTGCTGCGCTGCGAGATAACGGAAAATAATGTCGTCCTGCATAACACGTTCAGTCTGGATGTCTTTTTTCACCTGGCTTTTGGCCAGTTCCAGATTGTCGGAAAGTTCCGGCATTTTGGTCAGCAGTTCGTTCATGGCTCCTACGGCATCACCAAATTTGTCGGCCTGTGAACCTACATAGCTCATCATATAATACTGATCAGACTTTTTCTGAGGCTGCACGTAATACCCGTAAGTACTGTAGGCCAAAGCCTTACTTTCGCGGATGGTCTGGAATACAATAGACCCCATACCGCCACCGAAGTAATTGTTGAACACGTTCACCAAAGTGGTTTGCGCAGGATCGTACGCTGTAGTATTCCGGATCCAGCGGGTTTCTGCCTGTACCATATCATAATCAGTGAAAAGCACCTGATTCTTGCTCTGGGCCTGCTGTTTGAACGTTTTCGCAGGTGCGGCAACCGTAAAATTGGCAGGAACCTTATGAAGGGATCCGAGTTTGGCCGTCAGGTTTTTCAGCGATTCAGGACCGTAATAAATCACCGTCTGCTCGTAATTATTCAGGTTTTTCATTCTGTCCACCAATTCCTGTGCAGTAACGGCGTTCAGTTCGGCATCAGAAAGGGTGTTGTTGAATTTATTCTTAGGACCGTATAGGGCGTAGCTCGTAAGCCCGTTCAGAATAGCACCTTTGTTGGCTTTCGCATCTTTTCTGGACTTTGCGATTCTGGCTTTCAGAGCAGCCAATGCTTCTTCGCTTGGTTTTGCGTTTAGTACCAAGTCTTCATATAATTTCACTGCCTGATCGAAATTTTCCTGTAGCCCTTCAATATTGACGGTGGTATATTCCTCACCGGTAGAAACGCTGAAACTGGAAGCGATTTTATAAAACTCTTTGGAAATATCTTCTGCAGACTTCTTATCTGTTCCCAAAAACTGAATATACTGTGCAGCCAATGGTTGCTTCAGATCATTCAGAGAACCGATTTTGTAACGGTATCTGAGTCTGTACAGCTGATTATCCGTATTCGGAACGTAGAGCACTTCTGCTTTTCCGATTTTAGACTTCTGAATGTCCTTGTCGAAATTCAAAAACACAGGCTGCGAAGGCGTATTCGGCATGTCGTTAATCATTTTCACAAACGAAGACTGCTTGTCGGCATTCGTTTCTACAGGCGTGATCGAAGGCTTTTCTATTTTCTGAGGGTTTTTATTCTCGCCTTTTCTCTTCAAAACCGCCACATAGTTATTGCCCAGATATTTATTGGCAAAAGCCACCACATCTTCTTTTTTGATTTTAGAAAGGTCGTTCACATAGGCTACCTGATCTTTCCAATCGAGTTCGGAAGTAAAGGCATTGACTAGGCTTGAAGCGCGGTCGCCGTATTTCTCAGTCTCCTGAATTTTCTGTTTTTTGATATTGTTCACAATGGAAGGCAACAAATCTGCATCAAAGTTTCCTTTTTTTAAGTTTTCGATTTCCTGTAATACCAGAGTTTTCACCTCTTCCAGGGACTGTCCGGTGGTCGGTGCAGCGCTCAGCCAAAGAACACCGTGATCCTGAAGCGTGTACGTGAAAGCACTTGCTCTCAGAAGTTTTTGTTTTTTAACAAGATTCAAGTCTAAAAGTCCTGCCTTTCCGTTGGTTAAAATAGAACCAACCAAATCTGCCAACAATACATCTTTATCTTTATTTCCCGGCAACCTGAAACCAATAGAAATACTTTCTGCATCCGGACCTGTAATTTCTTTGATCACCGGTGCAGTGAAAGGAACTTCCGGCTGGAAGGTGTATTTCGGAATGGGTTTGTATTGCATGTAGGAAAACGCTTTGTCAATTTTGGCAATCGTTTCATCCGGATTAAAATCTCCGGACATCACGACACCCATATTGTTAGGCACATAATAGGTGTTGAAATACTTGCGGATTTCCACCAAGGAAGGGTTTTTCAAATGTTCTACTGTTCCGATGGTGGTTTGTTTTCCGTAATTGTGATTTTGGAAAAGATTGGAAAACAGCGTTTCAAAAACCTTGGATCCGTCGCTGTCCAGCGATCTGTTTTTCTCCTCGTACACCGCTTCCAGCTCGGTATGGAAAATCCTAAGTTGTGGATTACGGAAACGCTCAGCCTGCACGGCGAGGTATTTATCGAGTGAACTGGCCGGAACATCGTCGGTATACACCGTTTCCTCGAAGCTCGTCCACGCGTTGGTTCCCTGTGCGCCCATCGCCGACATCATTTTGTCGTACTCATTGGCAATAGCAAACTTAGAAGCTACTCCGGAAATAGAATCGATCTGTCTGTAGATCGCCTTTCTTTTCGTTTCGTCTTTGGTTTTGTTGTACTGCTCATACAGGGCATCAATTTTGTCCAGCTCCACTTTTTCTCTCGCCCAATCCAAAGAACCGTACTTATCGGTTCCTTTAAAAAGCATGTGTTCTAAATAATGGGCCAGTCCTGTATTGGTGGCAGGATCGGTTTTGCTTCCGGCTTTGGTTGCCACATACGCCTGAATTCTGGGATCCTTTTTTGTAGGGCTCAGAATAACTGTCAGTCCGTTTTTCAAAGTATAAAAACGGGCCTGCGTGGGATCGTTGGTTACATATTTATACGTGTAACCGCCACTTTTTGCTTCTTTCCATTGGTAGTCCTGCGCCTGAGCAGAGAACATGACCGCAGCGGCAAAAAGCATCAGAATCTTTTTCTTAAACATAGTATTCGTTGATTTATAAGTATTAGACGTTATTTTATGTGAATTGTTTCATTTATAACAAAAAATCTTCAACATTTTTCGGCGAAATAACCTGCAGAGCACTTTAGGGTAAGTTTCCAGAGACTGTTCAGGTTTTAAATTCTGCAACTTTCTTGGATTTCATTCCATGAATTCTTCAACTTTCTTGGATTTGGCTCCTCAAATTTATATGTTTAGATCCATCAGCGGATCACTAAATGAACAGAAATTACGATGTAAAATTTACCTGATGGGCCTGTCAAACAACAGCCGTTCCCCTCTTTTCTCCTCTGATACTTTTCCGTTCTCATAAGCTAAGTATCCATTCACAAAAGTGTGGGTTACTTTGGCGGAAAATTCGGTTCCTTCCAGAGGACTCCAGCCACATTTGTACAGAAGATTGTCTTTGGAAACTGTCCATTTCGAGTCCAGATCGACCAGAACCAGATCCGCTTTATACCCTTCCCGGACAAATCCCCGTTTTTCAATCTCAAAAATAATCGCCGGACTGTGACACATTTTCTCCACAATCTTTTCCAGAGAAATCCTGCGACGGGCATGCATTTCCAGCATCGCTACCAAAGAATGCTGCACCAGCGGCGCTCCCGACGGACATTTCGTATACACCTGATCTTTTTCTTCCGAAGTGTGCGGCGCATGATCGGTGGCAATCACATCGATTCTGCCGTCCTGAAGCGCTTTCCACAAGCCTTCTTTATCTTCATTTGTTTTTACTGCCGGGTTCCATTTAATCAGCGAACCTTTCGTATCATAATCTTCGTTGGTGAACCAAAGGTGATGAACACACACCTCAGCCGTTATTTTTTTCTCTTTTAAAGGAATATCATTCCTGAAAAGTTCGGTTTCCCGAGCGGTGGACACGTGATAAATGTGAAGCCGCGCTCCGGTTTTCTTTGCCAGCTCCACTGCTTTGGAAGACGAAAGATAACACGCTTCAGCGCTTCGAATCAGATAATGGAACTTAACGGGAATATCATCGCCGTACTGTTTTCTGTATTCCTCAGTATTTTCCCGGATGGTTTTTTCATCCTCACAGTGAACACAGATCGGCATTTTCACTTTAGAAAAGATCTCCTCCAGAGTGTCGGGATCATCCACCAGCATATTTCCTGTTGAAGAACCTAGAAACAGCTTGACGGCGGCGACATTCCGGGGATTGGTTTTTAGAACTTCCTCCAGATTATCATTCGTTCCGCCCATAGAAAATGAATAATTCGCAAACGATTTCCCAGCAGCAATTTGATATTTCTCTTCCAGAAGTTCCTGAGTAACGGCATTGGGAACCGTATTCGGCTGTTCGATGTAGGAAGTGACCCCACCGACAACAGCAGCGCGGCTTTCTGATTCGATGTCGCCTTTGTGCGTGAGTCCCGGTTCACGAAAATGCACTTGATCGTCGATAACACCGGGCATCAGATACTTTCCGGAAGCATCAATAACCTGATCTGCATCTTCTTCAGAAATATTTTTCGCAATGTGGGAAATGATATCGTTCTCAATAAGCAGATCACTTTCAGAAAGCTTATTTTCATTGACGATGGTGGCGTTTTTAATTAAGATTTTCATATTTAACAAATTTCAAATGTCAAAATATCAGCTTTCGGACACTGATGAGAGACGGGTTTCATTTCTACAAATTTAACTGAATTTGGGCTAAAGCCAAATGATTGGAAGGGATAATGTTTTCACAGACCTGTTTGTTTTTATCGATTAATTTTAAACAGGCTTCCATCTCACCTCTATTTTTTTACCTTTGCGGAATCAAAAAATCAGAAATTGTATAAGAAACTGTTCGGGCAGACGGCGATGTATGGACTGACAACCATTATTATCCGGCTGTTTCCTTTTATTTTAAGTCCTTACATTTTCGAGGCTTTCGGGCCGACGGCTTATGCGCCGTACGCAGATTTTTATTCGGTGGCGGGAATCATCATCGTGTTGCTGACGCATGGTATGGAAACCACGTTTTTCCGCTTTGCGCTGGATGAAAAGGACAGCAAGAAACTGATCTCCACCGCCTTTTTCAGTGTGCTTTTCGCAGCTCTTTCTTTCCTTATTTTGGGTTTGGCTTTCCGGGAACCGCTGGCGGTAGCCTTCAAAACTCCGGATCAGGTTCACCTGCTTTCTCTTTTGGTGATGATTCTGGCACTGGATGCTTTTTCGGCAATGCCTTTTGTTATCCTGAGGAAACAGGAAAGACCGCTGAAATTTGCTGTCATTAAAACCATCAATGGCATCATCAATTTCTGTCTGGTGATCTTTTTCATTAAGATACTACCCTCTTTTCCGCAAGGAATTTTAGGCTTGAGATACAGCCCGGAATTTGGAATCGGATATGTATTTGTTGCCAATCTTATCGCAAGCGCAGTGACTTTCCTTCTGTTGAGCGGCGAGGTTTTCGCAGCCCGAATCCGACATTTTGACCCAACACTTTGGAAGAAAATGCTGAAATATTCGCTCCCTATTATGTTTGCCGGATTGGCCGGAATTGTGAATGAAACCTTGGACCGGCAGTTCCTCAAATTCCTGTTACCCGACGGTATTGCGCAGGAACAGTTAGGAATTTATGGAGGAGTAACAAAAATTGTCACCTTTGTTTTGCTCTTCAAACAGGCGTATGTTTTGGGAGTTGAACCTTTCTTCTTCAGTCATTCTAAAAATGAAAATTCAAGAGCGACCTATGCCCGACTGATGGATGTTTTCATCACGGCCAACTGTCTTATCATCTTATTTCTGACGGTAAATCTAAGTTGGCTCGCCCCACTGTATCTTCGAAATCCGGCGTATTTTATAGGCATTGATATTCTTCCGGTCCTGTTTATAGCAACACTTTTTCTCGGAATTTATCTGAATCTTTCGGTGTGGTATAAGCTGACGGACAGAACGGTGTATGGTGCTTATATTTCTGTGGCAGGAGCTGCGGTAACCATTGTGATTAATGTGGTCTTTATTCCCCAATTTGGATATTGGGCCTCCACCTGGGCTACTTTAGCTGCGTATTTCGTCATGATGATGATTTCGCTGATTTGGGGACAGGCCAGATTCCCGATTCCTTATCATTTTTACAGGAATACCGTCATTATTTTAATCACCATCGTAGTTGCATTGGCATATTACCAAAATTTGAAACAATACATTTTGCTGGGAAATATAATCTTCTTAGTTTTAGCAGCAGTTTTTATTATCAACCAAAAGCTGATCCCCGCAAGGATGTTAAATAAAATAAAAAAATGAACATAAAAATCATCAATAAATCAAAACACAGTCTCCCGAAATACCAGACGCCATGTGCCGCCGGTATGGATTTGTATGCATATCTGGAGGAACCGGTGACGCTGAAACCGTTGCAGAGAAAACTAATATCCACAGGACTTTCTATCGAATTGCCTGAAGGTTTTGAAGCACAGATACGTCCCAGAAGTGGCCTGGCGTTGAAAAACGGAATCACGGTTCTGAATGCTCCGGGAACGGTTGACTCAGATTATCGGGGCGAAATCGGGGTGATTTTAATCAATCTTTCCGATACCGAATTTACTGTGAAAGACGGCGACAGAATTGCACAGATGGTGATTGCCCGGCACGAGTGTGCTACCTGGGAAGAAACCTCGGTTTTGGAAGAGTCGCAGCGCGGTACAGGAGGCTTCGGAAGCACCTCAATTCATTAAAATTCTAATAACTTATTAATATTTATTCAAGTTCATGAAAATTATTGTCCCTATGGCAGGAAGAGGATCCAGACTGAGACCTCACACCCTCACCGTTCCAAAACCCTTAATTCCTATTGCAGGCAAACCCATTGTGCAGCGACTTGTAGAAGATATCGCAAAAGTTGCCGGCGAACCTATTGAAGAAATTGCCTTTATTATTGGTGATTTTGGATGCGAAGTAGAAGAAAAACTGCTTCAGATCGCCGAGAAGCTGGGCGCAAAAGGCAGCATTTATGTTCAGGATGAACCTCTGGGAACTGCACACGCCATCAAATGTGCTGAAGAATCCATGCAGGGAGATGTGGTGATTGCCTTTGCCGATACGCTTTTTCGTGCAGATTTCGATCTGGACAAAAATTCAGACGGGGTGATCTGGGTAAAGAAAGTGGAGGATCCGTCAGCCTTTGGCGTGGTGAAATTAGACGATTACGGGTTCATCACTGATTTTATAGAAAAACCGAAAGATTTTGTTTCGGATTTGGCCATTATCGGAATTTATTATTTCCGTTCAGCGGAAAAACTGATGGAGGAAATTAACTACATCATGACGAATGATATCAAACAAGGAAACGAATATCAGTTGACCACCGCTCTGGAAAATCTCCGCGGAAAAGGAGCTAAATTTTCTTTGGGAAAAGTGGACGACTGGATGGATTGCGGCAATAAGAATGCGACCGTGGAAACCAACGGAAAAATTCTGGATTATGAAAGACATGAATTTATGATATTTCCCGATACAGCAAAAATTGAGAACAGCCTCATTATCCAGCCATGTTTTATCGGTGAAAATGTGGTCGTTAAGAATTCAAAAATAGGACCATGTGTATCTCTCGGAAACGGAACCCGGATTGAAAATTCGAACATCCAGAACTCCCTCATTCAGGAAAACACCCTGATTGACCACGGAAACCTCAACAATTCTATGATCGGAAATTCTGCTCAGTATTTTGGAGTTTCGAGGGAAATCTCGTTGGGTGATTTTTCTGTGCTGGACTTTCATTCTAAGGCTTAACCTTCTTTGAAAAAATACTTTTTTTTACCAAAAACCACACAAAACATTTTGTGTGGTTTGGCGTTAATATTGTAAAGTTTCTACCCATCAGTCTTATAACAACTCACCATCAGATGAAAATACCAGTACTCATCCTTCTTGCAGCCCTTTTTCTTGGGTCGTGCAAAGCCAAAAAAGCGGTAGAAACTGACAGTGCTGCCGACAGCCTGGCGATGAATCTTCCCAAAGATCTCAGCAAACCGATGAATGCTGATCTTGTTTTTTATGAAAATGTGCTGTTGCCGCCTCAGTTTGAGCAGGTGAAAATTTCCAGCAAACTGAGTGTGGAAACCGACAAAACTTACCTTCCTACGCTGGATGCGACAATCTATATCGAAAACAACCAAAAGGTCTGGATGAATCTTACCGCATTCTTTATCAATGTTGCCCGTGGCATTGCAACTCCAGACGGCATCAAAGCCTTCAACAGGGCTGACAAAACGTATATTGATTCAGATTTCGATTACCTCAACAGCCTGCTGAACACCAATTTCATCAACTATAAAAGCCTGGAAAAACTACTGATGGGAAGAACGTTTATTAGAATCAGCAGCAGAGAATTCATGCTCACGAAAACCACGTCCGGGTATAAAATGGCATCAGTGATCAATCAAAAAATGGAATCGAACGGAAGCGTCAGGGAATATCAGGTGGAATTATATTATGCTAATAATTACGATTTGATACAGGTGGTCATGCAGGATACTCAATCGGCAGATGCGCTAGAAGTCCGCTACGACAACTGGGAAAATTTCCGGAATTACCGTTTGCCAAAAAATGTTAAAATAATTATAAAAGGGGCGAAATCAGGGCAAATTATGCTGGAAAACACGAAATTTGATGATTCCAAAATTAACACTCCTTTTTCCGTTCCCGGAAGTTATAAGAAAATAGAAATCTGATGATGAAAAAAATTGGTCTTGTAGGTGCTGTTTTATTGTTCGGAATTTTATTTGGCCAAAAAAAAGAACAGCTGCAACAACAGAATGCAGAATTAAAAAAACAAATTGCCGGCATCAATTCACAACTTGCCAAAACCCGGAGTGAATCCCGGCTTTCCGTCGCGTATCTGGAAGGGGTAAAGAAAAAAATAGAACTCCGCGAAAAAGTTTACCAAAATACACAAAAGGAAAAACGATTTATTGAAGATGACATTTATCTTCGTCAGTTGGAAATCAACAGGCAAAACCGTGAGTTGGCGGTTTTGCGGCAAAACTATGCCAAGGTACTCGTGAATGCTTATAAAAACCGGGATCTCAAAAACAAAGTTACTTTCATCCTTTCTTCCAGAAATCTGGGAGAAGCCATACGAAGAGTCCAGTATTTACGCTTTTATTCCGATTATCAGGACAAACAGGCAGCCAAGATCTCTCAGGCTGCTGATCTTTTGAAGAGATCCATTGAAGAAAGATCCAAATCGGTGCAGCAGAAAGAAATTCTTTTGGCCAATCAGCAAAAGGAAATCACAACGATTAATGTTGAAAAACAACAGAAAGAAAAACTGTTGGCTGAATTTAAAAAGAATGAAAATACCCTCACTGCCGAACTGAAGCAGAAACAAACCCAATCCAGAAAACTGGAAGGCGAAATCCGTTCTATTATTGCTGAAGAAATGCGAATAGCCAAAGCGGAAGAAGAAGCCCGAAAAAAAGCGGAAGCAGAAAAAATCCGCTTGGCCAAAGAAGCTGCCGCCCGCGAGAAAGCCAAAATAGATGCTGAAAATAAGGCAAAAGCAGAAGCACTTGAAAAAGAAAGGCTTAGAGCGGAGGCAGAAGCGAAGAAAGCCGCAGACTTAATGGCTAAAAAAGAAGCTGAAGAAAAGAAAAGAGCTGAAGAAGCCGCGAAAAGTGCCGCCACAGCAAGAGACGAAACGCGAAGACAGGCTGCTGCTAAAGAAGCGGCAGAAGCAGCGGAACGCTCAAGAATTGCCAATGAAAAACTGGCAGCTGCAAAAGCTGCAGAAGCTGAACTCGACCGAAAAAAGGAAGCAGATAAAAAAGCTGCCGACACCAAAGCCATGACCAGCTTCGGGGTATCTTCCAATGCGGCAGAGGGTTTTGCCCAAAACCGCGGGAGAATGACCATGCCGGCCTATGGAACAATAACACACAGATTTGGGAGACAGGCGCATCCGGTTTTCAAAAATATTGTAGAAGATAATATTGGAATCAAAATAGCGGTAAGCAAAGGCACGACAGCCAAGAGCATTTTCCCCGGCGTGATTTCAAAAATAAACCTTTCGTCCGACGGATCCCGCTTCGTGACCGTAAAGCACGGCGATTATTTTACCGTATATGCTAACCTTTCCAGCGTTTCCGTAAAACTGAACCAACAGGTATCTGCAGGAACACCAATCGGTGTGATAGGCGAAGATTTCGATGGCACCTATACCCTGGATTTTCAGATCTGGAACGGAAAGACACTTCAACCCATGGATCCACTAGGCTGGATTAACTAAAAATAATCTAAATTTGCAAATAAAATAGTACTGAGATGGGATTAGGATTTAAAGAAATATTGATCATAGCACTGATCATCATTGTTCTTTTCGGGGCAAAAAAGATTCCGGAACTAATGAGAGGAATGGGCTCCGGCATCAAAGAATTTAAAGATGCCGTGAAAGAAGACGACAAAAAGAAACCGGAAAATCCGCAAGGAAATACCGAAAACAGCAATTAATCACGCTATTGATGAAGGCTTTTTCAGAAACTGCTTGGGAAATTTTCAATCAGGCGATAACGGATTATCATCTCGCAGATGATGTTGATACTCCGGCGAACAACCCTTTCCAAAAGGAAAGTTTGGAACATCTTTTGTATGCAAAAAACTGGATCGATACCGTTCAGTGGCATTTAGAAGATATCATACGTGATGAAAAAATTGTACCTGAAGAAGCGTTGAAAATTAAAAGAAGAATAGACGCTTCCAACCAGCAAAGAACTGATCTTGTAGAGTTTATAGACAGTTGGTTTCTTACAAAATACGAAAATGTTACTCCAGATAATAATGCCAAGATCAACACGGAAACTCCTGCCTGGGCAGTGGACCGGTTGTCCATTTTAGCATTAAAAGTATACCATATGGCTTTGGAAGCCTGTCGGGAAACCGCTACGGATGAACACCGCAGCAAGTGCCGGGAAAAACTGAATGTTCTCCTGGAACAGAAAAACGACCTCACAACTTCCATAGATCAATTGCTGGCTGATATAGAGAACGGTAAGGTGAAAATGAAAGTGTACAGACAAATGAAAATGTACAACGACGAAAGCCTGAACCCGATTCTTTATCAAAAGGCAAAATGATGAAAAAAATACTGTTTTACGCTTTAATAATTTGTTTTACCCTCACCAACTGTGCAGTGGAAAAATTTAATATGTCGCCGCTAAACAGTACTATTTCTACAGGTAACGATTCCGGCTCCCTTGAAAGCAGACTGGGGAAAGCGATGCAGAATAATGTGAATGCTGCAGAGATCACCAATCTGATTTCCACATTTCCTAAATTCAGGAACGACGGGGTAAATCTGGAAGTAAGCCGGCTGAAACAACATTTGCAAAATTATCTTTATGCTTACGGTGCTTATGACATCAACGGCAAAAACCGTAACCTGAGAGAAATTGAAAGAACTTATAAAAAAATTCAAAGACTGAGGCAGTATCTGAACAAAGATGAAGACGAAATTATTAACCGATATCTCGTGAGATTAAAAACCAATCTTTCTGAATTGGAATCCGCATCTGCCCAAGCTCCTTAGCGAACAAGTTATATCATGATTAAAATACAGGCGGAAGCCAATGTTCCTACCGAATATGGTAGTTTCCGGATGATGGCTTTCTCAGAAAATGAGAACGACTGGATGCCGCATATGGCCATCATTGCCGAAAATACGGATTTTACACGTCCTGTAAATGTCAGGTTTCATTCGGAATGTATCACAGGCGAAGTATTTCACTCCAAAAAATGCGAATGCGGACAACAACTGGATGCTGCCATGAAATACCTTCATGAAAACGGAGGCATCATTATTTATCTTCGACAAGAAGGGAGAAACATTGGAATTATCAACAAACTGAAAGCGTATGCTTTACAGGGCCGGCAAGTCCTCGCTGCTGCGGATGATCGCCAGCCTGGTGCGGATCGCCGGCGGTGCAGCGTCGCTGCTGATGCGGCCGTATCCGGCCCAGATGGAAGTCCTCAACGACATCAACGGCGAGCTGGTGTCCCTCTACCGCTGCGTGCGCCGTCACCTGGACGAGTTCGTGCGCATGTTCCGCTGGTCGC
>JAANMT010002325.1_pt1 | contig 16125 bp, 11 predicted proteins | sample 7279711 | NCBI WGS metagenome assembly JAANMT01 (sample SAMN14094538, study PRJNA606508) | bioreactor metagenome | isolation source: A lab-scale SPAN reactor treating ammonium-rich wastewater day 1 | place: Ireland: Galway | collected 2017-01-16 | reverse complement strand
ATCGAGGCACAGGTTCCCCCCCAGGGCCATGAATGACATGGATAGAGAAACCCTTTATAATACAGTCAACGAAAATGCAGCGACATTCGGCTTCTGATCTGGAAATTCTGGTTGTGGATGACGAACCGATGGTTCGTGAAGTCGTTGTCGGAAACCTTGCCGAGAAATTCCCAACCTTCCGGATACGCCAGGCAGCCAGCGGAAACGCCGCTCTGGCGATGATCAATGAACGGGTGCCGGACCTGATCCTTGCCGATCTGCGCATGCCGGGACTGAATGGATTTGCAATGACACGGCTTTTGAGAAGCCGTGACCGAACCCGGCATCTTCCGATCATCGTCATTTCCGGCCTGAAAGACACAGCATCGGTTCTCAAGGCTCTGGAATTAGGTGCTACCGATTATTGTGTCAAACCCATCGACTTCGAACTTCTTGTGAGGAAAATCGAGATCATCGCGGCGCGCCTCCTGAATCTGCCGGATCTGGCCAAAAGGAACCGCAGCTCTCCGCGCCGTCGCCTCCAGTGCCCGTCAGCATCGATCATGACTGTCGCCTACCCGGAGCGTGAAGGGCTTTGGATCGACTCTCCTCTGGATATCGGTGAAGGGGAGCCTATCCTGGTAGATGGCTCCCACTTCTTTGAAGCCTTGCGCCTCAAGCAGGACAAACCAACATGGTGGACCCGTGTGGAGCACTGCCGGAAGGAAGCCGATCAGTATCAGGTGAAACTCCTGCTCGATCCGATTCCGCAGAAATACGATGAGCAGCTGCTGATCCTGAATCGTTCGAAGGATCGTTTCCGGCGATATTTCACAAATGGGCAGGAACCGATTGTTCTTGAATTTCCCTGCATGATTCAGAACCTGTCGGGAGGCGGGGTCCTGGTTGGAGGAACACTGCCCTGGAAGGCCGGGTCTCTCGTCACTTTGAATCTGACGGAGCTGATTCATCGCCTGGGATTGAACACCAATGAGACCCGGGGGCTTGCCATGGTCCGCTGGGCGAAAAAAAGCGGGTATCAGTATCAGGCCGGATTGCGTTTTGAGACCATCGACGAGGACCTTCGGCTTCAGATCATGTCCTACTGCCTGAGAGGAGCTCCGGCTCCTTCCGCCTTGAAAATGGCGGACAAAGTGTGAAGTATTATTCACACTGTAGCCCGGTGTGAGTAGAAACATTCACTGAAAAAATCGGCGAAATACCTGATTTCTGCCAGATTCACACAAAAACAGACAAAAAAGCCGGATCCGCCTGATGGCATGTTGATTGCACTATCACTGGTTGGGAGTTGGATATAACCTCAGGAATAAGGGCGCCTGAGGGGCGAAAGGAAGTGAATGGTTCATGTTCGGGTTCAGGGTTCAAAACAGCTGCACCATTAAAATTCTGGGGTTGGCCATCGGGCTGACATGCGCCACACAGGGCAGGGCTGCCTGTGTGGATGATATCTATACCGCCTACCTCAGTCCGGGTCTGACTGTCCGTTTCCTGGTCTCTGGAAAGGGGCAGGCCATTGAATCTGTGGCGGTGATCTTCAAGAACTTCAAACCTCATTGTGTGGTCAATGCCCTGAATGGCCCATTCAGCGGCGGGAAGGGATCGCTGAATCAGTGCAAACTGTATATCCATGCCCAGGGGCCACGTTTCAAACTCGAAATGGAGGGGGCCTGGAATGACACCAACCGGCGTTTTGAAGGAACCTGGAAGATTGTTGTCGATGGGATCTGTCCGGTAAGCGGCAATTTCTCGGCAGGCGGTACAGGTGGCAATAACAACAACAATGATGGTGACGACGATGATGATGATGATGACGATGACGGTTCGGATGGCACCGGTGGCGCAGGCAGCCTGCGTGTTGACAGCGGAGCGGTCAGCCCCGAAGCCGAAATCATCGGCATCGACCTCCAGATCAATCCGTCACTGGTCCAGATTGTTCCCGGATCAACCCTTGGACCCAATGACTTCACTGCCATGCTGTTCGTCCGCCTGATATACAGCAATGGCCGCATCGTTTCCGGGAAAGAACTGGATATCACCCAGCTGAAGATCATGGAATCGATGAATGGATCGGCCACCAATTCTCTGATGGGGATGACAGTCGGCGACTGGCTGGATGCGAAGGACTCGGATTCCCTGGCCGAATTGAAATCGATGAACCTCGACCCGCGGACATCGACTGCGGCGAGGATTGAAGGAATGCCCAATGTGCCCAATGGGGAATATCCGGTCTTTGTCGATTATGATGATGGGAAATTCATCCAGGAGACGACTCTGCGCATCGAAGCAGCCCCCAGCGCACCGGGCCAGGCGTATCAGATGCCGCCTCCACCACGCCGGTTATTTCACCGCGCAGTCAAATAACCCCCAGGCGGATTCATTCCACCTCAATCTATTCGAATGGTCGCCACCACCCCTCGGTGATCCGAGGGGTAGGGGGTTGCCAGAATGTCTGCGGCTTCGGCTTTCTCCCCCACGATCTCGGTTTTAAGGACATCCACCTTTTCTCCGGCATACCAGACATAATCGATCCGGTCGTGATGGTCTTTGGGGTCATCCGGGGAAGTGGTCGGAGTCCAGGTCCACCCCGGCCTGGCCACCTCATCGGGAAATACCGAACGAAAAGCATCCTTCATCCCCGCAGCGGCTATCGAGTGTGTGGCGGGAAACTCGACCTTGACCGGGCAGACTCCGGCCTTTTCAGCCCGCTGGGTCCAATCCTGAAATGAAGGCTCATTGAAATCACCTGTCAGAAAGACAGGTGCTCCGCTCATCAATGCCACCGGCAGTTCAGTCAGCAGGCTGTCAACCTGTTTGCCGCGTGCATCGCGGGCAGCCTGAATCAGTTCCGCTTCTGTGCTGAAGAATGGGGCATCATGATACGGGATTTTCAGGAACTGATAGGGCTGATAAGGGGCTGCGCTGAAGTGCACATTGAAGTGGAACAGTCTTTTCCCGGAGGGGTGCTGGATAACAATCCCCCATTTCCGCGGGGTCGAGGCGAGGATGGGATAGTGTGTGATGATGGCGGTTCCATCCCCCTGGTTGAAATAGTTCCAGCCGAGGCTGTCGGCGATTTTCTTGCCGTTATCCGGGCGGACTTTGTTGACTTCGGGACCGAGGACTTCCTGCAGCCCGACAATATCAGGAGATGCTTTTCTGATAACTTCCACAGTCTGTTCGAGTTTCTGGCCACCCGCTTCCCCGCCCACCCAGATATTGAAGGACATCACACGAACTGTTTCGGCTTGAGCGGGAGGTGCAACATTTCCTGGAAGAGAAAAAGGAGAGCCGGCAATCATGGAAATCATCAGGCACTGAATTATAGATTGTTTCATTGTCTTCCTCCAAACTGTTTCATCGCTTCCCAATAGACAACCGACATGGAAACACCGGCCTGTTCAGCCAGTTTCCGAACCACAGATGCTTCCGGAGCCGCTTTCTGCCCCATCCCGGGAACAGTTTTGATCGGGACACATCCATACACTGTATCGACTTCCACAATCTCGCGCTTCAAGGTGGTTCGCTCACAGCATGATCTCCGAACGCCGTAGGTGCTGGTGTGCTGCAGGAGCAGCTGTTCGCATTCTTCACGATGGAGGTCATGGCAGAGGAGGGTGATCAAGGCGCCGGGGCGCCCCTTCTTCATCTGGATGGGGGTAATAAAAAGATCGAGTGCTCCTTTGTCAAAAGCTGAGCACCAGAGCGGCTCAAAAAATTCCGGATTCATATCATCGACTTCACATTCCAGGACCCAGACCGAATCTTTCAGGACCGGCTGTGATTCTTCTGCCAGAATGAGCCGGACCACATTTGGCATCAGCCCTCCTTCTTTGCTGCCGGCGCCCAGGCCGACCATCCGGATGGACATGGCGGGCCAGCTCTCATAAAAATGGGCCAGCGATACCGCCAGGCAGGCCCCGGTCGGAGTCACCGATTCGAAAGGGAGATCGACCGGGCAGGTGGGGCAGCCGCGCAGCAGTTCGACAGTCGCCGGAGCGGGAAACGGCATCAGCCCATGAGCCATGGTGGCCATTCCCCGTGACAGTGGCAGTGGCGAGCATAAGACCCTTTCCACACCGAGATGCGCAACTCCCTGGTGCGTTCCGACAATATCGAGAATGGAATCGACAGCACCGACTTCATGAAAGTGGATTTTGTCTGGAGTGGTCCCATGGACTCGCGCTTCCGCATCCGCCAGCAGTTTGAAAGATGCGAGAGAAGCCTCCACCACATGTCGATCCAGATCCGACTTCTCAAGGATCTCTTGGATATCGGAGAGGTGGCGGTGCTTCTTTTCTTGAGGGAAGTGAATGTTGACCTTATGGGCGGCAAGGCCTTTCCGTTTGACAGTCTCGAACTCTATCCGGGTCCCTTCGAATCCAAGGCGGCCAGGCAGGTCTGAAAAAATCTTTTCCGGAACGCCAAGGCCGATCAAACCGCCAAGGAACATGTCACCGGAGAGTCCGGCGAATGCATCGATATATAGAAGGCCAGCCATTGTCATCTGTCAAAGTCCTTGTTGAAAAGGGGTTCTATTTCGTGATCGAGGCTTATCATCCCCCGCAACGGGGAATTTTCCAAGACAGATGGAAAGCATCGGAATCTGGTTGCTTCCAAGGGTCGACCCGGTTTGATGTGGGCTTAACAAAAGTAGCGAAATATTATTGACTTAGCCCTTTTGACTTAAACACAACACAATGAATTAGATATACCGGCATATCGTAATATATTAAATTTACTTCTTGATTATGTATCCATGAAGTGCTATTTTCTCTCAGATATGATTTTTTATTCGGCCAAGCCACAGAATTCAAAGGCCATTGATACTGTCAAGCCACATGAGGAGGAGCAGGAAATGAAACAAAGACTGTCAGTTCTCTTTTTCAGTTTGTTCTGGCTGGGATATGCGGGTGAATTTTCACACGCGGAATTGTTCTGGGGTGGAGGTGGAGTGGATTGGGGTACCGGAGCCAGTGGCCCCAGCTCTGTGGTTTACCGGCTCGATTCAAATACCGGCCTGATCGACAAGACGATGTCTTTTGAAAGCTACGACTGGATGTGGATCAATGGAATTGCGGATTCGGGAAAATATCTTTATATCAGCCATAACACATATGATATTGATGGTGGTTCGTATATGGATACCCATGATTTCAAAATTGCGAAGGTCGACCGATGCTCTGGAGCAGTCCTTTCGGACGTCTCGATCTCAGGTTTTCTGGGACAGGGTTTTTCCCAGGTTAACGCACTGGATTTTCACGACGGGAATCTCTATGGAGTTGATAATGTCACCAGTAACTCGACATTACGGGGATATGCATTGCAAATGCATCTGGATCAGAACGGAGACGTGGTGAATTCCAGCGTAGGCGCTTTCGTCGGCCCTTATCCTGATTGTGGCCTGGATTTCAACAAAGCCAATGGTCTCTGGTATGCCACCTCCTGGGGATACACTCCGCCACCGAAAAAAGAAGGGAGTCTCCTTTTTACCTCACCAGATATCATGAGCACCAATTTCACCCAGGAAGGAGTTGGCAACTCAGCTGTTTCCGGTATTGGCATGATCTCTGGTCTTGCGTTTGGAAAAACTGGAGACTGTTTCGCAGTGAGCTGGTATGGGGCGGACCATTCGGCAACCAGTGTCTATTCTGTTGATGTCACCTTGCGTACCGCAACTCCGCTCTATGACCTCGCACCGCAATTACCTTCTTCAGTCACCTACCTGGATGGCCTTGCGGATGTGAATATGGTCAGAGAGGGATGCAAGAACGGTCCCTGGCGGTTCTGATAACAAAAGATGGAGTAAATTGTAAACCCCTGGGCGATCGCGTCCAGTACATCAACACCTGTCAATAATTCTCTCACCACCCCGCACAATTGAGACTCATGAAGAGGAGGTATTCAGCCGAATGCCTCCTTTCTTTTTTTATTGCAACCGGCCGGGAGCACAACGAAAAAGCCCCCGGATCTTTTCAGATTCAGGGGCTTTTAATGGGCCATTCAGGAAATGGAAACGTGTAAAGAACGTAAGTCCGTCTGTGGTGAGGATTGTAATCGACCGTGGGAGTGAGGGCACTAATGGAGATTATAAAGACTTCTCTTTGGGCTTCGGGCCGCCCGGAAAGAAGGAAGGCATAAAGTCTTCCAGAGACCGGGGGTTTCTTTTCATCCCTCCAGAGAAGAGAATCTCCTGCCCTTGCTCCTTAGAAAGGAGGTGATCCAGCCGCTGCTTCCGCAACGGCTACCTTGTTACGACTTCATCCCCCTCACCCTCCACACCGTGGACAGCTCCCCCTCTTGCGAGTTGGGTGACCGGCTTCGGGTGCAGACGACTCGGGTCATGTGACGGGCGGTGTGTACAAGGCCCGGGAACGTATTCACCGTAGCGTGCTGATCTACGATTACTAGCGATTCCGCCTTCATGGGGTCGAGTTGCAGACCCCAATCTGAACTAGGGCTGGTTTTGAGGATTCGCTCCACCTTGCGGTATTGCACCCCATTGTACCAGCCATTGTAGTACGCGTGTAGCCCCGGACGTAAGGGCCATGCTGACTTGACGTCATCCCCACCTTCCTCCACCTTGTCGGCGGCAGTTTCGTCAGAGTCCCCGGCCGAACCGCTGGTAACTGACGATAGGGGTTGCGCTCGTTGCGGGACTTAACCCAACATCTCACGACACGAGCTGACGACAGCCATGCAACACCTGTCTTCCTAATCTCACTGTTTCCAGTGAGCATGGATCCTTTCGGTGATGTCAAGCCCGGGTAAGGTTCTTCGCGTTGCCTCGAATTAAACCGCATACTCCACCGCTTGTGCGGGCCCCCGTCAATTCCTTTGAGTTTCAACCTTGCGGTCGTACTCCCCAGGTGAGGCACTTAATGCGTTAGCTACGGCACGGAAGGGGTCGATACCTCCCACACCTAGTGCCCAACGTTTACGGCCAGGACTACCGGGGTATCTAATCCCGTTCGCTCCCCTGGCTTTCGTGCATGAGCGTCAGTTGCGGACCAGAGCGTCGCCTTCGCCACCGGTGTTCCTCCTGATATCTACGCATTTCACCGCTACACCAGGAATTCCACGCTCCCCTTCCGCACTCAAGTCGTCCAGTATCGGAGGCAATGCCTCGGTTGAGCCGTAGACATTTCACCTTCGACTTAGACGACCGCCTTCGCACCCTTTACACCCAATGAATCCGAACAACGCTCGCCCCGCCCGTATTACCGCGGCTGCTGGCACGGACTTAGCCGGGGCTTCTTTACTGGGTACCGTCTAACCTGAAGATTATTCACCTCCAGGCATTTCTCCCCCAGCGAAAGCAGTTTACGATCCGAAGACCTTCATCCTGCACGCGGCGTCGCTCGGTCAGGGTTTCCCCCATTGCCGAAGCTTCTAGACTGCTGCCCCCCGTAGGAGTCTGGGCCGTATCTCAGTCCCAGTGTGGCCGGTCACCCTCTCAGGTCGGCTATCGATCATTGCCTTGGTGAGCCATTACCTCACCAACAAGCTAATCGACCGCGGGCTCCTCTCAAAGCGGTAGGTCCCGAAAGATCCCCACCTTTGATCCAGGAAACATGCGATCCCTGGATATTACGCGGTATTAGCACCGGTTTCCCGATGTTATCCCCCACTTCGAGGCAGATTGCCCACGTGTTACTCACCCGTTCGCCACTAGCCTTAACAGATGTTACCACCCGTTAAAGCCCGTTCGACTTGCATGCCTTATCCACGCCGCCAGCGTTCGTTCTGAGCCAGGATCAAACTCTCCATTGTCACTTGATCTTGGCAACCAATGAAACGACGTTTTGAGTTATTCGCTTCATCGGATGTGTTTTGTTTTTGGGAATACAACTCATCACAGACGGGCTTATGCCCTCTACACAGATTTGCATTTCCTTGCAGGCTATATTCTCACTCAGTTGTCAAAGAACAGCCTCGCGAACTTTTCTTCGCGGGCAAAATGGAATCATACCAATCCCCCCCCGCCTGTCAAGCCCCTCTTTCACTCCAGTCCCGAATCTCACTTTAACCCTATTGCGATCAACACCTTACACACACCCACGAAATCAGCCCCTGTGGATAAAATTCTCTGATTTACCGACGCGATGTCATTTTTCCGGCGCCTTCGATGCTTCTGACCTGGCCGGGAATGCGTGGCATTCCTTCTTCGGCGCTGGCGATTGCGGCAAAGCAGACTGCGAGGCTGCGAAGGTTATCCTTTGCAGAATGAGAGGGTTCCCTTCCCTCCTCAATCGCACAAAGAAGCTCCCCCATGGCGCCCGCGAATCCATCCGGAAACCAAGCCCCTTTCAGGCGTGGGCGCACAGTTCCATCGGAGGTGGCCAGAGAAACCTGCTGCTTCTGCAGAGAAGGCCCCTGGCTGAAAGCCACCCCTTGATCCCCCACCAGGCGGGTTTGATCGTGGGTGTCAAGAAGGGTGTTGCCATTGAAAGAAAAGGTGGCCTGGGCATGGCGGAAATCCACCAGCGCATGAGCCAGCAGGGCGGGCCTGGAGCGCTGGCCGCGTGCAACCCGCATGGAAGCCGAGACTTTCTCGGGCTGCTCTTTGCCGAAAAAGGTGAGAGCGATATCAAACCAGTGGATTGCGAAGTCATACAGGATCAGGTGGCGGATCCGGTCGAAGGGTGTCCCGGCAGTCCAGTTATGATCCCAGCTGACCAGGAAATCGGCGCTGGAGAGCGCCCCCAGCAGGCCTGCATGGGCGGCCTGGCGCAGGTACATGAAATGCGGCGCCCAGCGTCCATTCTGATTGACTGCCAGCAGGACCTTTCGGCGGCGTGCCAGATCGACCAGGCGTTCACCCACCTCCAAATCCAGAACGAAAGGTTTCTGGGAGAGGACATGTTTTCCTGCATCGAGGCTGTCGCCGATCAATGCCACGCGGTCCTCAGGGTGGGTGGTGATATCCACCACCTCGATCTCTTTATTGTCGAGGAGCCGGCGGTAATCGGTCATCACCTCCGCCTGGGGGAAAAATTCATCACGCCGCTGCTCCGCGCTCGTAAGATTGATGTCACACAGGGCAATGACACGGTAGCCTGCCTTCTGATACGCACGCAGGTGCTGCTCGCTGATCCCGCCGCAGCCGATCAGGCCGATGCAGGGATTGTATCTTTTGGGATGGGGGGGCTGGCAGTTAAAGGAAGGGCCAGCAGACCGGGGTGAAGTGACCATGTGAATCATGCCTCCCGAGAAGATTTAATTAAGTGACACTGCAGGAACCGGCAGCGACTTTACCATCTTTCGATGAGGTCCGACTGCTTCAACGAAAAATTCTTCTGAAGCCAGGTTCCAGCCTTGTTTCAGGTAAAACTCGACTGCACTCACACGCGCATCGCACCAGAAAGGCCAGACATGAGCTTTGAGGGCTTCCTGTTCTCCGAATCGGAACAGGGCGCGCCCGACCCCCCGATTCCGCCAGTCCGGATCGGTCGCCATCCCTCGCAGCCTCCAGGCAGGCTTTCCATCCCATTCGGAGGGGATAAAACTCGCACACCCGATGATGGCCTCTTCCGCAAAGGCGCCGATATGCAGTGTCTCCGGGTGAAAATCCCCAGGAAATTCCGGCGAATCGCGCTGAGTTCCAGCAATCAGGACCCTCCAGCGCAGATCATAGATCTCTTCAGGTGTGGCGGTTCGGTAAATGATGGCCTCATGAGGCATGGAGATTCGCTTTCTTCGCCGAAATCTGCATGCGCTGCCCGGCCTTGAGGGTGATCCGCTGCTGCAGGTCAATCAAACCTTCAGGTGTCATCCAGGCTTTCAATTTTTTCGCCCCCAGGGTGACTGATACATCAAGCCGCTTTTTGAAAACGGGCAGGATCAGCGTTTTCAGAGGGAGAGTTCCTTCGATGACTTCGATTTCCACCTCGGACCGCTGGTTCTGCCGGTAGATTCCCCACCCTCCCTCGAGGCTCCAGAAGCACTGGAATTTTCCGGCGGGCAGCCTGGGATCGAAACCAATCAGCCCGGCTCCCCGGTCGAACTGGAACCCGGAACAAGCCAGCAGCAGGCCATAGGAAGACATGGCCCGTGCATAATGGTGGCCGCATTCGAATTCATCCCAGGGGTTGCGGCGGATGCCATCGAAACGGTCTCTTGCGCCTCGCACGATTTCCAATCCCTCCTCCACCAGCCCCTCGAGAATGAGGTGTGAGGCAACCTGGTATTCGATTCCAGTCCAGACTTCATCCGAGTAAGGGAATGGAACCCTGGGACGCCCCCCCCTGGGCCAGGAACACAGGAGCAAGCCGGATTCCTCATTCAGGGCATACACACGCTGCATGTTGGCATGGTCTTTCAGGCTTTTTCTCCAGTTGTGGCGAAAGATGGATTTCAACGATTTTCTGACCAACCCGGGATCGATCAAATCTCCCAGGCCGGAGAGGCTGCTGATCCATTGGCCAAGCAGCTGGTCGGTGAGGCACCCCGGCCCGAACTGATTCATGGGGGCCAGTTCCGGGTCATGCTGCTGAATGAAGTACTCGCCATTGAACAGGTTCTGTTCCACCCAGGTGGCGCCTTGCCGGAAAATCTCACGGTAACGATCCGCGCTTTCAAATTCTCCGAGGTGCTCAGCGATTTCCGCTCCGGCACGCAGGGCACCGAGATAAAAGAAAGCGGTCAACGGGTTCGGGCCATGAAATTCGATGTCATAGGTGTTGTGCTGAATGCCATCGATCACCCCATCCTGATCGGGATCCCACTGAACCCAGGCAAATTCGAGGGCCTTTCTGGCCCGGGGCCAGAGACTCTCCAGCCAGGTGTCATCTCCGCTGATTTTCCAGTCACGATAGAGCTTGATCAGCCCGCCCATCTGGCCATCCGCTGCGGCATGAAAATCATTTGGGCTGGAACCCAGAGGAAGCTGCAATCGAAAACACATTCCGCCGTCTTCACGCAGATTGTACTGGTAATCGGCGGTCCGCATCGACCTTTCCAGCGATGGGAACAAAAAGGGGAGAGCCTGCTGATAATTCCAGACATGCGTGCAGGATCCCTCACAGCAGCCGGACATCGGTGCACAACCTTCAAAGCCATAAAAAGTGCCATCAGGAAGGCGTATGCACGTGGCGGTCTTCAGGATCGCCATCTGGCTGGACACTGCATCCAGGACTTCCTCAGGCAGGCTGGAACCAAACAAAGCCTGATGGAAGGCCTGTGTCCTTTGATGAAGATGAGCCTCTTCAGAGTGAAGCCTTTCCGCCACATCCAGTGCGTTTTCAAAACGGCTGGCGTAATAATTTTTCCAGACAGGTTTTCCTCCAGCCGGTGGACAGCAGCCACCGGCCTGACCGCAGTCATGCCAATATTTTTCGAAGTTAGGGAAATACCAGGTCAGATAAAACACGGCATCGCGGGACTCCCCGGGTTTCAGCGAGAGCCGGATTCCGACCGCCCCGGCATCGCTCTGATTTTCATCACTGGGGGGATAATCGTGATCGATAAACAACCCGGTGGTGGAGAAGGTGTCCCAGAAGTCATGCATCGGCGAGAACCAGGGGCCGCGCAGCCAGCATCGCATCAGAGTGACATCGCGATTGGGGGTCACCAGAGCCAGGTCACCTGCGCGTGGGTGATCCCCAGAATATTTTTCTGTGCAGAAATGAATCCCCCGCAGAGAGCCGGTATCGATCAAACGGTTGATATTCTTCCCATATCCGAACTCGACTGTGCGCATGGCGGGGTCACGATCCGCGACGCCGATCGAGCCGATCATGTTGAACACGCTCCAGGCCAGGGTCACCTGGACAGGTGACTTGGCACGGTTCGTGACTTTGTAGCGCAGAATGGCGGCAGGAAATCCGCTCGCTTCCGGATCATTGGGAATGAATGGATTGTAAGCCTCAAGCTGGACACTGACTGGAAGAGATCGCGATTTGAAATCCAGCCAGGCGAAAGGATATTCGCCCAGGAAAGTGCAGGAATCCATGTGAGGAAGCCCTTCACCATTCAGGTGGGGATCCCCGCCACCACCCCCCTGGAAGGGCGGCAGAGGAGGGGCTTCGAGCACCTTGCAGATCGGGTTCTTTCCTTTTTCCCGAACCCACAGAACCGGAAAAGTGCGAGGGTAGGAGGACCCCACACTGGGCCGGTTGAGAATTTCCCAGTCGATCAATCCACCCCGGCCGGATAACCCCACACTCCCGGTTCCAATCCCACCCAGCGGAAAGGATATCTGAGAGAGGTGTTGGCCTGTGAATGGTTTCAAGCGATGGAGAATGGCAGCCCGGGAACGGGACTGGCTTGCAGGCATAGAGCAGCTCCTCCTGAAGATTCGGAACCTCAAACAATTAAGAAAATCTGTATCATTTTAAGGAGGAAAATGAATTTTGTGTATTGGATAAAAAGATTTCCTGAAGCCAGAGGCAGGATCATTAATTCTCGACTTATGAAGCATCCTGGAAAGCGCTCCCTATCCCTCGCGATTCCCTGATGAAACCCGAAGATCTATCCCATCTCTCACTTGCGGGATCAAAATGATAAATTGAAATTATGTTCTCAAAACGAAACCTGTGGATTGCTGCCCTGACGGGGCTGCTTGTAGCCGGGGGAGTCCTGTTCGCCCTTTTTCATGAACCCGCTTATCAGGATGTATGGGTTCACAACCCATACTCTCAGGCAGTTCGGCTGGTTCGGGATGGCCATGCCCCTGAGATTCTGGAGCCTTGGGCATTTGAGCAAGTTCCCCTGCAGGCCGGCATCCACCATTTCGAGGTGCTCGCCTCGACCGGAGAGGCAGTTCTGGACCATGCTGAGGTGGTGATTCCACCCCCCACTCCGAGCGCCATTCTGTATTCCATCGGGGCAGCTGGCTGCTACCGTGTGACTTTCCAGGCCCCATCGGAGGGAAAGCTCGTTTCAAGAATTGTATCCAGCCAGCAGATCCTCCATCCCGGATTGCTGGATGAACCGGCACTGGCCCAGGACAGCCAGTCCCAGGAAATGAGCCGCAAAACTCAAGACCTCAGGCAGGTCGCACTGGAGTCGATTCCCACACAGCTTCTCGTGATCGCCGAGCAAGCCTGCCAGTCAGCCAACTGGTCCAATGCCCTGAGGACAGCACGGCAGGCGCAGCAGGTCTTTCTGCCGCTTCCGGATGATGTTTTTTATGCCACCGCCTGCACCCTGGAAGCACGTGCCCTGCTGGGAATGAAGCGCCCTGATGCCGCCCTCGAGGTGATCGACAAGCTTCTCCAGACACCTGAACTCGGGGTGGATTCCATGTGCCTGGCGCAGAATTTCCTGATGAACCTGCTTCCATCCAGACAGCTGGTTGAAAAGTTTGAGAACCGCTACACACTTTCTCCAACCCTGGAAAACAGGCTGCTGCTCGCCCGCATTGTCCATGATCCCACCCAGGCTCACACCTTCATGCTGGAAGCGATGGCATCCCGTGAATTGTCCCATCTGGGAGGGCAGATGCTGCTTCAGCGAATGCTCTGGGAGGGAAAAATCCAGGAAGCCCGGGATCTGTCCAGATCCATGGAAGCCTCCACCATGGGGCAGCCATCTTCGGATTTCGAAACCCTGGCCCATCTGTGGCTCAGGGAGGCAACCCCGGAGGGCCTGTGGAGCCTGGCAGCCCGCCTGCCCATGCAGCTGAGCGAGCCAATCGACAGTGTCCCCTGGCTGGCGGGAGCTGCGGCGCGGCTTGGGGATGCCACCCGAGCCTGCCGGTTGCTGAAGGAGGTCCAGTGGCCCGAATCAATGCAGGACCGCCCCTCTGAGTTGTACTGGAAATGTGCGGTGTTACTTTCTCAGGGAGCTGGAAATGCCGCCAGGAAGGCTTTTGATTCGGCCCCGGACCGATCCTCGATCTGGGATGCAGCCGCAAATCTGGATACCGCCCTCGCAGACCTTCCACCGAATCACGCTTTGCGTGTGTTTGAAACCCAGTTTCGGACCCCCAATCCACTCCTCGAGCCTTACCGTCTGGCCTGGTACCGTCTGGCACGGGAGTGTGGGCTGGATGAAATCGCACGCCAGGTCCTGTCGGTCTATTCGAAAGAGGAGGCGGGAACCACCCGGCGGGTCCTGTGGGAGATTCTCGAGGGAGGCGACTGGCAGCCGGAGAAGCTGCTGCTGTTTGCGGTTTCGCATTCCATTCAGGAGACCAATAATGTCCTGTATGCCTCCGCTCTGCGTGGCCAGCTGGATGGTGATCATTCACGCGCCAGGGGCTTTCTCGAACAGTGCTGCCGTTACCCGCCGGCCTTTGATTTTCCTTTTGTAGCGGCCCGCAGGGAGTTGGATCTTTATCAAAACCGGTAGAATACAAGCATTGAAGCTCATGCTTCGATTGGAGGAGTGAACTCATGGTCCGAATCAAAAGATACGGTGCGGTTGCTCTGGCGGCTGGATTGACCCTCTGGCTGGGGGCCGCATTCAGCCAGGATCTGCCGGCAGATATTCAGCCAGCCGGCACAGATTACAGCGATCCGCATACCGATCAGCTGGAGGAGCGCGCCCAGCGGGTTCAGGAAAAATATCCCTGGCTGATCCAGGAGGCCAATGGCCTGGTGGTCTTTGCGGTCAACATATCCCGTGATGAATTCCTGCAGGGGATCCGGGCTGCTACCGACCTGGTTTTCGATGGGACCGCCGAGCTGCCCGAAATGGTCACCATCAGGGGATTCTTCCCGGATGTCAGCGCTGTCATCCGGAAACTTGGCGAATCCAATCCTGCCCTTCGCCAGGAGGTCGATCTGAAGTCGAAGAATGTGCGATTCTCGCGCTCCGCTCCGGTGGGCAAAGGACTCTCCGAGCAGGATTTTATCGCCAGATACCGGCGCGGCCGGCTGGCCAATGCCACGGCGGCCAATGGGGCTGGGGCTTATCTTTCAGGCAATCTGATCATCGATGGAACTCTGGTTCCATCTCCCATCCAGATTGAAGTTGCCCCGATGAGGGATCTTTCGGAAATCCAGATCCTGGCCAACACGCTGGTGGTGGCCCGTTTCCGATATACCGATCTGTTCTCGATGGACCAGGACCTCTATCAGGCCGATACACCGGAAAAATTCGAGAAGGCTTTGATCGAGAAAACCGGTCGCATCTGGCTGCAGGTCAGCCAGATTCCATTTGCGGCGACCGATGAGCGTTTCACTCTGACCGCTGGGCAGTTGCCGTCCCAACAAAGCGCGATACACCCTCGGTTTGCGCCAGATGCCGCTCAGCTTCGGCCAGCCGAATCTCTTTTCTGGGCAGCCGCCCGGCGTAGCGAGTTGTGGGAACGGCGTCTTTAAGCCGCTCCCTTCCGCTACGGATCAGCACACACGACTCGATGTTGAACGGCCTCGGCTTGACCTCCAGGAAATCCAGGATACGCGAGACTCCCTGCCCCTGAAAGCGCCGGTGCTGCCTGGCCCCGGTGATCGTGCTGCGGGGCATCACAAAGCCGATTGTGCCGCCCGATTTCAGGTAGACCGCCTCACAGTGAACCATGAACAACGTCGCTAGTTCCATCTGCGTGAACAACTGCCGCTCGCCGCTCTCCAGCAAGGGCCGCGCGGCCTCGCCAAAAAACGCCGGGTGAAGATGGATGGTGGTTTCTGTGGTCATGGTTGTGGTCTACTCTGGCAGCGCGGCCAGCCGCTGGAAGATCGGCGCCAGCGCGGCGTAGCTCTCCTGGAAGAGGCTGGCCAGCGCGGCATAGCGCGCCTGCGTGGCCGGGTTGGGCCGGTCGACGCGCGCCACGGGGGCCAGCGTCTGGGCCACCTGGTAGTCAGGATAGAGGCCCACGCCCACGCCGCCGGCGATGGCCGCGCCCAGCGCGGTGGCGTTGGCCGGCAGCTCCACCTGCGCGACCGGCAGCCCATAGACATCGGCCAGAATCTGCCGCCAGAGCGCGCTCTTGCCGCCGCCGCCGATCAAGCGGATGGCCTCCACCGGAGAGGAAGGCGGTCGATCGGGAGTTGAGCCTTCAGGCCGGTCTCGCAGCACGTCCAGGATGCTGCGCAGGTTGAAAGCCACCCCTTCCAGCACGGCGCGCGCTAGCTCGCCGCGGCCGTGGGGCATGGCCAGGCCGATGAACGCGCCGCGCGCCTGGGGATTCCACAGCGGGCTGCGCTCCCCCAGCAGGTAGGGGAGGAAGAGCAGCCCGCC
>JAANMT010002323.1_pt1 | contig 16139 bp, 13 predicted proteins | sample 7279711 | NCBI WGS metagenome assembly JAANMT01 (sample SAMN14094538, study PRJNA606508) | bioreactor metagenome | isolation source: A lab-scale SPAN reactor treating ammonium-rich wastewater day 1 | place: Ireland: Galway | collected 2017-01-16 | reverse complement strand
AAGCCACGGTTCTAAACAAACCCTCCAGTATCTCTTCCCGGCTAATATCCTAAGAATCATTCCAAACCTGGTCGCAAAACCGAGTTTGGAATTTTTTTTGTTGGTTTTTGATGCTGGGTAGGAGCAGAGATGGTGCTTAATCCGCTGTTGTTAGTGTTCTTTGCGCTTGCGCTAAGTAAAAGAAGAAGGGTCGATAATTCGACCCTTTTCTACTCTTACACATTCCTTGGGGACTGACGCAGCTTCTTTATTTTTGAAGCGATTCCGTTAGCCCGTTTGTCAACTCGGTTGGGTGCTCTCGGCTGAAACACCTACTTCGCCCAAAGACAGATTCCGCGCTCAGAAATCGTTGCGAGAAGTGCGCCGTCTCGACTATACAATAGAGGTCGACCGCTCTGATCGCCGAGAGCCTGAATCTCTTTCCCTGTAAACAAGTCAAAGACCACGGTCTGTCTCGATTTGTCGTCATAGACAGCTAATACGGCATCACTGCTACAAATTGCCATAAACTGGCTTCTCGTTCCGATTTCGCTAAGAACTTTCGACACACTAGTGTCAAACACATACATGACGGAGTCACGGTGAGTCTTTCCCATGACACTCTCTCCACTAGTTATCACAAATCTGCCGTCAGAACTTATTGCTGCTCTCGATTTTGAAATTAGGCTGTCCCCGAGGCTGGCAAGGCGTTCTCCGGAGAACATATTGTAGATGCCATAATCATGAAAGTGACCATGTTGGTCAATTGAGTAGCCAATCGCAAATGTATCCGCTAAAACGTCATAGTATGTTCGCTCCCCAGAATCGTTTTCAGAGCTGCTGAGCGCATATTGCATGTTTGCAGGTATGGCTGCCGGCATTTGTTGGCCACACTTTGCTGCGCTCCACTCGACCTTGCAGTTGAAACTCGGTGCACGGCAATTGGAATAGACAGTGAACTCGCTCTTTGACCCTGGCACAAAGCTTACTCGGACGGGATAATCGCCTTCATAGTAACCATTGACTTCTTTGCCATAGGTCACCCAGCGGCACAAATTGCGCGCCTCACGGATGCTCCACAACCCGACAAGACCGCCTTGGCCAAGCCGTCCCTGGTTGTTCGCAATCGTTACCAGCATCTCGTTATCACTGCTGAAAGATCCTTCAGGCTTACCTAGGAAGTCATCGTCGTTTACAGGTATTACGTTAATCAATGTTCGCAGATTTGAGGAGCTTGTGCTTGTAACAGCCTGCTGTGCAAAGACAAAATGCGTACAGACAAGAATGATCGAAGCAGCGACGTTCAGAAAACTCTGCCAGCTACTGAGTCTATTACGAAGCATATCTATTTCTCCTGTTTGTATTAAGAAACTTGCTCTAAATATTCTTCACTGCACTTTATCCGCGGACGTTGTCACTCCTGTCTAAGATGCGTTGAAGCTCTTTCTTCATCTTGGCGATTCCGAGGACTTCTTCCGTAGCTAAGTTTCGAGCCCAATGTACCGAATCCCGCTTGCTGCCGAGTTCCCGCATTGTGGCTTCGTTAATACGCAGTTCTTCTTCGGTCACTTCTTCGTAAACGGGCCATGTCTGATTGAAGGATCCATACTCCTCTTTGAGTCGGACTTCGGAATCCGGTAGTCTGCGAACGCGAAGCGTGAACCATCCTTTTGATGTGAATGTAGTGTTCTTTGTGAATAGTACAGCATGCTTTTCAGAAGGAACTCGCCCTAGATATGTGTATTGCGCGAGCGCAATCTCATATCCACTGAACCCAACATCTGCGACCATGAATGCTTCAAGATTCTGAGTCTTAATGGGCTCTGCCTTGCGTGATTCAAGTTCGCTTTCTAGCCTCGGAACGATCGAAAGCGCATCTGATTTTCTGACCTGAGCAGCCACAATCTCCTGACCAATCTCAAGAGCATTTGCAATGATGGTCATCCGATTAGTTTTAAGAGAACAGTACTCTTTACCTAAACGTGTCAAAGACGTATAGTCTTCACGAGCAGCACAATCTTCAATTGACCCTAGGAAGATGCTGTCTATTTGCATCGGACACTTTGTGACAATCAGTGGTAGCAATTGACTCGCGATTCGTGCCGTTTCATTGCTTGTCAAAATAGCGATGCTCTTTACGATCCCTATAGAGTCCCTGTTACGTCGGTCAAGAACGTGAGCCATCGCCGATGCTACCAAGGCTCCACTTGCGGAGTCAAGTACGTTTGCTTCTATAAAGGCGGCAATTTCATCGTACCTGCCTTCAGCGGCTTTCTTGTCGAGAGAATTTTGTGATTCGGAGCATGCCAACAATAGTGTCAAGAGCATTCCGCTTAGTACCCATGTCCGTGGCATTTCTCTGTTCCCTAATTTGTGATTTCCTAAATCTCAACTTGCTACATTTGTTCGCACAGCTATTGGCTGCTGTTGCCTAGTGCCGTGCGAGTAACTTCAGCATTCTGTCTTATGCCTGAAAATAGTCACTTTGGCATCTGAAGGAGAGCACAAAAAAGACCTCTGGCGTCTTTGCTGGCGGCTACCACTTGTCCTACCAAGCGGAGAACCTACACAACTCGAACGACCAGAGGCCAGAACCCTTGTGGGCACTGGCCGCCAGCATGAATAAGTTGTATAGGAAAACCCGAAGGTCTCCGCTTGGTAGGATGTCGTAAGATACCAAGAAACAGGGGCTAAGTCAAGCAGATTAGTGACGTGGACTTCAGTCAAGTATGTAGTCGTACGTCCATCTGCCGAATATACAATGGGAGCACTTGGGGGCTACCTGCTAAAAGCAGTGTCTCATTCAGGAAGTGTCCCAACTCCTGGGTCACAGAAACTAAAAGAAAGAGCCCCTGCCAGGCTCTTCTTACTCCGGCCGAAACGACCTAATTGTCGTCTTTGTCATCGTCGGACCGGTCATTGCCGCAGACACGATCCGCGACGGTACAAACTGCGTCAACAATGACGCAGCTCTTTCGATTCATATTGTTCTTCTCCTAGTTTGTGATAAGTGTCCACGTCGCGAGATCATTGCTACTATCTTTGTCTTACAATTCCATTCTGTTGAAAATTGTCCTTGGACAGATTCTTATGCCAGAAAACAAAAAGCCCCACGATTGTGAGGCTCTTCAGCAAAAGAGAAATGAAGTGCTACCGCCCGACGGCCAAGATGAATCGCCGGATGATTTCGGCTTCACTTACTCGCAGATCAGGGCTCCATCGTGGCAGAGATGCCAAGAGTCCCGGTTCGGCCTGCACGGCATAGACATGATAGAACATGCTTGCCGTGTAGTGAACCGCACCTACATGCGTATAAGCTGTGTCAGTTGTGACGCCATGAAACCAAAATGGTCCATCTGGATCCTCCGAAAAGAACACCAAATAGCTTGGCGGATCGATCTGGCAATGACCGATGGATTCAACTATCGGTGACCAACGTAGTACAGCATTATTGCCAACTGTGGATATCACGACTTCCGGTGCCGCTGGAGTAGAAATCTGCTCACCCGCCAACGCAAACTCGACAAACCCGCTCACACCATTCACCGCATCAGTCTGCACTCGCAGCACATCACTATAAACTCCATCACTCGCAGGATCAAACACCACTCGAAGAGAGCACGCGCTCATCTGATTTGACGCCAGCGCAAAAAATGCTCCACACGGAGTGTTCCGCGAAAATTCACTCGACGCAGGTTCAAGCGGCTGAAACACAACAATAGATTCGCTCCCGAAATTCTTCAATCGAAACCATTGCGAAGCCGCATTCGGACACTCCACCGCTCCAAAATTCCACCCCGTCAGCGGCGCATTCGCCTGACTGCTCCTCACAAGCGCAAGATACCCCTGCGAAGACACAATCGAGAAGTTGCCGTCAGAGATATCGCAGAACGTGTCTTGCAATGCGCAGATGCGGATTCTGCATGAATCAGAAAGTGGGTCTGTCACAAACCACTCATACGCTCCATCATTCTCCGTAGAATCCGTTATCCTTTCCCACGCTCCGATGGGGTAATGGCGATTCAAATCGATACTCACTCCGCCATCAAACCCAACCCCTGTCCAGAGGATTGTGTCGGTGTAGAAGATGGGAAGTTGCTCGGAACCGTTCGGGGAAACCAAGCGCGTGAGACTCTCGTCCGCAGTCGTTTTCACAACCCAAGCGTTGGGATAAGGAACAGAATTCAAGGTTGTCCATCCACCTAATAAGTAGTGCCCATCAGTTGTCGCGTATAATGCATCGCAATATTGGTCATCCCGAGAACCAAAAGTCCGAAACCAAAGACTATCGAAATTGGCATCGAGCCTGAGCAAGCAAAAATCACTTTGTTGAATGCCTGGTGTGTGAACATAGCCCGCAATAACAAAACCGCCATCCAAAGTGTTGTCGATCACTTTTCCTCGGCAACCGTTAAAAGACCGCGTTCTTTCAATCGCTCCAGATGAACTCAATTGTACGATCCTCGTTATTCCAACTCCCGCACTATCAAAAATGCCTAATATTACATATCCGCTATTATGCAACTGCAGTGCAGAATTGCAAACCGCGTCTCCGGGATAGTCGACCGTTGTGCTCCATTCAAGTTGCCCCAATAAGTCCGTCTTCCATACTGCAATATCGTACCCTCCATTTCCATACGAGTCGCTATACCCAGATAGAAAAAAACCGCCATCTTGTGTATTGATTACGCTCCTACACACGTCAGTACCATTGCCACCCAATGCATTACTCCACAAACTATCTCCATTTGAATCTAGCTTAACAATCCAAACGTTAGAGCTGTCACCTCCAAACGAATAAGTTACACCTGCTGAAACACACCCTCCGTCTGCTTGAGGCAAGACAGAATAGCACATTTCTCTAGCGGAACCTCCAATAGTCTTGCTCCATAAACTATCTCCCAGAGAATCTACCTTGAGTACCCAAAAATCCGCATCACCTGCTCCTGATGAAGTGGTAAAGCCCCCGAGAAAAAAGCAGCCATCAGAAGCGTGCTGAACAGAGTAACACAAGTCGTCGCCTGTTCCCGCAAATGTCCTTTCCCAAATATTTTCACCAGATGTGCTTAACTTTCGAAGCTCAGATTCGTAACCCTGACTTGACGATGAATTCATGTAGCTTGCAATAACATACCCACTATCGTGAGCACGTGTAATTGAAGTGACCTGATCATTATAGTTTCCCCCGTACGTCCGCGTCCACAACGTATCCGGCGCCTGCGCACGAACCTGAAACGCGCAAACGAGGAATACCAATATTCTAATGAATGCCATCATATTGGCCTCTCTTCTTGTTCAACATAACAGCTATCACTCATCCACTCGCTTGAAGGTAACACCACGTTGCCTAAGCACGCCCAGAACATCATCTTCTGTCATCAACCGATTCACATCGAAGTCCGGCAGCTCTGACAACATCATCAGCGGTTCAATGGTTGCATAGACATGATAGTACATGCCGAAGTTGTATTGCACGACTCGGGTGTGGGTGTAACTGGTATCCGTTGTAAAACCATGATAGTAGAACGGTCCAGCCTGTGTTGGGGAATAAAACACAAGATACCCAGTGGCTGTGATTGGGCATTGACCAACAGATTCGACAATTGGACTCCACCGAAGTAGTGCATCATTGCCTTGGACAAAGATCGTTACATTCGGCGACGCAGGCGTAGTAGTCTGGCTTCCCGTCAACGGAATCCAAAGTGCTCCGTTCGTCCCGTTGGATGCATTGGTCCGAATGCGCATGGAGTCGAGATAGTTCCCGTCACTTTCTGGGGTAAAGCTCAAAGTCAAGTCGCAGGATGATACTTGTCCGTGCAAGAGTGTGAATGAAGAGGGACAAGCAGTAACACGGGAAAACTCGGCGGTCGGTGTTTCTTCTGGACGGAATACATTTATCGAAGCGCTGCCGAAGTTCTTCAGACGGAACGTTTCCTGGATGGCATTGGGACATTCCATGGTGCCAGCATTCCATGAAAGCAATGCTGTATTCGGTTGGGACGACCGCACCATTGCCAAATAGCCAGATGACGGCACAATTGCAAAATCCGCATTAGAGACATCTGTGAAACCTGTTTCGAGGGACGAAATGCGCACTCTGCAATGATCCGAGATCGGCTCTTCGACAAATACGGTTTCAACGCTGTCATTGGGTGTATCAAACGCCAGTGTGTCCCAGTCCCCGGAAGGATAATCTCTGTTGATTTCGATAACGACCGTGCCATCAAATCCGGTTCCAATCCATTGCAAAACCGATGAATCAAGCAGCGTCCAGCTTTCGCCGCCATCAGGCGACGTAACACGAAGTCTTGGCCCAGAATACGGAAACGCTCCCATGTCTGCCCGGCTTCCGTCTGGGTCAAGAGGTGATGTTGGATCTCCGGTGTCGATGCAAGGTGAGTTTGCTTGCAAATGAAAGTCGCCGTTTGGAGCGTCTATGAACATAGGATCGGTGTCGATATTGCCCACATCTGGATAGCCACCTTGGATGTCAGAATATGTAGTACCGACGTCGGATGGCGTCATTCCAGCGCATGTTGTCGCAAAATTGCCCCAAACAATTAGGTTCTTGTTGTATGAATTTGCTCGTAAGATTCCACCACCCTGGTTCGCTGCACTATTGCCGTAAATCGTGCAGTTTTCGAAGTGAGGCGTGTTGTTGGGAACCATACATATTCCACCTCCATTTGTTCCTGCAGTATTGTTAGTGATTAGGCATCTTTGAATAGAACCACCTGCTGACCTCATGCCTCCGCCCTGTTGTCCGGCGCTATTGCCATCGATAGCGCAATTCTGAATCAGGGGCAAACTTGTAATGCAAGAAATTCCACCGCCATGTCGAGTTGCAGTGTTGTTGCTTATTGAACAATTACTAATCGTCGGCTCAGCATTTGTCATTTGTATGCCTCCGCCATCCCAATATGCGATGTTGCTCGTAATTTCACAATTGTTCATCACGCAACTATTTCCTGACATCACGATGCCAATTGCCCCACCACTGTGCGCAGATTGATTGAAGACAAACGAGCAGTTTTGAATTAAGAATGTATCCGAATATGTGATCTGCAGTGCGCCTGCGGTAACTTCCCAGTCTGTAGACGTGCCCAGAGTTTGTTCGTTGTCGTGGAATACCGAGTTCGTAATAGAACCACCGTCGCCGTGCTCAATGTAGATGGCGCCGCCTTTGCTAATAGCAGTGTTGTTCTTGAAGGAACAGCGGTCAATGTCTACGACGGAACTATCGATGAATATAGCACCGCCTGTGACTTCCTCAACCTGTCCTGTGTTGCCAGTCTTTCCATGTTGCATCAGGCAATACTCGAGGCGCGAGATACCCTCCGAATGTGAAAACCTTAGACCCCATCCCCTGGATTCTTCTGTCGGAAACGCCCTCGTAAACACAATCGAATCCTGCTCTGTCCCAATCGCCTGAAGATTCCCTAGCACGTTGAACTTGTAATGCCCGGTAAAAAGTACTTCAACACCAGGTCGAATTTCTAATGTCTGACCAGCAGGCACCGTCACATCGCAATTCACATAGTACGGCGATGCCGTCGAATCCCAGACGCCGGACACGTTGCCGCAAACGACCGTATCAATCGAAACATCAGCTTTTAAATACTCGAAGTCAGCTGGGATTTCAGGTGCATTATTTCCTCCCGACAAACTCAACAATCCAATTTGCCATCCATTCCCACCACTCCACGAGTATGAACGAGTGATCATGCTTGACCATTGTCGATGGTCCAAAGACCACATTGCGGTTAACAATCCGCTTTCCACTCGGATCCTTAGATAAACAAAAGAGGCATCTACGGAGTCAAATTCGTTCCCTGAAACGGCACCACCGTCTCTTCCTAGTACTTGGACTTTTTGTGCATCAGACTTCTGTCTTGCTATGTAGAACCAGTTGTTGTCATCTTGGTAGCATATGAGCCCGGCTCCGTGATAGTCGTGAGTTGGTGTAATGTTTACTCTTGTCTCAAACTCGAAATTCCCAATAGGCTTTGCTCTCAGAAGTACATTGTGAACTCCCTCAACATTTCCTTGAGTAGTATAGATCCTCATCCAACCCGGCCTCTCAGTCAGACTCCAACGACTCGTGTCTTCACGAACCCATGACCAGCATGAATCAAGTTCTGGCGAATCGAAGTTGTCGATGAAAGGAAGATCTGTTTGTTGACATGGATCTTGGTCTACTTGAAGAAAAATATTGTCAATCCAATGGTTGTCGGAGTATGTGCCTGTTCCTGCGCTTAGAAAGAAGTAGCCACCATCAAATGTATGAATTACCGGCGATGAGATTACCTGGTTTCCATCTACCTCAACGGCAATTATGTCGCTGACCTTCGTGATACCTAATGTATGCCAGTTTCCGTCAACCATTGCCGGGAAGTCAAAATCCGATATAATATCGGTCACTCCATTTCGAATCAAAGCAATCCGATATGGACCGTTGTCCCAGGCGTTTTCATATGTGTCAATCTTTATTCCAACACCCGTTGAATCGGGCCCCCATCCCATTGACGCTCCATATGACATAGGCGGTGTTTGACTCGGATGCCAAAAGCAAACAATTCCATCGCCATTTGCAGGAGCACCTTCAATCTTGAAGCTGAAACTCAAGCTGAACCGTGTAAGGTCGTACGCCTGTGAGCACATAAGGCGGCCGGCCTGATTTACAGCATCAGGTGATAGTTGAACTGCTTCATTTGCTACTATTGCGGAGCCTTCAAAGATGTAGTATTGTTGGTCCATCGTCGGGCCAAAATCCTCGACCCATTGGACTGGACTCACAACTGTAGCGAGGAGAATCTGTGAATACGCGAACAGGAAGGTCAAAGTATGACGCAACATGGGCTGACCTCGAATATGAACGTGAACTTATCATCTAAAATATACAACCGTCTATAAGCAAACACAATACAACCTGAAGTTAGCTAAAAGAAAAGCCCGGAATTCGGGCTTTCTAATCCACAATTCCGCCGTACTCGTCAGAGCGTCATCATGGTGTAAGTCGCCAGATCCAGCACAACCTGCTGAGGAATCTGCTCTTGGATCAAATACGCCTTGGCCTGTCTACATATAACAGACGCCGCCATCAGGGGTGTGAAGCAAATTGTCCGAGCCGTACACCGCTCCTGAAGTGCGAAAGAATCTGCGCACATAGACCGTGAATAGGCCGCCTTTTCTGCCTTGACAAGAGGCTTAACGGACCAGACCACCAAAGTCTGCAGACCCATCCGGGCATCAATGTATAGCCGGACCACGGGGTTGTCCCGGACTGCTTTCCAGATGGTCTTTCGGCTTTCCATCGAATCCACAGCCGAGATCACAACTTCAGTCAAGGGTTGATCTACGAATCGCTCGTTGTGCACTGTAGGTTGGATGCTGCCATACGAGTTCAGCAGCTTGCGAAATGCTTCGACCTTTGGCAGTCCGATATCTGATTCAGAATACATCTGATTCGACCAATTGTGCTCTTCCACAACATCGGCATCGAAGGCAGTCAGCTTGCATACGCCCATCTTGCAAAGATACAATCCCGTGACGGACCCAATGCTCCCCAGACCGATCAATGTTACTTGCAGGTTCGCTAACTTCTCGGCATCGACAACATCTTGCTGCCTTAGAAATCGCATATCGTTCACGTGGTCTCCTAGTATTGTTCAAAGTCGTCACGTTCTATCCCCAGCCAATTCAGTTCATCGTCGAGTTCGTCGGCAGTCAAGGCACCGCGAGCACTTGCATCGTCAAGTTCATCGAGAATCATGTCGCGCCTGACCAATTGGTCATCTCGTGTTCGCTTCAGAAACGTAGTCTCGCGCACTTTAGCCTTGAACTCATCAAAGCATGCTTCTGCGAGACCATCCACAAGTGGATATCTTACTTCCCATGTGACATCAGGAATGTACATGTGACTCGGATGGAACTGGTCAAGGCGCATCTGTGTGTCCCGACGTTTGTTCACGACGAGCGATAGCAACCATTCATTGTTTGCTAGCCCTGATATGCAGGATTCATCTTGCCCTGACCAGAAGACGCTCATCGTCCCATGCGAGTGCGCCCAGCAACGAAGCTTGCGGGAGTCGATTCCCTTCGCTTCAAGCTCGGATATCAAACGCGCAACATCAGCAACGTCCATTTCAGTTTCTTCGTAAGTGCAATCCTGCTTTACCAAGAAGAAGTCGGTAACGACTAACGAAGTAGTCCTTCCGGTTTCAGTGCTCACGACTTCATCCACGAGCCCGAGACAACTGACTTCACCTTTGGCAAAATCAGTCCAAAGCCACAACTTCTGCATAGCCTCGGCCTCGACTTGAATCTTCACGCCAGCGTCAACCGGCTGTCGCTGTGTCCTCTGCAAGTTCTGCATCGGCTTCCTCCTCTTCTTCGTCTTCTTTTGGTCGATTGGGGCAGCAGTCGTCATCATGGTCATCATACTGCTGACAATGCTCGCACCACCAGCAAGATTCGCAGTCGCTTATGTCGTGCCCGTAGTCATCACACCATGAACAATATGGTTCTTCGTCATCGTTTTCTTCGACCCAGTCAGGATCCCACTTTTCGATCTTTTGAAATGGATCGCTGCTGTTGTAGGAATGCAGAAACTGATGCACTAACTGAAGCAATCCGTGCAAGTCAAGTTCACCAGTCAGTCGTGATACAAGATGTCCGATGTTACCCCAACAAATGTTGTTTGGATCATCCGTAACGTGTGGATGAATGTATCCGTTCATTTCAGTGCCACCACTGATCAACACTTTGCCTTTGTCCAAGTCGACTTCAACCACGTAAGGCTCGAATTGATAACTGCCACCATCGTGTTCCAATGTAATTGGATACGTCTCGGCAAGTACAGATTTCTCGACGGCGTTGATATGCGAGTAGCACGATGGCACCAGTCGCATCATCTCCACGAACGTACGTGTCGCCTTTGCTTTGATGAATTCTGGCGCCCTGCTGAACATCTTTAGTATCTCGCGATCCCCTTCGATCTTCCGTGAGAGTGTCATCACCTGCATACAAAGTCGTTCCAATTCGTACTTGTCATCACGCAGTGAAATAGCAAGTTCATGCTTCCGTTCGGCAGCCACAGTTTGCATCGTTTCGATCAAAGCTTCACGCTGACGATTTCGAAGAGCACGGCACATCCGTGGCAGATGTGCGTCAAGGATGTTCGAAGTCACATCTACACGCGGTGCGCCATACAAGACAAGCCAAGTCGGTGACACCTTGCCGACAAGCACCGATTCCATCACAAGTGGATCACCGAACAGGTCCAGACAGAACTGCGATGTTGCATCGGCATTAATATAGACAGCTACACCGACTTCATGCCACTCACGCATCTCATAGTCGTTGGTGATCAATGCAATCGGTGTATGCAGCTTCTGTTCGTAGAACCTGACCATGGTTCTGATTTGTTCAATCATATGCATTCCTCCGGAGGAAAGAGAGGGCCATGACGACATGGATCATAGCCCTCTCTGAAACTTGAGACTACGTAGGACGGGTAGTCTTAAGCGCCCTACCAGATTCCCCCTTTAACCTGCGGAACAAGGGTTAACACGGCATTGTCGATGAGCACGTCCGTGTCAAAGCACGGCGAGCCGTTTAAGTGCCGGGTGTACGAGCTGTCCTTCGGGAACCCAGCTTCCACGATGGCTTGTTCGACGGTCGTACCGTCTTGGACGTTGATTTCCTTGGCTGACCTGCCGAGGCAGAGGACTTTGACTTTCACGAGACGCTCCTTAAGGGTTGGATACGAAAAGAGCCCTGCACAATGCAGAGCTCTTGCTTCAGTACGTTCTTATGCCAGAATTGCGTGGTCACAGTCCGCCCATTCAGTGCCAAATGTTGAGGCATCGCCTTAATTTGTTTGCCTAAAACCTTCCGAATTGCTATATTCTGATCACAGAAATCAGATAAGGCCAAGTGGTAAACGTCATGAGTAAGAATGAGAATAAGGGGTTCCACACTCTGAGAGCCCGGAGCGAGGATAAACTGCCTGATCTATTAGAATTCCGTTGCCGGTTGGACGCCAAGACCGACGGTATTCACTTCATCAAAGAAGTGATTGACAGACTATGGTGGCGAATGTACATTCGACTTAAACAACCTAGATTTGAACCGCTTGCAAGTCACGACCGTTTTGCTCGTTCAAAACTGTACATGGGTTTTGACTTCATTGCTCCGATGTTCGGGATTAGAGTGGAGGACATTCACGTTAAGGCGGTGATTATCGATATCACGGCGTATCTGCCACGACTTGCACAGCTTTTGAATGCGTATCAAAGCGACAAAACTACGGGCGTATCAAGATTTTGCCATGACGACTGGAAGAGGATTTGGATTGCGCTAAGCATGTTAAGTGAGGCAGCCCCCACAGTAAGCGAGGCACTCACACTTGCAGCGATTTTGAAATGGACCTCTACAGACAATGCACTCTCGTCAAACGATGCACAAATAGAGTTTTGCAATGATTTCTTGCAATTCTGTGAAGACGCTTACTCGAGTGAACTGTTCTCGGCAGCGACACGCTTGACTTACGCTGTCAAGGACGGTGACATAGAAAGCGCGGTAACCGAACTTCTGTCGATACGTGCCAACTTCGTCTTGGAAGCTGAGCTTTTGTCAAGTCAGCATGCCCAGAAAGTTGCTGCAATCCTCGATCAGATCGCGGTCTCATTTGAAGCTCTGAAGGCAAAGGCGACGACTGCGGCTGAAGCACTCGTTGTCGAACTGTCATCGAGCGTTCTGTCAATGAAATGGAGGGATGCGAGTCAGGCATGTACTGCCGTTTCGGATTTCATTGAACATGAAAATCTCGGACTCGCCTTGGATGTTGAACATTACGTTTTACGTCTTAAGTTGCTGAAGTCAGCCGCCTTTGCAGCTTTTCTTTATGCCGGACCAGCCAATTTATCACTGACTAAGCGAGAAGACTCTGATGACTACAAGCGTTTGCTTGAAATGCAAGATGAGCTCGAATACGAGTTCCTTCCGACGGGGTCACTGCACACGTTGTTGCAGTTGATCCGTGCCAATGAGGTTAGCGAAGTCGTACTACAGACAAAGAGCTTGTCTGTGGATAATTTGATAACGGATGTAAGGAAGACCGCTAGATATCTCTTGCCGCAGGGCCACTTGACTGAGTATTGGACCAGTGCTGAGTTGTGGTCTTTTAGAATTAAGGAAGATGATGCTGAAGATGTGCTGTTAGATACCAAGTTTCTTCTTGACTGGTTCGCACCGCCGCTGATTTTGTGGGCAATCCGTATGTCTGAAGATGACGCAGTACGAGCAGTTCTGGAATCGCTTAACTTGTTCAATAAAGCCAAGGCACTGCGCGGACTTGATCTGGAGTTTTGCACCAAACTCCTGCGGTCGCTTGACCAATTGCAACCTGATCGTCCACCCATTCTGTTTGGGCATGTAACTAATATTTACTTTGACATCATTGCGGCACACGGTTCGATACCATCTGACATTGAAGGGTTGCAACAAGTTATCGAAGAGCTCTACATGTCAATGAAGAGCAACCCACGTGATCGACTTCAGAAGTCGTTATTGCACTCTCAAGCGCAATTCGTCATCGATAAAGCAGAAACAGATGATGCAAAGAGCTTTTTGATACGATGTTATGAAAGAAGTGGGATTCTCGTGACTGACGAATTCTGTGCCCAGTTGACTCAGAATGCGAACTTGCGAAATGGAAAGTCTGTACAAAAAGCGCGAAGCAAGCGTGACGACAACGACCTCGATAAACTGGAGGGAATGGATCTTGACGGCGACTTTTTCGAAGTTCGAGATAGGCTTGAAGGCGGTGAGCATTGGGACAAAGTGTGCGACGTCGTTCAAGAAATATGCACAGAGAAGTTCAGTGGAGATCTCAAGACATCACTTGGATCCACATTTCGTGATGCCGTTGGAAATCTCCAGTATCACGACTTTGTCAAATCGATGGTAGCCCGCGGAGTGCTTTTCAAAGTGGCTAAGAGAGTCATTAATGAACATCGAATCGGTAAGTGGCAGATCGCCGAAGACCTAGCGTTCTTCCGTGACGTGCCACTCGATGACAGGAGTAAATGGAAAGATAAGGATGGAAACCAACCAAAATCCGTGGATCTCGCGAAGCGAAACTTCAATGCCCTTCTAACTGTGAATTGCAGGTTTTCCAGTGTTGCGGCTTCCGATCTATTGGAACACGGCCATTACTCGGAGGAGGAGCGAAAGCTATACTCGAAGCTCTGAACTTTGACACCAATTTTTAAGTGAAGCCTGGAAAACCTCCAGGCTTTTTTTATGCGCGACGGGTCGGGGGAGGATAGTTAAGAGGACATGCCTCCGTTGGTTTTTGTCACTCGTTGTTACGCAGTAACATGTGGTGACATTGTGTAACAACAAAAATTACAGCGGGTTACATTGACAGGAATAGCCCGGATCCATATATTAGCGCCGTGCTTGATGCAATGACAGATCGCAGTGCAGGTATTACTTCAGTAAAGATTCAGACACCTCAGAAGGAGCAAGACATGACAACAAAACGACTCATCAGTGACTATCGCGCCACCATTCGGTGGTTCAGGGCTCGTATTCGCCGCGATGAGAAGCAGCTGGAAACTGAACAATCACACGATAAATGTCGAGGTCTTGAAGCGCGAATGTTTCACGATCAACTTCAGATTTCGGAATTTGAGGCTCGAATTCACTGGTTGACACAGTAGTGCTACTTTCCTGGCCAGGAACAGGCGATGACCATCATCGCGTGGACGTGATGGGCCCGGTGCAGCCACGGGTTTTGGTTGCGACCAAGAACATAGTATGAATTACAATGGAAAACGTAATTCTTCCGATTGCGAAAGCCGGCGAAGTGCTTGGCATCAGCGACCTTAATAAGTTGCACGATGCTGGCAAACGTTACGGTGCCCTGATTGTTGTGGCAGGCGCGTTGCATTACATCAATGTCGACGTCTTCAACAAAGGTGTGCAATCGGAGATTGAAACTAAGTCCGCTCAGGCAGCTAACCGCTCGCTGAAGAAGGGCGAAGTGGGCCGCTCGATCGGCTTGCTCCGTGCCCGTCTCAAACGCTCGCCTGAGCTGGTCACTAAGAAATCGAAAGCCGTAGAAAGTGCAAAGCAGAACTTGGCAAATGCCAAGACTGGCTATGACCGTTTCGTTGCGAAGCGTGCACTGACGGCACTCGAGGAAGGCCTCAAGCGTTTGCAAGAAAGCTTGGTTCGCGACCAAGCCGATCTGGACGCTATCTTGGCCGAAGAACCTGTAGAATAACTTTCTACGACAACACCCCAGACATCGGTCTGCACGGCGACATGATTGACAACTTGGCCGGTGCCTGGGGTGCGACAACCGAATCGCAGTCATCCCCCGGCGTCGTCGCGTGCATATTAAGTGGACGATAGACAAAGGCGCGCCGGGGTGCCCGTTTTACAACGAAACTGTCTAACAGTTAGAGATTCCTAAAGAAGGAGATAAACATGTCGAGTTTCTCGATGTCGAAGTTCTGTACTGAAATCAAAGCCTCAGCCGAAGCACTTGATTGGCTAGAGAAAGAGATTGCCAATAGTCCTGGTCCGGACTTTCATGATCCCTGTTGCCATTTTTCTCGTGAAGATGTCGGTACAATCAAAGTGTGGGTCGATCCGTCGTACGAAGAGGATGGGGATCCTTTTGAGTTGGCACGCGCCGTTGCTGAAATGCAGAGACAGTTTAACATCACTGAAACGTGGTATATCACGTGGGCTGTTGTAAAAGATCGTCCTATAGTTGATGGTTTTAAGGGTGGTGCTGCAGTCTGTTACATGGGCAGAGTCACCGGGATCGATCCCCAGGTCTTGGTTATAGAGACTATCGAGAAATTGAAGAGTGAGGAGCTGCATCTGCCACGTGATGGAGATCCGGATACATCGCAGTTGTAACCACATCCACCAAACGGCAAGTCGACACCGCCCTGCTAAGTCTATCTACTACAGGCGACATCACAAATGAATCAGCCCATTTTACTAAAATCATCAGAAGCCGCTGCTCAACTCGGCATCAGCAAGACGACCATTCATCGCCTTGTCAAAGCAGGCAAGATGGAATGCGTGCAGCTTGCCAAGAACTCGGTTTACTTCACGCAGCAACAACTCGATGA
>JAANMT010002322.1_pt1 | contig 16149 bp, 12 predicted proteins | sample 7279711 | NCBI WGS metagenome assembly JAANMT01 (sample SAMN14094538, study PRJNA606508) | bioreactor metagenome | isolation source: A lab-scale SPAN reactor treating ammonium-rich wastewater day 1 | place: Ireland: Galway | collected 2017-01-16 | reverse complement strand
CGCGCGCGACGCGTTGGGCAGCAGCAGCGCCTCTTCGAGGCCGCCTTCGGCCGGCACCGTGAAGAGCTGCGTGTACCGGGTCGTGAACACCGCCCGTGGCGAAGTGAACAGCACGTGCCGCCCGTCGGGCGTGAAGCCCTGCACGAGGTCGGGGCCCGGATGCCACGTGAGCCGGGTGGGCACGCCGCCGGCGACCGGAACGATGAAGACGTCGACGTTGCCGTCGTACTCGGCGCTGAAGGCGATGCGCGAGCCGTCGGGCGAGAAGACGGGGTTGCGTTCGATGCCCTCGTCGCTGGTCAGGCGACGGACTCCGTGGCCGGCGAGATCGCTGACGTAGAGATCTCCCGCATAGATGAAGGCCAGGTGCCGCGCGCCCAGCGCGGGTTGGGAGAGCAGGCGCGTGTCGGTGACGTCGATGGCCAGGACGACCGGCACCACACTGACGACGAAACACGAGGCAGCGACGATATGACGGAGCAGGAGAGCCATGGCGGCATCATACCGCCAGGGAAGTCGGACCAGGGGCAAGAGAGGCCACCAGGCGGCGGCGAGAACGCCGAACCGTCAGTGGCGGTCGCGGCTCGCGCCGGCGTCGTCAAACGGCCAGAGGAGGCCCAGATCGATCTCGACGCCGCCGAACGGCTCTGCCCGCACCGCCACCTGTCCGACGCGTGTGTCGAGCAAGGTCCACTGCGGCCCGTCGAGTCGCAGCACCTCGAGCGTCTGCAGGACCGGGTCGACGAGCCACGTGTGGCGGACGCCGAACTCCGCGTAGATGCGAAGCTTCTTCGTGCGGTCGAGATTCGTGGTGGTCGGCGACAACACCTCGCACACCCAGTCGGGTGCTACGTCGAAATAGGCCGTCTCTGGGAGCCGCGGCATCCGCTCCAGGCGCCAGCCCGCGACATCGGGTACCAGGACGTGCGCGCCGAGGTGGAGTTCTGGCTCGGCGAGGATCTCCCATCCGCCAGGTCCTGCACCTCCAGAGCCGAAGGCGTTGTCGAGTCGGCTGACGAGCCGCGTGTACGCCCTCGCGTGTCGAGGGGCCGGCCGCGGCGAGGTCCACAACTCGCCGTCGACGATCTCGGCGACGAGATGGTCCGGTACCGCGACGAGGTCGTCGTAGGTGGCCAGACGGGCGAGGTCGAGCTTGGGCATGTGCAGCATCATCCTCGACACGGCTGCATTCCCCGTGCCGAGCGGTTTCCGGCCGAAACCCCGAATGAGCGACATCAGACGTCGCGAAGACGCAAACCGCAGTTGTCGTTTCGTCGACCGCGGCGCCCGGGAGCGACAACCGCAGTGTGCGCTCCAGCCTGGATTGTCGCCCTTGTCTGACGATGCCATCGTCGGGCCACACCTGTCGAGTGCATTTCTGACCCAGGCGCACCCTCAGACCCGACCCCCACAGCCGCCCAGTCGGCGGCACCCCGCCCTGCGCGCCGGGTCCCCCCTGCTACGGCTGCCCGCGGCGATCGCGGGGCTCGCGCCCCCACCACCAGAACGGCGCGACGTCGGCCGGCGCCGGCCAGACGCGCCGGAGCGTCTCGCCCTCGAAGAGCTCGCCGTGCTTCATGACGAACCGCACCGACGTCGAGTGCCGGATGTCGTCGAGCGGGTTGCGGTCGAGCACCACGAGGTCGGCGAGCTTGCCGACGTCGAGGCTGCCGAGATCGTCGGCGTAGCCGATGATCCGGGCCCCGTCGATGGTCGCGGCCTCGAGCGCCTCCCTCGGCGTGAAGCCGCCCATCGCGAGCGCCCAGAGCTCCCAGTGATAGCCAAGGCCCTGCACTTCGCCGTGCCCGCCGACGCCCACGAGGCCACCGGCCCGTTTGATCGCGAGGGCCGCGGCCGCCGCCTCGGCCAGGCGGAACTCGTCGTCGCGCGCCCAGAGACTGCGCCGGCGGCTCATCTCGGCGAGGCGGTTCTGCGGATAGAACCGTCGCAGCTTCTCGTCACCGAGCACGTCGGTGCGCGTGAAGAACCAGTCGACGGCCGTCGGCGCCCCGTACTGCACGAGCAGCGTGGGCGTGTAGGCCGTGCGCGTGCGCGCGAAGACCTCCGCCACGTCGCGGTAGATCGGCACGACCGGCAGGTTGTGCTCGTTGCCGTGCATGCCGTCGATGGCATGCGTCAGGTCGAGCTTGAGGTCCGCTCCACCCTCCGTGGTCGTGAGCAGCCCCAGCTCGCGCGACGCCTGCACCACCCACTGGCGCTGCCTGCGGTTCCCCACCAGGTAGCTCTTGATGTTGCGCGTCCGATAATGCTCGGCGTAGCGCCGCAGGTAGTCGAGCGTCGCCTCGTACGACCGGAAGTCGTTGGTCGAGAAGACTCCGGGACCGGTCATGAACGCCCGCTGGCCGAGCGAGCCTCCCGTCTCGACGAGATCGCGATAGGCGAAGTAGTCGTTCGTCGACGTCTGCACGTCGAGCCCGGTCGTGACGCCGTACGCGAGGTTGGCGACGAGTGTCCAGTTGTGCGGCTCGAGCACGTCGTGCGTGCGGAACTCCCAGTGAGCGTGGGTGTCGATGAACCCGGGGACGACGAACCGCCCGGCCAGGTCGACCTCGCGCGCGCCCTCCGGCCACGTCACGCCTCCGCGCGGACCGATTGCGGCGATGCGCCCGTCGGTGACCACGATGTCGGCCTGCTCGACGACGCCCGCCCCGCCCATCGTGATCGCCGTCGCTCCGCGCAGCACCACCGAACCCGAGGGTCGGGCGCGTGGGAAGTCGAAGGCGAGCGGCAGCGCCTCCACCGCGGCGTCGCGGTCGCGGGGCCGTCGTGGTTCGCGGCCCGCCTCCGTTCGATCCTCATCGGTCTGCCGGAACGTGAGGCTCGACAGGGGCCGCCGGTACACCGTCGAGCCGATCGCCCACGTGAGCGTCTGGCCGCCATCGGCCCATCCGAAGTAGTCGGCGCCGATGTCGGTCACCTGGACGACCGGCACGGAAGGATCGCGCACGCTGATCTTCGCGGGCTGCCCCGTGAAGGGCGGCACGGCGACCACCCACAACTGCTGGTTGACAACGGCGAGCGCCCAACGCTCGGAGGGGTGCATGAGGACCGCCTGCGCCGCCGGCGGCGTGCGCATGCCGGGCCGACTGGGCCCCGTGGCCTGCAGGTGCGTTCGCCGGTCGGTCCCATCGTCGCGCAGCGAGATGAGGCCGTCGGTCGAATACACGAAGATGCGGGCGGGATCGGCGGTGAAGTGCGGACGCCCGAGGCCGCGCGCCGGAACGACCAGACGCACGTCGCCGCCCTCCGCGGGCAGCCAGATCAGGTCGAGCGGAATGCGAAGGCCGCCGAACTCGCTGAAGGTCTGCTCGCGCAGGTACGCGTTGCCCCTGAGACCGACGAGGCGACGACCATCGGGCGAGTAGGCGAGGTCGGTGTAGAAGGCCGCGTGTGCGGTGAGCCGCTCGGGCGCACCGCTGCCGTCGGCACGGACCCGCCACACGTGACCGCCAGACCCGTCCCAGGTCACGTAGGCCACCCACTGGCCGTCGGGTGACCAGGCCGGCTTGAAGGCCCACTGCCCCTCAGGGGTGAGCCGCCGCGTCGGACCGGCGCGGACCGTGCCGCCTGATCGGTCGACGTCCACGAGGTAGATCGCGGTGAGCACCGACAGCGCGAGCTGGCGGCCGTCGGGTGAGACCTGCGGGTCGTGGACGATCGTGGCGCGTACGGGGCCCGTGTCGACCCGCTGCGTCACGGTGAGGTCGGGCCCGACGTCGAGTTCGACGTCCACGCCGAACGGCACGGCCACAATCTCGCCGGTGTCGACGCGGACCCGGTGGATCTTCCCGTCGAAGGAGACGACCACGTCACGCCCGTCGGGCGTGAAGGCGTAGCCGGGGAAAAGGTCCCGGCTCGGCACCCGGCGCTGGTCCATCTCGTCGCGGTCGATCGGCCAGACGAGCCAGCGGTCGTCGCCCGTCTCCAGATCGCGGATCCGCAGGCCGGTCTGCGTCTCGTACCGGGTGACGTAGGCCAGCAGGTGTCCGTCGGGCGACACCGCCGGCCGTGCGGCGCCGAACTCGGCCTGCGTGAGCGGGTCGACGTCACCGGTGGCGAGCGTCATCCGTGCGATCTGCCAGCCAGGGTAGACGCGGCCGGGTGTCCGCAGCGCGGCGTTCTCGGCGAAGTAGAGGTATCGGCCGTCGGGCGACGCGGCCACGCCGACCCGCGCAGGTCCGCCCCTCGTGCCGCCGGGGCCGCCGGCCGCCTGGTCTCCCGCACGCTCGTCGCCGCCGAGCGTGATGCCGGAACCGCCGTCGATGTGGTGCATCCGGAGCTCGACCGACTCGGCCACGCGGGTCACGACGAGGTGGCGCGAGTCGGGCAGCCACGCGGGCGAGACGAGGGCGTTCTGCGTCTCCGACGAGAGCTTGCGCGGGTCGCTGCCGTCGAGCCGCGCCACCCAGAGGTTGTCGGCGCCATCGCGGTCCGAGATGAAGGCCACCCATTGGCCATCGGGCGACACCCTCGGCTGGCTGTCAAACGGCAGTCCCGACGTGAGACGCGTGGCGGCTCCGCCGGTGATGGGCACTCGATAGAGATCACCGAGCAGCTCGAAGACGATCGCCGTGCCATCCGGCACGACGTCGAGTGACAGCCACGTGCCCTCAATGGTGCTGAAGCGCAGCGTCTCGACTGCCGCGAGCGGCAGTCCTTCAGGCGGCTTCCTGGCGTCCTTCTCGGCCTGGGCCCGACCGCCCTGAGCCGCCGCCGGGGGGTGCAGGCAGAGCGGCAGCAGGGCGAGGCTCACTCGAACGACGGGAGATGACCACGAGCGCCAGGGGCTCGTGCACGCGAGGCGTCGACGCATGGAGTCGCTCCGGAACGGGGGCGCCGTTACCGCTTCACCGCGATGCCCTGCACCTCGAACCTGGCGCCGTTGAGCAGCGGCCCGGAGCCGATGAAGGCCCGCGCGGGGAACTCTTTCGTGAAATACGTCCGGTAGACCGCGTTAAATGCGTCGTAGTGCGCGACGTCCGAGCAGAAAACCTGCACCGAGACGAGGTCGTCCATGGTCAGCCCGGCGCGCTCGAGCGTCTGGCGCACCGCGTTCAGGACGTTGCGGGCTTCCGCGTCGGCGGTGTCGGGCACGCGACGGTTCGCGTCGAGTCCGAGGGCGCCCGAAAGGTAAACCGTGTCGCCAACCTGCACGGCGCCGCTGAACGGCGGCAGCGACGCGTCGGCCGCGCTCCGCGGCTCGATGTAGCGGCGTGTCGGCTGTTGTGCATTGGCATGGCATCCAGCGATCGCGGCGGTCACGGCGAGCACGGCGAGCAGTCTGGTCGTCATCGAGGCCTCCTGTCGTCGTGGAGCCTACCGCAGTCGCCTGGCCGGGCCAAACACGAAGCCCCGTGCGAGGCCCCGAGGCGGCTCAGATCCACCCCGCCTCGCGCGTCCGCTCGCCGCCCGCCGTGCCCGTGTTCACCGTGGACTTCGGCTCGAGCAGCAGCACGTGCACCTCCTCGTCGGCCACCGGGCAGTGCTCGACGCCGTGCGGAACGATGATGAACTCGCCCGGCCCGACGCGGACCTCGCCATCGCGGAACCGCATGCGCAGCTCGCCCTGCAGGACGAGGAACAGCTCGTCTTCGAGCGCGTGGGCGTGCCAGACGAATTCGCCGGCGAGCTTGACGAGCTTGACCTGGAAGTCGTTCACCTCGCCGACGACCTTCGGACTCCAGGCCTCGGCGATACGCGCAAGCTTCTCCGAGAGGTTGACCTTCTGCATTCCCGCATCCTACCGCCGGAGTTCACCAACCAGCCAGGGGCCACCCCTTGGTGTTTCTGTCAGCTGTGAGCGTTGAGCCGTGAGCCAGGGCCAGAGCGGATCTCACTGGTGTTGGGGCTGCCAAGCCCGGTTCCGACGACGACCGCCTCGTACCGCCGTCGCTTTCGCCAGACCGGTCGGCCGGCGCGTGGGGCCGCGGTCGTGACGTCACGCCGAGTCGGGGAGCAGATGTAGAGGACACGCCTCCGGCAGCGGGCCCGCCACCGGCGTGGTCAGGGCCACGTGCGGGACCGGCCGTCGCGGGCGAGTCGTCGTACGCGCACCGCGTTCGTGATCGACGACTCGAGCACCCAGAGGTCGCCGTTCGGCGCGACGAAGCCGCCGGTTGGGCCCCATCCCGGAGCCGAGCGCGCGACCACCGACACCGCGCCGTCTGGCGCGACGCGCTTCACCATCCGCCCACCCCACACGGCGACGTACACGTGGCCGCGCGCGTCGCTCCACACCCCCATGAGCGCGTGGCGGTCGCTGACGTGGATCTGCGTGAAGGCCCGTTCGGCGAGCGAACGTGCGTGCACGGTCACCCTCCCGTCCGGCTCCACGCACAGCAGATCGTGATCGAGAGTGAGGAAGAGCCTGCCCTCGGAGGTCGCGGTCATCCAGCCCGGCCGCCCCGGTGGAAGACGCGCCACCGCGGCGAGCACGCCGTCGGGTCGCCGCGTCCTGATCTCCTGCCGGTCGTGGTCGACCCAGTACATCGCTCCCGACCGATCGCGCACGAACGAGTAGTCGGTGAGGAAGCCCGCGCGGGGTCCGACGATGGTGTCGCGCCTGCCGTCGGGCCGGAGTCGCCACACGTAGTGTCCCCAGCGGTCCGTCGCCTCCCCTTCGTACCAGAGATGCTCGCCGTACAGGTTCCCTTCGGCGTCGAGCCACAGTTCGTGGGTGTGCACGTTCTGCACGGCGATGGCCCGCGTCCCATCGGAGGCAATTCGCCAGACGTGCGTCAAGTCGGTGTAGTAGACGGTGCCCCGCGCGTCCATCACGATGCCGACGCCCGGGTGCGCGCTGGTGGCCCGTGCCGACAGGCAGACGACGCCAAGGAAGGCCGCAAGCACGACGACGGGTGGTCGCGAAGCCCGCTGCCCTCTCTGGAGAATTGGGAGCTCGAGTCGTTGTCGCCTGCCTCGTCGCCACATCGACGTTCGCCTTGCCGGCGGGTGTTCCGAACAGGCGTCGCCCGCGCGCTTCAGCCCCGCGTCGCGAGCGCCTCGCGCAGCCACGCCCGGGCCTTGAGCCAGTCGCGCTGCGCGGTGCGGAGCGACACGCCGAGCGCTTCCGCCGCTTCCTGCTCGGACAACCCGGCGAAATAGCGACACTCGACGATGCGCACGAGACGAGGATCGACGGCGGCGAGCTTCTCGAGCGCGAGATCGATTTCGAGCAGGCGCTGCGCGTCGTTGGCCACGGCTACGTCGACGTCGCTGAGCGGGGTGTGGCGCTGGTCGCCGCCCCGCTTCTGCCGCCCCTTGTGCCGTGCGTGGTCGACGAGGATCTGGCGCATGGCCACGGCCGACACCGCGAGGAAGTGGCCGCGGTCGTTCCACGAGGCGCGCGACTGGTCGACCAGCTTCAGGTAGGCCTCGTGCACGAGGCCTGTCGTGTCGAGCGTCTCGCCGAGGCGGAGCCGCCGGAGCTGCGCGCGGGCGAGCCGGCGCAGGTCGTTGTAGACCATCGGCACGAGCCGATCGAAGGCGCCCGGGACGCCGGCGCCGTGCGCCAGCAGCAGTTCGGTGACGTTCTCACTCACGCCGCACCGCCATCGACGTGGCGTGCTCCCAGTGGCGCACGAGCATCACGCGCCCGCGGGCGGCCCGCGCGGCGTCGTCCTCGTCGTGGATCACCAGGAACTGGCGGCCATCGTGGCTGAGGTCGTAGACCGGACCGAGGCGCTCGGCGAAGAGCGCCACCCGGGCGGCCGGCTGCGGCGCGCCCGCCATCAGCTCGTCGCCGCGCGTGTCGACCCGCACGGCCACGATGGCACGACCGTCGTAGTAGTAGAGCGTGCGGCCGTCCTTCGCCCAGAGCGGCGAGGTCCCGCCGCCGTTCGAGATGGTGTAGCGTCGCGACCCGACGTGCGGATACGGTCGCACGTAGACCTCGAACTGGCCCGACTCGTCCGACTGATACGCGAGCCACCGCCCGTCGGGCGACACCTGGGGCCGCAACTCGGCAAACGGGCCGTCGAGCACGGTACGCGGCGTGCCCGGGTCGTCGAGGTCGACGGCGCCGATCCCCTGTTCCCTGTACGTGCGGAAGTGGCTGTAGAGGAGCGTGCGGCCGTCGGGCGTGAAGCTGTACGGCGTCAGGAACGTGCCATTGCCCGGCACGAGGAGCGACACCTCCGTCGAGCCGTCGGCTGGCGCGCGGAAGAGCCCGCCGCCGTCGCGGTCGGAACGGAAGACGAGCGCCCGCCCGTCGGGCAGCCACATGGGCGCGGTGTCGACGGCCGGATCGAAGGTGACCCTCGTCGTCGTGCCACGCCGGAGGTCGTGAATCCACACGTCCTGGTTGCCGACGTCAGTCATCGAGAAGGCGACGCGCGTGCCGTCGGGCGACACGGTGGCCCTCGAGTACGGTCGGGGCTCGAGGCCGAGCGGCTCCTGCGAGCCGTCGGGCCGCACCCACCGCAGCGTGCGGCCGGGCGCGGCATCGCGAGCTGGCAGGTAGACGAGCGACCCTTCGCGCCCGACGGCGTAGTGCGCGCCGCCGGCGCCCGTCGGCCGCACCGCCGTCTGCACGGTGAACGGCTCGCTCGTGAGGGCGAGCCGTCGCGTGTCGAACCGGGCGGCCCACACCGCGCCGTCGCGCACGAACAGCAGGTGGCCCGAATCGACGACACGGGGCTGGCTGCCGTCGACGAGCACCGACACGTTCGTCTCGCCACGCCGGCGCACGGCGACCTCGGTGCCGTCGCGCGTGGCAATCGTGAAGAGCACGGCGTCGGTTCCGGGCACGACCTCGGGGAAGAGGTGCATCGTGTCGGCGCCGGTCTCGGCCTGCGACGTCAGCGGCTCGAGACGGCCGCCGGAGTCGGGCACGGCAAACAGGGTCCGGCGCTGCGGACTCGCCACGACGATCGTGCCGTCGCCGGCCCACGAGGCCGAGAAGCCGCCCGGCAGCTCGACGACTCGGGTCGGGGGCCCGCCATCGACCGGCACCTTCATGAGCACGCCGTCCCGATCGAAGCCCAGCCAGCGACCATCGGGCGAGAAGAACGGCGCCGCGCCCTCTTCCGACCCCTCGACCACGATCGGCGTATCGCGATCGATAGCGCGGAGGAACAGCCGGATCGCGCCGTCGCGGCGCGCGCGGTAGGCGACCCACCGGCCGTCGGGCGAGACGGCGACGGCAGGGATCTGGCCGGCGATGACCTCGTCGCCGACCGGAACGGGCACGGCGAGCCGCGCCACGGGCTCGTTGACGGACGCCGGGCGGTTCCAGGCGAACCAGGCTCCGGCGAGGGCCATGCCGGCGACGAGGGCGGCCGCAAGCCGCCAGAGCGAGGTCGTGTGCCCGCCCGGGCTCCCCGCCGGTGACGCCGAGGGGGCGTGGCCCCGCGCGGACCCCTCGCCGAGCGCCTCGTCGATCTCGAGGCGGGCGTCGGCGATGTGGCGCAGGCGCCGTGCCGGGTCCTTCTCGAAGGTGCGCCGCAGCAGCCGGCGGATGGAGGCCGGCGTCTGTGCCGGCAGCGCGTCGAGATCCGGCTCGCGCTCGAGCACGCGGGCGATGACCTCCGTCGCCGACTCGCCGCCGAAGGCGCGCTGCCCGCTCAGCATCTCGTAGAGCACGCAGCCGAAGGCCCAGATGTCGGTCCGGTGATCGACGCGCTGGCCGCGCGCCTGCTCGGGGCTCATGTAGGCCGCCGTGCCGACAATCGCCCCCGGCTGCCCGAACTCGGTCAGCGACTCGAGCGACGGCGCCGCTCGGGCGGCGCCGTCGACCTCGTAGGCGCGCGCGAGCCCGAAGTCGAGCACCTTCACGCCCGCGTCGGGCGAGAGCTTGATGTTGCCGGGCTTCAGGTCACGATGGACGATGCCCCGCTCGTGCGCCGCCTCGAGCGCCTCGGTCACGCGACGCGCGATGGCGAGCGTCTCGGACATCGGCACCGGCCCCTCGACGAGTCGCTCGGCGAGCGTCGGCCCCTCGACGAGCTCGAGCACGAGCGCCTTCGCCTCCGTGGTCTCGTCGAGGTGATAGATCGCGGCGATGGCGGGGTGACTGAGCGAGGCGAGCGCGCGGGCTTCGCGCTCGAAGCGGGCCAGCCGGGCGGGGTCGTTGGCGACGAGCGCCGGCAGGACCTTCAGCGCGACCTCGCGCCCGAGCCGGCGATCGCGGGCACGGTAGACCTCGCCCATGCCGCCGCGCCCGATCCGCTCGACCACGACGTACGGGCCGACGAGCGCGCCGGGCGACAGGGCCGCTTCGTCCTCGCCGGCCCCGAAGCGCTGGCACCACGAGTCGAACAGGGGACCGCTCAGCGCGCCGGCCGGCTCGAGGAACCCGTCGGAGTGTTCGGCCTCGCGCAGCACACGCTCGACCTCGGCACGCAGCGCCTCGTCAGACCCGACCGCCTCGGCGACGAAGGCCGCCCGCTGCTCCGGCGGCAGCGCCAGGGCGCCATCGAGCACGTCGTCGACGCGAGCCGAGCTGCTCCAGTCGTTCACCAGTGGGCCTTCCCATCGACGCCGGGGTGTCGCGACCCGCCGGAACCCGGTCCTCGGGCGCAGGGCCCGAGCCAGGCATCGACGGATCGACTGGCGCGTCCGCGCACTCGCGCTCCCCGCTGTTTCGAGGCCAGCAGTGTATCGCAGCTTGCCGGTCGCGCGAACCCGAAGACATCGGCCCGCCCGGACGTGGCGGGTTTTGCGGTGGTTCGACGTGAAAGAGGAATGAAGCCCATGTCCCCCTGGCGAGTCAACTCGTGGTTCCACGGCGTCCAGGAGACGCCTCGGCCCGCGCCCGCGGAAGTGCTGGGCTACGTGGCCCTCGAGAGCGCCGACCCGGCGATTCGCCCCGATGCCCTGGCCGTCGTCAACCTCAATCCCTCGTCGCGAGGCTTCAGCCGGCAGATCCACCGGCTCGACATGCCGGGCCACGCCGATGGCCTCGAACGGCTCGGCTGGGCCCCGGGTCCGATCGACGCGACCGACGCCGGGGCTCCCAGGGCGGGGTGGCGTCATCTCGTCGCGCCCGCCACCCGTTCCTCGCGCATCTACGTAATCGATACGGTGCCGTGTTCCCTGCGGCCGGTCCTCGGACACACGATCGGGCCCGACCGGCTGTCGGCCCGCACCGGACTGGCCCACCCCTACGCGGTGTCGCCGGGCCCCGATGCGATCTACCTGAGCGCCCTCGCCGGAGTCGGCGCGCCCGATCGCGGGGGCCTCGTGCTGCTCGATCGGGACACGTTCGACGTCATGGGCGCATGGACGCCGCCCGGCGGAGCCGGCGTCTCGACGCCGTGCGAGCTCGGCTGGCACCCGGCGCACGACGCACTCGTCACGAGCGCGTGGCCCCCGCGACACGCGTTCGCCGACGAGTGGCGTCCCGATCGGCTCCTGTCGGGAGGCGCGGGCCAGAGTCTCCACGTCTGGAGCCGCGGGGCGAAGCGCGACGCCCAGACGCTCGACTTCAGGGGCGAGCGTCAATGGCTGCGGGCCCCGTGCCCCGCGCACGGAGGGCGCCGCCCCTACGGCTTCGTGGCGGCCATGGCGTCACTCGACACGCTGTCGTCGGCCATCTGGCTGTGGTCGCTCGACGGCGACAACGGCCACTCGCCGTGGCAGACCCGCAAGGTGGTCGAGATTGCCGCCGATCCGGCGCCGCCGGAGGCCCTGCCGCCGTGGCTGTCGGAGATCGGCGCCGTGCCCCCGCTCGTCACCGACCTCTGCCTCTCGCCCGACGATCGCTTCCTCTATGTGTCGTGCTGGGGCACGGGAGAGGTGCGGCAGTACGACGTGACCGACCCGCGCGCCCCGCATCTCGCCGGCGCGGTCCGGCTCGGCGGCATCGCACGGCGCACCGGCCATCCCAGCCAGCCGACCCGCCCGCTCGGCGGGGGCCCCCAGTCGATCGCCCTGAGCCACGACGGCCGGCGTCTCTACGTGACCAACTCCCTCGGCGCCGAATGGGACGAAGCGTGCCACCCCGACGGCTTCGAGGGCTGGATGGCCCGCCTCGAGGTCGACCCGCGCTCGGGCCTCCGCATCGACGAACGCTTCTTCGTCGAGTTCCAGGGCTATCGGCCCAAGCAGGTCCGGCTCGGCGGCGGCGACGCCTCGGTGGCCGGACTCGACCCGCGCTGAGGCTCGGCGCCCGTCCCCGCGGTAGCCCGAGGCCACCGCTCCCTCAGTCGCGCGAGCCCCCTCCCTCGGTAGCACGAGGCTTCAGTTCAGCCGAGCGAAGACGACCGGCTGAGGCTGCCGGGAGGCGCCACGGGGGACCGGGCAGCGAGCAGCCAGCCGCCTGGCAAGGCTGGGGCGGCCGGACCTCACCCGCCGAAGGTGTAGCACCAGGCCTCGCCGTCGAGCACGACTTCGCCCGACTGCCTGGTGACGACGACGCGGAGGAGCGTCACGGGCTTGGTCTCGTGGACCTTCGCGACCTCGGCCCGCGCGGTGATGGTGTCGTCGACGTAGACCGGCGCTGTGAACTTCCAATTCTGACTGAGGAACACGGTGCCCGGACCGGGCAGGTCCATCGCCACGAGCGCGTGCAGCAGGCCCGTCGTGAGCCCGCCCTGCACGACGAGCCGGCCGAACTTCGTGCGGGCGGCAAACGCCTCGTCGAAGTGCAGCGGGTTGCGGTCGCCGGAGATCTGGGCGTACTTCTCGACGTGCTCGGCCGTCAGCGTGAGGCTGCGCGTGGCAACCTGGCCCACGTGCACGTTCATGACGCCTCCATCGCCGGTACGCCCGCAAGCGGCAGCCTGGTGTCGGCCGGCTTCGCCGCCGCCGACCGAACCGGCCAGTCGCCGAGGGCCCTGATCGCCTTGACCTCGTGGTTCATCGCCTTGCTGAGGTCCTTGTGGAGCACCCGGACCGTCTCCAGATCCCACTCGTACGACGCGATCTCGTCGGTGATCTCGAGCAGGTCCCGCACGAGGTCGTCGCGTGTGGCCTCGTAGCGGGCGAGGGCCTCCTCCGTCCCCTCGACCACGGCACGGGCGAGCAGTTCGGCATCGCGCAGCGCGTCGGTGATGCCGTGGGCCGTAATGGGATCCTTGAAGCAGCCGGCATCACCCACGAGCGCCCACCCCGGCCCCCAGCTGCGCCTGAGATAGGTCAGCTCGCCGGGGAAGCCATGGAACGTGCCGACCCGCTCCGCCCGCTGCATGGCCTCGGCGAGCTCGGGCGACACCTCGGCGACGACCCGGGCATACCCGCCCGCGGTGTCGGTCCGGCCGCCGTCATGGAAGCGCGCCCGGGGCCCGGCCGCGAAGACGAGCGTCTCGTCGTCGTTGGTGGGGATGACGCCGGCGCTGACGCCGAGCCGGTAGTGCCAGTTGTAGCCGTCGACGGGCAGGCCTCGCCAGTAGCCGAAGACCACCCACCCGGCGTGCCGGCCCCGATGGGTCGTGGGCGCGCCCACGAGCCGCGCCACCGTCGACCGCACGCCGTCGGCGCCGATGACGAGATCGGCGCGGATCGAGCGCGGCGCCCCGCGGTGGCTCTCGACGACCGCACCCGCCACGCGGCCGTTCTCGTCGCGCAGCAGGTCGACGAGCCGTGCGCCGTACACGATGTCGGCACCGGCGGCCCGGGCCGCATCGGCGAGGACCCGATCGAGCACGGTGCGCCGCGGCGCGTACAGCGCGTCGACGCCATCACGAGGCGCGATCGGAATCTCGAGTCGCTCGTCGTCGTAGTGAAACGTCGTCCGGCGGACGGCGGGCGTGCCCGCGGCAATGACCTCGTCGAGCACGCCCCACCGGGCGAGCTGCAGCACGCCGCCGCGCATGAGCGCGTTGGTCGACAGCGTGTCGGTGCCGTACGCCGCGCGCTCGACGACGAGCACCCGCAGGCCGCGGCGCGCGAGGAGCATGGCCGTCGACGCGCCGGCGCAGCGCGCGCCGATCACGATCGCGTCGTAGGACGAGGACACGTCGGTGAGCGGAGTCATGATGCGGGATGTCCCTGGGTCGAGTTGACGATGGCCGCCGGAGCGGCCTTCGGCGAAGCCCGATGGCGCGCGCGCGACCCGGGCGTACGCTCATCCGGTCGTCGATGTGGGCGGCGAGCGCCTCGGCATCGTCGCCCACCCCGTCGATGAACGCCGACTTGCGGCGTCTGAGGAACTGCAGCCCGATGACGTAAAGGCCGTCGACGGGCGTGACGCCGCCGCGATGGCGAATCTCGCCGGCCGCGTCGAGCACCGGCACGTCGAGCCACGGGTACGTGCGGCGGAACCCGGTCGCCCACACGACGGTCTTGATGCCGAGCGCACGCAGGTCGAGGCGTTCGGGCGTGGGATCTTTCGGCGGCCAGCACAACGGCACGAACGGCCCGGCCGGCTCGACGGTCGCGGCGAGGCCGGCGCGATCGATCCACCGATCGATGCGGTCGAGCAGGCTGGCCAGCTTGATGTCGGCCGCGGCCATGTACGAAATGAGCTCGTCGCGCAGGTACACCCCGTCGCCGTGCGCGCCGGTCACGCGGCCGACGAGCCGCACGCCGCGTCGTTCGAGCACGCCGAGGTCGAGTGTCGAGTGGTCGGGCCGGCCGACGAGCTGCAACGACGGCTGGTTCTTCGAGATGTCGGGGTCGTACACCTGATCGACGCTCTCGTCGAAGAGCCCCATCGCGTCGAGCCACCAGAGAATGTCACGGCCGCGGTACCGCCGCGGCAGCCGCATGTGGCGTCCGACGGCCAGCGTGACGGGCCGCCCCGACGCCTGGATCTCGTCGGCGATCTGGATGCCGGACGAGGAGGCGCCGACGACGAGCACGCCGCCCTCGGGCAGGCGCGCCGGACAGCGGTACTCGCCGGGCACGATCTGCAGGATGTCGCGCGAGATCTCGCCCGCGAGCGACGGCACGAGCGGCACATCGCAGTAGCCGGTGGCCATCACCACGTTGGGCGCCCGCCAGGCGCCCTGATCGGTCGTGACCTCGAAGGCGGCGTCGAGGCGCCGCACCCGCAGCACCGTCGTCTCGCCCTGCACCGGCGCGTCGAACGAGCGGGCGTACTGCTCGAGATAGGCGGTGATCTCCGGCATGGTCATGTAGCCGTCCGGGTCGGGTCCGGTGTAGCGGAAGCCCGGCAGACGACTCTGCCAGTTCGGAGTCAGCAGACGCAGCGAGTCCCATCGTTCACGGCGCCAGCGCTCGGCCACCCGGCCTCGTTCGAGGACCACGTGGTCGATGCCACGCGTGGTGAGACAGCGGCTCGTCGCGAGACCGGCCTGCCCGCCGCCGATGACGATGGTGTCGGTACGTTTCATGGAAGGCTCCGGCCCGTGGCGGGGCGCCGACCGGCCGGCCAGGCCGGCAGCGGTCGGCGCGAGCCCGCCTCCATCAGCCGGCGTTGACGGAGACCTCGACGGGCACCGCGCTGGTGATGACGTCGAAGACGGCCGAACGGGCGCGCGACTGCTCGACGATCTCGCGCAGCTTCTCGGCCGGCGCGTTGCCCTTGATGGAGAAGTTGACGCGAATGCGCTCGTAGCCGTTCCGCACCTCGTTCGACAGGCCGAGGATGCCGCGCAGGTCGATGTCGCCCTCGACGGTCGACGTGACCTCGCTCAGCTCGACGCCACGCGCGGCGGCCACGTTGGCGATGCCGGCCGTGAGGCACGCCGCGAGGCCGTGAAGGATGAACTCGACGGGCGTCGGACCCTGGTCGGCGCCGACGAGCACCTTGGGGTGATCGGCGTCGTACTGGAACGCGGCCGCGTGGGCGTGCTCGCCGCCGGCGCCGCTGAACGACTCGATGGTCGTCCGGCTGTGGGTGCCCTTCACCCAGCTGTTCGAGGCGCGGAACTGGAACTTCGCGAGGCCGGGGTTGTCCCTGACGACGTTGATCGTGGCGAAGAGGTTCGGGGTGTCGACGCCGTTCAGTGGCACGCGTTCGCGCTTGGTGGCCGTGGCTGTGTCCTGCATGAGTGTCCTCCTGGTCGCCGGTGATTCGTGCGACCGTTCTCACCCATAGTCACGACAGCCGGCGGAGAAACCCGCCATCCGAGGGGATCGGAAAGGGATCTGCCGCACGTGCGGGCCCTGCGCCACCTCGACGGTACGCGTGTGTCGCCGAAGAGCAGCGGGACGCCGGACGCGGTCACCCGTCGCCGCCCGCGCGCGTCGGCTGAGATACAATCGCGGCCGGCCTCGATGCGC
>JAANMT010002320.1_pt1 | contig 16158 bp, 14 predicted proteins | sample 7279711 | NCBI WGS metagenome assembly JAANMT01 (sample SAMN14094538, study PRJNA606508) | bioreactor metagenome | isolation source: A lab-scale SPAN reactor treating ammonium-rich wastewater day 1 | place: Ireland: Galway | collected 2017-01-16 | reverse complement strand
TGCACCCGCGCCTCGGTCCCGTTGACCTCCCAGCGTTTGAGCGCCTTGACCAGCGAAGGCGGGACCTTGTTGCCCGTGTGCTTGACGAGTAATGCCAGCAACTGCCCGGCATTGAGTCCCTGTTCTTTGGCGTGGGTCAGGGAGTTGGTTGTGACGCGGTATTTATACACGTAGTCTTTGGTCTCGATATGCTTCGCTACTCGACCAACATCTTCCCATTCGCAGAATCGCGAGACTTGATAGCGCACAACCCGCGGCGCGTCGCGTGGAATGGAAATCCTTCCGCTCGAAGTCACCGCGATCTTTCCACTTTCCACTTTCTCACCTGCAAGTGACGAGGTTCTAAAGGAAGTAGCCTCTGCCGCCCCCTCCGCCACCGACAAATCCACCTGACCCAGCCAGTGCAGGATGTCCGTGATGAAATATTTGATGAGCGCGCCGTCCACCTCCTCCCAATGAGCGAAGCCGCGCAGGTATTGCCCGTCGGAGGCGCGTTTGATGAACCACGAGTCGTAGTCGCCGGCGGGGCGCTGGAAGTCGGGGTACTTTAGTTTGACCTCGCGGACGAAGGCGTTGATACTCCACCATTTGCCTTCAGGGATGTCGCCCAGCAGGTTCAACAGAAACTCGCGCGTTTCGAGCGGCTGGTTCGTCCATTCCCCTTCGCAGACGATGCCCGGCATGAGTTTGAGTTCGTTGAAGGACTCGCTTTCCATCCACGCGGATTGCAACATCTTCAACGCGTCCGCGCGCGGGGATTCGAGGAAGGCTTTTACGGCGTCTGCCTGGATTGTGTTTTTCCTGATGAGTTTGGCGGAGGCAAGCAGGGCATGGAGTCCAGGGGCTTGCTTCTGGATATTCGCCTGCACACTGGCGGAGGCCAAACTCATGCCCATTCGCAGCGCGGCAAGCAGGGTGGCGGCATCGTCGAGAATGGAATCATCAGCAGGAATTTCCCTTCCCTTTTCGCCGGGGGAGGCGGGACGACCCAAAGGTTCAGAAGCGACCACAACAGCCTCTGTCTTCTTCCCGCCTTCCACTTTCTTTTCCTCGCGCTTCAAAAGAGACAGCAGGTCGTCGGGAATGTAGGCAAACTCCTGCGGTCCCTTTTCGGTATCGAAGAAGGCACGAGCGATCAAGCCGCGATAGTAAAGGATTTCTGTTGTTGAGGTTGGTTGGAGGTAGAGTTTTTCCCGGTCGCGTTTGCCCGCGCCGGCTTCGCGAATGTCGCCGTATTTGCGCGTGAAGGTTGCCCAGGGGATTCGTCCGCCCGCGTTGACGAGGGAGTTGAGGGCGGAGTCCGCTTCGGGGGAGAGAGAGTCAATTAGTTCAGCGAGCAGATTCGGGTCGAGGAGTGAAGCGCAGAGTTCCTCCATTGCCCCTTCCGCTTTGGAAGAGTTCAGCTCGAGTCCCCAAAGTTCCGCGATGATGCGGAGGTGTCCGATGTCCTGTTTGAGGAGGGAATGAAATAGGTCAGGCATGGACTGCTTTCCACTTTCCATATTCTAAAATAGAAAGTGGAAAGTAGGGAGTGATTAACCGCGAATCACTTTTAGGGCATTGGGAAGTATCTCAAAGGAAACTTCACGCACATCCGCGCCGGGACCGGAGAAGATCTCGCCGTCGGCGTGGATGTAGAGCGGGCGGTCGGCGGTGAGGGTGAATTTTTTGCATTTATCCAGCGTGACCTGTTTGAAGCGTCCGTGCGTGCCTTTCATCACTTCGGGGACGATGCGAAACATCATCGGCCTGCTGACGTCGGTGATCATGGCATAGTCGAGGACGCCGTCGTCAATCCTCGCGTCCGGCGCGATGAGGAAGCCGCCGCCCTCGCGCGGACCGTTGCAAATCACGAGGTAAATGACGCTCGCCTCCCATTTTTTGCCGTCCGTTTCGATCTGCATCCTGACGGGATTGTGGTCGAGGAGGATGGTCTGGATGACGGCGGTGAGATACATGAGGAAGCCGCGCAGGAGGGGAAGTTGATGCGAACGGATGGTGACGATGGCGCCGAAGCCGATGCCGAGCGTGTTATCGAAGTATTCCCTGCGGCCGTCCCCGTCGGTCATCAAGCCGAGGTCAATGGCGGAGGGTTCGCCCTCCAACGCGCGGAGGAGCGCTTTGGGCGGCGTGGTGGACGCGCCGATGCCGTGCGCGAAGTCGTTGCCCGAACCGACGGGGACGACGCCGAGCAGGGGACGTTTCTCTTCCGGGATCCGCATCAGTCCATTCACCACCTCGTGGACCGTCCCATCCCCGCCCATGGCGATCACCAGTTCGTAACCTTCCTCGCCCGCCTGTTTCGCGAGTTCGATGGCGTGACCGGGGTAAACCGTTCCGCTCCACGTCACGCCGCCGTGTCCTTCGGTGATGGATCGCAGGTCGCGCGCCACGCGCCAGGCGTTGCCCATGTCTGCCATGGGGTTGAGGATGATCTTGACTTTGCGCTGCATGAGGGCTTCCTCCTATTTACAATAACGTCACCCCGGGAAAATGCCCGAAAAGACAGACCCCAAAGGTTTTACCGCTAAACCAGATGCAAATTTCGCAACAGAATTCCCGTTTAGCCGATCAATTTGAAGCCAAGGGAAACCTTTAGGGTCTTTTCCGAAAGTTGTCAGCGGGAGACTCTTCGGTCGCGGCGCTTCGACTGCGGGGCAGCGATCACGCCCCTCCGCTCAGCGCGACGCTCCTCAGGGTGACATCAATGCGACGATTATAACCCCCGCATGTCGAATCGGAGTCTATTCACCCCCAAAATTGTACGCAGAGATGGGACCCGTGACGCCGCGCGCGATCTGAAATGTGCCGCGGTTATGCTTCTTGGCTTGATAGAGAGCCGCGTCCGCGGCGCGCAGGAGGTCCGGTCCGCTTCGGGCGTGGACGGGATAGATGGCGATCCCACCGGAGACGCCGAGGCTGAGTTTTTTCCCGTCGGGCAGGGTGAATTTGATCTTCCTCATTCCCTTGAGGATCTTCTCGGTCACGACCCGCGCGGAGGAGATGTCCGATTGCGTGAGGATCAGAGTCAACTCGTCGCCGCCGTAGCGCGCCAGGAAGTCCGTGTTGCGAACGCCGCGCGCCATCTGGTTGAAGACCAGGCGCAGGACGTCGTCGCCGGTGGAGTGACCGTACGTATCGTTGATCTCCTTGAATCCGTCCAGGTCCATCATCACCACCGCGAAGGAATAGTTGTGACGCCGCGCGGATTGGATCTCCGCCTCCAGCCTTTCATCCAGCGCGCGGCGGTTGGGCAGCCCGGTCAACGTATCGCTGTACGCCTGCCGGCTGATGATCTGGTGCAGGTTGGCGTTCGAAATGGCGATCGCCGCCTGATCCGAAAGCAGGTCGAGCAGGCGCAATTCGGATGGGAGAAAACCGCCGACGGTCACACGCGCCATGTTCATCACGCCGACCACCTCGTCCCCGAACTTGAGCGGAATCCCGATGATCGAACCCGTCCACTCCGAAGGCGCATTCGCAAAGAGAGGATGCCCCCGCATGTCCTCCACGATGATCGTCCCGCCGGTGCGCGCCACCGTGTAGGTCAATCCGTTCGGGCGCGGCGTCGTCCAGGCGGCGTTCCGGTTGCCTTTGGAATCCAGAGCCGCGCCGAAGGACAGTTTCCCGTTCGAGAACAAAAAGATGTTCACGTCGTTCGCGTTCGGGATCAATTGCATCGCCTCGGATACGATCGCGTCCAGCACGTCCGGCAGGTCGAGGCTGGAGGTGAGGTTGACGCTCAATTTCTTGAGCGCGTCCAATTCCTCCGCCTGCTGCCTGAGCATGGCAAGCAGCGCATGATTGTCAATCAACGAATGCGCGAGGCTGGCTGTTTCCGAAGCGTCCTGGGAATATTTCCCCAGCGAAGCGGAAAGAATGTCAATCAAATTGATGAGCGCATCCTTCTCGGCGGGCGGGATATCCCTCTCATCGAGCGCGCGGCGGGCTTCCGCAAGGATTTTGAGCGTCTGTTCCTTCATACAGGTCTCGTTCGCCGACAATTATAGCAACCCGCCCTGTTTTTCAGTATTACATGCGCGTTGCAACGCCTGATGCGTTACAATGGGGCTTGCTCTTTTCTGGAGGATTACGTGTCAGACACCTTTCCCGCAGGGGATTCACCCAAGCCCTTCGATCAAAATCAGGGCGGGCCTGCTCCGGCAACCCCGCTGACTCCACGCCGACGCGGGATCATCGTCGGGGCGTCCGCCGGACTCGGCGCCGCCCTGGCGCGAAAACTTTCCCGCGAAGGATACGCTCTTGCCCTCCTCGGTCGCAGCAAGGACAGGCTCGAATTGCTGGGCAACGAGATCAACGCCCGCGCGTATGTCCACGACGCCAGCGAATATCGCAAAGTCCCGGACCTGCTCCGCAAGGTTGTCGCGGAACTCGGGGGACTCGACCTGGTCGTGTACGTGGCGGGCGTCAACCTTCCGCCCGGCGGCATTGACCAATACAACTTCGAGAACGACCGCAAAATGGTCGAGGTCAACCTCATCGGCGCGATGGCGTGGCTGACGCCGGTTGCGGAAATGTTCCAATCCGCCAAAGCGGGGCAGATCGTGGGCATTTCGTCTGTGGCCGGCGACCGCGGGCGCGTGGGCAACCCCGGCTACAACACCTCCAAAGCCGGGCTGACGACCTACCTCGAAGCCTTGCGGAACCGCCTCACCCGTCACGGCGTGAACGTGCTTACCGTCAAGCCGGGATTTATGACGACGGAAATGCTCAAAGCCGCGCAGGGCGCGACCCCGTTCGCCATCCCGCCCGAAAAAGCCGCAAACGATATTTGGAAAGCCATGAAGAAACGCAAACAGGTCGTTTACACGCCTTCCATCTGGCGCTGGATCATGCTCGCCATCCAGCATACGCCCTCGTTCATCTTCAGAAGATTGACATTCTAAAACGCGGAGGATTCGAGAGCCAGGGAATTCTCCAATCCCCCCATACCCTTTTTGTCATGTCCAATAATCTCAACTCCACCTTCAGCCAGCTCGATAATTTCGGTCATTCACTCAAGGCGACCTGCTATCGCTTCCAGGTTACTAAAACGGAAGACATCCACGAAGCCTTCCAACTCGCAAAGAAACTCGGCCTCACCGTCACCGCGCGCGGGACGGGACTCAGTTACAACGACGCGTCGCTCAACGGCGGCGGCATCGCGCTGGACCTGACGGGGATGAACAAGATCCTCGAATGGGATCCAGCCTCGGGCGTGGCGCGATGCGAGTCCGGCGTCACGTTGGAACAGTTATGGAAGCGCGTCGAGCCGGACGGCTGGTGGCCCCCCGTCGTCTCAGGCACGATGAAGACCACGTTGGGAGGTTGTCTCGCGGCGAACATTCACGGGAAGAACAATTACCGGGTCGGTCCCATCGGCGAGCACGTCCTTGAATTTACCGCGATGCTGCCCACCGGCGCATTGGTCACCTGCACGCCGAAGAAGAACGCGGACCTGTTCCACGCGATGATCGGCGGACTGGGGATGCTGGGAGTCTTCACGACCGTTACGATGAAGATGAAACGCATCCACTCGGGACTGATCTCTGTGGACGCGTGGCACGTAAAAAATCTCAAGCATCAGTTGGACGGTCTGCTCGAACACGCGCCCGATCACGATTACATCGTGGGATGGCTCGATACCACCGCAAAGGGAAAAAGCCTCGGGCGCGGACAGATCCACGCGGCAAACAACCTGAGGGAGGGCGAGGACCCGAACGCGCAGGAGACGATGAAACTCTCCCATCAGCACCTGCCCGACCGGCTGTTCGGGGTGATGCCGAAAAAACTGCTGCATTATTTGATGAATCCGTTTTTGAACAACCCGGGCGTGTGGGCGATCAACACGGGGAAGTACATTTCGGCGCTGCGCGATCACACTTTCAGGCAGTCTCACGCCGAATATCATTTCCTCCTGGATTACGTTCCCGATTGGGAGCGTTCGTTCGGGCGCGGTGGGTTGATCCAGTATCAGTCGTTCCTGCCGAAGGAGACCGCCGAGGACGCCTGGCGCGAGATGCTGGAACTCTCGTATCGTCGCGGCTTGCCCTCCTATCTCGGCGTGACCAAACGCCACCGCCCCGACAAGTTCCTGCTCACCCACGCCGTGGACGGTTTCTCGCTTGCCATGGATTTCAAAGTGACCGACAGAAACCGCGCCCGGCTGTATGCGTTATTGCAGGAGTTCGACCGCATCGTGCTTTCGGGGGGCGGACGGTTTTACTTCGCCAAGAACAGCGAGACCTCCGCCGAAACGACGCGGGCTTTCCTCGGCGACGAGGTCGTCGCAAAATTCAAGAAACTCAAGAAACGCTGCGACCCGAACGGGTTGTTGGAATCCGATCTGTATCGGAGGATTTTCAAGTAGGCGAGGTTTGCGGCGTGTTGCGCGCTGCGCAACATGAAGTCACATACTCCTCCTCACCCCAAACGCCCCAAACTCTCCCGTCGGCTCCTCCCACTCCACCCTTGATTCGTCCACCCGCGACATGCGCGGACCTTCCTTCATCGTCTCGATGAAGCGTTCCACTTTTTCGCGTTCCCCTTCCGCCACCGCCTCGACCGTATCGTAGCCCGCGTTCCTCACCCAGCCGGTGACGCCGATCTGCCGGGCGTAATAGTCCACGTGGGCGCGGAAGCCCACTCCCTGGACGAGGCCCTTCACCCACACGTGCGCGCGGACGGGTTCATTTCCTGCCTGCGTATCTTTCGGGGGCATGACGGTCTCCTTTCTTTCGCATGGCGTTCACAATACCGACGAGCGGGAAGAACACCACCAGACACAAGAGGATCAAATATGGAACGGCATCCCCCAGCGTGAATGTGACCCCGGTTTGCCCCAGGGCGGTCACGCGCCAATCGCGCTCCAGTTTGGCAAGTGAGACGCCGAAGGCGCGCTCCGCGCCGCGTTCGCAGGTCACACCGTTTGCGTAGGCGTTCGCGAGGGACAGCAATCCGTCCGCGCCGTACAGTCCGCGCAAATAATCCGTAAAGGACCGGGATTCGGCGTAAGCCAGAAACGCCGAATCAATTCGCGGGGAGAACGAATCGCACAAGTCCCGGATGGGGATCAACGCATCGCGCGCGGCAGCCTCCCGGAGGAGGATCGCGTAATTGGGATTCGGATACGCCTCCGCAAGCGTCGCCATCCCCTCGCCCAGCCACGCGGGGAGGTTCCTGTATCCCGCGCCGACCTGGCGATGCAACATGACGTGCATGAGTTCGTGCGGAATGCGTTGTTCCATGAGGATGTTTTGATTGGCGCCCGGTTCGATCGTGACCGTGATCACGCCCGCGGCGGAATCGGCGTGACCCGCCGCCCAAGCCTCCGCGCCGTACAGCGCGCCGCGCAGGTCGCTTTGATTTGCGTAAATAAAGACATCCACCGGCGGCGAAAGGATCGGGGGAAAGAACCCTCGAATGTTTTGGATGCCCGTTTGCGCGGCGTTCAACGCGGAGACGCCAAAATCCCCGTCGCTGTTGTACCAATGAACGCGAAGCGAATCCGCTTCGAGCGTTTGCCAGGCGAAGCGGTCGTCGTCGTAGCGGACGGAGGCGGTGGCGCTTTGGAGAACATTGCCGTCGGGCAGGGTCAATTCATATCGCCAAAGGATCGTCGTGAACGGGCGCACTACGTTCCGCCGCGCGTCGAACCGAAACACGGAAACGCCGTTCTGATCGAAGGTCACAGGCTGGACGTGCGTGACGACCTGCGTCGTATCGTGGATGAAGATGGACGCCTTTTGGAACTGGATCGGGGAAACGAGTCTCCCCGTGAACGTGACCTGTTCCCCGAATTGATACGCGGCGGAGAGTTCCATTTCGATTTCGGATTGGGCGGTCGCTCGGTGCGCTCCAAAAAGCGTCACCGCGACGATTAGAGAAAAGAAAAATGCCGCCCTGAGCGGCGTCTTGCGCCGCGAAGCGCCTTTACCATCACAGCAGAGAGTCGTCGCTTCGCTCGGAATGACATTTATAAAACGTTTCATCTCATCTCCCCAGGAAGACGAGCAGCGGCGTCAACGTGAACGGGCTGAGCAATGTGCTGACGAAGACGATCGCCGCGATGAGTTTTGAGTCCAGGTGATATTCCGCCGCAAGCACGGTCGCGCTGACCATGCTCGGCATTGCCGCCTGGGTCATCGCGCCCTGGCGGGCAGCGCCCTCCAGGCCGAACAACCCCGTGAGGAACAATCCCAGAACGGGCGCGATGAGCAGCCTCATGGAGACGCTCAATTGCAGGGCGCGCAGGTTCTTCGAGAACTCCACCTGCGTCATCTGCAAACCCAGCAGGACGAGCATCACGGGGATCGTCCCGCCGGAAGCCAGTTCCACTGCGCGGTTGAGGGCAAGCGGAAGTTCGAAATGCAAGGCGTTGACGAGCAGGGCGAGAATGACCGCGTACAACGTCGGCACCCTGAACAGCCCCAGCAGGGCGTCCCTGAAGTTCATGTGCCCGAGCGAGGCGAGCAGCACACCCAGGGAATAGAACAGCAGGGTGGTGGTCACAAAATAGATGGCGGCATACCGCAGGGCGTCGTCCCCGAACGCGAACAGGACGAGCGGCAGACCGTAGTTGCCCGTGTTCGCGAACATGGACGTGATGAGGATGGAGATCAATGCGGCGCGTTCCACCTTCAGCAGTTTTCCCAGGATGTAGGTGAGCAACCCCACGAGCAGGACGACGACGATCGTAAACCCGATCACACCGGCGGCTTCGCCGAGTTCGAGGCGATTCTCGATCATCAGGTCGAAGATCAGCACGGGACTGAACACGTAAAAGACCACGCGCCCCAAACCGCGCGCATCCACGTGGAGGACCTTGCCGAGCGCGAAGCCGGCGCTTCCCAGCAGGATGATCGGGAGGATATTGTTCGCGAAGGTGCTTACGAGGGTGGAAAACGACATCGGTTGACCGCCAAAATGAAATCACGGAGATTATACCGTCTCCGTGATTCCATCGTAGATTCGAAATTCGTAACGCGACCTTTATGTCGCTTGCGGTGGGCGGCATGAATGCCCGCCCTGAGCCTGCCGAAGGGTCGCGTTACAGGTTTCGTTCAAGACTTATCTGTCGTCGTCCTCGTCCCACTCTTCCATGCCTTCGAGATCGTCGGGGTTGAAGGACATCAGATCGAAACGGTCGAGGTCTTCGGTGAAGGCGAGGTTGTCGAGCGCGTCTTCGAGGAAGCCAACCAGGTCCTCGTCCTCGGTCCTGTCGAGCAAAGCCTCCAGGTAGGTCTGCACGTCCTCGCCGCCGACCTGCGAAAGCGACCAGATCGCCGCGCTCATCACATCGCCGTCCTCCTCGCTCTCGAGCATCCGCAACAACGGCAGGCGGGCAGACTTCAGGGACAGCATACCCGCGCTCTCCACTGCGGCTTTGCGAATTCTGACGTTCTCATCGAGCAGGGAGCGCAGGACGCGATCCTCCCAGCGGTCGTCGGCGGAGCGCCCCATGGCGGTCAACGCGCTGACCTTCCAGTCAATGTTCTCCTCGTCGAAGGCGGACTCAATCAACTCGATCACGTCGGGATTGGACGAATACCCAAGCGACTCCAACGCGCGGCGGCGGACTCTCGGTTCATTCTCACCCCGGGTTGAGTCCAACAAAGCGGCATGGACCTCCCCGTAGGCTTCCTCCGAGATCTCCTCCAGTTCGCCGAGGTCCACGAACAGGTTGAGCGCGTTTGCCGCCTCCGCGCGCACGTTGACGTCCGGGTCGCTCCTCAACAAATGAAGATAGTCCGGGATGAGTTTCGGATCGTCGCACGCTCCGCAGTCGAGCAGGCGGATGGCTTGCGCGCGGACGGGGGCGTCGGGGTCGTCGAGGACGGATCGGGCGAAGTCGTCGAACGAGACGAGGGTATCGGTTACAGCCAGGGATAAAAGCCCCTCGAGCAGGGACAGTTTCCGGTCCAGTTTGACGCGGGACCATACGTCCATGAGGGTTTTGAGTTCGAGCGGCGTGATATCCGAAAAATGAGGCAGGTATTTGCGCGGGAACTCCCGGCCCGGGGCGAGCAGGGAATCCAGCACGATCTGAAAGGTTGCGGTTTGTTCGTTCATTCTGAGTCTTATGGTAATGGGGTTGTGGATGGATCCCGCGCTGCGTTAGGGAAAGGCGGTCGTTACGGGGTCAATGAAATCGCGCACGTTGATGTAGATCATCAGGGCGATCAGCAGGGTCATACCCAATCCGTGGACGAGGTTCTCGAATTGGTGCGGCACGCGGCGGCGAAAGATGAGTTCGGGCAGGACGAAGAGAATGCGCCCGCCGTCGAGCGCGGGGAACGGGAAGAGGTTCAGCACGCCGAGGCTGATGGACAGGATGGCGATGATGGACAATGTTTGCACGGGGGCGGTGTAGGGGTTGGGCTGCGCGGAAGAGGGCTGCGACTGGGTGGCTTCCACGTCGTTCGAGACGCTCTGCGACATAATGTCGAAGATGCCCTTCAAACCGACGAGGCGTCCCTGTTCGGGAGGGATGACTCCCTGTATCAATCGGACGGGCAGGGTGATCAGTCCGTAGATCTGCGCTCCGGTGAATTGCACGCTGTACTTCAGGTTTTCAGCGACGGAGGTGATAGGCTGGAATTCACAGCCGCCGCAATAGCCGACGCCGATCATGGGTCTTCCCGCCTGTTCGTTTATCAGGGGGGTGATCGTCAGTTCGATTTTCTTTCCATCCCGCAGCACGACAAAAACGGTGGGGTTGTTCACGTTCGCCGTGACCACGGCTTCGAGGTCGCCCGCGCCGTTCAGGGGCTGCCCGGCGCCTTCCAGCAGAACGTCTCCCATCATCACGCCCGCTTGTTCTGCGGGGCTGTTCGGTACGACTTCTGTGATGAGGATCTCACGGGGTCCCGTGTAATCCGCCGGTGGCGAAACGATGATCCCGCCCATCTGACCGATGATGACGCTGATGACCAGCACCGCCGTGACCAGGTTCATAATGGGACCGGCGGAAAGCACGAAGAGGCGTTTCCACGGCGCGGCGGCGGCGAGACCGCCCTCCACATTCGGGTCGTTCTCGCCCTTCGGCCGGACGAATCCGCCAAGCGGGAGCCAGTTGAAGGTGAAGCGCGTGCCGGGATGCGCTTGCGCGATCCTGCCCGCTATTTCCAATGCGCCGGTTTTGTTCCCAGCCTGGATGTGTTTGAGAGAGGTTCCCTGCCGGTCTTCCTCGACCGTGTCCGCTTCGATGGAACGCAACAGGAAGCGTTCGTTGATTTCGTCCACCGTCAGTTTTGCGTCGCGGTCCACGAGGCTGTTCCAGGGGATGGGCAGATTGAAGTTCTGCGGGATTTCGATCCGCCTGCCGTCTTGCAGGAAGAGGTGTCCCTTGCCGATCCAGAATGTGATCGCGCCCGGCGTCGGGAAACCGATGCCAAACTCCTCGACTTCGACTTTTACAAGGCGCGCGGCGATAAAGTGACCAAATTCGTGCACGATCACCATCCCGCCAAAGGCAAGGATGAAGATGATCCATGTCAGTACTGTTTCGTTCATTCGTTTTTCCTTTGCGGATTCATTATATCGCCATTTGCAGGGACGACGCGTGAAGGTAATATATTTCTAACCTTGCTCCAATATGGGGGTAGAATTGCGTTCCGGCGCGCCGACGTACCCATGCTCAAGGCTTACCTAACCCACCTCTTTGCCCGCTTTTCGAGGATCAGATCCACCATGACCGATACCTGTATTTTCTGCAAGATCGTTTCGAACGAAGCCAAAGCGACCATCGTCTATCGCGACGAACAGGCTACCGCCTTCCGCGACATCCATCCGGCCGCGCCGACGCACATCCTGATCGTGCCGAACAAACACGTCGAATCGGTGAACGCGCTGCAGGCTGAAGACGAGCAGTTGATCGGTCATCTTTTTACGACTGCGGCGCGTCTCGCCAGGGAGGAGGGGATTGACGGGGACGGTTATCGCCTCATCACGAACACAGGCATTGACGGCGGTCAAACCGTGTTCCATTTGCATTTGCATCTGATCGGGGGACAGAGGATGAGATATCCGATGGGGTAATCGGAAGGGTGAAAGTGGGGAGTGGAGAGTGGAAAGTAGAAAGTGGAAAGTGGGGAGTGGAAAGTAGAAAGTGGAAAGTGGAAAGTGGGAAGTGGGAAGTGAGGAGTGGAAAGTGGGGGGACGGGTTATCTTTTGGTCAACGGGCTTCCCTTGAGTTTGTTTTTCGGCTGGTTGGAGCGGTAGGCGAGGTAGCCCAAGCCGATCCCGCCAAGCAATAAAAGCAGGCCGAATATGCCGAGCATGGGGGAACGACTCCCGCCGCCGGTTGATTCATCCACCGGTTCCCCGAGCGTCGCCGTTTTGGATTGCGCGCCGAAATCCACGGAGGCGCGGTCGCCGGCTTTGATCTCCAGCGTGTAACTCAGGGACATGGTCGGGTTGTAACCATCGGGGATCGCCATACTGACGCTGTATTGTCCCGGCGGCACGTCCTGGAAACAGGTGCGAATCGGCTCGACCAGGTCCGGGTCAATGGCGGAGGTGGTGTTCTGGGTCTGCGAGTAGGAGCCGTTCAGGTTCGTGAGGCTGACCGCGCCGCCGTCAATGCCGAATTCGGTCTCCTGTCGGAGCGCGTCGCCGTTCACGTCATCGAACAGGAGGACGCAGACTTCGGTGGTGCCGGTAAAAGGGGTGGGGGTCACGTTGGAAGGCGTCGGCGTGGGGGAGGCTTCGGGAGACGGGGCAGTTTCGGGGGCGGCAAGACCGACGATGAGTTGTTGTCCGGGGGTGATCGTGCAGTTATCGTCCAGGCGCGTGTTGAACTGACGCAACTGCTGGACCGTGATTCCGTGATCGAGCGCGACGCTCGAACAGGTGTCCCCCTCCACGACGATATACGTGATGCGTCCGTCCGGTCCCGGCGTGGCGGTGACGAATCCCTGCGGCTCCGGCGCGGCGTTCACTCCCTTTGCGGATAGAGCCGCGCCGATCAAGAGCAGGACGACGAAGGACGCGCCCATGAATGCGACGCTTGTTTTGTTCATCGGCGGGATTATAACATTTGGGCGCGTTTCATTTCAGTTGAAAACGTCCCGAAGATGGATGCAAGCGATCCTTCGGGACGTTTAACTCCTTGCGAAGTCGAGGACAGGGGTTGTATTTTGCAAGCCATCCGCGAATAAAGTCACGAATGCGCGCATGAGCGCGCGCGCAAATCATACACGCGCCTCGCCTGTTTACTTCCCATATCGCTTCCTGATCTCCGGCAAAAAGTATTCGTCGAAGAAACGATCCGCGTCGTAATCGGGTTTCCAGCCCCATTCGCTGCGGGCGAGCGTATCGTCCACGTCCTGGGGCCACGAGTCGACGATGCCCTGGCGGCGCGGGTTCGGCTCGAACGTGATCTGCGCCCCGGGGAATGCCTTCAACGCCCGCTCGCGGAATTCGCCCGCCGTGATTGCGAACGCGGCGATGTTATAGACCTGGCGATTCAATTGCTCGCCCGGCGCATCCAGCAGCATCAACAACGATTTGATCGCGTCGGGCATCGCCATGAACGAGATCTTCGTATCCTCGCGCACGAAACACACGTACGGTTTGCCCTGCGCGGCGGCGTGGAGCATTTCGGGACCGTAGTCGCTCGTCCCGCCGCTGGGAAGGGTGAAGGCGGAGATCAGGCCCGGGAAACGGATGGCGCGAAAGTCCAGAAAATGAGGCGGGTCGTCATCCAGATGTTTTTGACCGTAGTATTTGCTGTAATACACGCCCAGTTTTTCGCAATACAATTTGTTGCACCCATACATGGTGTGCGGCGTGTTGCAGGCTTCCTCCCTCACCGCCCCCTTCGCCTTCTTCTCCTCCAGGTTCGACATGCCGTACGCGGCGATCGAACTCGGAAACATAAACCTGACGGACTTTCCATATTTCTCCGAACGATACGCCGCCATCATCAGCAGTTGCATCGTGCCTTCCACGTTGATGCGATGCGCCTCCTCGCTCGATATCTCCGCCTTCGAGGAAAGCGAAGCCGCCAGGTGAAAGATCACGTCGAAATCATAATCGTAGAAGGTTTTGATCTTGTACACCAGGTCCCCCTGCGCGTGCTCCGCCGACATTTCCCGGATGCTTTCGGGCAGCGGAGCCAGATCCGCCGTAACGATTTTGTACCCGCCCTGTTTTGCCAGTCCCTGTACCAACGCCTGACCAATCTCACCGCAGGCGCCGGTCACCAGCACGAGTTTCCCGGTCATAGAGTCTCCTTATGCGCCATGAAATGCCGCATTTAGCGGTAGAATAATTTACGTTATTGTACAACACCTTGAAATAAATTCCTCACGAAGATTGTCATCATTCCATGCGACGTTTTCCTCCTTCTTTCCTTTTGATCGGATTTCTCCTCCTGGCATCCTGCCTCCCTTTGGATTCGACTCCGCCCACCGGGACTCCTCCCCCCTCCGACACGCCGCCTCCGACTCCGACCATCGTCTGGTTCCCCCCATCAGCCACTCCCACGCTGAGAACTGTTCCCACCCACACCGCGGCGCCGGAGATGAGTCCCGGCATCGGCGCGATCCTTCTCGACGACGACTTCTCGGACGATTCCGCGTGGGACACCGCCGTCTCCGACCAGGGCAGCGCCGCCGTCAGCCGCAGCCGCCTGACGCTTGCCGCGCAGCCGGGCGTGTACCTCGTCAGCATGAATCGCGAAGCGACCTTCGGCGATTTCTATGCGGAGATCACCGCGCGTCCCAGCCTGTGCCGCGGCGAAGATAGTTACGGCGTCATCATCCGCTCCACAGGCGACTCGTTCTATCGCTTCACGCTGACCTGCAACTCGATGGTCTCCGCCGAACGGTATCGGTCGAGTGTGCGCCTGCTGGTGCAGGAACCCATCCCCAGCGGCGATGCGCCTCCGGGCGCGCCAGGCGAAGTGCGGATCGGGGTCTGGGCGGCGGGAAACGAAATGAGACTCTTCCTCAACGGACGCTTTCAATTCGGCATCAACGATCCCGGTTCGCCGGGCGGCGCGTTCGGCGTCTTTGCGCGCGGCGCGGGAGATACGCCGGTCAGCGTTACGTTTTCGGATTTCATCGTGTATGATGTGACGTACGTCGCGCCGACGGGAACGCCGACGCCATGATGTCATTGCGAGCCGAAGACGAAGCAATCTCCCCATTGGCGAGGAGATTGCTTCTCGCACCGTCCTGACGAACGGTGTCAGGAAAGACTCGCAGCGACAAAATGAAAAACATGAAAAACAAACTCAACGATCTCACCAACAAGGAATGGCTGAAGTTCCAAAAATCGTGGTTCATCCACAACCCGCCTCCCCGCAAAAAGGGAGTCCTGGCGCATCCCGCCAAATTCCCGGAGACGATGGCGCAGGAATTCATCGAGTTCTTCACGAAGGAAGGCGAAACCGTCCTCGACCCCATGGCAGGCACCGGTTCGACCCTCGTCGCCGCGCTGCGCGCCGGGCGAAATTCCTACGGCGTCGAGTTGAACCCCAAATACGCGAAGATCGCAAGACAGATCATCGAGGAGGAAAGGAAAGCTCTTGGAGAAAAGGTCGAAGGTCTAACGTCGAAGGTCGTCAATGGCGATGCCGCCAAAATTACCGATTACCAATTACCAATCATAGATTACGTGGTCACATCGCCGCCTTATTGGGACATGCTCCGCGCGCGAGGCGCAGAGACCCAAAAGAAGCGGCGTTCCTCTGCCGAGTTGGATGTCCATTATTCGGACGACCCGAATGATATGGGAAATATCAGCGATTACGATGAGTTTCTTGCAAAGTTGGTCGGCATCTATGAAGGGTTGAAGCCCTTACTACGGGAAAAAGCCTATCTCACGATCATCGTCAAGAACGTGAAGAAGGGAGGAAAGATCTATCCGCTGGCGTGGGATATTGGAAGGGAACTTGGTAAAGTTTACGCTTTAAAGGATGAAAAGATTTGGGTACAGGACAATCAGCGACTTTCACCGTTCGGGCTGGGCTCCGCGTGGGTGAGCAATACCTTCCATCACTATTGTTTGCAGTTCAGGAATGAGTAACTCACGTTACGCAATGATACCCGTAACGCGAGACTGCGTAGCGTCTCGCTTTTCAGGCGTTTCCTGGGCAAGAGCGACATGAATGTCGCATTACGATGACCAATATAATCTTTTCTGCGTAAC
>JAANMT010002317.1_pt1 | contig 16175 bp, 13 predicted proteins | sample 7279711 | NCBI WGS metagenome assembly JAANMT01 (sample SAMN14094538, study PRJNA606508) | bioreactor metagenome | isolation source: A lab-scale SPAN reactor treating ammonium-rich wastewater day 1 | place: Ireland: Galway | collected 2017-01-16 | reverse complement strand
CAGAACGACTATTTTCCCGGTGGGAAGTTTCCGCTCGTCAACCCGCTGGAAGCCGCGCGGAACGCGTATCAATTGCTTCAATGTTTCCGCGAACACGGCGGGCATCACGTCCACATTCAGCACATTTCACTGGATCCCGCAGCGGCTTTTTTCATCAAGGGGGACAGCGGTTCGGATATTCACGATTCGGTCGCGCACTTCGAGGGGGAGCCGATCATCTACAAGCATTATCCCAACGCCTTCCGTGGGACGAACCTGCTGGAAATGTTGAACGAGTGGGGGATCGAGCGCGTCGTCGTCTGCGGGATGATGACGCATCTATGCGTGGATGCGACCGCCCGCGCCGCGTCGGACCTGGGGTTTCAAATCCTGGTCGCGGAGGACGCCTGCGCGACGCGCGACCTGAACTACGGCGGGACGGTCATCCCTGCGGAACTGGCGCATAAGTCGTTTCTCGCCGCGTTGAAGTCCTATGGAAGGGTGATGAAGACCGAGGAAATCCTAGCCCTGCTCGCGGCGGAAGCGCCGAGGTGAGAAGGTTTTTCTCGCTCACTTCTTCATCGGTCTCGTCATCTCATCCTTCACGGCGTGATACAGGTTCTCGGCTTTCAATTCGCTCAACGCGTAACACGGCGCTTTGAGATGGTTCGCCAGTTGTTGGGCGAGGCCCTGGTCGAAGGCGGCGTGCTCCATGTTGATGACCACGCTTTTGACCTTTTCGTGCACGATCATTTCCGCGAAACGATAGGACTCTTCCTGCGGGGGCAGCGCGCCGATGGACACGTTCCCCGCGCCGTCGGTCAATACGATCAGCAGCGGCTCGATGTCGGGATGATGAATTTTTTCCTGGTGCAGCACGTCCGCGGCGAGGAGCAGCCCGGCGGAAAGCGGGGTTTTCCCGCCGACGGGAATATCCATCAGCGCGCGTTGCGCGAGCTGCACGGAGTTGGTCGGGGGCAACACGAGCGTGGCGCGGTCCTTTTGGAAGACGATCAGCCCGACCCGGTCGCGGCGTTGATACGCATCCGTCAACAGGGACAGGATCGCGCCCTTGGTCGCGTTCATCCGCTCCGCAACCGCCATGGACCACGAGGCGTCCACCAAGAACAAAACCAAATTCGCCACGCGTTTGACTCGCACCTTGCGCTGCAAATCGGACGATTCGATTGCAAAGGCAAGACGTTTTCTTTTTTCGGTGCGCTTCTTTTGATAAGGCGCGGCGGCGCGGAAAGTCGCGTCGAAGGCGATGTCGTCCTTCCGTTTACCGGCGGGACGCGCCTTGATGTAACGTCCGTGTTTGCGTTCGGTCTTCGTCAATGAACGCCTGCCCGCGTGTTTGCGGGCTAATTTATCGAGCGGGGTGTTCAACTTGCGCGGCTGGAACTTTTCGCCAGGTTTGACCTTCTGTCCGCCCTCCCACCAATTGGCGGATGTGTTCGCAAACACGTCCTGTTTCATCGGTTCGGGCTTGCCCTCCTGCGGACCCTCCTCGCGTTCATCCTCGAGTTTTAAGTTTTTTTTTCCTCGGACTTGCTTTGCTGGGATTCGGACTCGTCCGCTTCCGCTTCATTCGGGACCGACTGGCCTGCCAGCTGTTCGATGCGTTCCTGCAACTGCTCGGTTGTCATCTCCGCCTGCTGGAAGGGAGTCCGCTTGATGCGATGAGGGAGAGCCAGTTCCGCCGCAAGCGCGATGTCGTGATCGTTGATCTTGGTGCGGCCCTCGAAGGCCGCCTGGGCGCGCGCGGCTTTGAGGATGACCAGGTCCGCGCGGTGACCGTCAACGTTCAACGAAGCGGTCAGCGCGGCGATGGAGAGCAGGTCGCGGCTGGTGTGTGTGACCTGCCCGATAAGTTCGCGCCCGCGCTCGATCTGGCGCGAGAGTTCCTGTTCCCTCGGCATCCACTGTTGACGGAAGGCTTCCGAATCCTGTTCGAAGGCGATGTTGCGCTCCATGATCATCACGCGTTCACGCGCCTCGCGAATGCCCACGATGTCCACGGAGAGGGCGAAGCGATCCAGCAATTGGGGGCGGAGTTCCCCCTCTTCGGGATTCATCGTCCCGACGAGGATGAAGCGGGCGGGATGGGAGAAGGAAATGCCTTCGCGTTCGACCACGTTCACGCCCATCGCCGCGGAGTCCAGCAGGACGTCCACCACGTGATCGTCGAGCAGGTTCACTTCGTCAATGTAGAGAAGCCCGCGATTTGCGCCCGCCAGGACGCCGGGTTCGAAGTGACGCTCGCCCTTCTGGATCGCCTGCTCGATGTCGAGCGTGCCGACCACGCGATCTTCCGTGGCTGAGACGGGCAGGTTCACAAAGGACGTAGTGCGGACGTGGAACGGGACTTCCTGTTTTCCCTCGAACCGCTCCTTGCACTCGGTGCACCAACTGTTTGGCTTGTCGGGATCGCAGCCGAAGCGGCAATCATCCACGACCCTGACCTTGGGCAGCAGGGCTGCAAGCGCGCGCGCCGCAGTGGATTTGGCAGTGCCGCGTTCGCCGCGGATCAACACGCCGCCGATGCGCGTGTCAACGGCATTCAAAATGAGCGCGCGTTTCATGCGCTCCTGTCCTACGATGGCTGTAAAGGGAAAAATGGGTGGCATCAGGTATCAACTCCGAATTGCGATTATAACGCGTGAATCAAAATCCTGACGAAGCCTGTCGCTTTCCGTTCGATGCGCGTTCTTTTTGCAAATGCAGGGCTTTCGAAAAGTCGAATGAGAATCCGCCCATTTGCGCCGACCCTTTTACGTTTCTCGAAGAACGGAAAAAATCCGTGAAAGGCGAATAATCCGTGCGCCGATAAGCCTTGAGCCTTGACTTCGAGGAAGCCGTTGTGTGACGCATCAGGGTTGCAAACTTCCTGTTTCGCTTGTATAATGCCACTTACATTTTTCGTAACCGGAGTTTCAAGTGACAGAACCTAATCAGACCCTGCCCGCTCAGGGGAGCGATCCCAAACCGCAGGGAGAGCAATCCAGCAACAGCAACAATCTAACGATGGAATCCCTGCTCAAGGAGCAGGAACTTAACATTGATCTGCCCCAGGCGGGCGAGATCCGCAAGGGGCATATTGCGAGCGTCACCCCATCGCAGATCCTCGTCAGCATCGGCGCGAAGTCCGAGGGGTTGGTGTCGGGCAAGGAATTGGAGCAGTTGTCGGCTAAGGAGCGCGAAGCGTTGGAAGTCGGGCAGGAAGTTTACGTGTATGTGATCAGCCCGGAGGACGCCAACGGCAACGTCGTTCTCTCCCTCAAACGCGCGCAGGAGCAGATCTCCTGGGATAACGTCGAAAAAATGCTCGAAGAGAGCAATGTGATCGAAAGCAAGATCATCGGCTTCAACAAGGGCGGGTTGATCGTTTCGGTGGAGGGACTGCGCGGGTTTGTGCCGTCCTCGCAGATCAGCGCGCTCCGCCGCACGCAATCCATCGGCGACACCCCCGAACAACGCTGGCAAAAAATGGTCGGACAGCCCATCTCTGTGCGCGTGATCGAGGTGGATCGCGAACGCCGCCGCCTCATTCTCTCCGAAAAAGCCGCCACCGCGGAGACGCGCCAATCCATCAAGGAACGCGTGCTGGAGGAATTGCAGGAGGGCGAGGTGTACACCGGGCGCGTCACCAGTCTTGCCACCTTCGGGGCGTTCATCAACGTCAACGGCGCCGACGGCCTCGTGCACCTTTCCGAAATTTCCTGGGATCACATCGAACATCCGCGCGAGGCGCTCGAAGTGGGGCAGGAGGTCAGGGTCAAGGTCATCAACATTGACCGCGAAAAGAAGCGCATCGGTCTCTCCATCCGCGCCCTGTTGAACGATCCCTGGAAGGAACGCCTGGAAAAATACAGCGTCGGGCAGTTGGTCGAGGGCGTCATCACCCGCCTGACCAAATTCGGCGCGTTCGCCCGCCTCGAAGGCGACATCGAAGGACTCATCCACATCTCCGAGATCTCCGAGAGCCGCATCGAACATCCCAAGGAAGTCCTCAAAGAGGGCGACGTCAAAAGCCTGCGCGTCATCCGCATTGACCCGGAACAGCACCGCATCGGTTTGAGCCTGCGCAAGGTGGATTCCGCCGCCTTCGCCGACAAGGACTTCAAATTGATGACCGCCGAACTCGACTCGATGGAACACGAAGAAACTGCCAGCGACGAATCGAAACCCGCCGAGGGACAGGACGCTCCCGACGCTTCCACAGGGGGAACGACCGAAGAAACCTCCGAAACCGGGTAGAGCGAGAGCGTCCCGCCTGAGCGGGACGTTCTTTTGTGAAATGCTGATCATAGACGCGCATCAGGATATTGCCTGGAACATCCTTACCTTTGGCCGCGATTACACGCGCTCCGTAAAAGAGACCCGTCGCCTCGAGGCTGGCACGGAAATTCCCGAACGCAACGGCGATTGTCTCCTGGGTTGGCCCGAGTACCAGCAGGGCGGAGTGGCGCTTGCCTTTGCGACGTTATTCGCGGCGCCCCTCAGAAAAAAGGAACCGGGCGAAACCCTCCTGTATACCGATTCCGACTCCGCGTATCGCCTCCATCGCGAGCAGGTGGATGTCTACCGCAAATTTACCGATTCCCACCCCGACAAATTCCGCCTCATTACCTCGACCCCGGAACTGGATTCCGTCGTCGGGCATTGGTCCAACCCTGATCACGATTCCAGCGGGCATCCCGTCGGCTTGATCCTCCTCATGGAAGGCGCGGACGCGATCCGCTCCCCGCGCGAACTCTCCGAGTGGTGGGACCTGGGTCTGCGCATGATCGGTCTTGCCTGGGCGGGCACGCGCTACTGCGGCGGCACCGACGAGCCGGGACCATTGACGAACGAAGGTCGTCAACTTCTGAAAACGATGGCGGACTTCAACTTTATCCTCGACCTCAGCCACATGGACGAACCCGCCGCGTACGAATCGCTCGAACGTTACGAAGGACCGGTCATGGCGTCCCATGCCAATTGCGCGGCGCTCCTGCGCGGCGCAGAGACGAATCGTCATCTATCGGACGGCGTGATCCGCGGCGTCCTCGAACGCGAAGGCGTCGTCGGGTTGATGCCGTACAATGCGTTCCTCAAGGCGGGATGGCTGCGCAGTAACGGCAGCCGCCGCGAAGAGGTCCCGCTGGAGGCGTTGATCGCGCACATTGATCACGTCTGCCAGTTGGCGGGAGATTCCCTCCACGCCGCCATCGGCTCGGACTTCGACGGGGGGTTCGGTTTGCGATCCATTCCTCCCGAACTCGATTCGGTCGCCGACCTGCCGCTCATCGCGGCGAAACTGATCGAGCGCGGATACAGTGAAACCGACGCCGCGAACGTCATGGGCGGGAATTGGCTGCGCTTCCTGAGGAGAAATTTGCCGGCATGAACGGCGGACCCGATATTCGCATCTCATACCTGCGTATCCGCTTCAGCCTGATCGCGGTGTTGTTCGGCTTGTTTGTCTTCACTGTTGGCGCCAAGCCCGGCTGGTTCGGCTGGGATCGCAGCCCGGTGGTCGGGTTCATCCAGATCGCCGTGTTCCTGATCGGATTGGGGTTGATCTGCATCGGCGGTTACGTCGGTCTGGTGGCGTTGTGGGGAAGGGAGCCGCGCAGCATCGTCGCCGATATTGGGATGCGCCTGGTCGGCACGGGGTACGTTGTCTCGGTCTTCACCGGCATGGCGGACGTGTTCGGCTTGGGCTCGCACCTGTTGCCGATGGTGCCGTATTTCGGTCCGTGGCAATCCGGCGGCGTGCTGGCGGGACAGATCGTGATCGCCATCGGTTTCCTGATGATGATTCCCTATCATTTATATTTCCCCAGGGTTCGTAATATTCACGATAAATAAAGATCCCGCAGACAGGCGGGATCTTTATTTACGCGGGCGCGGGTTTGGACTCGGGAAAGAATCTACGAATCAGGAAGGTGTTTGCATCCAGGAGCATGGTTCCGATCTTTGTCGCTGCCTTCATCAGCCAGACCAGCAGGAAGGGTTTTCGGATGACGACGAGCCCCACAGTGAAAAGGATCAGGAATACGCCGTACGCCAATGCCCGAAGGACGAATAAAATGACCATCAACGGGACCAGAAGGGGCCACCCAAGAGACAGCGGCACAGCCGCGGGGTGGTAGTCCCTTTTTTCGGGGTCGTCAGCCTTTCGTCTGGCATTGACGCGGTACACATATCCTGCGCACAAATAAATGACCAGTGAGATCAGGAGGTAACCGACAAAGCAAGCGCCTTCGTTAGCGATCAGCATACCCCGGAAAGTTTCCCTGCGTTTATTTTATAGCAAATTCCGTATTTTGTCTGCAAGCAACAAATGTCCCGCGCCCGGCACGACGCGGGATCACGGTTCTATTCCCGACCGAGAAAGCGTTTTGCCGTCTCCGCGAGCATCGCAGCGCCGATGGGCAGGGCGCGCTCGTCGAGGTCGAATTTGGGGTGATGGAGTTTGTATTCCTCGTGCCCCTTTTTCTGTGTGCCGAGGGTGAACATCGCGCCGGGCGCAAGGTCGAGGAACACGCCGAAATCCTCCGCGCCGAGCGTTTTTCCGATTTCATGCACCTTCCCACTGCCGAGCATTTCCCTGGCGGTCGCTTCGATCTCATCCGAGACCGTTTTGTCGTTGACCATCGGCGGACCGCCGTACTCGAAGCGCAGTTCGTAATCGCCTCCCATCGCCTTTGCAATATCGAACGCCCGCCCGATCTCCTCGCGCAATTGTTCGTGAATATCGGGATTCGCATAGCGGAGCGTCCCGCTCAATTTCACCACGTCGGGGATTACGTTTTCAGTGAGTCCCCCGTTGACCATGCCGATACTGACGACCGCCGGTTCGAATGGATCGAGCCTGCGCGAGACGATCCCGTTCAATCCCAAAATCACGTGCGCCAGCAAATGGAACGGGTCAACCGTCTGGTCGGGATGCGCTCCATGCCCGCCCTTGCCTGTGATCACGCCGTACCAATTATCCACGCCGCCCGAACACGGACCGGCGTTAATGCCGATCGTGCCGACGGGCTGCGCCGGATCCACGTGTTGCGCGATGACGAAATCCACGCCCTCCATTGCGCCTTCCGCCGCCATGCGCTGCGCGCCGCTTTTGTTTTCCTCATCCGTGGTTTCTTCGCAGGGTTGGAATAAAAATCTCACGCGCCCCGGCAGTTTTTCCTTCGATAACAATAAAGCCGCGCCGAGCGCCATGGCGGTATGTGCGTCGTGCCCGCAGGCGTGCATCGCGCCGGGCGTTCTGGATGCGTACTCGTATTCGTTCTGTTCGAGGATGGGCAGCGCGTCCATGTCCGCGCGGATGGCGACCACCTTGCCGCCCTCCCCGATCTCTGCGACGACCCCGGTCTTCCCGACCCCGCGCCTGACTCTGTACCCCATCTTTTCCAACTCCTCCGCCACGATCTTCGACGTGCGGTGCAGGTCGAAACCGATCTCCGGATGCTGATGGAAATCGCGCCGCCATTCGATCAGTTCTTCCGAGATTGCGTGGGATTGTTTGAGCATGTTATCTCCTATGTCATTGCGAGGGTTGAGACGCGTTAGCGTCGAAATCCCGAAGCAATCCCTTGCACAGTCATTTTATGGGAGATTGCTTCGCTCTTTTCAGGGACTCGCAATGAAGGTTGTTTTATTTCTTCTTCGCCGTTTCCGCTTCAGCCGCCGCCAGTATTTTATCAAGTTCTCTTTCCTGCTCAGGCGAAAGCGGCGGGACCTCGTGTTCGCGCAGAATCCTCTCCGCTTCGGCGATGGCATGATCCGCCATTTGTTTGCGTTCGAGTTTTTCGTCCCAGGTATCCCAGGAATTGCGTTCGGCAAGTTTTGTCAGCGCCATTTCCCCGCCGCGCAGGTGTTTCATCGTATGTTTCTGGCCGAGGAAATTGCGCGTCCCGTTCATCACGTCAAGGATGATGTCCACTGCGAGGTGTTCGGCGTCCGCCGAGAGTCCCTTGCGTAATCGCAATACACTTCCAGCAAGTTCGTTATCCAGAACCATCTGCGCGAAGGAGCCCATCACACCCGCCTCCATCTCACCGATGCCGGAGAGTTCGTCCGCGCCAGCCAGGGCAGGGATGGCGGCGTTGAGTCCGCGCTCGAAGGCGTTCTGGGCGTCGAGCGTATGGGCGTTCGTTGAAAACCCATATACGTTGACGCTGAATCCGTAATAATGTCCGAGTTGAACCGTGGCGGCGGAGGATAAGCCCAGTTCCGCGCCTCCCCAGATCAAGCCGGTGCGCGGCTCCAGCATCCCCAGTCTTCCGCAATACACCACGCCGCATCCCGGATTGATGAGCTGCGCCAGTACCAGCGGAGCGAGCGTCTCAGCGCTTTGCTGTACGACGCTGCCCGTAATGGTCATCGGTGAGGTGGCGCCACCGGTTGGGCAGGGCAGGTTGGATTGGATCACGCCGTGCTTTGCCATCTCCATGATCGCTTCGGCGGCGATGTCGTGCATGGTGAGCGGGCTGACCGGTGAAAGCGACAACGTGAGTTCATGCGCGGGCGTGCCGACCACTGCCGCCATTTCCACCGCGTAGCGTACCTCATGCCCGAACTGGATGCCGGGTCCCTGCACGGGTTTGGTCGCGTACGAGAGCGCGCTGCGATACATGTGCAGCGAAAGCATTTCATTGGATACGTCGGGCGGCGTAAAGAATGGGGTGACAGTATGGCAGTTGGGGAGCGCGTCGAGCAGGCGTACGGCATCCTTTGCATCCTGCGCGGTGGCGACCCGGCGTGTGCCTGTTCGGGCATCGAACACGTCTCTCGCACCGCCGAGGTTGTGGAAGTATAAGTTCCCGCCTCCCAGTTCATTGACCTGCCCATTGCGCCCGCGGATGACGGGACGCTTGTCCGCTTTCGCAATCGAATCAATCACAAGGTCGGGAGGGAAGAAGACGCGGTTGCCTTTGACGGTGCATCCCGCGTCTTGCAGGATTTCGAGGCTGGGCTTGTGCGTCCAAAAGACGCCCGCCTCATTCAACACCCGAAGCGTGGCTTCGTGCATCGCTTGGATATCGTCGTCGGATAGGAACTTCAATGGCGGCATGATTGCTCCTCTGATTTATGTCGTTGCGAGGAGGGTTGGTGGTCGAGTGGAGCGAGCGCTTTTCTCGCACGTATCGAGACCAAGCCCGACGAAGCAATCCCTTTGTTATGTTGGGGATTGCTTCGCTTCGCTCGCAATGACAGAATGATTATTTTTCCAACGATCTCGCTAAAAACTCAACCCGTCTTGTTTCCGAGTTGACGATGTTCCCGATCTTCAGAAAGGCATGCCCCTCATCCTCATACAAAAGAAAATCCACACTTTTGCCGAATGCCAGAAGTTTATCACGCGTCGCGATGGAATCGCTTGCCGGGCAGCGCGGATCATTGCCTCCGCAGATCAGTTGCACGGGCGCAGCGATCCTGTCCAGAAAGAAAAACGGCGAGGCGTTATACCACCTCTCGTGGTTTTCTCCCGGATCGCCCATGTTCTCGATGTTCCAATGCTGCAGGTCTTCGCGCGAATCCTCGTGCGACTTGAACCAGTTGGTGAACGGCACAACAGCCGAACCCGCGCACCACAACTCCGGGAATTGAGTCAGGCAGGTCATCGTCAAATAACCGCCATGACTTCTGCCTGTCACTGCCACTTTGTTTGCGATCCCCTCACGCAAAAGATACTGCGCTCCTGCCGCAACATCGCGTGTATCCACACCGCCCAGATCGAAGCGCGCCGCGTATTGCCAGTTCCTCCCATACCCTGTCGAGCCGCGATAGTTCGGACACAACACGGCATACCCGCGGCTTGCCAAATGCGCCATGACCGGGTTCCACTCCGCCGAGTAATGCCAGTTCGGTCCGCCGTGGATCATCACCACCGCAGGCGCGGGGACATGCTTTGGGCGGAACAGCAGCGCGGGAACCTTGACGCCGTCCATGCCCGGATATTCGATCTCCTCAGGTGTGACAAATTCCGCGTCCATCAATTCTTCCGGCAGTGAGTTCGTCAACTGGATGGACTTGCCCGACTCGAGATCAATCATCCAAAGATCGGGCGGCTTGCTTGGACTGCTGAACGTCGTCACCATCCGCTTCAAATCGGACGTGAGCCTGATCCCGCTGTGGATGCCTTGTCCAATCTGATACCTTCTCGCGTTGAGCGGAGCGGGGCGTAGTCGAAACGCCTCAATCCAATTCATTGTTCCCTTGCTCTGCGTATAGGCAATTTGGGCATGGAATCCAGAATTTGGCTTCTGGAGATCCAACAGCTTGCTGTTGGATTCCAAAAAAATCGGCGTTTGCGAATCGCCCTCGCCCTTTGTGACCCACTCCATTTCTTTTTCGGCTAAATCATAGACGCCAATGTCGAACCACCCATGCAAATCGGAATGGAATGCAAGTCTCCTTCCATCAAGTGACCATTTGGGTTCGTGGGCATTTATCATGTCATTCTGAGCCCCGTAGGGGAGAAGAATCTCCTCGCTGTTGTCAGAGACCCTCACCTGCACTTGCGTACGGTGCAAGTGTCGCTGTCGCTCAGGGTGACACAACATGGTGACTTCTTTGTTTTCAAGATTGACAATAAATACGCCATAATCCTGCCCGCGCATTTCACAACAGACCGCCAGATGCCTCCCGTCCGGCGACCACTCCACCTGCCAGGCGGGGTGACCGGTGTCCAGCGCGAGTTGCGGTTCGCCGCCATTTGACGGGATGACATACGCGCTGAAATGTCCCTTTTCATCGCTGAGAAACGCGAGTTGACTTCCATCCGGCGACCAGCAGAAGTTGGATTGCAAAGCGTGAGAGATATTATGAGTTAAATCAGTGTGTTGTTGTGAGGTGAAATCGTAGACGATGAGGTGATAACTTTCGCTTCCGTCCGCATCTAAAACATACGCGAGGCGCGAGCCATCGGGGGAGTAGCGCGGGTTGAACTTTCCGCCGGGACCGGAAGTGAGTCGGATCGCGCCCTCACCCCTAACCCCTCTCCCATGGGGAGAGGGGGATAACTCCACCTCATAAATCTGCCATTCGCCGGTTTTGTTCCACGCAAAGGCGAGTTTGGAGGTGTCCGGGGAAATGTCGAAGTGAGGGTCCACGCAAGGGACGCGGAGGAGTTGGATGAGATCGAGCATGGGGAGGAAGTAAAGTGCACAAGTAAACAAGTACACAAGTAGACACGTATTTACCTGTGTACCTGTCTACTTGTGTGCCTTCTATGCCACAACCGGCGCAAGTTCGTGCGATGGCAGCGCGTCCATTCCCGCCTTGCGCGCGAGGTCAAGGACAAAGGCGTGGAGCCGCTCCACTTTAACAGGATCAAGTTCCGGCTTGGTGTATGAAGCGAGCAGTTCCTTGACGCGGAGTTTGGCGCGCCCGAGGGTGTCCAATCCGCCGGATGCCTTCCAGCCGCGGATCGAGTCCCGGTCAATGACGTTGCTCGGAATGTGCTGCTCCTCGCGGAACAACTTCATCGTGATCTTTTGTTTGAGGAAATCGCCGCCCTTGAAGTTGATCTCGTTGTCGTAGAAGCCGGTGGCGAGCGTCTCGGTGTGGATTTTCATCCCCTGTAACATGCGCTTCGCCATGGCAATGCCCTCCGCATCAATGACGAGTTTTTCGGGGCTTTGACAGAGGAGCGAATCCAACATGCCCGAACCGGAGATCATGTTGATGCCGCTCAACGCGCCGATCAACGCGCCCATGCCGCTTTCGAGACCGGCTTGCATGTCGAGAACTTTCGATTCGGTCGTGCCGAGGTAGGCGTGTGTGGGCAGACCGAGCGATTTGCCGACCTGCGCGTACGAGGAATCGATCATGGCGGTTTCGACTGAACCCATCGGCGTGCCGCCCTTGCGCATGTCGAAGATGGCGGGCGCGCCGCCCCAGACGATGGGGGAGCCGGGTTTTGCGAGTTGATGGATGGTAATGCCGGAGAGACATTCCGCCGCGTGTTGTGTGACCGCGCCCAACAATGTGACCGGCGCCGCCGCGCCTGCCAGAGGCATGGAAACGATCTCTGCCGGGATGCCCGCGCGTGCGAGGGCAATGAGATTCCCTGCGCCGAAGTTCGACCAGATCAACGGCGGCGAGGGACAGACGTCGAAGATGGCGCGCGGTTTCTCGCGTAGTTGATCGCGTCCGCCCGCAAAGATGGCGAGCATCTCGATCATGTGATGCACGGTCGTGTTGGTGAACGCGCCGGTCACAATCGGTTTCTTCGAGTACAGCATCACCAGGTACAAACGATACAGGTCATGGATGTCCTTGGGCACGTCGTCGCAGACAACCGCTGTGGATTGCGCGTCGTATTGCGGGAGTTGTTCCGCGATCTTGATGAGTTTGATCAGGTCATGCGTTTCGGTGGTTTTGTGCTCGAAGGTGTCGGGGTCGAGAATGGTGACGCCGGAAGAACCCGGATCGAACTGCACCGTGTCGCCGCCGTATTCCACTTTGGGGTTTCCGTCGTAATCGTAAAGATAGAACTTTTGCGGGACGGTGCTCAGCGCGGTCTTGACGATCTGCTCCGGGATTTTGACGACGAACGTTTCTTCGTCCACCTGCGCGCCCGCCTCGGCGAGGAGTTGACGCGCCTCCGCGTTCATCACCTTGATACCCGGCTTGAGCATGAGTTGATATGCCTCGTCCACGATGCGGGGCAGGACTTCGTCGGAAAGTAATGTGAGTTTGGGCTGCATACCTTTAATTCCTTTCTTCGATTATGTCATTGCGAGCGCTCGTTGCGAAGCAATCTCCAATATTGTGTAGAAGCGTTTATTTTCTCAGTGAGATTGCTTCGTCGCAAAAACCGTTCCTCGCAATGACATTTAGACCTTCTCCACCGCCTCGATGATCCTTGCCATCTCTGCGCTGATCTTCGGGTCGAGCGGATCGGGTTGATGCTCCTGCAAAATCCGCCTCGCCTTGGCGAGCGCCCAACCGCGCGCGTCGTCCTTCTTCGTTTCCCACTCCGTGTACGGACGGCGGTCCATGAATTCGGGGCGGAAGAGTTCGCGGGCGTGTTTGCGCGTATGTTTCTGCGCGAGGTAGTGACCTCCCGGTCCGACCTTTGCGATCGTTTCCAATGCAAGCGTCTCCTCGTTGACTTCGATGCCCTGCATCATCTTGTGGACGATGGAGAAGATCTCGCAGTCCATCATCATCTCCGCATAGGACCAGATGCGGCTCCCGTGCAGGAATCCGCAACCGAGCAGCATATCGGACATGACCACGCTCGCCATGAAACTGGACATGGCGCCTTCCAGTCCCGCCTGCCAGTTGGGTTCCTTGGCGCCGGTGGCAAACGCGCCCATGGAAAGAGGAATGTTGTAAAAGTCCGCCAGCACGTTGGTCGCCGCGCCGAAGAGGAAGTCCTCCGGTCCGCCGCCGGTGTAGGCGCCGGATTGCAGGTCCGCGGCGGTCTGCGCGGCGGCATAAAAGACCGGCGCGCCGGGGAATGCGAGTTGCAGCAACGCCGTCCCGGCAATGACCTCCGCGTTGCCGACCGCCAGGTTGCCCGCCATCGTTGCGGGACCGGTCGTCAGGCAGGATGCCATCGTCATGAAACCGGTCGGGATGCCATGCTCCGCCGCGATCAGCGCCGCATCGAGACTGCCGCCATCGTGACCCAGCGGGGAGGCGGTGCATTGCATCAACGAAAGGACGGGTCGCTTGCGTAACTCGTCCTTGCCGCCGACGAGCAGCGCCGCCATTTCCATCGCGGCATGTGCCTCATGGATGCTGTAGATCGATTCGGTCTGGACGTGCTTGGTGGAGTTCTCCCAGATGGTCTTGATCTCATGCAAGCCGCGCGTCTCGGCGGGCTTGTCCTGCGCGGAGACCGGCACCCAGTGGAAGCCGACCTCCTCCGTGGCGTCGGCGACGCGGGAGATGTCTCGTACATCGCGCAGGCTCGAGGTCCGTTTTTGACCCGTTTCGATGTCAATCACTTCCACGCCGCAGCCGTCCGTCCCGAGGAAGACGTGGTTCCCATCCAGCGGACAATCCTGCTGGGGATCGCGCGCCGCGAGCGTGTACGCGGGCGGACATTTCTTCAACGCGTCCTCTATGACCCTCGGCTTGGCGCGCACGATCTTCTTTTCGCGGTCCACCGTTGCGCCGTTGGCTTCCCAAATGTCCAACGCGCGCTCGGATGGAAACCGCACGCCGACGTTTTCGATGATCCATAACGTGGCGTTGTGGATCTTTTGCACCTCCTCCGTTGACAGGATCTCGAGTCTCAACTTCGGATTGGTGATTGACTTGATGTTTTTTGACATAGCGCCCTCCCGAGGCTTCTGTCTCTACTCTCTCTTTGTTGGTCACGGAGTCCAAAGTCTCCAGACTTTGAACCTTCTCATCCAACGTCAGGAGACGTTGGAGTCCAAAATTTATTCCTTTCCAACCAGTTTCTTCGCCAGTTGCACCGCGCCGACGGCGTCTTCCGAAGTGCCGTCCGCCTTGATCTTGTCCGCCCAATCCTTTGTGATCGGCGCGCCGCCGACCATCACCTTGATGCGCGGACGCAAGCCTTCCTTGTCCAGTTCCTCGATGACCTCGCGCTGACGAACCATCGTCGTCGTGAGCAACGCGCTCATGCCAATGATCTGCGCGTCGATTTCGAGCGCCTTGCCGATGATCTTCTCCGCGGGCTGATCCACGCCGAGATCAACCACCTCAAAACCGGACGCGCTGAGCATCGTGCCGACCAGCGTCTTGCCGATCTCGTGGATGTCGCCTTCGACCGTTGCAAGCACCACGCGTCCCATCATCTCGCGCGCCTCTCCGAGTTTCAGCAGTTCCGGCTCGAGCACGGCCACCGCAGCCTTCATCGCCTCGCCCGCCATCACCAGTTCCGGCAGGAACGCTTCGCCCTTCCCGAACTGGTCGCCGATGTAATTCACGCCGACCACGAATCCCTTTGTGATCGTGTCCAACGGGTGCATGTTCAGTTCGATGGATTTTTGGGCGAGTTCGACCGCGGTCTCCTTTTCGCCTTCGATGATGCTCTGCGCCATTTGCTTGTAGAGTTCTTCAGACATACCTTTGCTCCTGTGAAAGATTTACAAACCCAGTTGGTTGATCTTCTGATCCAATAATTCCTGCGAGACCCCCAGATACAACACGATCTGCCTGCCGATGTCGCGGATGTGTTCCATCGCCCGTTGTTCGGCAAGTTCCGGGTTACGAGACTCGATTGCCTCCGCAATGGCGAGATGCTCCTGGTATTCCTCCTTGACACTTGCCTCCAACTCGTCCGGATGCTCGTACATCGCCTGATACAGCATCCAATCCGGGAAGGAATTTGCCGCCACCTTATACACGCGGATCAAGGTGAAGTTCCTCGTTGCCTCCGCCACGGTGGAGTGGAAATCTCCGCTGAGTTTGCGGGAGGCGGACATGTCATCCAGCCGGATCAATTTTTTGGATTGACCGACGATCCGCTTCAACGCTTCGACGTGAGCCTGCTCCCGGTTAAGAGCCGCGGCGCGGTTGACGGCTTTTTCCAGCAACAGCCGCATGGCATACGACTCGGCGATCTCCTCATGCGAAGGCTGTGGGACGCGTACCCCGCGATAGGGGACGCGTTCCGCAACCCCCGCCGCGGCGAGCAGATCCAACGCCTCACGGACGGGCGTCATGCTCACGCCGAGTTGCGAGGCGATATCCTCCTGCCTGAGCCAGTCACCAGGATTGTATTTGCCGGAGATGATCTTCTCCAGCAGGGCTTCGAAGATGTCCTCTTTGAGAGGTCTTTTTTGATTGAGTTCGGTCTCTTCTGTGGGGGTGGGGTAAATGGTCATCAACGCCTCGCGGAATTGACGACATTATAAATTATATATAATTTTTAGTACAGGAGTTGGGAGGCGTCATCCTCGATGCAATGTCCTCCCCGGCGCTTCGAGTTCTCGGTCCCTGCCTCACAATTTGACTCACGTCTTCGAGCGGCAGATTCGGAATTTCCACCGCATTGTCATTTCGAGAAATCTACTGCCCAGCCGAGGCAGGATTTCTCCTCGCTACTCTCTCACATTCGTTCGAGACCAGGCTCGTCGAAATGACCTATGGCAGGGTTCAGGCGCTCTCTTAGGGTTCGTAAAAAAATAAGCTCCCTCACCTTCCACGAAATGGATGTCATTGCGAGGGTGTTCGTCCCGAAGCAATCCCCACTTTGCAGGAAAATC
>JAANMT010002309.1_pt1 | contig 16241 bp, 17 predicted proteins | sample 7279711 | NCBI WGS metagenome assembly JAANMT01 (sample SAMN14094538, study PRJNA606508) | bioreactor metagenome | isolation source: A lab-scale SPAN reactor treating ammonium-rich wastewater day 1 | place: Ireland: Galway | collected 2017-01-16 | reverse complement strand
TAGAGGAGATTACATTTGAAAAACATTTTATTCCTACTTTTCAAAGCCAATTATTCGATGATTTTGCACGGCAAAACTCCCAGATATATTTTGATTTTGCGTACGCTTTAATTTCAAATATTGAACGTAAAATAAATTACTTTAAGAGAAAATAACAGATATAAAGGTATGATGCTGCGTTTCCTCCCTTTTCCGCACGAATCCTTTCGTGTAGCGCAACATTCCGCCCATCATTCCAAACCTTCCGGTTCCGTTCCTAAAGATTTACGTCCAGTACAAGAAAGTTTACCTCCGAAACCTAAAGCTTTACCCCAAAACCATAAAACTTTAGTCTACCGGCCTAAAATTTTAGCTCAAGAACCTAAAACTTTACGTTACCGACCTAAAAGTTTAAGTCAGGAACCTAAATGTTTACCCACAGAACCTAAAATTTTACGCTCTAAACCTAAAGATTGGGGTCGGGAACCTAAAAGATGAGGTTCCGAGCCTAAACATTGACGTCCGAAACCCCAAATTTACCTTACGGAACCCCAAGTTTTACAAAAATGAGGTTACTAATCCCAGCCTTTCCCTAAAATTTAACATCAATTTCAAAGATTAAAATAAATACTTACCTTTGACGTTAGTAACGTTAAAGATATGATTGCGAATTTTGGGAATAATGAAACCGAGAAAATATGGAATGGAATTGTTTCTAAAAAACTTCCTAGAGAAATTCAGGATGTTGCAAGAAGAAAATTAAGAATGATAAATAACTCTGTTGATGTTGCTGACTTAAGAATTCCACCTGCAAATCGACTTGAAAAATTAAAAGGAGGTTTAAAGGAATTTTACAGCATCAGAATTAACAGTCAATGGCGGATTATTTTCAGATGGGAAAATGGCAACGCTTTTGAAGTTGAAATAATAGATTATCATTAGTTTTAGAAACCAGTAGCTACAAAAAGATGGAAAAGTTAAAAAACATAACACCAGGTGAAATTTTATTGGAAGAGTTTTTAATTCCTCTCGAAATTTCGCAATACAGATTATCAAAAGATTTAGAAATTCCCCAGACAAGAATATCAGAAATTATTAAAGGGAACAGAAGAATTTCTGCAGATACCGCGGTAAGGTTAAGTGCCTATTTCGGAAATTCTGCAAAATTCTGGCTTGGACTTCAGGATGATTATGATATTGAAAGCGAAATGTCTGCAAAATCAGATGAGGTTAAACGAATTCTAAGAATCAGAAAAGATAAAGAGGAGAATGTGGCTTGAAACGAGATTTACCTTGGGTAGTATAAAGTAAAACTGCTCACCAATAAGGCAGATTAGTCTTGAGTTTCAATTCCATCCAAACATAAAAAAGCCCGCCATACCGGCGGGCTTTGTATATTTTATAACAACCTATTAAATCGTCGTTAATCTCAGCGTATTGGTTTTACCGCCTTCGTAAGCCGGTGTTGCGTTGAGGTTGATCACGAAATCGCCCTGTTCTACAAAACCGTTGCTGTGCGCCAGCATATTCACCTGAATAATGGTTTCGTCGGTAGATTTCTGCATATCGTAATAGAATGCACGTACGCCCCAAAGCAGGTTCAGCATCGTAAGCACTCTTTTGTTGGAAGAGAATACAATGATATTCGAGTTCGGTCTGTGCGCAGAAATCTGGAACGCGGTGTAACCCGAGTAAGTCAGCGTAACAATCGCTTCTACATTTGCAGATTTTGCAATCCTTACCGCTGCCAGACAAACCCTGTTCGTAATAAAACGCTCATCAACACAGTTGAATTCGTGCTCGATCGGAGAATTTTTGTTTTGGTAGAAATGAGTCTGCTCAATATTTTTCACAATCTTCGACATGTTTTTCACCACATCAACCGGATATTTACCCACCGAGGTTTCCCCGGAAAGCATCACCGCATCAGCACCATCTAGCACCGAGTTTGCAACGTCGTTTACCTCTGCTCTGGTTGGTGTTAAACTTGTGATCATCGTTTCCATCATCTGGGTAGCAATGATCACCGGTTTCGCATATTTTCTGGCGATTTCTACAAGGTTTTTCTGGATGGCAGGCACTTCTTCCATAGGAACTTCCACGCCCAAATCTCCACGGGCAACCATCAGTCCGTCGCATTCCTGCAGAATCTGTTCGATGTTTCTTACGCCTTCCGGCTTCTCGATTTTCGCAATAATCGGAGTTTTCAGTTTGTTGGTCGGATGCTTTTTCATGAGTTCCTTCAGATCCACGATATCCTGTGCATGGCGCACAAAGGATAAAGCAATCCAGTCCAGTTCCAGATCAAGCATGAAGTTTGCGTCTTCCACATCTTTTTCAGTAAGTGCGGGAAGCGAAACATTGGTGTTCGGCAGGTTGACCCCTTTTTTAGAACTCAGCGGCCCACCCTGTATTGTTTTTGCCCTAACGGTGTCTATTTGGTTGGTTTCAATAACTTCTAAAACCAGTTTTCCGTCATCAATAAGGATTCTTTCACCGACTTTCACATCCTGAGGGAATTTCTGATACGTCATGTAAACCCTCGTAGAGTCACCTTCTATTTTTTCGTTGGTAAAGGTGAGGATGTCGCCCGGGTTAAGATAAGAACCTTCTTTTACAACACCTACACGGAGTTTCGGACCCTGAAGGTCACCGAGAATCCCTACCGAGAAACCGTGTTCCTGGTTGAGTTCGCGAATGGTAGCAACGTTTCTTTTAACTAAATCGTAATCGGCGTGAGAAAAATTTATTCTGAAAATATCGGTGCCTGCCTGGATGAGTTGCAGCATTGTTTCCTTGTCGGATGAAGCTGGCCCAAGGGTGGCGATAATTTTGGTTTTTTTTAGATATTTATTCATAATATTGAATTAATTGATAAAGCTCCTCGGAGGGGCTCAGACGAAAATTCTGTATTTGGAACAGCAGATTTTCAGGGAGCAAAATTACGGAAAAATCATCAAATGGCTCGGATGTTTTCATGATATAATCTACATCCTGAAAATGTTCGAAGAGGAATTTGATTTCAGTTTCACCGGAAAAGAGTTCGGATGAAATTTTTTTCTGAATGTGGTGCGAAGATTTATTTGAAATAAAATGGATGCAAAGTTTAGAATCACAGTGGAAAGCACGGAATCTCGGAAAAAAATAATCGTTGTAGTTTCCCTCGAAAGCAAGGTCTGAAATGCGTGAAAAATTAAAAGAATTCTGCGAATTGAGGTGGTAGAAAAGTTCGTGAGCGGGTACATCTTTGGCAAGGCGTACTAACCCTATGTTGAGGTCTTCTTCTTCTCCGTCAATATCCAGCAGGATCTTTTGAGTTTTCAAGGATGCTTTGTTTTTTATTTAGAATATAAAATGCTCTTTGTGCGGCTTTCTCTTCGGCTTTCTTCTTTGAAGTGTCTGTAGCGTTGGCGATCTTTTCCTCTTCCAGCCATACATAAGTCCGGAAGACCAGGTTTTTGTTCGGCTGCAGCTCTTCGCAGGTTTCGTAGCGGATCGAGACTTTCTTTTTCTGGCTCCATTCCAGAAGCAGACCTTTATAACTTACGATCTTATTTTCGAGCTTGTTGATTTCCGAGGGGGTTAGAAGCCTCTCGAGGACCACTTTTTTACAGGTTTCATAATCAACATCAAGGTAAAGTGCACCAATCAGCGCTTCGAAAAGGTTTCCCGATATGTTTTCGCTAAGCGTGCTGGGTGAATCGTTCTGCAGAAATTTCTTAAGTGAAAGTTCATCGCCCAGTTTGTTAAGGTTTTTCCGGTTGACGATTTTGGATTTCATCTGGGTCAGATAGCCTTCATTCGCATTCGGATACGTTGAAAACAGATGACAGGATATGATGGCGCCCAAAACAGAATCGCCCAAAAACTCGAGTCTCTCGTAATTGTTCTTTTTTGAGGAGGAAGTTTTTAAAGAAAATGCTTCCCGGTAAAGACTGATATTCTGCACACTGCAACCGGTAATTTTACTGATTTCGTTGCTGAGGTAATAATCTTTTTCGGAAAGGTTTTTTTTTCTGTTAACTAGGAATTTAGGAAAATACTTCTTTAACTCCATAGAATTTTTTGTTTAGATTTTGGAGAAAAGTACACACGCATTGTGGCCACCAAAGCCGAAAGTATTGCTCATCGCAACATTAACCTCTTTTTCTACCGCATGGTGGAACGTGAAATTAAGGCGGCTGTCGATTTTTTCATCATCAGTAAAATGATTGATGGTTGGCGGAACAATGTTGTATATAATAGTGTGTAAAGCGGCGATAGCCTCAATTACTCCGGCTGCACCCAATAAGTGACCGGTCATTGATTTCGTGGAATTGATCTGGATATCGTAAGCGTGATCTCCGAGTAATTTAGAAATAGCATTAGATTCTGCGATGTCGCCTAATGGAGTAGAGGTACCATGCATATTGATGTGATCTACTTCGTCAGCCGTTACACCTGCATCTTCCAGGCAGTTTTTCATTACAAGGTAAGCGCCGAGACCTTCCGGATGAGGTGCGGTCATGTGATAGGCATCTGCACTCATTCCACCGCCTTTCAATTCAGCGTAGATGGTTGCACCGCGTTTTTTCGCGTGTTCGTATTCTTCTAAAATGATAGAACCTGCTCCTTCACCAAGTACAAATCCGTCTCTGTCTTTGTCGAAAGGTCTGGAAGCTGTTGTAGGATCATCATTTCTAGTAGAAAGGGCCATCATGGCGTTAAAACCTCCAACACCACTTGCTGTAACTGCAGCTTCGGAACCACCGCACACAATTACATCAGCTTTACCCAGTTGGATAAGCATTTTAGCATCGATGAGTGCATTGGCAGATGAAGCACAGGCAGAAACTGTGGTATAATTGGGACCGTGGAAACCGTATTCAATAGAAATCTGGCCGCCGGTAATGTCCGCAATCATTTTTGGAATAAAGAATGGATTGAAACGTGGGATGTCGGTATTCGCCCAGCCCAGAACTTCGTTTTCGAAAGTTTCTAAACCGCCGATTCCTGAGCCCCAAATTACCCCAACTCTGTTTTTATCGAGTTCGCCATTGAGGATACCGGAATGTAGTACCGCTTCTCTGGCAGCAACAATTCCCAGCTGGGTATTTCTATCCATTTTCTTTGCTTCTTTTTTGTCGAAGTGATCTAATGGGTTGAAATTCTTGACCTCGCAGGCAAATTTGGTTTTGAATTGGGAGGCATCAAAAAGAGTAATAGGAGCGGCACCGCTCTCGCCTTTAATAAGACTTTCCCAGTATTCTTTGGCATTATTTCCAATAGGGGTGATAGCACCAAAACCGGTAACAACTACTCTTTTTAATTCCATAAATTTTAGATTCTTGTTAATAGAAAATTATTTGTTCACCACTTCCTCAATATAAGTAATAGCGTGACCCACAGTTGTAATTTTTTCTGCCTGATCATCAGGGATCTGAATGTTGAATTCTTTTTCAAATTCCATGATTAATTCTACAGTATCCAAAGAATCTGCTCCTAGATCGTTTGTGAAGCTAGCTTCTGGAGTTACTTCTGTTTCCTCAACGTCGAGTTTATCAGCGATAATAGCTTTTACTCTTGATGCAATGTCTGACATAGTAATTTAATTTTAATTAGTTGTTAATTGGTGCAAATATATAAAATTCTTTATCAATAGAAGTTTTTTTGTAAATATTTACGTTTTTATTTAGGCTGTGAATGGGTTATTTTTATCCCTCTTAACACAAGTCTTGTTGCTTATAATCTGCTTTTCAGTATAGGTTGGTGATGATCGTCAACAATATTTCCGTAATCATCTTTATTTCCATCAGAAATATTTCAAATTTTATTTTTAAAGAACAAAAAGGTCCGGTAGAAATACCGGACCATTTATTAATTAATGAGCAGTTTAGTTATTTCTTAACCACTTTGAAGGATTCATTTTTCCCTCCCTGAAGGATGGTACTGATGATATATGTTCCTGGTGCCATTCTGCTCATATCAAGTTTACCGTTAACTAATTTTGAAGAAACTGGAATCTTTTGTCCTGCAATATTGTAAACATGTACAGTTTCGATTGTTTTCTTCGAGCTGATGGTAAGGAAGTCTTTCACTGGGTTAGGATAGAAAGAAACTTCTTTAGTTCCGGCCTCATTTACTGCAGCTGTAGCACATTCTGCGTCGATCATCATCATTCCTTCGTAATGTACGCCCGGAGTTGTGGTGGAAGCACCTCGCACCCAAGTTGTGCCGCTGTCTGATGACTGATAATCTGAAGAAGTTAACCAACCCTCGTTATATATGGATCCAATCCAGTAAAAACTAGTTTGCGAAGCTGAAGTGCCAGTTATTGCTACCCAATACTTAGTGTCTGCTGCTGCGTTAACCGGCAGTTCAAAGTTGCCTAGATCAAGGGTTATTCTATAGGTTGGCAACGTGGCGAAGGTGCCAGGCAGTGTAAGTACATTGGTAGGAGTAACTCCTGTTAATGTTGTCATCACTGTGCTTCCAGGAGTATTGGAACCGCTATCTGCCAGTATTTTTAAATCATATGATGTGATATCAGATGCGCCTGCTGCCGCCTGAGATACAATGTCGAATTTCACTGACTGCAATTTATAAGTTCCGCTTTCTTTAGGAACAAAAAAGTCGTTGGCAACCATATATGTTGCTGCGGCTAAATTTTTCGTCATATTATGCGCTGTATCTGGCACCCCTGTATAAGTTTGATCGCAACCATAATCCGGTTCTACTGGTGGTGGCGGCGGTGTTCCGCATTTTACTATTCTGGCGTGAATTGTACTTCCGCCGTCGCAGTTGCTTGAAAGGTGAGAATAGAATCTCACTACACCTGAAACTGTTGGTGTGTAAACTACAGATCCGGTTCCTGATGCCAGTACTTCTGTACCAGCTTCATTACCAATAGTAATAAAATAAGCACTGTTCGAGGTAGAGAAGGTGTAAGCGGTACCTGCTACCAAATTAACTTTTGAGTACTCATTAAGGTAAGCGGCGGTAGTAATGTTTGCATTAGCCCCATTACAGTTAGGAGTAAAAGTTGCGGTTGGCCACTGGTTATTGGTTGCTGTTAGACATCCTGTTGGTGCAGGAGCTCCTATTACTAAAGTATAGTCTTCAGTTTCGCCGTAGCCTTGGTCCTCATCACAGGCTAGTGTGTTGTCATCTGAGTTCGCGCCATCTGCCGCAACTCTTACCCTCATTCGGTAGTTTCCGTTTGCTGTGCCTGCCACAATAGGGATGTTTCCTGTTACTGTTAATCCAGATGCAACTGTATTTACATTGCCTACATAAGTGAATTCTGAAGCATCGAAGATGTCGTTTTTGTTGTAATCAATCCAAACTGAAACGTTTTCGTTGGGCCATCCATCTCCTACTGTAACAGCTATCGGATAAGTCTGTCCGGCCAGTAATGTTGTAGTATTAGATATAGAGGTGTAATCCCCATACCCTGCCGGGCTACATGTAGTGGTGTTGTTAATGCCTGCAAAAGTAACATTCGAGATTAAATCTCCATCCGTACAGTCAAGCGCTGGAGTACAATAAGCAGCAGGAGCGTATGCGAGGTCTGCTTTAGCTTTGGCTGTTACTGATTGTTTTTTCGGATGTACCGAGATTTTAGATTTTGCACTCTGTGCAAACGTTAGCATCGGCAATACCGCCAATAACAACAAAGGTAATTTTTTTCTCATAGGTCTTAAATTAAATTAATGTTTTTTAATTGGACTAAAATATGAAAAATTATTATATAAACAACATATAAGATGTGTAATTCGCAATGAATTATCAAAATGTGTAAAAATTACGCTATATTTTGGTGGTATTGGTGTGTCTTAAAAGCAAAGAAACGCTTTGTTGGTCAGCTTTGGATGGAGTTTGTTAATTTCCAGATCATTAAGCTGGATTTTTACTAATTATATGCTGTAATCACAGCATCAGCCACTCATTTATCAAGCTTGCAGCCAGTTTTGCGGTCCGGTTTTCTAAGTCCAGCCCTGGGTTTACCTCGGCGATGTCTAAAGCACGAAGTTTTTCCGACTTTAATATATGACGGAAATAATGCATAAAAGCCGCATCTGAAAAGATACCGTTGTATGCCGCAGCAGATACTCCCGGTGCGATAGAAGCGTTAAATACATCCATGCAGATGGTAAGGTAAAGAATGTCACACTGCCTAATTGTTTCATCTATTGTCGGGTAAATTGAGGGCAAATTTTCAAAGAAAAGTTCATCTGCCAGCAGGTATTTCATTCCGTATTGATGAGCAGTGTCGAACAGTTTAAGGGTGTTGGAATTTTTCTGGATTCCGATATGAAGCGAATTGATTTCGCCTTCCTGAGCGATTTGCCAGAAACCGGTTCCGGAACTTGGACCAACAGATTCTTCGGGCTCGCGATTATCAAAATGCGCATCGATATTGATGATTCCTATTTTTTTTCCGGGAAATGCTTTTCTGATTCCTGAATAGTGCGCAAACGTAACTTCGTGTCCGCCGCCCAGAACAACAGATTTTGCGTCTCTTTTTAAAACTTCTGCCGCTTTTTCTGCCAGCTGCTGCTGAGAATGTTCCAGATTTCCGTTCCCGCAGGTGATGTTTCCGAAATCTTTTAGCGAAAATTCAGGACTGACAACGGGGAAATTCGACATATTTTTCCGGATGATATCCGGAGCGTCTTTTGCACCGACTCTTCCTTTGTTTCTTCTCACGCCTTCATCTACCGCAAATCCATGCAGAACGAAATCGTTCGGTGAGATCGAAGCGTAATCGGTTTCCAGTGAAACTCTTTGAAAAATCCGGTGATAAAGTGGGTCTTCGCCGTCAAAACGTCCTTGCCAAAGCATAGAATAGATTTGTTTTTGTTTTTAAAAATTCAAATTAAATTGTTCCCGAATATATTCTAAAATCTTTTGAAAGGATTTCAGTTCATCAATTTCAGGGAATTTCTGTAAGTAACTTTCTGGATTATTATACGTGAACTCATTATAATATTGTCCTGCTTTATAGATTACAGAATATGAGTTTCCGTCTAAAATTGAGATTTTAGAAGTTTGCATAACAAAACCTTTTTCATCTTCGTCCCAAATAATACTCTTCTTTTCCTTTTTATATTCAAAAGCATCTTCCATTGGTAGCTGCCCAATGTTTAACGCTTCTAAAGTCATGAATATGAGCTCTATGTTTTTGTCAGCAGAGATGTTTTTTGTTATTGGTGAAATGATTTGAATCTCATTAGAACTTATCTCTTTAGGTAAGAACCACTGTATCGTTTCTGCATTCCATTGCTTACTGTTTTTGTAAACTCGGAATACTACGCCGCTATTTGTAATTCCTCTGTCTTTATAAATTCTAATTTCTTTTTTAAGATAATTATCAGACAAACCTGTCAACTTATCAAGATTTTGAGCATTTACAATAAATGAATTGATAATGACAAATAAGAAAGAAAATTTAAAATAAATCTATACTAATTGTGCATTTTTCTCCGCATAAGCCATGGCCGCTTCCTTCACCCAGGAATGTTCGCGCTGTGCTTTTCGTTTCGTTTCCAGACGTTTTTTATTGCATGGTCCGTTTCCTTTTAAAACTTCCATGAATTCATCCCATGGCAGTTCGCCGAAATCATAATGTTGGGTTTCCTCATTCCATTTTAAATTCTCGTCAGGTATTTTCAAACCTAAAAACTCTGCCTGCCCGACTGTCACGTCTACAAATCTCTGTCTTAAAGAATCGTTGCTTTCTCTTTTTACCCGGTAATTCATCGATTTCTGAGAGTTAGGAGATGCGTCGTCATTAGGTCCGAACATCATTAAAGCCGGCCACCAGAAACGGTTCAGTGCTTCCTGAGCTAAATCTTTCTGCTCTTTAGTTCCACGGCAAAGCGTCATTAGTATTTCGTAACCCTGTCTTTGGTGGAAAGATTCTTCCTTGCAAATTCTGACCATTGCTCTAGAGTAAGGTCCGTACGAATTTCCCATCAGCATGACCTGATTCATAATTGCAGCACCGTCAACCAGCCAGCCAATTGCGCCAATATCTGCCCACGAAAGCGCCGGATAATTGAAAATGCTGGAGTATTTTGCTTTTCCGGAGAGCATATCGTTGTAAGTGGAGTCTCTGTCAGCAGCGATCTCGCCGTTATTTAAAGTTTCAGTGGCTGCATATAAATAAAGCCCGTGTCCGGCTTCGTCCTGAATTTTTGCCATAAGTGCCATTTTTCTTCGGAGCGAAGGTGCTCTGGTGATCCAGTTGGCTTCCGGGAGCATCCCTACAATTTCGGAATGGGCGTGCTGAGAAATCTGTCTGACCAACAGTTTTCTGTAATCGTCGGGCATTACATCTTTGGGTTCCACTTTATTCTCGGCCTGAACGTATGCTAAAAATTTTTCCTGATTCATTTCTTTATATGTATTGTTAAAATACCATTAACCTATAATTTTCCTTCGCTTAGATCATCTTTCAGATAAATCCCAACGCTGGAGTCAATAAATTCTCCCGCAACAAAACTGATGGTTTTGTCATTTCCTTCGATCTGATATTCTTTGAAGTAATAAACATTTCCGTTATCCGGGCCTTTTACTTCAACTTTTTTGTCGACGCAATGCCAATAATGATTCCAAATGTTAAGTCCTTCGATTTTGAACTCTTCATTTTCATTGACTGCTTTTGCGAATTTCCAGTTAGTCATGGTTTAAATTTTTAATAAAGTGAATTTACTACGGCAATTCACTTCTGATTATACATCATAATTCAGCATCACCACATTGGTAGTAGGGTGACACTGGCAGGTCAGTACAAATCCGCGCTCCACTTCTTCTTCTGTAAGTGCGAAATTCTTTTCCATAAATACTTCACCTTCCATCACCTGGGCTTTGCAGGTGCAGCAAACGCCGCCTTTGCATGCGAAGGGAACAGGAAGTTTGTCATGCAGCGCCTGATCCAGAATGCTTCTTTTCTTTGAATTCAGGTGGAATGAATATTCATCATCATCAATAATTAAAGTCACCATGCTTTCAAGATTCGGGATCGCTTTGAACTCATCGCTCATTTCAGCGTTTTCGCCATCATCGGGTGCTGCGTAATATTCATACATAATCTGAAGCGACGGAACTTTTACTTCGTTTTTCAGAAATCCGGAAATGTCTTTGATCATCTCCGCAGGACCACAGATAAAATAGGTGGAGTCCTGGGCGGGGATTTCTGGAAATCTCTGAAAAATCTGCGCCAGTTTTTCTGCCGAGATCCTTCCTTCAAATAGCTCATCTTCAAAATGTTTTTCGCGGGAAAGAAGGTAAATTACTTTTAAGCGACCTTCGAATTTCCCGGCCAAAGCATCAATTTCTCTTTTGAAAATAATGTCGTTCAGGCTTTTATTGCTAAAAAAAAGATATCCTTTACTTTTCGGTTCCTGATAAAGTGCTTCTTTTAGGTTTGAGAGTACCGGTGAGATTCCGCTTCCTGCAGCGAGTCCCACATATGTCTTCTCGTTTGAGGGGTGATAGTGTGTATAGAAATGCCCCATCGGTGCCATTACTTCAATGTGATCACCTTCTCTGAGTTCGTTATTGAGGTAGGATGAGACTTTTCCGTTCTCCAAATGTTTAACCAGAATTTCAAGTTCAGAATTTCCTTCGCTCGGTGCGTTGACGATCGAGTAAGACCGCCGAAGATCTTCGTTCCCGAAAACAAAGCGTACGTTAAGATATTGCCCTTGCTTAAAGGTGAATTCGTGTCGCAGATTTTGTGGAATTTCAAAAGCGACATTTACGGAATCATTCGTTTCCTTCTTTACTCTGGCTGTTTTTAACAGATGAAAATGGTGCATATTTTTTATTAAAATAACTCATTAAGGTGAGTCCAACAAATATACTTTTTTTTTGAATGGTACAAAAAAGCAGTACGTCAAGTTGCAATGAGATGATTCAATGTTGACACTGTGTCGGAAATTTTGTCTTAATACACAGAGAGTCAATTTGTTGAAACCGGAAAATTTGTCCTGAAAAGATAATTTTTGGCTTTAAGAATACTTTTTGAGTAATAGGAATTGATTAGAAAAATGATTGATATCGATATTAAGGATTCGTAAATTTGTATGGGTTCTTAATATTTTTTAAAACTAAAAAACATTACAATGAACTTAAATCAATATACTGTAAAATCACAGGAAGCCATACAGAAAGCACAGCAGATTGCTATGGAATTTGGCAACCAGAGTATCGAACCGCAACATTTGCTTGAAGGTATTTTTCAGGTGGATGAGAATATCTCAGATTTCCTTTTAAAAAAATCCGAGGCAGAATTAGCATTGGTACGTGAAAGAAACCGTTCAAACATTGAAAAACTCCCGAAAGTTGAAGGGGGGAATATTTATCTCTCTCAAGCTGCAAACAGGGTCTTGCTTGATGCTCCGAATGTCGCTAAAAAAATGGGTGACGAATATGTGACGATCGAGCACTTGTGGCTTTCTCTTTTCGAGAGTAGCTCCGAGGTTTCCAAAATGCTGAAGGATATGGGCGTGACTAAGAAAGGCCTGGAAACCGCTATTAATGAATTACGCAAAGGATCTAAAGCGACTTCTGCAAGTTCCGAAGAGACTTACCAAAGCTTAAATAAATACGCAAAAAACTTTAACGAACTCGCAGCTGAGGGAAAACTGGATCCGGTAATCGGACGTGACGAAGAAATCCGTAGGGTTCTGCAAATTCTGTCCAGAAGAACGAAAAACAATCCGATTCTCATCGGTGAACCCGGAGTTGGTAAAACTGCTATTGCTGAGGGAATTGCGCACAGAATTATTTCCGGAGATATCCCTGAAAATTTAATGGACAAAACCCTTTATTCTCTGGATATGGGCGCTTTGATTGCCGGGGCCAAATATAAAGGAGAGTTCGAAGAACGTTTAAAATCAGTTATCAATGAAGTTATAAAATCCGACGGGCAGATTATACTTTTTATCGATGAGATTCACACATTGGTTGGTGCCGGTGGCGGTGAAGGAGCGATGGATGCGGCAAACATCCTGAAACCTGCTCTTGCTCGCGGGGAACTGAGGGCAATCGGTGCAACGACTTTGAATGAATATCAGAAGTATTTCGAGAAGGATAAAGCGCTCGAAAGACGTTTCCAGAAAGTAATGGTAGAAGAGCCTGATACCGAATCTGCGATTTCAATTCTTCGTGGAATTAAAGATAAATATGAAGCGCACCACAAAGTACGCATCAAAGATGAAGCAATTATTGCCGCGGTAGAGCAGTCTCAGCGTTATATTTCCGACCGTTTTTTACCGGATAAAGCCATCGATTTGATCGACGAAGCATCTGCAAAACTCAGAATGGAAATTAATTCCAAGCCTGAAGAACTGGATGTTTTAGACAGAAAACTCATGCAGATGGAAATTGAGCTGGCTGCTATTTCAAGGGAAGGTAATGAGGTGAAGATTAATCACCTGAAAGAAGATATTTCAAAAGTTTCGGAGCAGCGTAATGAAATCAATGCAAAATGGCTGAAGGAAAAACAGAAATCTGAGGATTTAACCTCAATTAAGAAAGAAATTGAAGCGTTGAAACTTGAGGCTGAGCGCGCATCAAGAGTTGGTGATTATGCAAAAGTTGCCGAAATTCAATACGGGAAAATCAAGGAAAAAGAAGCTGATCTGCACAAGCTCGAACTTGAGATGCAGAACAACCTTAACGAGCTGATTAAAGAAGAAGTTACCGCAGAAAATATTTCAGAAGTAATTTCGAAATGGACCGGTATTCCCGTGACTAAATTATTACAGTCCGAGCGTCAAAAACTGCTGCACCTCGAAGACGAACTTCATAAGAGAGTAGTAGGTCAGGACGAAGCTATTGTTTCGATTGCCGATGCGATCCGAAGAAATAGAGCGGGGCTTAACGACGAAAAAAAACCTATTGGATCGTTCCTTTTCCTTGGGACAACAGGTGTCGGAAAAACTGAACTCGCCAAGGCGCTTGCCGAATATCTTTTCGATGACGAAAACAATATGACCAGAATCGATATGAGTGAATATCAGGAAAGGCATTCTGTATCACGATTGGTCGGTGCGCCTCCAGGATATGTGGGTTATGATGAAGGCGGGCAGTTAACGGAAGCAGTCAGACGGAGACCGTATTCGGTTGTTCTTCTGGATGAAATCGAAAAAGCACATCCAGACGTATTCAACACGCTGCTTCAGGTTTTGGATGACGGAAGGCTTACGGATAACAAAGGCCGGGTGGTAAATTTCAAGAATTCGATCATTATCATGACTTCTAATTTAGGATCTCATCTTATTCAGGAAAATTTTGAAAATATCACCGATGATAATATTTCCGAAATCGTGGACAAAACCAAAGATGAGGTTTTCGGTTTGCTGAAGCAGACTTTAAGACCTGAGTTTCTGAACAGAATTGATGAAATTGTTCTTTTCCAGCCTCTCAACAGAAAAGAAATCGGAAAAATCGTGAATTATCAGCTGCGCGGATTTAATAAGATGCTTGAGAAACGTGGAATCTTCATGACTGCTACAGACGATGCTGTCAGTTATCTGATGAATAAAGGTTACGATCCGAGTTTTGGTGCAAGGCCACTGAAAAGGGTTCTTCAGCAGGAAGTTTTGAATAAATTATCCAAAGAAATTTTGGCCGGGACTGTAAATGACGGCGACAGAATTACTCTTGATTATTTTGATGAAACCGGATTGGTTTTCCGGCCAACGGTATAAGTTCAGTTTACCATATATATAAAGCGGTCATTTATTTGACCGCTTTTCTTTTTATAGAATATTTACTTATTTCATCATATTGTTGTTAAAGCACCATTTTGATGTGTGTTTAACTGGTTTTTCATTATTTAAATTGAATATTGCGTTTTTAAGTTAATTTATCAATAATCATTTTATGATGAAAAATAATTAACTGAAAATCATTTATTTAAATAAAACCGCATTAGTTCTTGTGTTTATTTGAAAGAAATCTATTGCACAGTAATTTTCAACTCTATAAATTCGTTTCTACAAAATTTAGACAATGAAAAAACTGTTATTCGGCGCATTTGCTTTGTCAATGCTAGCTGCGTGTAATGCGGGTGAAGATCACCTGCTTAATCAGGAACAAACTGATGATTTAACATCGGGTAGTTCTGTGACCCAAAGAGTATGTCCTTCTGAGGACATCAGGAAGGAGGCTTTGGCCAATAATCCTGACCTGATGGCCAGATTTGTTGACAACGAAAGTAAAACTGAAAAATTTATTGACGATCTTAAGATGGGAAGAGTATTGGCTGATGGTACAGTAGAAATTCCTGTCGTTGTAAATGTACTTTACCGAACTGCTGCCGAAAACATTTCTGATGCGCAAATTGCTTCGCAAATCGCAACGCTGAATAATGATTTTGGAGGAACAAATTCCGACGTGAATAAAATTCCTTCCGAATTCGCTTCTGTTGCGGCTGGTGATACCAAAATTAAATTCCGTTTAGACCGCGTTATCCGTAAATCGACCACGGTAAGATCATGGAGAACAAATGATGCCATGAAGAAGACTTCATCAAAAGGTCAGGATGCCTTTAAGCCAGCTAACTATTTCAATATATGGGTTGTTGGTGATATGGGTGGAGTTCTTGGTTACGCAACTTTCCCTGAATCTGCAGGGCTTTGGAATGACGGTGTGGTAATTGCCGGAAAATATTTCGGTACTACCGCAAACGCGCCATACAACTTGGGACGAACTGCAACTCATGAAGTGGGGCATTACCTGAATCTTCGTCATATTTGGGGCGACGGAAACTGTGCTACAGATTATGTAGATGATACGCCAACGCAACAGGACAAGAATTTCGGGAAACCAACTTATCCGCAGTACGATCTTTGCGGCGGAGTTAACCGTTCAATACAGTTTATGAATTATATGGATTATGTTGATGATGCTGCGATGTATATGTTCTCTGCAGGACAAAAATCTAGAATGCAGGCGATTACAAATGCATCAGGTGCAAGATCAGGACTTAGAATTTACTAGAAAAAACTTGTTTCAATTGATAATCTACCGGTTTTCCGGTAGATTTTTTTTATTTATAAAGCGTTTGTTTTCAACTGATTTAAAAAATTAACTTTTTTTAGCATTAGTTTGCGCGGTTTTTGATATTGAATGTTGAAATTTAATTTCAACATTTGTGTTTTTAGAATCCACTGCAACATGCCGTGGATTCTTATTTTATTGATTGTCAGACTAAAGATTCAAATTGAGTACTGGCCGAGCGTGTTTCGTTTGTCGTGGGCTGCGAT
>JAANMT010002300.1_pt1 | contig 16285 bp, 8 predicted proteins | sample 7279711 | NCBI WGS metagenome assembly JAANMT01 (sample SAMN14094538, study PRJNA606508) | bioreactor metagenome | isolation source: A lab-scale SPAN reactor treating ammonium-rich wastewater day 1 | place: Ireland: Galway | collected 2017-01-16 | reverse complement strand
ATCTTCGGTAATGCCTAACATCTCACGTAGAAAATCTATAAATTCCATTTCCAACTTTCTCCCTGTAAATTTACTCCATTAAAAATTTAGTATAACCTTGTAAACAGAGTTTTCATACAGTTTTCCTTTCAAAACAAGGTGTTTTTACGCTATGTACTTTACGGATTCGTCGTACATTTCCCACGCTTGACGGTTCAGTTAATTATTGGCTTGCGCGGGTTTCCAACTTCGCAGAGTTTGTGCTTCTGCGGAGATATTTTCTGCCCGTTAGCTTGGCGTTTTAACTCGCTGTGGCGCTTCGGGCAACCGCGCGACAGGTTGAGTATAATTTTTTGATTTTGATGTTTGGTCTTTGCAGATATTGATTTGCCATTTACAATATATTTTCAGAAATGAGAAATTGTTACAAAATATTTTTGTCTTACCATAATAACCCCTTAATTACAAAAAAGTAGCAGAGGATGCGTAATATTTTTTATTTGACACAAAATGCCCCTGTTTTCGAGATGTTTTTTGCATTGAAAATAGGGGCATGATAAATTATTTTATTACAGAAATCACCGAACAATGATAATCTGAGTCCTTGATACAGAATCGCATTAATTATTCGTGTTGCACCAAAACCGGCACGACGGTAGTTGTGCTGCATAGCGGAATAAACACAAAGATATTTATTTGATTGATTTTATTTTGGGAATAGGTTAAGTTTTCTAACATCCTACAACTAACAGTGTTAGATAAGATAGTACGAGATTTACAATTAACGATAAAATTGAAGTATTTTTTTTTCAATTTTCTAATAAATAAAAAAACCCCGACCGGTTTTAAGCGATGCAGGGCTTTTCAGAATTTGAATTTATTCTACTGTATTATCAGGCGTTTTTCAAATCGTTTAAGATGTTGCGAATAATGCTGTCTGCTTCTTGAATTTCGGAGGCGGATATATTGAGTGGCGGACGGAATCTTACCGAACGTTCGCCGCAAATCCAAATCATAAGTCCTTGTTCAAAACTTTTATTCAGGAATTTAGCACGAATATCGGCAGAAGGTAAATCGAAAGCACAGAATAATCCCAAGCCGCGAGCATTGGAAACAGTATCGGGATAATCTTCGCCAAGTTTTTGAAGTGTGCTTTGCAGTAATTGTCCCATATTGCGCGCATTATCAACTAAACGTTCTTCATCTATTATTTCAAGGTAGCGGGCTACGCGCACCATATCGGTTAAATTGCCGCCCCACGTGGAATTTATCCGGCTGGAAACGCGGAAAACGTGTTCGGGCTCATTATCAATACGGTCGCCGACGAGAATGCCGCATACTTGCGACTTTTTACCGAAAGAAATAATGTCGGGGTTAACGCCTATTGCTTGATGCGCCCACATTTCGCCGGAAATTCCCATTCCGGTCTGTACTTCGTCGAAAATCAGCAATGCGTCGTTTTCGTCGGCAATATTGCGCAAAGTTTGCATAAATTCATGGCGGAAATGATTATCTCCGCCTTCGCCTTGTATCGGTTCTAAAATTATGGCCGCTATATGGTCCGGATTGGCTGCAAAAGCTGCTTTCATTTGCTCTACGGCAATATTTTCCTCGCGTATAACCTGCTCGAGATTTGCGGTGTCAAGCGGAAAACGAACAGCAGGATTATGAATTCGCGGCCAATCGAATTTCGGATAAAGCGCGGTTTTTGTAGGGTCGGTATTTGTTAGCGACATAGTATAACCCGAACGCCCGTGGAAAGCCTGGCGAAAGTGCATAATTTGATGACCGCGCTCGGTCTGTATACCTTTGCGAAAGTTTTGGCGCACTTTCCAATCAATGGCAGTTTTCAGGGCATTCTCTACGGCCAATGCTCCGCCTTCAATAAAGAAGCCGTATTTGAAATGGTCGGGTACTGCAATTTTGAAAAAAGTTTTGACAAAAGCGGCCATTTCCTCCGAATAGAGGTCGGAATTGCTCGGCTTGTTTATTGCCGCCTGCGCTAAATAATGCAGGAAAGCGGGGTCGGTCATTTTAGGATGATTCCAGCCTATCGGCATTGAAGCAATGCAAGTGAACATGTCAAGATAGCGTTTGCCTGTAACTTTATCGGTCAAATAACTGCCTTTGCTATGAGCGAGGTCTACAATCGGCTTGAAGCCGTCCGCAAGTATGTGGTTGTTAAGTTCGGCGATAACGTTCGGCGCGTCGACGTGAAAACGAGGACTGTAGTGGGTTGCCGGCGAATCGAAATTACGGTTATATGCGTTAAATTCGGTTGGCATAAATATGCTCCTGTTTTGTGGATAAATTAAGATTGATTGCGGCGAATGTGCCGCGAGCAAACAGACTTCGGCGTAAAATTGGGATTTACGCAAGTAAATAGTTGCAATTAAAGTGCTTATATGGAATTATCCGATGGTGGGAATCGGTATCGCCGAGGCTGCGCAGACGTGAAAAAGCAGGGCATCGCGCCAGGCCAATCCGCTTAGGAACGAACCGCCGCGAATAGTGCCGGAAGGCAGTAAAACGCACGATGCAATAAGAGTTTTGCTTCTCATGGCTACAAAATTACGAAATGCGCCGTGTTTATCCGTATATTTGCGCTATGACATTGCGAAAAGGCCGGCATATTTTACATTTCCTAATGTAGCCGGTGCGAAGGCGTTTGCACTGCAAACATAACAGCCGTAGTATTTACGGCGTAAAACCGCGATTAATTCAATAATAACTTGTTTAACATAATCTCTTAATTTTTTTCTTAGGAGCGCTTATCTATGACAGCAAAAGAAGTCCCCGGACATCACGGCGCTAAGACCGGTTTTCAGCATTACCTTGTGTTACTTGTATTATTTTCGGCATTTACTTTCGGATTCTATCAATTTGTAATGCCGAAAGCCATAGAAGTTATGGTTGCCGCCCTTTTCTCGCCCGAAGGCAAGAAATTACCGCGCATTGACGGAGTTCTGGCCGAAAAGGCAAGTGAAACTGCGCAATATACGGGCAAATTAAAAGGTGTCATCAAAACCGATTATATTTTCGATTTTACTAACCGCCATCGCACCGTCGAAAATGACGGTTATGTTAAGGAATCGAACGAATGGATAGTAAAAGCACCTAAACTTGGCGAGGAAGCCATAGTTCTCGAGCCGGCATTTGCCATCAGTATTCTTGCCGCTGTTATGGGGGCAGGTATATCTATGTTACTGACACTTATTCTTCCGTCGGGCATAGGGCTTATGGCTAATAAAGTTGATCGCGAAATCATTCATACAAAATCTAAAATTCGCCTTCAAACCGGATTCAGCGACCAAATCGTAGACTTTCTTACAATGCAGGATTCAAAACTGCGCATGATGTCCGAAGATGTCGATAAACGTAAATCCGTTATTGCGGCTTTCAAAACCGTTTGGGCACGCACGGAACAAGATGAAGAATACGGAATAAGCCGCCGATTGACTCTATCGGAGATTTTAGATGACAATACCGACCTTGTGGAATTTCGCCGTGAGGTGATTTATTTACGCATAAAAGAGTTCTTCTCGGATTTCGTACAGAAAGAAATCGAAGATGTTATTGCCGCACAAAAATACAGCAATAATCACCTTATGTTTATGAAAGGTCTGCGCTTGTATATGTCGCATCACTTTACGGAAAAATACTCCAATAACGTTACCGGTGCTGCTTACGGCGGTGCGGCTATCCTTATTGTGATAATCGGTGTGCGCGGACTTAAATTTATTCCGCCTACACGCCCGTCATTGATTTTGGGTGCGATTTTCCTTGAAGGCTCCATGCTCGCGCTATTGGCATTCTCGCTTGTCTATACGCAAGAGGAAGAACGTATGGATAAAATGCTTAAGAAAATGGAAGATGCAAATCGCAGTCAATTAGGCACTCTCGAAGATGTATCGAAAGATATGCACACTCTCGCCAATGCTTTGGTGGAAGGCAATGCCGAAATGATAAAAGCAAAGGTCAAAACTGCGGTTTCGGATTATCTGGCAAACCCTGCCAATATACGCGGCGAATTGGCAGAAGAAATTGCCAATAAACTCGGCGAACTTTTTGCCCAAATGGGGTCTGCACAGAAATCGAAATCATAACGGTTCTATACGATGCAAATCTAAGCCGCGTAACGCTTATTGCGATATGCGGCTTTTTTTTATGCGAAATATAGAACAAAATCGTTAATAAGCGGGTCCATATATAAACCGAAAGTTATTTTTCGCTTTTCAACGCATATTTGCACGGCCTATGAATACGCTTGTTGTACGCTTGATAATGCCGCTTGCGGTAATTTTATCTTTCAGCTCGCTGCCGCTAATCGCACAAGAATTTGATATTAGCCCCGATGTCGGCGGGTTTGTTGTTTCGTGGCAGAAATTACGATGTCGGTTGCAGGAAGATGAAGGTGCGGCACAAGTTGCGCTTAATACACGCTACGCCTATAGGGAATTTTCAGAGAATATCGCGGCCGATAAATTACGCTTCCTTGCGGCAGTTCCCGATACTGTCGGATTTTCCGCCTCTATGCATAATGTAGTTATGCGTCCGCTCGGCAAAACCCGACTTGCACTTGCAAAAAATACTTTAAGAAAAGCAGACTACTATAAGGGCGATAATTTTGCACCGTCCGTTACCGTTCGTTATGCCGGAAAGAGGCGTGGCGTTCCACTCGTAGAAATAATAGTGCAGCCGTTTCTCTATGATGTTGCTACGGAAGAACTTACAGCAGTCGAAAGCGGCACGGTGAATGTTAGATTCGGCAAGCAAATTCTTGATGTGCCGTCCAACAGTATTGAGAGTCGGTTTTTTGCCGACATTGTAAATCCTTCGCAAATTATCCTAAAAGCAGAATTGCAACATCGCAAAAAAGATGAAAAAATTCTCGCTTTCAATAACTGGTACAATCTTTCAAAAACATATTTACGGCTTTCTACTACCCGCGACGGCGTGGCCATGTTCACGGGCAATGATATTATAGCCGCAAAACCGGACTGGTTCGGAAAGCCTGCTGCATTCTTGGAATTGTTGTATAAAGGCCGGCCGTATCCGCTTGCCGTGCTCGATGATGACGGGGTTATTTCCGCCGCCGACACATTCTATTTCGCCGGACGTAGAGCCGCAGGCGATACAACTTATTACGATTATGTAACCGATAAAGAGCCGTTTTTCCTTACTTTGGAAGATATGCCTTCGTCCGCACGACTTCAGCCTCTGCGCGAAGTTACGGCGACGGAAACCGTAAAAGCGGTAAATATCGCACTTCACATAGAAGAAGACCACGATTTTAATTGGGGAGTATTGGTCGGAACACCCGGCTCGTCATCTTACGATTCGGAGAATTTTTCCTACGGTAAGGGGTTCGTTTGGAAAATGTTGCTTACGGACCATTACAATAACACGCTTCGCACAAATGCGACTTTTCTGCCGGCTGTCGGTGAATTGTTGCATCTTTCGGCAAAATACTATACCTATACAACCGCACCCGCCGAATATAACGTAAGGCTTGCTGTTAACGGCGATTCGCTTGCCGCACAGCAACCCGGCAATTACGATTATTATCGTTATACGGCGAAAGTTCCGGACGCAATGTTCTTTCCGGGTAATAATTCTCTTACGTTTATCAATCAAAATGTAAAAAGCAGTGAAAACCCAACGCTGGGCGTAGACTACTTTACGCTATTCGGCAAAGCAAGACCATTCGCAGCCCGCGGTAATGCAAATTTTTCCGTTCCTTCGCGGTCTGCTTCCGCACGCCTTTCGGTGCCCGGATTTTCTGCTGGGAAAATAGTGGCGATTGATACATTGACGGGAAAATACGCTTTGACCTACGGTACGGCCGGTTCATTCCTCGCTGCCGGTGCGGCGGTTGCAGGAGATTGCTCGGCAACTGCAAACGACACTTCGGCTACCGTTCAAGGCGTGGGACTTCTTATTGCGGTCGCATATCCCGACGGCGGTAAAGCAATACGTTTTTTTGATGTAAAATCCGAGTCTGCGGTAAATTACTTAAACGGACTTCCTGTTGGTACAGGAATAGCTGCTGCGTATCGTGCAGTCGAATCATTGCCTGCAAAAATCCGTGAATTTTTTGTCGAACAAGGTGCAGAGGCCGATATTCCGGCGAATTGGGCATGGGCATGCATATTGCGAAAAAACATTGCCGGTTCATTGCAAGAGCAAGTTTCGGAAACAATTGCCCGAGCGGATAATTTTTACGAGCATATAGGCGGCACAAACTATAAAGCCTTGCTTGCATTGCCTTCCGGCGACGAATCGCCGCTTATGCTTGCGGACGCATCAGCGATAGAACACACAAAACTTGCACTGTCATTGCCGAGTACGCTTCGCGCCGAGCCGACCGATGCGGACGTAATAATCGTTGTGCATAACGACTTTATACAGGCTGCCAATCGTCTTGCTGCCTATCGCCGCTCGCAGGGATACACGGTTGCTGCTGCGGCAACAGACGATATTTACAAGGAATTTTCCTATGGTAAAAAAACACCGGAAGCAATCAAAAATTACTTGCGATTTTTAACTGAAAACAAGGGAAAACCGCCCGCATACTTGATACTGTTCGGCGATGCAAGTTGGGACCCGCTTCGTTTATTGCCAAAGTCAAATCAAACCGACTTTGTACCGAGCCATGGTTTTCCTGTGTCGGATTTTTGGTACGGTTCTCTTAGCGACTACAGGCAATACGACGTTATCGTAGGACGCTTGCCCGCGCATACTCCCGAAGCTGCTCAAGGAGTTGTAGATAAACTTATCGAATACGACACTTTGTCGGCGCGTCCTTGGATGCGCAACTTTTTCTTTCTGTCGGGCGGCGACGGTTATAGCCAGCAGAATGAATTTTACAATGTATTCGATTTTGCCCGGGAAATTTTGCTTGATGCTCCGGTGTGCATAGATACTACGCGAATGAGACGCAATCCGGGCGGGGGAGTTGACCAATTACTTGCAATAGCCGTGCGCAACCAAGTTAATGCAGGAGCGGCATGGCTGAATTTTTGGGGGCATGGCGCACCCGAAGTTTTCGATGTAGACGGCTGGCAGGTAAATACACTTATCAACAGAAGTAAATATAATGTACTCGCTACGTTCTCATGTCAAACCGGAGCATTCGCCAATCCTTTTTCGGAATGCCGCAACGAAGGATATGTAATGGCTGCCGGCAAAGGTTCAATAGCCGCTTTCGGCAATACGGGCACAGGAGTGGTTGTTATTGATAAGTTCGTGAATTACAATATGTTTACGGCTATTCAGCAAGGTATGCGCAGGCTCGGTGATATTTTGTATGCCGCAAAAGGCGGATTGGGATATAATCCTGACTATCGTGTTGCGCAACAGCAAGTATCGCTTATCGGCGACCCTCTTACGCAATTTATTATAGACAGTATCCCCGATTTATACGTTCTCGATGATGATGTCCGCATAGAGTCCCCCAACGGTTCGCCGTTTGTAAGCGAAGCAGATTCATTAACTTACATCGGTGTTCTTGTTCGCAATGTAGGAACGCATCTCGATAGTGCTTCCGTGCGATTGATTCATCGTTACAGCGGGCAGTCTGACACTCTTTATGCGTCTATTCACGACGTATGCTCATCTGTTCCTGCGGAATTTATCCTAAGAACGGAGAATAAGCCCGGCCGTCATGACTTATCGTTGGAAATAAATTTTGATAATTCGGTGGCGGAAGGGCGGCGCGGACGCAACTTCTATCAAACATCATTCGACGTACTAACCGGCGGCGTACAGTCGCTTGACCCGTTGCCATTGTGGAACGTAGCCTTCGATAAGCCTGTTTTTCGTTTCATTCGCCCCGAAGGCACTGCGCTTTTGCGGTATGAATGTGAGATTTGGAACGGTGATATGACCGCTAATATTGCTTCTGCCGCAGCGACAAAAACGGAGGGCAATATCACGCTTCACGAAGCATATTTGGAATGGCAGCCGTCCGACATTGCATTAAATCCCGACGGAGATTATATAGTAAGAGTAAGGGCTACGAATACCTTGAGCGGAAACAGAAGCAGTTGGCTGACTATTCCGTTCCGAACGACCGCAACTGTAAGTGATAAATTTGTTGAGATAGAACAAAGCTCGAATACAGGCTGGAAATATGCCGATATGTCGGCCATGCTTCCCGACAGTTCAGGCGGCCTGTCGCTTGCCGTAAGAAAAGTGCCGATAGTAACCATAGCGCGTTGCGGACTTAACGAGGAGAAATACCGCTATTCGCGAATCATCGTGGGTTCGCAAGAGTATATCGAAACTCCGTATATGAGCAACTTCAACATAGTGCATTTCAAGCCGTTTGATTCCACGGGATTCTACCGAGATTATTACGGCTTTGCTTTGCCGTCATGGCCGGTGCAACGTATGGGTAATTGCGATGCTGTGGTTCGCTATCTGCGAGACTCGGTCGCCACTGGCGACGTGGTGGTTCTAAGCGTTAGCGATGCCGGGCTGAACGGTTTCTTATTTACCGAACCGGGGCAGGACGGCGATGCAGAGTCTTTCCTTTCGACAATGCACACATTCGGCGCAAGACTGCCCGACACTGTTTTTTACGGCAAATATTATTCAAACGGGAAACCTATTGTTGAAAAAGATCGTTACGCATCAGGCTATGTAATGGTCGGAACAAAAGGCGGCGCACCCGGCTCGGCTCGCGAATTATGCGGCGATCGCATAGATTCACTCGTACTTACTGATACGCTGGTTTATCTTGATAAAAAGGGAAAAGTTGCCTCGCCATTCTTCGGTCCCGCCAAAAAATGGAACATGGCACGGACGAATATTTCATTACAGGCTAATGATGCGGCCGCCACTATACGACTTGTGGGGCGCAGTCGAAGTTCCGGTGAAGAAATAATACTTGCGGAAACACGAACAGCTGCCGATATAAATTTAGACTCGATTTCCGCACATGATTTTCCTTACATTCGATTTACGGCAGAACTTGAACGCACTTCTGTCGATGCCAATCCGGTTCTGCACTCGTGGAATATAAATTTCACGCCGTCGCCGGAATTCGTTATACTAAAAAATGCATCTGTTTTTCCCGACAGCGTATTGCGCGGAGATACGTCGGTTTGCTCTTTTACCGTAAAAAATATTGCTCCTCGTGCTAATTCGGATACGGTAACGGTATCGGCGATTGCGCGCCCTGAAACGGGTGCCGGTTCGCCGCAAGAACATCTATTGCAACTGCAACCGCTTGCTCCCGATGAAGAAGCAACTCTGCACACGACTTTTAACTCCGCCGAGGCCGGAAACCTGACCGGAATTTATCTGATTGCCGACCCCGAAAGCCGTGCAGACGAATTATATCGGTTCAATAACAAAAGGCGCGTTGCATTGCGCGTAGGCGAGGATAAAGTGCCGCCTTACGCCGAGGTATTTGCCGACGGAATCAGAGTGATGAACGGCGACGTTGTGGCACCCGAAACGCATTTCGACATTGTAATAAACGACAATTCGCGCCTGCCGATTGACTCGGCTAATATTCGCGTTCGCCTCAATAGATTTTTGCAACCCGATACCAATACGCGCAACGCTTCTTTTATGCAAATTGACAACGGCTCAACCGCAAGGGCGCGGCTATCGTTTTTATCGCGTAAAACGCTTGAAGCAGGCGACAATATACTAACGATAATTTCACAAGACGCGACCGCCAATCGCGACACTCTTCGCCTGACGCTGAATGTGGTTCGCAACGGCTCAATCGAGGATATATCGGCCGCACCTAATCCGATTCAAACGGCCGGCAGTATTCGCTATCGCTATAAAGGACAAATGCAAGATGCGTCGGTTTCAATAAAAATATTTAATATGCAGGGCAAGCAAATAAGGATATTGAACGGTTCGGCGCGAATTGGATTGAATGAAATTGCATGGGACGGACGCGACGCTAACGGCGATGATGTGCCGCCGGGTTTGTATGTATTTCTGTTGAATATAACGGCCGACAGTTACATTGAACCGCAAACGGGGCGGCTGATTCTAATACGCTGACAATGAAATAATACGGTATGGATTTTAGCGCAATCGCTGAAAAGATTGAGCCGAATTCTATATTTTTGCGGCATATTTTTTTTGATTTACCTAATCTGTTACGCACAAATGACGGCTGTAAAACTTCCGATTTATCTAGATTACAACGCAACAACGCCCTGCGACTCTCGCGTATTCGAGGCAATGCGCCCGTATTTTACCGAATTTTTCGGAAATGCGGCAAGTTCCTCGCATATATTCGGTTGGCAGGCACGAGCGGCCGTAGATAATTCTCGAAAAACCATTGCCGAAGCAATAGGAGCCACGCCCGATGAAATAGTTTTTACGTCGGGTGCAACGGAGTCGGATAATCTCGCCATAAAAGGTACCGCCGAAGCAAATGCGGCACGCGGCCGCCATATAATCACGGCAGCCTCCGAGCATAAAGCGGTTCTCGATTCTTGCAAACATCTTGGCGACACAGGCTTTGAAATTACAATATTGCCGGTAGATGCCGAGGGCTTTGTATCGTCTGACGATATTGCCGCCGCAATGCGCAACGATACGATTTTAGTTACGATTATGCACGGGAACAATGAAATCGGAACTATTCAGAACATAGCCGAAATAGGGGCGGTTTGTCGCGGACGCGGCGTAATTTTTCACACCGATGCTACCCAAACCATTGGAAAAATACCGTTTAATGCAGTTGAGTTGAACGTGGACATGGCTTCGTTGACTGCGCATAAAGTATATGGCCCCAAAGGAGTTGGCGCATTATACATACGAAAAAACAGTAATGTTGCCGCTCAAACGCACGGAGGCGGGCATGAATCGGGCGCAAGAAGCGGCACGTTAAATGTGCCCGGAATAGTAGGTTTTGCCAAAGCAATAGAAATTGCCGCCCTCGAAATGCAACGTGATATTGCGCATTGCCGTTCATTGCGCGATAAATTATGGAACGGTATTCAATCTCTCGGAATTGAAACGCGCCTGAACGGCCCCGATCCTATAACTAATCCCGAAAAACGTCTTCCGGGTAATTTGAATGTAAGTTTCTACGGCGATGCTGGCGAATTGATAGCCGGCAATTTATTTAATGTGGCGGTATCGGCAGGCTCGGCTTGTACAAGTGCATCGGGCGGATTTTCACACGTTCTTTCGTCGCTTGGCCTTCCCGGCTCAAATATGACTTCGTTGCGGTTTGGAGTCGGCAGATTTTCGCTTGAAGAAGAAATTGATTACACTTTGGACTGTATGCGTTCGGCATTGTGAAAAAAACGCCGAACAATATCAACGGCAGCGCGTGAAGGCAATATTTTCCCTTCTTCAATATCGTGATTTGATTTGGCAATGGCAGAGCGAATTTCATCTGATTTATACGCCTCTTCCATAATCAGATTGCGCGTCATAACGGAAAACCAATGAAGATTTTGCCGCGCTCTGCGTGCCGTAATATCAGGTTCCCGCGCCTCGCCGAAAAACTCCGTGCAGTATTTCCATACTTCGTCCATACCTTTATTTTCGTGAGAGCTCACCTTCAATACGGGCGGCTTCCAATCGGAAGATTTCCAACGCATAAATCTTAATGAAAATTCGATTTGACGTGCGGCTTCGTTTGCGGCGGCAGCGGTTGCACCGTCGGCTTTGGTAACGATAAAGATATCGGCATTTTCCATAGAACCGCGTTTAATACCTTGCAATTCATCGCCGGCATTTGGCAACATCATAGCCAAAACGCAATCAGTCATGGAAGCAACTTCGTTTTCGGCTTGACCAACGCCCATAGTTTCCACGATTACAACCTCGTAGCCGGCCGCTTCGCAAAGTAATATGGTTTCGCGGGTTACACGCCCAACGCCGCCAAGTGTTCCGCCCGACGGCGACGGGCGTATAAAAGCACCTTCGTCGCGAGCAAGATTGACCATACGCGCTTTGTCGCCCAAAATGCTGCCGCCGGAAATTTCGCTGCTCGGGTCTATGGCAAGAACCGCCGTTTTTTTTCCAGTTGTGCGAATATATCGCCCGAAAGCCTCGATAAAAGAACTTTTTCCTGCTCCGGGCGAGCCGGTAACTCCTATTCTCATGGATTTTCCCGTATGCGGCAATATCTGCTCCACGAGAGAAAACGCCGAACGCAAGTCGGCACTTTCAACAAGCGAAATAGCCTTAGCCAACATTCTCCTTTTGCCGGCAATTACGCCGGCTGCAAGAGTTGGAATATCGTAATTCATTTAACGCAAAAGAATTAAAATTATCGGTAAAGTTTTTTATCGTTTTTTTAGCCGAATAAGCAAATATTGGAGCCGGTCCAAGGTGCGCTGTTGAAACGAACGCCCATCATCGGGCCGCGCCCTGTTCGTGCAAGTGAAATCACCGGAACCGGCCGCTCTGCTTCGGGCAACCAAATCATCATCACGCGAATCTCGGCTTTATTCATTCCTTCGGGCGTATATATCGCCTCGGCATAGCGAATTTTTTCCTGCAATAACCAGCCATGACGTTCGCTTGGGTGAATCGAAGAAATATCGGATTCTGTCGGAAAAATATTTACTCCTTTGCCGGCGAAAGAATACAGCGGTTTTAATACGTAATCGTCCAAATTATGCGGAACAACGTCCAATTCATCGAGAAAATGCGCGATTGGAACGGCTCTGTGTCGCAAAAAGGGCAAAGAGTGTTTGCTGATTTTGAAATACCAATTCGGATGCCCTGCCCATTCCACGTCGAGCTCATCTGTCCAGGCAAAAGGCAAAGTTGCCTTTTCGGATTCCAATTCATCTACAATGGCGCGATTGTAAATACGTTTGACAAGATGAAGCGTACCGTTAGAACTGTAAAACAGTCTGTTGCCATGCTTAACAAGAGAGCAAATATCGGTTTCGCGAACACCAAGCATTGACTGCGTAAGCAAAAAATCAGGCCTTGTTTTTTGCGTTTCGGGCTTATATTCGGTTAATATAACGTCTTCCGGCTCGTGCTTTCCTAATATCGCCGAGCGCAATATTTCGAGATAGGAAGAGTCGGAAAGTCCGCTTAAAGCATAGTCGTAATCGTCATAGCCATAATGCTTGCAAAACAGCTTCGAAAAAGCGAATTGATATGCGTAAAGCGACGGAAATCCCTGCAATTCTACGAGTTTGGCATCAAAGCCATCGTGCGCCGTACCGGTTAAAGCAAAATCGGCAATTACAAACATCGGTTTTGTATCTTCGTGCGGAACCGTATAACGAGGCTCCAAAGATTGCGCCGCTTGAACAGAATGAGGCGGCCGCAGGCAAAGCTCGGCAATTTCTATGGCGTACTGCTCTATTTTTTGCCTATATTCATTCGATAAAAATATCGGCATTTCGGAAATACGCCATTCCACGTGAACGCCCGTTAGTGCGTCGGCTTTTGCCAAAATGTCTTCGTGCTTCTTGTCGGAATATATCTTTTCGGCAAATTCGCGTTGAATTTCAGGCAACATGATGCATCATAAATTGTTTCCGTAAGATTTTGCACAAAAATACAGTTTGACGATGAAATATATCCTTACACCCGAAGAAATGCGTGCTACCGACCGTGCCGCCGTCGAAGAATTAGGAATACCGTCGCTTATATTGATGGAAAACGCCTCGCGCAGTGCGGCCGATTGCATAAGGAAATTTATTGAACAAAAAATCGGCCATTTTCAAGGTAAAATTCGGATATTTTGCGGCACCGGAAATAATGGCGGCGACGGACTTGCCATTGCCCGCCATTTGTATGAAAATTACAATTTAGAAGTAATTTTGGCTAAGGAAAAGAAAGAGTTATCGCCCGAATGTGCGGTAAATTTCCGTATTGTTTCGTCGTGGGGAATAGAACATAAAATTCTTGAGTTGTATGAAGATATTGCCGACGTTGAACTTAGCGCCGGAGATATTATTGTTGATGCATTGCTTGGCATTGGTGCGGTCGGGGCAATTCGAGGCATTACGGTTGAATTGCTTCGTAAAATTAAACAGACAAAAACGGCGGCAGTAATTGCAATAGATAATCCTTCGGGGCTGAATTGTTTCTCCGGCGAATACGATACGTCGGCTTTGCCGGCTGATTTAACAATAACCATGGCTGCCGAAAAAGTCGGCTTATTATTACAAAATGCACCCGAACTATGCGGAAATACAGAAACGGCATTTATTGGTGCGCCGCAGTTTTTAATAGCGCGTTTTGCATCGGCGGCACGTTGGGAACGCGGCGACAGTCCATTACCGCCGCGACAAAGAATTTCATCGAAATTCGATTACGGACGTGTTGTAATTATCGCCGGAAGTCGTTCAATGCCCGGAGCTGCCGCATTAGCCGCCAATGCCGCCATGCAGGCCGGCGCGGGTTTGGTAGAATTATTTGCGCCGGAGCTACATTCAGCTTTACTGCCGGAGATTATTTGCCGTGAAGTTTATGCCTCGAAAGCCGGATATTTTACGTCTGACGATATTGAAGCAATAATCTCATCGCTCGAAAAGGCTGATTCGGTTGTTATCGGGCCGGGACTCGGCACTCACGCTGAAACGCTGGAATTTGTTGGCAAAATTGCCGCACTTGCAACCGATAAGCCGCTGATTATTGATGCCGATGCACTTTCGGCTATTAACAGAATAAACTTACTGCCTTCCATGATACTTACGCCTCATACAGGTGAATTTTCGCGTATGAACGGATTATCTCGGAACGATATAGCCGCCGCACCATTTGTTTGCGCCCGTGAATTTGCCTCGAAAACAGGAGCGTTGCTTCATCTGAAGCATATTCCTTCGATTACAACCGACGGCAAGTTTTCATATTTAACAACGGGCGGAAATCCGGGTATGGCAACTGCCGGCAGCGGCGACGTATTGTCGGGAATAATCGGAGCGTTTGCGGCACGTGGAATTGAGCCTTTGCAGGCGGCATCGTTCGGTGCGTTTATTCACTCGGAAGCGGGCGACCTTTGCGCCCGGCATTTCGGCGTGGAATCGGTTACGGCCTCGCGTATTACAGAAATGTTGTCAAATGTATTAACACTAAAAAAATGAATTTTAAACATTTTTTGCAAATAATACCGCTTGTTTTTTTCAGTGCGGCGATTTTCTGGTTTTCACATCAATCGCAACCGCCAATTCCCGACATAGGATTCCAATGGCAAGATAAATTATATCATTTTTTAGCATATTTTATTTACGGGCTTTCCGCATCATTGGCCGCTCGTGCAATTTTCCCGAATGCTTCCCGAAATTTCGTTTTTATTTTTCTTATTTTAGCGGTTATAATTTACGGTGCATCCGATGAATTTCATCAATCTTTTATACCCGGTCGTTCAAGTGAATTTGCTGATTGGATAGCCGATATATTGGGAGGAATAGCTGCTGCCCTGATGATTATGTTTTTAAGTAAAAAAGAGAAATATCAAAGCAAGAATAATTAGAAAACTGTTGAATTACAATTAAGGCGGTTTCTTGAACCCAACGGTCAAGTGCAATAGTCTATATGTTGAATCTGTTTTTAGAAAATTTTTTATAAATATGACGAACCAAAACCATTATATGTACACAGCTAATCTCATACATCACAACGGGAGTAAACGTATTGCGATATATTTTGAAAACAAGGAAGAGTTGATTCAAAGATTCAAATTATTAAAAGGTGCCAGATGGAGTCGCACACTACGATGTTGGCATTTGCCGGACAATCATGAATACCGTAAGTTATTTAAAATATCCACTTATGAAAACGGGCAATTAACTTTTGAAAAACTACAACTATTAGAACAATTTGAAAAATGGTTAAATTCCAAACGTTACAGCGATAGCACTATCAAAACTTACATGGGAGTAGTTTCTGTTTTTCTTACTTATTTCAAAGAAAAAGCAATTGAATCAATCACAAATGAAGACATCATTACATTTAACAATGATTATATTTTAAAGCGAAGGCTCTCCTCTACGTATCAGAATCAATTTGTCAATGGGTTAAAATTATTTTACCGCATCATTGAAAATAAGTCGTTAGAAATCGACATCATTCATCGCCCGCGCCCAGAAAGAAAATTGCCACGTATTTTAAGTAAAGAAGAGGTAAAAGCCATTATAACAGCACCTATTAATTTAAAGCATCGAACCATGTTAAGTTTGATTTACGCTTGTGGTTTGCGACGTTCTGAACTTCTAAACATTACGTTTAAAGACATTAATAGAAACCGATTAACGTTGCACGTCTTTCAAAGTAAGGGCAAAAAAGATAGAATTGTGCCGCTTTCTCCCAAAATTTTAGAAATGATTGAAGATTATTATCG
>JAANMT010002289.1_pt1 | contig 16335 bp, 13 predicted proteins | sample 7279711 | NCBI WGS metagenome assembly JAANMT01 (sample SAMN14094538, study PRJNA606508) | bioreactor metagenome | isolation source: A lab-scale SPAN reactor treating ammonium-rich wastewater day 1 | place: Ireland: Galway | collected 2017-01-16 | reverse complement strand
TATCAATGTATTGATCCTTATCTACAAAAGTCGGACGATCTGGCTCGCTTGTTCCTTCGATACTAATGTTACTATAAATTTCTCCTGCTTCTCCATCTAGAATAATTCCACTTGCTTCAAGGGGGTTATTAGGGTTTTTGAAAAAAAAGAAGTTTGCTTTGGGGATTTTTATTGAGACTTCTTCCGAAGGACTTGTTTTAGCATTTACTGCTCTTCTAATTATTTCATTAAAAAACACAGCTGCGTTTGCATTTTCATTATTTGCATACTCTGAATAACCTGGACACATTGAAACATCTATATATCGAGAATGCGGATCACAGTTGTAGTCCATGGCATAGGTGTCTTGAGGAGTTAAAAAAATCGAGATAGAAAATGAAATGGGTAAAATAAAGAAAAAAATCGACAAGTTTTTCTTCATGTTAATTTCTTCTCATCTGTCTCGCAAATATGCTACTCACATTTAGTCTATCACAAAAACTGAATTCTATACATATCATCTGATGTTGCTGATGATTGGCAGCGAAAATATAACTGTTTTCTTTCTTCTGTGCTGCCACGCGAAGATAGCGATGTTATTCATGTAAGCACCTTACTTGAAGTTGTATACCAAAAAGGTAATTTACCTTGGCTTAGTCTAGCACTTTACTGAAGTATGTGTATAGAATCGCGAAGGGTGGCAGCAGTTTCAAAATCCAGATCTAAAGCGGCCTGTTTCATTTGCTTGGTGAGAATTTTGATTAATTGCATTTTCTCTTCTGGTGTGAAGGAGCTGGGGACGAATTTAGTCAAATCAACAGTCTCCTTGCCAAATTGAACCTGGAGGTGTTTTGATCGGCTATTATCAGCTTTATCACGAGCAATCAGTTGATCTCGAATGGGTTTGTTGATCGAAGTTGGTGTGATTGAATGATCAAGATTATATTTGATTTGTACTCGACGGCGGCGCGCCGTTTCACTCATTGCTACTTGCATGGATCGAGTCAGCTGGTCAGCATATAGAATAACGTGGCCGGCTAAGTGGCGCGCCGCCCTACCCATAGTTTGAATTAAAGCCGTGCTTGATCTTAAAAAACCTTCTTTGTCAGCATCCAGAATCGCCACTAAACTGACTTCAGGCAAGTCTAACCCCTCGCGTAATAAATTAATTCCAACTAGTACATCATAAACCCCCCCTCTTAAGTCGGCCAAAATATCAGATCGATCGAGCGTTTCCACGTCCGAGTGTAAGTACGCTACCTTGGGCATGGGAGCTTGATCAAGTCCCATCAATGTCGTCATTCTTCGACCGGGTTGAACCTGATTTTTTAAATGATTGTAGTACTTGGCATCGATTGGTCCAATCGCCATTTGTTCCACTGGTAGTTCCTCACTTTGCCAGATAATTTGAGTCTCAAATGAGTCATGATGTTCATCATGTTGAACCAATGACTCTGTCCTGGCGGGGGAGAAGTCCTGTAAATTCACCCGTAATCGATTTTGCGCTGATTTGATCAGCTCAAGAATTTTGTTTTGATCATTAAGATATTCAGTTAGCACCTCTGCCATTTTTTTAGTCAAAGTAGTGACGAGCGTTCTTTGGCCTGCCTGCTGTCTCAACATGATTTCTACTACTAAATCTTCAATTTGATTTTGGCTTGGTCGAAGTTCAATAGTTGGATCAGTCAAGCCAGTTGGTCTAACCAGTTGTTCCACCACCTGCCCTCCAGCTAAAGCTACTTCCAACTCGGCTGGAGTGGCAGAAACGGCAATCATTTGGTCAATTTGGCCAGTAAATTCATCGTATCTAAGCGGTCGATTATCGAGGGCACTTGGTAAGCGAAAACCATACTCTATTAAGGTCTTTTTGCGGGCTTCATCGCCTCGATACATCCCCTTGATTTGGGGTAAAGTCATGTGGCTTTCATCGACTACTGTCAAAAAACCATTTGTTTGAAACTGTTTGGAATTCAATTTGAAGTACTCAAGTAAAGAATGGGGTGGTTGTCCGGATTGCCTACCGTCAAAATACCGAGAGTAATTTTCAATACCATTGACAAAACCAAATTGTTCAATTGATTCTAGATCGTATTGGACTTTCTGCTTGAGTCTAAAAGCTGCCACAATATTGCCGGTTTTTTCAAAGTTTTGAATTTGTTGGTCTAAATCAACCCGAATTTGCTCTAATGCTTCTTTCTGAGAAATTGGATCAATTAAGTAATGTTTAGCTGGATAAAGTATAATTCGCTTGGGATGGTGGCTGGGGGCTGGTTGATGGTTGCTGGTGACTGGTGGCTGGTGATTGGGGTCTGATTGGTAGTTGTTGGCTTCTGGTGACTGGTGACTGGTGGCTAGTTGCTGTTTAGCAGTTTGATCAATTTTTTGTCCCGAGACAGGATCAATCCAAGTTAATGATTGAATACTTTGCTCAAAGGTTCTAATTCTAAGGGCTTTATCTTCATAAGCTGGCCAGACCTCTATGATTTCGCCACGTTCTCGCCAGGCTCCTCGCTTTAGTTCCACGTCAGAACGATCATATTGAAGCTGCTCTAGTCTGGTTAATAGTGATCGACGATCCAGCAGCTGTCCCTCAATCAGCTCCAAAATATACTTGCCATATTCAATAGGAGAACCCAAGTTGTAAATACAGGAGACAGAAGCGACTACAATAACATCTGATCTGGTGAGCAGGTTAGTGGTTGTGGACAGTCGCAGTTTATCAATTTCGTCATTAATGGTGGCTTCTTTCTCAATGTATGTATCGGAGCTAGGGATGTAGGCCTCGGGTTGATAGTAATCGTAGTATGACACAAAGTAGCTGACGGCATTGTCAGGAAAAAAATCACGGAACTCTTGGTACAGCTGAGCAGCTAAAGTTTTGTTATGGGCGATGACTAGGGTAGGTTTTTGTACCTGCTTGATAACATTGGCAATAGTGTAGGTTTTACCTGAGCCAGTCACGCCTAATAATACCTGATTGGGTTTGCCAGCTTGAATTCCTTCGACCAACCTCTCAATCGCTTGAGGTTGATCGCCAGCGGGTTGGTAGCTTGACTGGAGTTTGAAGTGCATCTGGGCTATTTTACACTGAATTTTGTAGTAAAATCGGTTATATCGACTAAAAGCTAATTATCAAATTTATAGTAGATTCTGAATCAAGCTTGCGAATCATGAATCATACTCAGGATACCTGTGTGGGTTCAGGAGGATGGATCAATAATAGTTATGAAAGTTACATCTATCAAAACGCCACTTGTCCACGCCAATGATGATCTTCGGCAAATTCTCAAATTGAGCCTGCCATCCTTTTTGCCAGAAAAAAGCGTCATAGCCATCACCAGTAAAGTTGTTTCTTTGTGTGAAGGCAGAGTTGAGTCGCTGGATAAATTTGAACGCGATGATCTAGTTCCTAGAGAGTGTCAGTATTACTTACCTAGAGAACTGAATACCTATAAGTTTTGTCTGAGTATTACCAGAAATACTCTCGTCGCCTCAGCTGGGATTGATGAGTCAAATGCAGATGGTTTGTTAGTACTCTGGCCAGAGGATCCACAGGTATCGGTCAACAAAATTAGAAAGTTCTTACGTGAAGAATACTCCGTTGATCAATTAGGTGTGATTATGACCGATAGTCATGTTATGCCACTTAGATGGGGATCAGTTGGCACCTGCTTGACTTACTCAGGGTTTGTGCCGGTCAATGACTACAGGGGGAATTCTGATTTATTTGGTCGGAAATTGAAAGTGACTCAAGCTAATGTAGCAGAAGGCTTGGCAGCAACTGCTGTATTAGCGATGGGCGAAGGTACTGAACAAACCCCGTTAGTCTTAATTGAGGACTTGCCGTTTGTCAGGTTTGTAGATCATGATCCAACTGATGAAGAACTTTCTACTCTGCGAATTGATAAGGATGCGGATGTTTTTAGTCCGCTTTTAAACGGAGTCGATTGGATCAAGGGTCAGCAGGACTAATTTCTCCTGTCTACGTATTGGTAAATGTAATAACTGGGCTTAAGTCGTAAATCGAGTGTCTGGAAAATAAAAAAACACTATCCATTTCAAGAAAGTTATCGGTTGTAGATTATTTTTATATCCTAATTTTCAAATCAAAAACTGCCTCAGGTTTGCCACCCAATCTAAACTTGTAATCTTCATCTCCTCGTAGAAAGTCATAGGTCATTTTCCTGTTGTCGATGGCATGTTGAATAGTCAAAGCAGTTAAAACTTGGCCAGTACTTAATTGGCGATACTGAGGGTCGTAACCAGAATTATAAAGGTTGTAGATTTGATTATAATCAAAGATGAGCATGGCAGCGATGGGTTGAGTGGGGAGTGGCAAATCAAAGCTATTTTCTAACCATCGATCAAGGTGGAGAAAAAAAAGCTTTAACCAACCTTTTTGGGCAAACCTAGGCAGAAGTTTCTCAAAAAACTGGCGATGTTGGTCGTGCCAGAAGTCACGTTTGTTAGGGGATGATAACTGATGAAGATAGATAAAAACTTCAACTGGATCAAGGCTTGGATCGATTTCTGTCACGACTTCTATGCGATATTCGGCCTCCAATCCCAGCTTACGAATCTTTCTTTTGACTTCGTGACGTTGTTTACGATCTAGGCTGGCTAAGTATTGATCAAAACTTTCTGGCAACGCAATCTGGGGACAAACGTCTTGTTGCTGAGTGTTGACTTCCAAACTAGGTCGAAGAGATGTTAAAAGGTTAGGAAGATATTTTAAGGTGGGTGAGCGAGCTGGAATACTACAAAATTCAGCTTCAACTATCTGCTCCTTGTCGATTAGGTCGATTAGAGCATGAGCTAATTGTTGATAGACTGCTATTTGATGGTCGCGATCAACAATAAAATCTAAGTAATCGGTGACGTCTTTACATCCCACGAATCCCAATCGATGCTCGTTGATAAATAATGGCGCCAATCCCACTAGTTGCCCGCCCTCATCCCGAATTGTAATTATCTTCAACTCCCCCTGCCCCAGCGTCTGCCACCAAGTTTGTTGGTAGAGAGGGTGGAGGAAGATTTGGTGGATGATAGCGTGTGACAGTAGTGCTACCCACTCATGGTAGATTGATCTGAAACCTGAGACTACTTTTATTTGAAACGACACAGGGCTAGTATACCGTATTGCCCAAGATATCAACCATCTTGAGTGCTTGCGTTGAAACTAGGTTGCATTAGGGTATAGTTTGTTATGAACGCCACTGTTACTAAGCGCCTCGTCTATCATTTCTATTACCATAGCAGAGTCATTATTGCCGATGGGACTATATTCAGTGGCCAGTTGCGCATAGATGTATCCGTTTAAAAAACTTGCTCTTGAATCAGGAGAAATACTACTCGCTACTTGTAATAATTCACTATCTGCTAGTACTTGAGCTACCAAGGATTGAATTTCCTCCCAGTATCTGATGCGAGTCAACTCAGCATTGCCTGCACTGAGGGTGGGATTTTGAGATAGGTTATCAGGTCGGTCATCAGATTCATAATCAGATCTGTTATCGACTTGACCAACTTCTTCAGAATTCATAAGTGTCTCCTTGGTTCACGGCTCACTGCTACTTACAGGTAAGCATCTTCTTCTTCTTCTTTGTCAAGTCTGATATAGTGGTTTGGATGAAACATGGTCACAAACATCAACCTAGTTATCCGTCCACCCAGTCGACGGGAGTGACAAAAAAACTGATCAATGTATCGACCAAAACTGGTGATAAGGGTGAATCTGGACTTATCTCTGGCGAGAGAGTTACTAAGCACCAACCTGTTTTTATGGCCATTGGCGAGGTTGATGAGCTCAACTCATGGTTGGGTTTAATAGTTGCTCAGTTTGGGACAGAGTTTGCTGCTCACAAAGATTTTTTACTTGGTGTTCAAGATACGTTGTTCTACTTGGGGGCAGAACTGGCCCGTTCTAAGAAAACGAAACTAACCCTCCCCATGGTGACTGAGTTGGAACAGCAATCTAATGAGTTACAAAAACTATTGGCTGATGACTGGCATACCAAGTTTTTATTACCAGGCGGAACAGTGCTTGGAGGCTACTTAGATATTGCGCGCACTGTTTGTCGACGGACGGAGCGTTCTGTTGTAGCTTTGGCCCAACAAGAAGACATCCGTCCCGTGGTTTTTCAGTACTTGAATCGTTTGTCAGATTATCTCTATATTTTGCGCTGTTTTATCAATCACGCCTTGGAGTATCAAGAAAAGAAGTTTGAGGTTGAAGGCTGACAATTGTTGTCATACCGGACTTAATTTGACCTCGTCCAACATTGGTAAAACTCTTGTAGCTGAAAGATCCTAAAATAAGTTCAGGATGGCTGGACAAATTGGTAGAAAATCATGACGTCGAGTTCGTCCGAACAAGATGACGAGGACATCTGTTTCTTCTTCATGAGGCCATGAATTTGATTACCCCGATATGGAGTGGTGGGTATTTCTCAATACCTGTACTTCCTAATCAACCCCACTACCCTCCCTTGCACTCTCACGTTGGTGGCGTAAATGGGACTCATGGCGGAGTTGGCTGGTTCCAGACGCACTCTCGTCAGTTCTCGATAAAATCTTTTCAAAGTCGCCATGCCATTATCAAGTAAAGCCACCACGATTTCACCATCAGAGACATCTTGAGTTTCCTCTATGACGACAAAGTCACCGTCATCAATGTGGTCCTCAATCATGGATTGACCTTTTACCTGAAGGACATACGATCGTCTTTTGCCAGTGATCAGCTCAGGAGAAACTTTAAAGGTAGCATTAGGGTCAGTGACTGGTTCGATCGGGGCACCTGCAGCGATGTAACCCATTAAAGGCAGGTCAACAGATTCACTGGCGATAATCGGATTTTTGGCAATGACTTCAATACTACGTGTTTGGCCATCAGTTTTTTTAATGATCTTTTTTCGTTCTAGGGCTTGTAAGTGTTCATGCACGGTCGCGAGTGAAGACACTCCGATAGCATCAGCAATCTCCCTTAAGGTCGGTGAAAAACCGTTTTTTTGGACGTACTGAGTGATGTAGTCCACGATTTGCCGCTGGCGTTTGTAAAGGATGACGGGCATAAAGGCCTTTCTTAAATCAATTCAGCATGATGATGAAGAATTCCAAACAATAACCTAACAATAGAAGAACAATAACCGAAAAAAGGCAGATTAACAACTAGAACTATAGATGTCTAAAGGTGGCAAAAACGATCAAATTAGCTTGGGGCGACTGCTTGTGATTGGGCTTCTTTCAGCTCAGCATCAATCATCAGTAGGCGATTGTATTTAGCAACTCTTTCGCCTCGATTAGGTGGACCAAATTTGGTGTAGTTAGCACCCACCCCAACTGCCAGGTCAGCGATTAGGTCGTCATTAGTCTCTCCACTCCGATGAGAGACAATCACCTGCCAACCAGCTTGCTGAGCCAGTCGAATCACATTTATCGTTTCAGTGATAGTGCCGACTTGATTAGGCTTGACGAGCAAAGTATTGCAATACTTATTCTCGATGGCTTTATTGACCTTCTCCACATTAGTCACCGTCAAGTCATCGGCCACAATCCTGACAGCCTCCCCCATTTGACTAGTCATGTTGGTCCAACTCTTTGTATCGTCTTCCACAAACGGATCTTCAAATAGAAAAACGCGGTAAACATCTCGTAGTTTTTTGTAGTACTCCATGAGCTGATCACTGTCATAGCCCTCAGCCCTTTCCCTTAGTTGATACTTACCACTTGCGAAAAATGAGGGGGCTGAAGCATCAATACCCAGAAAAAAATCTTGATTGAGAGTAAACGGTAAGGTTTTTACCGTCTCCAACAACAACTCAAATACATCGGTGTTGTTGTAAAGATTGGGAGTAAAACCTCCCCCTAGTCCGACTGAGTGAATAGCATTTCTGGCAACCAAGACCTTTTCAAAACGATCGCACATCATGACTGCCATATTCAATGACTGAGCAAAGTCTAAATGTGAGGCACTGACTAACTGAAACTCCTGAATATCCAGGTTGTTAGCACCATGTTCGCCACCATTAACAATAGTATACATTGCTCCAGGCAGTACCATTTCTGGAGTTAGTTGATACTTAGTGTGAATATAATGATAGAGTGGCATGTTTTGACTAATAGCAGCACCTTTTAAGACGGCTTGAGACACAGCTAGTAAAGTATTCGCCCCCAGCTTTTCTTTATTACTAGTGCCATCCATTTGGATGAGCTGATTATCAATATTTTCCTGATCGATAGGATCTAAACCAGTTAAAGCTGGGGCAATCAGAGTGTTGATGCTATGAACTGCTTTAGTGACACCTTTGCCTAAAAACCGAGCAGTGTCGCCGTCTCGTAGCTCTTTAGCCTCATACTTGCCAATGGAGGTACCAGTAGGGACGCTGGTGGCTACAATACTGCCAGTATCTAACCAAAGAGTGGCCTCGATAGTGGGTAGACCCCGACAATCGAGAACTTCTCGCGCCCAAATGCCTTGAATTTTTGCCATAATTTATTTTTCAAGTTAAGTTGTACATAATTTCTCATGCTGGACTTGATCCAGCATCTCAAAACGATTGATATCAACAATTATTACCCATTTATTCAGATATCCGAAAATAAACTCAGGACGTCATGGGTTGAATTCACATTCTACTTTTCCAAATTTCTTTTTCAGCCTGACGAATGCCGTCTTTGATTGTACTCAGTTCTGAAGCCGATGACAAGATAGCCTGACAGCCCGAGTTGACGATGGTGGTAATTAAATTCTGATCGGCCTGATCGACTTCAACCCAGACTGGTATCGGATTGGCTACTACCTGACTTCTCACTACAGTCAAAATAGAGTCGAGGAGTTGGGCAAAAACGAAGTGGGCATGAGGTGAAAGTTGTTCATCGTGCTTGGTGGATTTATTGGATGACTGGTTAGCCATAGCCCATGAAATTAGCTGCGATTGATTAATGACAATACCTCCAATTTGTTTGAAGTCAAGACTGCGCAGGGCAAGTGCCATGGCTGGTGTGGCAATTTCTAACCAAAGCAGTTTAGGTTGAGTTAATGAAGCTTTTAGAAGTGGTAGAGAAGTGAGTGCAAGCCACTCACCTGGTATTTTTAGTTGGCTGGGCAGGAGAGCGATAGGATAATTGATTTCCTTTTTAATTGGTTCAAAGAGCTGAACCAATCGACTCCAATTGTGGTATGAATTTATTGATTTTGGTTGCAGTAAAAGTGTTTGATTGGTTGGTGATAGCTGGAACAGACTTTGAATAGTTTGTATCAATTGCTTGGGGTTTCTTTTTGTCCAGTCAACTTCTAAAATACCGACTCCATCACTGATCTTACTTACTCGTTTGACTTGACTTGCTAGCTCAGTGTGAAGGAGTAATTTAGTGACTGTTCGGGTAGCCTGACTTTTCGGTAATTCAAGGTGATAATTGGCTGGTATTTGGGTAAACAGAACTTGCTGATTAGAGATTAGAAACTGAATCGTAGTATCTTGAAAATTGTGTTGTTTGACCCGACTACCAGAGGCAACTAAGGTTGATAACTGATTGGTTGTCAAAGCTATTGGTGGTTTAGTTGAGGCTGGAGTTGAACTCTGGCGTTTGAGGATCATGCCCGAACGCATATCTAAGTCAATTGTCTCGTCTGGAGGCTGTTGTTGGCTGAATTGCTTTTGCCATAAATAGACTACTAGGCTTGCTTTTGTCAGTTTCTGGGGATGGTTGGTAAAAAGAACACCAGATAAATCGACCTTAGGTTGTGACTGGATAAAGATACCGGTTGGAATCAGACAAGATTGGGGACTGAGATTCTTTCTCAGAAAGCAAGCCTCTACACTATTTGCCCAGACGTGTAAAATTGACTCCAGGAGGTTAACATTGCCTTTCAATGGTTGATAACTCAGGTTAGGCCAATGGCTAGCGGTTACAGTTACTCCCCCTCCACCCAGATTATCGTGATACCAGTCAGTTAAGGCATACACCAGTTGACGATTGATGGCCAAAGTGGCGATAGTTTGCTTAAGTTGAGTCGCCTTTTTAGTTAGACTTGAGTCTGAATCAACATCGATTAATTGACGAAACTGATCGATAACGCGTTGTCTTTGGGGAGAGCTTTGATAAAACAACTCCAGAGTAGAAGGAGGCAAAAAAATGCTGGCGGGGATAGGCAAGCCCAAACTCAGGAGTTGTTTGGTGGCAGTGACGGCAGAACCAAAAAAAGCATCTGAATAAGAAGTAAATTTGGATGAGGGAATAACTAATGGATGGGCAGCCATACCTCTATCATACCGCAAAACTGTCAAGCCTGTGAGACTGAACTTGGATTTTCCAATATAACTGGGGTTTAGATATCTTCCAAGAATGTGACAAATACCAGCTTGTTATCCTGGCTTGGCTCTATGGATTTTTTATTTCAAACCTACCACTGAGGCTGATTGTCGACGATGACCGTTGTCAAGCTGGACGTGATCTAGCATCTGAAAAACTAGTTTACTACCAATTCCATGGGTTCTTTGAGCAGATCAACAGCTAGCTCAGGATAACTGTATTTTGACTCAAAGTGACGGGAAAATTACTCCAATCTCTTTTTGAAGCTCTCCACAATTGGAATTGGGCTGGGGTTAATCCCGTGAAGCATGCTTAAGTAAAAGTTAGCAAAGCCGAGTAGAGTGATAGCTTCAAAAACTTGAGTTAGCGGAGTTGGGGAGTTAAAAGTGATTAATTGAGTTTGGATGCCAGCCTCCTCAAAGATTTCTTTAGTCAAGGTCACTCGTTTTTGATTTTGAGGGTGGAAAAGCTTGGATTGCATAAACACCACTAATCCAGTGTGTTGTAGACCGCCAGTAAATTTTAAGCCCTCCATCAAATGATGATCAATTTCTGGAATAACAGCATAATCAGTCCATGTTTTGGCGTTTTCGTTCGCTTGGTTGGCAGCAGTGTGGACAGCCCCGGATAAAAACTCGGCACCAACCAACAACACTTTTCTGTCGACCATGTCAAAGGCGAGTTGTTTGGCAGGATTTTTGTCAGACGCAACCTCGACTGTGTTGGCGGCAATAACCTTAGCAATAGACTGAACGGCCTGATCAATTTCAGTTTGAGTCAGATTTATCAAACTTGCCTTAGAAGCCAAACCAATCACCCCCATCACCGCATAACCAATAGCCATTCGAGGTTGATTGCATGGATTAAATTGCGGATCGATTTGGTACAAAGTCCAGTTATGTTGGTTAGCTAAATCAACCAATTTGCCACCGGCAGCAATGACCATGATTTGAGCATGGTTGCTAATTGCCTGCTCAGCAGTGCTCAATGTTTCCTCGGTATTACCAGAGTAGCTTGATAAAATGACTAGAGAATCTTTATTGACATATCCAGGTAAAGTATAATCATGCACGAAGTCAAAAGGGACCTTGAGTTGAGATTTGAATAAATTTTTTATCACATCAGCCCCTAAACCAGAGCCACCCATTCCAGAGACAACCACATTTTTAATCTCTCGACTAGATTGCCAAGTTAGCTGTTGAGTATCATGCCAAGCATGAGTAACTTGATGAGCTAGGGCTTCCACTGAGCCCAGCATGTTGTCTTGATCCAACTCAGCAATTTGCGACCGTGAGTCGAGGATTGATTGAGACATATTGTACTTTCTATTTAAACTTTCCTAATTATTTGCAATACTTCATCTCGCTTTTCTTCCATCAATTCATGATTAGTAGCCTCAAGGTTTAAGCGAATTTTAGGTTCAGTATTTGATCCGCGAACATTAAACCAATAATCTGGATAAGTGACTGTCACTCCATCCAGAGTACTTATTTCAGCATCTGCAAACTGGTTTTTAACTCGTTCCAGAACTTTGACCACATCTTTGACTTCACTATTTATTTCACCAGAATGGTAGTAGCGGGCTAAATTCTGGGCAATTTTCGAAAGTGATTGATTTTGTTCAGTTAGGTATGTCAAAAAGTCAATTATCAAGGGAATGGGAGCCTCATATGATCCATTCTGAAATTGGTAAAAGTAATGTCCAGACGACTCGCCTCCAAAAACCGCTCCTTCCTGGAGCATTTGGGCTTTAATTAAGGAGTGACCCACTCTAGTAACTGATGGTTTACCTCCAGCTTCTTCAATCATGTCTTTTGTGACCTTACCTGGGCGGATATCGTAGCAGATCACTGATCCAGGATTACGCTTTAGGGCAATTTGGGACATAATCCCTCTTAAAATTGATTGATCAAAGGTTTTTCCTTTATCATCCACAAAAAAAATGCGATCGCTGTCGCCATCAGGAGCGATACCCAGATCTGCTTGATGATCAATAACTGCTTGTTGAAGCTGACGCATATTTTTTTCATCTAAAGGATCAGCTTGGTGAGCGGGGAAGTTACCATCTAGGTCATAATTGAGTTTGATAATTTGACACTTTGTGGCTTGAAAAGTAGTTTCCATATCAAGGGCACCCATGGCGTTGGCGGCATCAATGACAATTTTAAAAGGTTTAATTTTTTTGGGATCCAGTTTGAGCTCAGCAACTTGAGCTGAATACTGTTCTGACAGAACTTGTTTTTTGAGGGCAATTTTTCCAGGTGTTTTGGCCGATTCAAAATTATTTGTAACAGCCCAAGTTTTTATTTGATCAATGCCGTCTTCACCACTGATCGGAACGGCACGCTGACGTGTCATTTTGAAACCGTTGTATTCTTTAGGATTATGAGAAGCTGAAACTTGAATTCCTCCATCATGGTGATATTCAGCCACAGCAAAATAAAAAGTTGGGGTGCTAGCCAATCCAATATCAGTTACGTTGACACCCTGGTCAATTATTCCAGTTATTAGGGCTTTTTTAAGCTTAGGCGTGGTTAGTCTCATGTCGCCACTCACGATGACGTTGGGATGATCCTTCTTAGTTTCTGTCTTGATCAATTGAGCAAAGGCTTTACCTATGGCGGTTGCTCCGGCTTTATCTAGTTGAGATGGAACAATCCCCCTAATGTCATAAGCTTTAAAAATGCTAGGATCGAGACTCATGATAACTCCTTTCAGCTTGTCCTGATACATGGACTGTACACGTCAATGGTGAAAAGTTCAAGGGTGGAGCTCAAGGGTAATAGAGCTTGGTTCGTTTTTTGGTGAAGGTCGATATCGAGGAGTTGGCGGTGGTATTGGAGGAGTTTGGGCATAGAAATGGGTTGGGCTTGGCGATTGAGTTGGTCAAGTTGAAAGGGCGCCATGGGTGGTAACTGATGATCCTTGGCTCGTATTAATAGACGAATTTGACGAATCAACATGGCAAAGCACATCTCAGCTCCTTCTTGATCCAGGGCTGTTTGTAGGTTTTGAAGTTTTATGGCAGATGGTTGTTTGCTGCCAATTGTGGCCAACCACTTAAAGACTACACTGTCTAGTTTGAAGAACTCTACTCGAGCTGATTTAAAGACTTTGAGTTGGGGGGCAGTTAGTTTTTTAAGATCGCGAATGATAATATCAATATCTAGGTTGTTGGATGCCACCATCTGAATCATACTTTTACGACGAGTACCAGGTGGCAATGCATGCAGGCCTTCAATGACTATAAGTCTGGAGTCTGCAAACAAGGAATCTTGCTGCAGGTGATTGCTCAGCTCTGCTTCAGTCAGGTTTTTGACTTGGATCTGAGTTACTGCTTGGCCGCTTTTTTTAGCAACTTGGATTAAGTCCTGTAGTCGGTTATAGGAAGCTAATTCATTGTCGCCGTGGAGGATGGTGATCACAGTTTGAGTATAGAAAACTGGATCATAATTAGCAAGTGAAAAAAGACGATTGCAAATAATGTTATATTATTTCCTCGCTCTTAGACAGACGTATGACTATTCTATTTCTATATCCATGTTCGTAGGGCGCTTGAAGGTGTTTGTCACAAATATTTCGGAAAATTTGCTTTCAGTTTGTCTCCAAATTTATCTCAAGGTTTCGTTGAGTAAACCGTCTCATCACTGTAATCCGTAGAACTAGCAAGTATGGGTGAAACTCAATCGATTACTAACGCCGCCTGTTTAAGACTTTTCTTATGTTTTTGGTACTCGGGATCAAACTTAGCCACTAGTCGCCAGAAATCTCGACTATGGTCCATGTGGACGCGATGAGCTAGTTCGTGAATGATGACGTAGTCAATGATCTCTGGAGCAAAGTGAGTTAGACGCCAATTAAAGTTGAGGCGAGCTTGACTGCTACAACTGCCCCAGCGAGATTTTTGTTGTTTAAGAGAAATTGATCGGTAGGTGATTTGCATTTTTTCTGCCAGCTGAGCGGTCCTTGGCAGAATATAGCTGGTTGCGGCACGTTTTAAAAAAGCATTTAAAGCCAAATCGGCCTTTTTTTGGAGTTGGGCAGCGGTCAGTTGAGTGACAGTCACCACTGGTTGGTAGATCGCCTGTTGATTGACAATATTAATACCAGTTGGCAAACTATTTTCGACTGAGCTTACCCGCTCGTACTTTTGCCCAAAAATCAGCACCATCTCATTCGTCATCAGTGGTTTTTGGCGTTGTCTTTTAGCCTGCTGTTTGATAATCCAATCTTGGTGTTTTTCTACAAACCCCTTCACCATAAAATCAGGCATAAGACGAGGCTTCGTCACCACCACTGACCCGTCGGGAGAGACAGAAAGAGATAAACGATTTGATCTTTGTTTAGCAATCTGAATTTTATATAGAGTATTGAGCTGATTAGCACTCATGTAATTTCCAAGAGTTTGACTGCATAAGAAATAGAACATTACGATGTTCTGAACTTACAAAATCAATTTTTTGTTGTTGACCATGAGCATACTTGTCCACTAGAAAATTTCCTTGATCAGATACTGAGCTTTCGCACTCTTTGATTATTTTTTTGTTTAATAAACTATTGACTTTTAAAATTCTTTGACAAACAAGATATTCCAACTTGATATCTAAAAACAGTTTGTCGTAATTTTTCCGTATTTCATAGTCTAAAATATCATATGCCTTTTCAACTTCCGAAATCACACTCTGGTCAGGAAGCTGTGTATAAAATAGTGTGGAACCAATAATAATATGACTAAAGAAGTAACATTTTCTGGCTAGAAAACCTTCATAATTATCCCAATTTGAGCTTTGACATGTTTCAATGAGCTGAGAGTAGTAAGTTTTTAAGTCCCCATATCCTTGATAGGAAAGGAGAGTGAAGTAATTAACTGCAAAGGTTGATAGTATTTGTAATGCAGCTTGATCACTTATAAGCTGACTGGTTGAATTTGTAATTATTGGGGTTAATTCAGCATGCCACATTTGTTGAACTTCATTGGCGTTAATTGAAAGTTTATGTACCTTTTCTAAAAAAAGGAGAGTGAATAATTGATGAGTAACTTTTCTGATTGGGTAACGATCAAAAAATGGTTTACGAAGAAGATCATAATTAATTTGAAATGTTCCATCATGGTATTCTTTAAGAAAGTTAATTGCATCAGACGCTGTTTTATTTTCTATTTTGGAGTTTAAGTTTGAGATCCATTTTAATGCGAAGTCGTCTTGAGACCAAAGCATCATTCTTGAGCAAAAGTGATATGCATAAAAAGGTGGTAAAAGACCAAAATTTTTTGTATAGAAGTTATACACAGATGAGTATAGTTTTGTATCTGATGACATAGTATCAATATTCTAGCTCAATAACATCGTGATACTTCTTAATGATCTCTAATGAACTATTCGTGATTTTATTCTGAGTTCGCAAAAAAAATAACTTTAGTGCTATATCTTTAGACTCATTCGTAGTTGCAAAAAAGTAATAACTATCGTTATTTTGATCAAAATCAGATGAAAATCCATATTTTGGATAGATTATTGGTCGATAACCAAATTTGAGTTTAAATTCTAAGTAACCAACTGAATTTTCAACACCAAACAAGTTTCTTGAGAGCCCAGACGAGATTATTTTGGCATTATTACGAAGGGCAAAACTTAAAAATTTCATTTCAAGCAAACTACCAAGACTGGAATTTTTTAGATTAAGAAGTTTTGTCGAAGTTGAACCCTTAAAGTGATGTGTGATTTTTTCTGTTTGATTATTAATACTTATAATTGACCCAGCAGTTAGCACTTCATTTTTACGGTAACCAATGATGTAGAGGTCTAATGAAGCATGAGACTTATACCAGCCGTCATTTGCAATAATTTTATATCCTTTTTTATGGAATAATGATTCATATAATGACAGCCACTCTAGATATAACTTAAAATCTAATGATTGCTCAAAATATTTTAAGTTGTGCTCATCAAGCAGGTATAGATCAGATACTTGTTTTAAGAATTTTTTAGTTGATTTGCTAACAATGATTTCATCAACCTTATGGAGGTTTGAATTTGTAACCCACTC
>JAANMT010002279.1_pt1 | contig 16374 bp, 14 predicted proteins | sample 7279711 | NCBI WGS metagenome assembly JAANMT01 (sample SAMN14094538, study PRJNA606508) | bioreactor metagenome | isolation source: A lab-scale SPAN reactor treating ammonium-rich wastewater day 1 | place: Ireland: Galway | collected 2017-01-16 | reverse complement strand
GGCGGATTCTCGGCCGCGTTGTCGGGCCGCGGCGAGTCCGGCGTTCGCTCGCCTGCGCGAACGGACGACCGCGACGAGGGCGTGATTCGCGTCATGGGTGGGTCTCGGGCGTGGCCCCGGCATGGCGACACGCGCCCCCGGGAACGGTGCGACGGCCCGCGCGTGCTCGTCCCGGCCACCGGCCCGGCAACCGCCCACCCACGGGCAAGCCACCGAACGCCACCGGGAGAATCGCGGCCCGGCAAAGTATTCCATACTTCGACCGATCGGGCAATGCGGCAGGCCATGCTTGTTTGGGGAGCACCCAGGGATGCGGCGGACCTGCCGACCGCTTGCCTCCCAGTCTCGCCCCGGGCTAGCGTTGCGTGACCAATCCCGGGGGGGACGGGTCGAGCGTGACGCTGGAACAGAGCGTTCGTAGGACCGGCCGCGGCCGTTCTGCCACGCGGGGTGAAGGCACGCCTCGGCATCGTCACGTCATGCCCACAAGAAACGAACTTCGAGCGACCGACACGGTCGTTCGGACTTGGCGTGCCGCGTTGTGTTGACGCCGCACGCGCGGTCGCCCCGTGTCGCTGAAGTGAAGAAGGAGGCCGAGATGCGACGAGTGATGCTGATCGCGGGTCTGGCGCTTGCCTGCGGGCACGCCTTTGCCGACGACATGTTCCCGCCCCCGTGGCGGGGCCAACCCGGCACCGTCACCGCCGGCTGGGACTTCTGGGGCGCGGAAGGCCCGGGGCCACGGAGCATCCTGCCGGGCTTCTACTCCGCGAACCCCGGCGGACTGCCGGACCTCAAGGCCTTGGCGTCCATCGACAGCAACGTCTACGCGCACAACGCGCTCTTCGGGCGGCAGAGCGTGCTGGAGATCGGGCTGAACGGCCTGCCGGGCGACCTCGGCTTCGGCCTGCGCAACTACGCGGGCTACACACAGCTCAAGGTCCGGGCGCAGATCACCTACTACCAGGGCTTCGGCACCCCGATGGACTTCGGCATCGGCGGCATCCCGGACGATCCGCCGTGGCAGTGGCCCGACTTCATCGACGCCGTCGCCTCGGAAACCTATGTGCACACCGACGGCTGGGTGACGGCGATGTACGAGTACACGCTCGACAGTTCGCCGACGTTCCACGGCTTCGGCGTCATCTTCACCGAGTACCCGGCCTACGTGGACCAGGTCTGGATCGACACCCTCGCGATCCCGTCCCCCGCGGGCTTGGCCCTGCTCTCGCTCGCGGGCTGGACAGCCAGCGCCCGCCGGCGCGAGCGACCCACGGGCTGAGATCGCCGGCATGAGCGCGGACCCCCGACGTCGCCGAGAACCGACGCCGACGGGAAGAGAGGAGAGCGCGCGCCGACAGGCGCACGCAGGAGGGGTGTCGGCTCCCGTGCGTGCACCGGGAGCCGACGCTGTTATACGGATCACACCTTCGGCTTGTGCGTGGTGTAGGAGCAGGCGCAGACGGATCGGAGGCGTTGCGGGGTGAGCCGTTGCCAGGCTTCGGCGCCGGCGTCGAGGAGGTGGTCGTAGTCGTCGTAGGCCCGGTTGCTCAGGAAGTGGGCGCGGAGGGACGCCCACAGGCGTTCGATCGGGTTGAGTTCGGGCGAGTACGGCGGCAGGAGCAGGATCAGCGCGGTGGTCGGCAGTCGCTGGTGCCACCCGCCCGCGCGCAGATTCGGATAGTCCACCACCCCCGCGCCGGCCACCGCGACGAACACGCCCGCGATCGCCCGCCCCCACCGCCGCCGGGTGCGCCGCAGCCGGCGTGCCGACGCGATCGCCGCCCCGCATTCCGGGCAGCGTGTGCGACCGTCGCTTTCGACGGACACGCCGCCCATGTCGTACCAGCACCTCGGGCACCTCAGCCGCCCCCGCGACCGGTCGCCGAGGATCGACCACGCCGCGAGGGTCACGCCCGCCAGCAGGGTCAGCCCCCCGAAGACCCAGTACGGCCAGTCGCCCATCAGGGCCTCCACGAGACAACGAGCGGAACACAGCGCTCACGGAGTGGAACGCACGGCACACAGAGCGGGAGCATGGATCAGAACATCCGATCCCGCTTTCCTCTCTACCCGCTTGTACCCCTCCGCGACCTCCGGGTTCGATCGGAAGTGCCCGGGGTACGTCCCTCGTTCACGCCGCCACGCCGGACTCCTCCAGCACGCGGCCGGCGTACTCGTGCATCGCGTCGCGGAGCTGCTCGAAGCTCTCCAGCACGTAGAGGATCGGCTGGTAGTGGTCGATCTCGAAGGGCGTGTCGCACACGCGGTCGAGGTCGAACGGGCGGCGGTCAACGTCCGCGCTGTGCAGAGCGTGCGGGCTTTCGCCGACGCTCGATATCAGGCCCGAGCCGTAGAGCTTCACGCGGCCGCCCTCGCGGATCAGCCCGAACTCGACCGTGAACCAGAAGAGCCGCGCCAGCCGCTCGACGTGGTACGGGTCTTCGCAGTGCAGCGCAGCCCTGCCGTAGGTCTGCAGAAAGTCCGCGAAAACCGGGTCGGCGTGCAGGGGCACGTGCCCGAAGACGTCGTGGAAGATGTCCGGCTCGGGCAGATAGTCCAGCAGCTCGCGGGGGCGGATGGTCACGGTCGTCGGAAACTCGCGCCGCGAGAGGCACGCGAAGAACGCCTTGGCGGGCAGGTACCCCGGCACCGGGCGGCTCTGCCAGCCGGTGAGGGCGCGGAGTTTCGCGTTCACCTCCGAGATGCGCGGCACGAACTCGCGGTCGAAGCCCAGCAGGCGCATCCCGTTCAGGAAGACGTCCGATGCCTGCTCCTCGAGCGTCTCGAGCCGGCGCTTCACCAGCGTCGCCCAGACGGCGTGGTCCTCGGGCGTGTAGCGGTCCCACCGCTGTGTGCAGTAGAAGCGTTCGGGGTCGATCCGCTCGGCGGGCAGGTCCGAGGCCTCGTCGGCGGCCGCCTGCGCCCGTGCGAACTCGTCCCCGTCGATCACCAGGTTGTACCGGATGTCCGCCCGCATCGTCGCCTCCTTGCCCCGGAATCGACTGCGAAAGTCTATCACGATGCCGCGAAGCAGGCCCATGCCTCCGCCTCAGTGATGGCCTGCTCCGGCGCGATCGAGACCTCCGGCGGCTCGCCCGCGCGCCGCCGCGCCGTCGCCGCGAGGATGCTGTCCGACGGGTCCGGGCGGACGATCGGCGTGTCCGAGCCGAAGAGCAGCAGCCGACCCGGCTCGCACCCCGCATCGATCAACTCGCGCAGCGGCAGCACGCGGTCCAGCCGGTGGGGCAGCAGACGACGCAGCGCCTCCACGTCGGTCAGCAGGTGGCACAGCTGCACGCTGCACGCCACGCCGAGCCGGGCGAACCGAGGCACGTCGGCGGCATCGACGATCTCGGCGTGTTCGACGCGAACGCGGCACGCGCGCGGCCGCACTCGCTCCACCGCGTCCAGCACCGACCGCACCGCGCCGTCCCCGATCGCGTGCGCCGCCAGCCCGACGCCCAACCCTCCGCACAGGCCGATCGCCGCCTCGATCTCCGCGGCCGTCATCATCGGTGTGCCGCGCGGATGGTGCGGCAGCGGATCGGCGAACGGGTGGAGCATGGACGCCGTGCGCGAGTTCAGCGTGCCGTCGGTGAAGACCTTGCCCCCCGCCAGCCGCACACGGTCGGACTCCCACGCACGCCGCCCTGCCGCCACGCCGGGGAGGTCGCTCGCCAGCGGGTACAGATGCACTCGCAGCGGCAACCTGCCCTCACGGTCGAGATCGGCGAGCATCGGCCCGAGCCACGGCTGAGACTTCAGGTCGTGCACCTCGACGAACCCGAGCGAGGCGAGGTCGGCGAGCGCACGCTCCAAGTACTCGCGGCTCTCGGCGAGCGTTGGCTCGGGCACCACGGACCACGTCCGCAGTGCGGCCGCCTCGAGCAGTTCGCCCGACGGCCTCCCCGCCCGATCGCGGACGACCACGCCCCCTGGCGGGTCGGGCGTGCTCGCATCGAAGCCGACGGCCCGGAGCGAGAACGAGTTCACCATCACCGCGTGGTAGTCGAAGCACCACGCGAGCACGGGGCGGTCGGGAACGGCTGCATCAAGGTCCGCGAGCGTGGGCCATCCTCGCTCGGGCCAGGATTCGGGCCGTGCCCCCGTGCCGAGCAGCCACGCGCCCGGCGCGAGCGTGCCGGCCGCGACCCGAAGCCGTTCGAGTGCATCGGCGGCCGACCGAGCCTCGGCGAGTTGCACCATCGAGGCCGCACGGCCGTGGGCGACGAGGTGGGCGTGGGCTTCGCGGAGGTTCGTCATCGTGTGCCCCGTCGGGCGAGTTCGTCCAAGATGGCGAGGGCGTCGTCCGCATCGGCGGCCCTTCGCGGGAACGCGACGCGGATGACGCCGAAGCGGGCGCGTGCGTCAAGCCCGTCGGGATCGACTCCCAAGGCAACGGGGCGCTCGGGTCGCGTGTGCGTCGAGGCGGCGCAGATGTCCGCCAGGCGCGACGGGTCGGCGTTCAGGGCGCGGCAGACCCGCGACTGATCCGCGGCAAGCGGATTCGGCGCGGCGAACACGGCCGAGTCGTAAACCATGCCCGCCATGCGCGCGCTCTCCACCGTCGCCAGCCGCCAGCGCGCGTAGGAAGGATCGCCGTGGTACGCCCGCCATCGCTCGATCAGGCCGGCGTCCCGTTCGCCCGTCTCGACGAGCGAGAGCAGGGCTTCGAGCGACGGGGCACGCTCGTCGGGAAGGTGCAGGACATGGTCGTGGGCTTCGAGCGCGTCGGTGGGCAGCGGCATGAGCAGCCGACCAGAGCGCGGGTCGATCACGAACCGCACGCCCATGGCACGGTCGCCATAGACCAGCACACCCGCGGTGAAGGCCCGCAGGCAGGCGAGGGCATCGGTCGGCGTGGGACCGAGGTCGTGCATGGCTGAGATTGTCCGCCGCGGAGGGCGAGCGTGCCAGCCCGGTGGTGCTGGGCAAAAAAGCACGCGGGACCGGGCGAACCCGACCCCGCGGCGATTGGTGGCGCTCCGTACGGGCCGGGCGAACGCTCACCCGGCTGAGAGAGATCGATCCTCGGGGGGCCCGAACGATGCGAGCCCCTGGGGATCACATCGCGGCAGCGGCGGCCTTCTTGCGGCGGGCCTTCTTGCGGCGGCCGCCCTTCTTCGCGGCCTTCTTGGCGGCCTTCTTGCGGCCGCCCTTCTTCGCGGCCTTGCGGCGAGTCGCCTTCTTGCGGGTCGCTTTCTTCCTTGCAGCTTTCTTCTTGGCCATGTGGGCCTCCTCGGTACGGGTCGAACGTGGAGTTGCTTCTGTCTCGTGCGAAGCGCCACACACTCCTGATCGACGTTCGTCCTTGTATCGGGCCGCTCACCCGGCGTGCTTGAGTCGCGGCCCAGCCATATCCACCACGGAGCGCGCACCACACACGCATCCACGCCGGGTCGCGGTAGTGTGACGGCCTGTCAAGCGCTTTGCAAGTCCCAGCGAGCAACTTTCTCCGACTCGCGGGGACGCACCGCCGCTGCGTCGAGCGCGGCGCCCTCTCTCGGATCGCTTCGCTCGTACGCCGCGCTGCAACCGTTTTCGTGCTTGTTTTTCCGTTCGTTTTTGCGTCATGCGCGTTCGGTCCGTCTGCTCCCGCGGCGTCTTCCGCGAGCGGAGAAAAGGTACGCTGACATACCGCGAAAAATTTTCACGCACACGTGTGGACAACTCACGCCGGCTCTCGCTTTGTGCCGCTCGACAGCGCGTTCTCTCAGCGTCGATCGATTTCCACAGAGGCATCGTCCGCAAACCCGTCGTGCACCGTCGAACGCACGCGACCGCGCTCGCACTCTCTCGCCACGATCGCCACGATCAATGTCGCGATGCGCCCTCGCACGAACAACCGCACCGTCGAGGGATGGCCGCAGGATCGCCGCAGTACGGCGCAGGTTCCCCCCACGATCGCGTCAGAACGGCGTTCACGGCACCCCTATCGGACTCGCACGTTCGCACCGCCCCGCTACACTCCCCGCTCGCAGTCGTCGCACGCGCCAACCCGCAGCCGGCGTGCGCGTCTGGAAAAAGGAACCGACTATGACGGCCTCGATCTCCACCCGGATGCTCGCGTGCGGCATGCCGCTCATCGTCGAGACCATTCCGGGCGTGCGTTCCGCGGCCCTCGCCTGGCTCCTGCCCGCCGGTTCAGCCACCGATCCCGCCCACCTCGAGGGACGATCGACGCTCGTTTCAGAACTCCTGCTCCGGGGCGCGGGCGACCTCGGTTCGCGCGAGCAGGCCGATGCCTTCGACCGCCTCGGCGTCAACCGCTCCACTTCCGTCGGCACCTACTCCCTGACCATCTCGGCCACGCTGCTTGGGAACCGCCTCCCCGAGGCCTTGCCGCTCATCGCGGACATGGTCCGCCGTCCGCGATTCGACCCCACCGCGCTCGAACCCGTCCGCGACCTCGCGCTCCAGTCGCTCGACAGTCTGCGCGACGACCCCCCGGAGCGTGCGTCGATCCTCGCCAAGGCACGCCATCTCCCCGTCCCGATCAACCGCTCCGGACTCGGCACCGAGGAGGGCCTCGGTTCGTGCACGATCGGGGACATCGCGGAGTCGTGGCACGCGCTGGCGCGACCGGGCCGCTCGATTCTCGCGCTGGCCGGCGCGGTGGACGCCGACGCCGCCGCACGCGCCCTCGACGCCCTTCTCGCCGACTGGGCGGGCACGACGCCCGAACCCGTGCTCGGCCCGCCGCCGCCGCGCGGCTACGCCCACGAACCGGACGAGAGCTCGCAGGTGCAGGTGATCGTCGCCCATGACGCTCCGCCGGAGCGTGACACGAACTCGACCGCTGAGCGGGTCGTGAACGCCGTCCTCTCCGCCGGGATGTCCTCGCGCCTCTTCACCGAGGTCCGCGAGAAGCGGGGGCTGTGCTACTCCGTCAGCGCGGGATACACACCCGCCCGCGACCACGGCATCGTCTCGGCCTACGTCGGCACCATGCCCGACCGCGCTCAGCAATCCCTCGAAGTGCTGCTGGCCGAGATGCGCCGCATCAACACTCCCGACGGACGGATCACGCGAGAGGAGTTCGACCGCGCCATCGTGGGCATGAAATCCCGGCTGATCTTCTCCGGCGAGTCCACCTCCGCCCGGGCAGGCGCGCTCGCCACCGACTACCACAAGCTCGGCCGCGCCAGGAGCCTCGCCGAGATGGCCGCCGAGATCGACCGCCTCACCCTCGACGGCGTGAACGCTTACCTGTCACGCCGATCGCTCGGGCGGCTCACCATCCAGACGCTCGGCCCGGCGCCGCTCGTTGCACCGGACGGCGCGGCGTGATCGATCGTATCGAGGGACCGGGGAAACAGGCATCAAGGAGGTCGGGGCGAAGCCAACTCTCCGGAGCCGGGCTTTGCAGGCCCCGACTTCATACACTCCCCTCCCATGCGCGATCTGCCCCGCGCCCATCCCTGGCACTACGTGCTGCTCGCGGGGCTGCTCGTCGTGCTCGGCGCATTCCTTGTCCATCCCATCCTGCTGACCGTCCGGGGCGGCTTCGCCGCCGACCCGGCCACCGGGCGCGGCTTCACGCTCGACCACCTCCGCCTTGTTTTTCTCGACCCTTCGCTGATGGCGGGGCTGGGCAACTCGTTCCTGGTCGCCGTCTGTACGACGCTCGTGTGCGTGGCGATCGCCCTGCCCCTTGCGGTCGCGGGCGCGAACTACCGCTTCCCCTTCAAGCCCGCCCTCAACGCCATGATCCTCGTGCCGTTGATCCTGCCGCCGTTCGTCGGGGCGATCGGCCTGCGGGCGTTGCTGGGGCGCGAGGGAGCGATCAACGCCATGCTCGGCACCGAGTGGGACGTGCTGGGCGAGGGCCGCTTCTGGGGCGTCGTCATCGCCGAGGCGCTGCACCTCTATCCCATCATCTACCTGAATGCCGCGGCCGCGCTCGCCAACCTCGACCCCGCCCTCGACGAAGCCGCCGAGAACCTCGGGGCTGGGCCGTGGCGGCGGTTCTTCCGCGTCACGCTGCCGCTGATCCGCCCCGGCCTCTTCGCCGGCGGCACGATCGTCTTCATCTGGTCCTTCACGGAACTCGGCACGCCGCTGATGTTCGATTACTACACCGTCACGCCGGTGCAGGTCTTCTTCGGCCTCAAGGAGGTTGAGAACTCCGCCCAGCCCTACGCCCTGACCGTCGTGCTGCTCGCGTCGTCGGTGCTGCTCTATGTACTCGGGCGGGTCGCCTTCGGGCGGCGAGGCCACGCGATGTACGCCAAGGCCTCGCGGGCCGGCGGTGAGACCGTCCTGAGCGGGCCGGGCGGCTGGGCGGTCACGCTGGGCTTCGCGGCCGTCACGCTCGTCGCCGTCCTGCCTCACCTCGGCGTCATCTTCACCAGCCTCAGCATGCCCGGGCGGTGGTACGGCACGATCCTGCCGACGGAGTTCACGCTATCGCATTATGGGGCAGCACTCGGAGACGAGGCGGCTTCCACCAGCATCCGCAACAGCCTCGTGCTCTCGCTGGCTGCGATGGGGCTGGACCTGCTGCTCGGCCTTGTCGTCGCGTACCTCGTGGTGCGGACGAGTGTTCGCGGCCGAAACGTGCTGGACGCGCTCTGCATGTTGCCGCTCGCGGTCCCGGGGCTGGTGATGGCGTTCGGCTACGTCGCCATGACGCTCGCGTGGCCCTTCGGCCGCCCGCTCTCGCTCCCGTGGCTCGGCGTGGAGGTTCCGCCGCTGCTCTCGGGCATGCTCGACGTGCTCGGCCCCGACCCCAACCCGTTCCCGCTGCTGGTCATCGCCTATGCCGTACGCCGCCTGCCGTACATCGTGCGGGCGACCGTCGCGGGGCTGGAGCAGACCTCCGGCGAACTGGAGGACGCCGCCGTCAACCTCGGCGCGTCGCGCCTGACGGCCGTGCGCAAGGTCATTGTTCCGCTCATCATGGCGAACCTCATCGCGGGCGGGCTTCTGGTCTTCAGTTTCTCGATGCTCGAGGTGAGCGACTCGCTGATCCTCGCCCAGAAGGCGGAGCACTACCCCATCACCAAGCAGATTTTCGCCTTTACCGAGACGCTCGGCACGGGCCAGTACGTCGCCAGCGCGATGGGCGTGTGGGGGATGGCGCTGCTGACGGTCACGCTCGTCGGCGCGTCCGCGCTGCTCGGCAAGAAACTCGGATCGATCTTCAGGGTGTGAGGGCGGACGGGGAATGCCGAAGGGGGGGCCGTGGAGGTTCGTCGGTCGAGTTCGGCGGGGATGTGGCTGGCCGAGGCCGAGGCGTTCCTGCGCGAGCGAGAGGCCGAGTCGAGCCTGCCACTCGGTCTGGCGATGGCCGCGCGAGAATCGGCGGACGGCGGCGCGGCGACGACCGGCTGGACCGTGCGCGACGGCCACGGCGTCGCGGGGTGCGCCCTCCTGCCGACCTCGGCCGTGCTTGTGTTGTCGCACGCGACTGACGAAGCAACCGACGCGCTCGCCGAGGCGGCGGGTGGGGCTGGCGACGCGCGGATTACCGGCGCGGTCGGGCCGGAGGGCGTGGCCGAGCGGTTCGCCGCCGAGTTCGCCCGCCGTCGCGGCGTGACCTGGCGCCGGCACCGGACGCTCATCCTACACCGCCTCGGCAACCTCGCGCCCCTACCCCCCACCGCGGGGCGGACGCGCCCGGCAACGCTCGACGATGCGGACACCATCGCCCGGTGGATCGTCGCTTTCCACCACGACACCGGCGCGATCGTGCGGCCGACGGACCCGCTCGCACAGGCAGAACGCTCGATCAACTCGGGAAGGCTGTATGTCCATGAGCAGCGGGGCGTGCCCGTCTCGCTCGCGGGCTGGTCGCGGCCCACCGGGCGGACCTGCTCGATCAATCTCGTCTACACGCCGATCGAATCACGCCGCCGGGGATACGCACGCGCGATCACAGCACTCGTGGCGCGCGAGCTGGCGGCCCGCGGCACGCGGGACATCCTGCTCTTCACCAACGAGGCCGAGCCGGGGCCGAACGCTCTCTACCGCTCGCTCGGCTTCGCGCCTCTCGCGCGGTTCCTCGAAGTCGTCTTCGAGCCGTGAGCGGCACCCTTTGTCGTGCCCTACGAGAAGGCATCGGACCGCGGCCGCGCTTCTACACTTCCGCATGGTCGCCCGCGGTCCCGACCCATCCCCCCCCTCGCGCCCTCGTCTCGCGGTGAGCATGGGCGATCCCGGCGGCATCGGGCCGGAGGTGCTCGTCAAGGCGCTCGCGGACACGCGCGTGCGTGCTCTCGCCCGGTTCGTCATCCACGGCGCGGCGGACGCGATGCACGAGGCAGCGCAGGCCGCGGGTGTCGAGCCGTTCTGGTGGGAGGCGCGCCGCGGCTCGCCCCTCGTCGAGACCGCGCGCGCGCACGAAGTCGTTCTGATCGACGACCGCGACGAGGGCCGCACCGGCTACCCCCGTGCCCCGAACCGCGTCGCCGGCGAACTCTCGTTCCGCTGGGTCGAGGACGCGATCGCCTCCGCGCGCCTGCCCGGGGGCGACCCGATGCACGCCGACGCGATCGTGACCGGACCCATCAGCAAGGAGGCGTGGTCGCTCGCCGGGCGCGGCAAGTATCCGGGGCACACCGAGCTCCTCGCCACGCGGTTCGGCTCGAAGCGCCACGCCATGATGTTCGTCGGCCCGAGCCTGCGCGTCGTCCTCGCCACCGCGCACGTGCCGCTCATGGACCTGCGAAACATCCTCACCATCGGGCGCGTCTACGACGCGATCGATCTCGGGCACGACGCCTGCATCCGGCTCGGCGTCGCACGCCCGCGCGTCGCCGTGTGCGGCCTCAACCCGCACGCGGGCGAGCACGGCCTGCTCGGCGACGAAGAGGACCGTCTCATCACGCCCGCCGTCCGTATCGCCGCCGAGCAGGGTATGGACGTGCACGGCCCGTTCCCCGGCGACACCATCTTCAGCGCGGCCGTCGGCGCGCCGGGCCGGCCGGCGAAGTACGACCTCGTCGTCGCCATGTACCACGACCAGGGCCTCATCCCGGTCAAACTCCTCTTCCGCGACGAGTCGGTGAACATCACGCTCGGCCTGCCCACCGTGCGGACCAGCCCGGACCACGGCACCGCGTTCGACATCGCCGGGAAGAACCGCGCCGACGCCGGCAGCATGAAGGCCGCCCTCCGCCTGGCCGCGCGGATGGCGAATGGGGAGCGAGATCAACGAACAGCGGGCGGCGAACAGCCGACTTCGCAGCCCGGGTGGCTTCAGAGGCCGTAACGACCCCTGCCCCACTGTTCGTTGTTCGTTTTTCGTTCTCCCCCGCCTAGACTCGCCGCCGGCCCCGGCGGGCGGGCAGACTCCGGGTGAGTGTGATGTCGTCATCAGGTCCAGCCAACGCGGTCGTGCGCGAGCGGCATCCGTTCGTCGAGATGCTGTTCGTCGCCACGCCCACTGTCGTGACCATGACCAGTTACACGGTCATGCAGTTCATTGACGGGCTGATGGTCAGCCGGATCGGTCCGGACCCGGTGTACGTCTCCGCGCAGGGCAACGGCGGCATGGCTGTCTGGCTCGTCGTCTCCATCGCGCTTGGCGCGATGGGCGTCATCAACACGTACGTCGCGCAGAACCTCGGCGCGGGCCGCCCCGAGCGTGGCTCGGCCTACGCCTGGAACGGGCTGTGGATGTCGGCGGCGTGGGCGCTGCTCATGGTCCCCTACGCCCTCTCCCTCCCCGCCATCTTCGGCGCGATGGGGCATGGCGACGAACTCCTGCGCCTCGAAACCCAGTACGCGCAGATCAACGTCTGGGGCGCGTTCTTCGTCCTCGGCTCGCGCTCGATCGCCCACTACTTCTACGGCCTGCACCGGCCGGGCGTGGTCATGGTCTCGGTGCTGGCCGCGAACGTCGTGAACGTCGCGCTCAACGCCCTGCTGATCTTCGGCACGGACGGCCCGCCCGCGTGGACGCCGCTCGCCGGCTTCTTCAGGTCCACGGCCGAGACGCTCGGCATCGCGCCCATGGGTGTTGCGGGCGCGGCCGTCGCCACCGTCATCGGCGCCTCGATCGAACTCCTCATCCCGCTCGCCGTCTTTCTCAGCCCGCGCATGAACCGCCGCTACGCGACCCGCTCGGCGTGGCGGCCGTCGTTGCGGCACGTGCGCGACGTGTGGCGCATCGGCTGGCCGGGCGGTCTCATGTTCGGCAACGAGATGATCTGCTGGGCATACCTCATGGCCGTCCTGCTCGGCAAGGGCGGGCAGGCGATGGGCGATCCGCCGGAAGTCCACAACACCGCCGGGTGGATCGCGCTGCGCTACATGCATCTCTCGTTCATGCCCGCTGTCGGCATCTCGATCGCCGTGACCGCTCTCGTGGGTCGGTGCATGGGGATGCGCCGGCCGGACCTGGCCGCGCGGCGCGCCTGGTTGGGCATGGGCGTCACAATGGCGTACATGGGCGCGTGCGCCCTCGGCTTCGTACTCTTCCGCGAAACGCTCGTGGGCGTCTTCGTCCCGGACGACATGCCGGCCGAGAAGGTCGAACGGCTGATCGCCGTCGGATCGTCGGTGATGATCGCCGCCGCGGTCTTCCAACTCTTCGACGCCATCGCCATCACCATGAGCGGCGCGCTCCGCGGCGCGGGCGACACCGTCTGGCCCGGCGTGGTCACCATCGTCCTTTCGTGGGTCTGCATCGTCGGCGGCGGGCATCTGGCCATCGCCCTCGTGCCGCACTGGGGGTCGATGGGGCCGTGGGTCGGGGCGTCGGCGTACATCATCCTTCTGGGCGTGTTCCTGCTCGCACGTTTCCTGGCCGGGAACTGGAAGCGGATCGACCTGCTGTCCCGCTCGGCCTCGGCAGGCGAGCCGGACCTGGCCGCGGCGGCAGAGGCCGTTGCCCCCGCCAGCCCAGGGCAGGCGTGATCCGACGCTCTTGAGCCTTGCGGGCCGGGTCCATAGAGTTCCGCTCGCCCGAAGAGGCGTTGGAGGCCCCATGCCGCACGACCCGCTCGACCTGGTGATCGGTGAGGAATCCGCGAAGCGAGACGCCGCGGCGGCCGCGAGGCACGCCGCCGCAGCCCGTGAAGCTGAGAAATCCGGCGACCGGCTTTCCGCCGTCACCGAGTACCGCAAGGCGGTCGCTGCGAACCCGGCGGACGCCACTTCGGCCTTCAGTCTCGCCTACCTGCTGGACCAGATGGGGATGGACGACGAGGCCGTCGCCCTGTACGAGCGCATCTGCGAGACGCCCCCCGCGCCCGTCAACGCCCTGCTGAACCTCTCGATCCTGTACGAGGACAGGGGCGACTACACCCGGGCGGAGCGGTGCGTGCGGCAGGTGCTGGACACGAACCCGAACCATCCGCGTGCCCGCCTGTACATGAAGGACGTGCAGGCCAGCCGCGAGATGGTCGTCGAGGAGGAGCCGGACCGCGACGTCATCAAGAAGAAGGCGCTGCTCGACACGCCGGTCTCGGACTTCGAGCTCTCGGTGCGAGCGAGGACGTGCCTCAAGAAGATGAACATCCGCACGCTCGGCGACCTCATCAACTACACCGAGGCGGAGTTGATGTCGTACAAGAACTTCGGCGAGTCGAGCCTTGCCGAGATCAAGCGGATGCTCACCTCCAAGGGCTTGCGCCTGGGCCAGGGGCGCGAGGACGCACACCGCGCCGCCCGACGCCAGATGATGGACCAGTTGCGCGGCTCGGGGAAGGAGATGGTCCTCAACAAGCCCGTCTCCGACCTGCAGCTCTCTGTTCGCGCCCGCAAGGCGCTGCAGTTGCTCAACATCCAGACGCTCGGCGACCTCGCCAGCCACACCGAGGCCGAACTCATGGGCGTCAAGAACTTCGGCGCAACCTCGCTCACCGAAGTCAAGGAGCGCCTCGGGGAACTCGGACTCGGACTCCGCACGCTCGATCCGGCGTAACCCGAGCCACCGGGCGCTCCGACTTCGAGTACCCCACCGTTCCGTGGCGGCTTCGTCCCATCCCCGCCTCGCTCGCCCGATCACGCCGGTGAACCGTCTTCGCTCGCCTCGCGCACCACGTCTGCGTCGCGCGTGCCCGACTTGTGGTACTTCAGCCGTGCCTCCGCGTAGCGTTGCGGCGAGACCTTCAGGTCGGGCGTTTCGCCCCGCGCGTGCTGGGCGTGCAGATGTTCCAGGAACGGCACGCACCAGTGGCATCCCGTCCCCGCGCTGAGGCACTCCGAGATCAGCGATGCCACCGGCGGGTTCTCAACCGCCAGGAACGTCCTGATCTTCCGCAGCGAGACGCGGAAGCACAGGCAGACGTGGTCGTCCGGGTCCATGCCGGATGCTACGCGGCCGGGTGTATCCTTCGTCGATGCACGCCGAGATCGAACTACGCACCCTCGACGAAACTGCGACGCTCGGCCGCGCCCTCGCCGGTGCGCTCCGCGCGGGCGACGTTCTCGCCCTGCGCGGCGAGCTCGGCGCGGGCAAGACCACGCTCGTGCGCGCCATCGCCGAGGCCCGCGGCGTGGACCCGGCCCTCGTCTCCAGCCCCACTTTCGTCATGGTCAACGAATACCCGGTCCCCGGCGGCCCGGCGATCGTCCACGCAGACGCCTACCGCCTCCGCGGCGAGGACGACCTCGACACCCTCGGCTGGGACCGGCTCGCCGACGGCTCGTCGGTACTCATCGTCGAATGGGCGAACCGCATCGCGGGCGCGCTCCCGCCCGATCGCACTGTCTGGGTCACGCTCACCGTCATGGGCGTGGCTTCACGCCGAGCCACGATCGAAGCGCCCGATTCCTGGGCGCAGCGAGCGGGCATCGCTTGGAGCGGTGAAGCGGAAGGCGCGAGAACAGCGACGGTTTGCCCCATCACCGGCCGACCCGTCCCGGCGGATGCGCCCACCTGGCCCTTCGCCGACGAGCGCGCCCGCTTGGCCGACCTTTACCGCTGGATGAGCGGGGAGTACGCGATCGGACGCGAGGTCGCCGAAAAGGACGAGGAATAACGGCACCCCGCCCTGCCACGCGGGACCGGCATCCTTGTACAAGAACGGGAGCCAGACCATGCGCCGCCTCCATGCCGCTTCGATGACCGGCTTCGAGCGCCTGTGTGCATCGGGCGTCATTCCCATCGTCGTCGGCTGGGCGTCCGCGCAGCCGCAGTGCGCCTACACGCTGCGCTACGACCCGTCCCGCGACCCCATGCTCATTGAAGTGACGATGATCGCGAGCGGATTGTCGCGCAACGACGGCCCATGGTCTCTCCTGCTCGACGGGTGGGGAGGGTGGACCGACCTCGACCGGCCGTATTTCGTCGTCACCAGCGCCGACCCGCCGCTGTCGGATGAGGAGGGACAGTCTCGATCGTTCGTCATCCCAGAGGGCTGGGACGGGTCGCTGCGCGTGACGTACACGATCCCGGCGCTCCCGATCGGCTCCCAAGAACAGCGAGCACGCACCATCCTCCCCGCGGCAGACGACCGATACATCGCGTGCGCCACGGTGAACACTATCGCGGAGATTCGCGGCTCATCGCGCGAGGGCCTGGCGAGGTCGATCACCTTCGACACGCCGCCCGGATCGACGGTCTTCACCGGCTGGGCAGGGGACGCGACCGAACGACCGAAGGTCGAACTCCCGCCGCCCGGCGACAACGCCATCTACGCCATCGGAACGCCCCTCGACGCACGCCGGGCGGAGTCGGACGGCGTGGCGATCGAGGTCTTCCAGTTCGCACCCGGCGACCGCGTTGCCGAGAAGACGCTGGAGGTTGCCTCAGCCTTCGTCGCACACGTCGCCGCGACCCTGCACGCGCCTCCGCCCCGTCCGGTCCGGATCTGCATCAGCGGCACGACGAGCGGCGGCTACCTCACGGACCACGGCCTGGTCGTCGGTCTCCCGCCCGGCTCGCCGGACTGGCTCCTCGACTCGCCCTACTTCCGGCACCTCATCTGCCACGAACTCTTCCACACCTGGCTTGGCGGCGTGCTCCGAGAGACGGAATCCGAGCGCACCGTCTGGTTCAAGGAAGGATTCACCGACTATCTCTCGCTCTGGCACGGCGCGGTCTGCGGCGTGCTCCCCCGCGAGTGGTTCGCCACCCGGATGCTCGAGATCGAACGGGACGCGGCTGGGTCCGCGTTCGGCTCCACGCCCTTCATCGGCACGAACGAGCCTTGGCGCGACGGCGACGGCCCGCGCGAGACAATGGCCTACAAGGGCGGAGCGGTCCTCGCACTCTCGCTCGACGCAGCGCTCCGACGCCACGGACACGGCGGGCTGGCAGTCATGCTCCGCGAGATGATCGCGGAACGAGAGATGCGATACTCCGACGAGACAATCCTGGCGCGCCTCCGCGGCCTCGGGCTTGCGGACTTCGCATCACGGTACATCACCGGAGCCGAAGGGCCGACCGTCCGCGACGCACTCCTCTCGCTGGGATAC